>ODAK010004396.1_pt1 | contig 14446 bp, 13 predicted proteins | sample 1539591 | NCBI WGS metagenome assembly ODAK01 (sample SAMEA3539303, study PRJEB22396) | soil metagenome | biome: tundra; feature: field; material: soil | place: USA | collected 2010-05 | depth 0.15 m | reverse complement strand
GCGACTGGACCATGTGCTGGTCTCCCGGGCCGGGACCACGGTGCTCGAGACGCGGGTCATCCGGGTACCCGGCACCGATCATCGCGGCGTCCTCGCCGTCATCGAATTCCGGCCGACGCCCTGACCGGCGTCCCGCGCTTGCGGCTAGCAATGTGAAGGCGCCGTAAGCCGCCGATGAAATCCGGGGCGGCCGCTCGCACGGCCGGGCCTCGGCCGCCCCGTCTCGCCCTGGCCTTGCGCCGATTCGGCCAGAAGGACGTCGTGCCCGATCGTCCTGGTTCCTGTCGTATCCGACCGAGTGTCACGAAGTTGATGACTTAGAGTTATATAGTGATCGCTTAGGGTAATAAGATAGAAGAATGCTCAAGAAACCGATTTTCGTTGCCATACCTGCCCTGCTCGCTGTGCTCGCGTTGGCTCTGGCCGCCTGCGGGCACAGCCAGACGAAGGGCGCGGCCGAACTTCCGTGCGCGCGGCATGGCTCGGCGTTTGCCCGGCCCTGCCTCTCGGCATCTCCGTCGGCGCCTCCTCCCGCGACGACCGTGGGGATTGCTGATCCGGATCTGATCACGGAGTCAGCGCAGGTGCAGGCCTCGCAGCTGGCGGCGATGAAGGCGATCGGCATCACGTCGATCAGGCTGGATGCCAACTGGGACTGGGTCCAGTACGGCGGGAAGAACACCTTCGACTGGGGACAGCTGGATCAGGTCGTCGAGTCGGTGCGGGCCGCGGGGATGTCGGTCGACTTGATCATCGACGGCTGCCCGCCGTGGGCCGCGGTGGCCGGCACCAGCGGTGATGCCTCACCGCAGCCTGCCTCGGCGACCCGGTACGCCACCTGGGCGGCCGACGTGGCGGCCCGGTACGCGCCGCAGGGCGTCAACATGTTCGAGATCTGGAACGAGCCCAACAACCAGATCTTCTGGCAGCCCAAGCCCAGCCCCGCCGCCTACACCAATGACCTGAAGGCCGCCTACGCCTCCATCAAGAAGGTGGACCCTTCCGCGCTGGTCATCTCCGGGGGGCTGGCCCCCGAGACCAACGACGGCACCAACATCAGCGCCATCACCTTCCTGAGGGACATGTACGCCGACGGGGCCAAGGGCAGCATGGACGCCGTCGGCGACCACCCCTACAGCTATCGCGCCCTGCCCGACACCTACGAATCCTGGTCCGGATGGTCGCAGATGGACCAGACCAGCCCGTCCATCCGCAGCGTCATGACCGCCAACGGCGACGCCAGCAAGCAAATCTGGATCACCGAGGTCGGCGCACCCTCAAGTGGCCCCGACGGGGTCGGGCAGGCGGCGCAGGCCACTAACCTCGCCCAGGCCATCAGCAACACCGAAAACACCAGCTGGATCGCGGGCATCTACCTCTACAGCTGGCAAGACGAAGGCACCGACCCCACCAACGACGAAGACTGGTTCGGGATGATCACCACCACAGGCGCCCACAAGGACGCCTACACCTCAGTCGCCAACGCCACCAGGTAAAACCACGCCATCACCACGGCAGCCCCGCCATCGCGTGACGCATGCCTCGGCGCCGCCGGAGCCCGGCTTGAAGTACCGCTGCTGCCCCAGCATCTTCCTATCCGGGCAGAACCAAGCGTGCAACGCAGCTCCGATATCCGATTGATCGTGACGCTCTGCCCAATCCATCAGGATATCGCCACCTTATAAGTCCACCGCGCCGGGAACAATCCGCTTGACTTAAGCCCAGAACTCCTAATCGTGCGCCATTAGGATACGACCGTCTATGGCCGACTTCACCCCGGAGCCTCTACAGGCTCCGGACAGAAAGCATAACTGCGGCCTGTAAACCTCCAGTGCGCTAAGCGCGTCCTCTATCAGAGGCAGTTCGGGGTTCCGACGAGTTCGGGGTTCCGGCGAACTCGCCTTGGGACGTGGTACGGTACCACGCACCCCGGGGCAGTGCTTAGAATGCAGGGCGTAATCCGCAAAATAGGGGCGAGACCGCTATGTCTGAGTTCGTAAATTCGACGCAGGATCAGGCTCTCCGTTGAGTTACGCTACGGGCGACCTTCGAAATCCTGGCTTCGTTGATATCAGTGTGGTCATGCCCTGTCTCAACGAGGAAAACAGCGTCGGACTATGCGTCGGTAAAGCTTGGGAAGGTATACGGAGGACAGGGCTGCGCGGCGAGGTTATAGTCTCCGATAATGGGTCTACGGATAACTCGGTGGCGGTGGCCGAGGCCGCCGGGGCCCGGGTCGTTCACCAGCCACGCCGTGGCTACGGAAATGCGTACATAAAGGGTTTCGGCGCCGCTCGGGGAGACATTATAGTCATGGGCGATTCCGATGACTCTTATGATTTCACAGCGCTCCCCGACGTCGTAAGGCCGCTATATGACGGGGCCGACTATGTCCTCGGCTCCCGATTCGCCGGCCAGATCCGTCAAGGAGCCATGACGTGGAGTCATCGTTACGTCGGTAATCCTGTTCTCACAACAATCCTCAATGTTCTCTTCAAGCTGAAGGTCAGCGATGCGCATAGTGGTTTCCGCGCCTTTACCAGGCGAGCGCTCGACAAGATGGCTCTTCAATGCGAGGGCATGGAATTTGCTTCCGAGATCGTAGTGAAGGCCGCCCGAGCCGATCTCCGCGTGGCCGAGGTTCCCATCACCTATCACCGTCGTATAGGTGAGTCAAAGTTGAACTCGCTGAAGGATGGGTGGCGCCATCTGCGCTTCCTCTTGCTGCTGTCGCCGGACTATTTGTTCGTACTGCCCGGGATCACGTGCGTCGGGATCGGCTTGCTGAGCCAGCTCGCTTTCCTCAGTCTTGCCAGTGGCTCGTCCGCGCTGACGGTGAAGATTCTGCTGGCGCTGGTCACGCTCGCTGGAAGTCAACTGCTGACGTTCGGCTTGTTCGCCAAGACCTACGCGAAGAGCATCGGTCTCGACAAGATGGGACGCCTGGTGGCATGGGTCGAGAGGACGTTTACCCTGGAGCGCGGTCTCGTCTGTGGTGCCGGACTGGCCACCGTCGGGCTGGCGCTTGTCATCCACCAGTTCGTGCGGGGATGGGGCCCGGTCGCGGCCGGAGGCCTGTCCGCGTCCACCACGATCCTGGGGCTGCTGAGCACAGTGCTTGGAGCCAACTTGTGCTTCGATGCGTTTTTCCTCACCATGTTCCACCTCAAGCGGCCCGCGCCGCCGGCCATCATGCCGCCATCGGAGTTCGGTGCTGAATCTCGGGAAGCACCGGCCAGCATCGCAATCTCCAGCGGGGTGGCAAATTAAGCCGCAGGGGGTCCCCCGTGGCGGCCCGGCTCATCATGGCCCGCAGGCCGTCATATTAGGACAGGCGATATGAGGCAGCCGCCGGGACTGACCGTGGTCATACTGACCTACAACAGTGCCGCCACTATCGGCAACTGCTTGGAGTCTCTGGTTCAGCAGAAATGCCAGGAGTTCAATGTCATCGTCGTGGACGACGACTCGACAGACGGCACCCTGCCTGTCGTATCGAGATATTCGTCCAGCCTGCGCTTGTCAGTAATTAAAAATGGAACGCACAACATACCACGAGGTCGGAATATTGGCCTTGCGTGCAGCCGGACCGATCTGGTCGCATTCGTGGACTCTGATGACAGCGCGGCGCCTGACTGGACACGGGTCATCGTGGATACATTCAGCGAGAATCCCGGAATTGCGCTTATCTCCGGCGGTATAGTTCCTGCCTATCGGACGAGGACCGCACATGCCATCGCCCTGAATGACGGGGCCATACGCCAGCTGTTCGGTGGCGATATGATGCTGTTCCACGCGGGGAACTGCGCGATTAATCGCAATGTTCTGCCCGATACGCGTTTTGATGAATACTTCCGGTTCGGCGAGGATCTGGAACTAGTATCTCGGATTCGCGGGCACTACAGCTGGAGCCACGTGCCCGATATGAAGATACATCATTACAGCAGAGAGACTCTCTCGCAGTATGCGAAGCAAATGTACCGGTATGGATTCATGAAGCAATATGTTTCGTTCGTATCACGGTCCTACCGATGGATGGACTTCGTTCCGCTAGCCCTGCTGGTCGGTGGTGGCCTTACCAGCGTGGCGACCCGATCATGGTGGTTCTTGCTGGCCACCCTCCCTTTTTCGTTTCTCGAGGCGCTTTTCGTCATTTTCTATCAGCGCTGCCCCGCCCGGACCGCTGCACTGACGTTTCCAGCCTGGGTCGTCAAGAACGTGTCCTGGAGTTACGGAATGGGACATGGCCTGGTGACGCTCGCCGTTGACCGCGATACTCGGCGCCTGTTGCGGTCGAAGCGCGCCGGACGGATATAGGCCGTGGATATGCGCATCGTACACGTGACCGCTCACTACCCTCCGTTTCTCGGCGGACTGGAGAAAGTCGTCGAGGCGCTGGCCGTCAACCAGAAGATGCAGGGTCTCGACGTCGAGGTTCTAACGTCCCTGGACGGTCAGCGCACGGCCGATGACTCTGGCGGTACAGGCTTCGTGCGGCGTCTTCGATCATGGGAGGTGGCCCATACCGTCATCATGCCGGGTCTGGTTGGTGAACTCCTCAGGCTGCCAGAACGCTCGGTCGTCCATCTCCACATCGCGCGAGCCTTCGTTCCGGAGGTGGTCTACGCGGCACACATTCTCCGCGGGCTGCCGTACGTGGCACACCTTCACCTTGATTTCGGCCCGTCCGGGCGAGCCGGGTTCATGCTTCGCGCCTACAAGCCGCTGCTGCTGGCACCCGTTCTTCGAGCGGCGGCGGCCGTCGTGACTTTTACCGACGGGCAGAGGTCGACGGTCGCGTCGACGTACGGCGTCGATCCGGCGCGGATTGCAGTGATTCCCAACGGCGTCGACGGGACGTTCTTCTACGCTGGGCCACGGAGCCTGCACTCGAGACCCCGATTGCTGTTCGTAGGCAGGCTTGCGGTCCAGAAGAACCTCCTCCTGTTCCTTCGCGCCTTGGACGGTGTGTCGGAGCAGTTCGAGACGACCCTGGTGGGCGAGGGTGAACTCCAAGCCGAACTCAGGCAGGCCGTAACCGACATGCGGCTACGGAATGTGCGATTCCATGGCCGGGCAGATGGAGACGAGCTGCGGGAACTGTACCGGAGTGCGGACGTATTCGTCTTGCCATCCGAACGAGAAGGAATGCCCCTCGTTCTGCTGGAAGCTCTCGCGATGGCCCTGCCGATAGTGGCGACGGATATACCGGGGAACCGTGACGTGGTCGTCCATGGCCAAAACGGTATCCTCACGCCGCTCGGGCTTCCGTCAGCGTTGCGCCAGGCACTGTTCAGCGTGACCGGTGATCCAGACCGGTACGCGCGCATGAGCGAGATGTCCCGGCAGCTCGCGAACAAGTACTCGTGGAGAGCGGTCGGTGCTGAGTTCGAGCGACTGTACGCAGATGCGGGCAGGCGCTAAGGGCGTGCGGGTGCCAGGCTGCGGGTCAGCGCCTGCGGCAAGGAGCACACGACCATGTCCCCGGCTGCCGGGAATCATGTCGGGCCGCCAGCTTCTGGCCACGTCACGCCCCGCAGCCGCTCGATCAACTCCCCGTTGGTCACAAAGGTAACGTCGTGATCAGTTATGTAGCGCAGCAGCTCCCTAAGCCGGGACCAGTCATTGTTCTCCTCGATTTCCCAGCTGTGACCCCAGAGGTGAAAGACTCCACCACCCGCTCTGGCCTCCTGGAACATCTGCCGGGCGAGGAAATCCCAATTACCCCACATGGCGCAGGCCTGGCGGATGGTTCGGCTCCTCCGGACGGCCGGCCAACCGTCGGCCCGGTAGCGAGCGGCATGAGTGGTCGTGCCCATCTGAAGTGGGTCAGCCGAGGCCTCTGTGCAGAAGCGTCGGATCGTACGGGCCACAAGAAATCCCGCCGCTCGCACCAGCTCAACGTGTTGAGCGCGATACGCCCCATACGGGTAGCAGAACGAGGTCACGGGCTGCCCTATGGTGTCCTGAAGCGCCTCGTTGCCGAGGCGGATCTCGCGTGCCGCATCCGCCAGGGACAGACGCGTGAGGTGAGGGTGGGTGAGCGTGTGGCTGCCCATCTCGAACCGCTGGGACAGCTCGCGCAACGCCGCGCCGCGAATTCGCTTCTCTGCCGGGATCTCCGCCGACTGCGGCGAGATGTAGAACGTACCCGCGAAGCCAAGGCCGTCGAGTTCGGACGCCAGCTTCGCGTCGAGCTCGTGGCCGTCGTCCCAGCTCGTGGTCACCATGACGGGTCGCTGCGGCACGCTATGCCCCCGGAGCCTTTGTTGTGACCAGGAAGTCAATTTTTTCCGGAGGGCCGAGCGGACGCAGCGCCGGGTTCAATGCTCGCTGCCCGTCGCCGGCTCCTCAGTCGTGGCCGATGACAGGGAGGGTTTGAGCACCAGTGCCCGGCCCCGGTGGCCGGGAGGGCGGGGTGGCTCGCAGGCGATTTCGTACTCGGACGCCAGGCGCTCAGCGTTAATCTCCCAGTCGAACCGCTCTTCAGCCAAGCGCCTGGAATAGGTCTGCATATGGTTCATGCGAGCAGGCTGGCCGAGAAGATCAAGAAACGTCGAGCGGAGTATCTCCGGCTCGGGAGGAACCAGGACGACGCCGGAAGGATCGAGGTCATAGTGGGAGTAGGCGTCGTCAGCAGTGGCGACAACCGGCAAACCGCAGGCCATCGCCTCCTGCATCACTAGTGTGAGCATCTCTCCGACCGCCGGGAAGGCGAAGATGGTGCTCGCCTGATAGAGATCCCTTAGCTCCTTGCGGTTGACGGGGCCGAGGAACTTTACCCCGGCCGGAACGTGATCTGGGATCTTACCCGGCCCGGCGAGCACAATATGATACTCCGGGCTACGAGCCTCGAGCAGCTTCTGGAAACCCTTCTTGGGCACCAGACGGCCGACGAAGAGAATGACGGGGACGTCAGCGGAAATACCGTACTTTGATCGTGTAGCGCGCACCGTTTCGGGATCGCCGGGACAAAAGTGCTTCGTGTCGATGCCGTTGTACGCAAGCCTAATCTTTTCGGTCGGCACACCGTGTCCGCTGAGGAAGTCTTCGACCATCGGATTGAAGACGGTTATGGTCGTCGCCCAGCGCCACAAAAGCCGGCCGACGGACGAGTAGACGAGCTCCTGCACCAACTTCACGCCCGCCCTGTCATGCTCCACCATTCCGACATTCTGGCTGACAAAGAGCGGCCGGCGGCGCCACCTCGCCAAGCTGGCCGCGAGGACAGACGGCCCATAAGACACGTCCTGCACGTGGACGACGTCGGCTTGGCCAATCAGGCTGTAAAGTCGCCATACCGCGCTCGGGTGCCACACTGGGAACGGGATTCCCCACCGGTCCTCGAGGCCGTTCCACGCCGCGATGCGGATTACCGTGTAGCCGTCGACCTGCTCACGCCCGGCCGCACCCTCGCCGGACCGACTGGTGACGACCGTCACGTCGTGACCGAGTTGCGCCAGAGTGCGCGCCTGTTGGCCAACGACGACCTCGACGCCACCGACATGGGGTTCGGCATAGGCCGAGACAATCAGCACGCTGGGGAGCGTTCTCTTGACGGCTTGAACTTTGTTCATGCGCTCCCCCTGTTAGTCTTGCCTGTCGGCAATGCCTGCCCGATAACCTTTATCCTGCGAGGATTGCCGAGGAGCCTGGCCAGCTTCATATCGCGCTTGCGCCCATCGTCCCAACTGGTGGTAACAACGACTGGTTTCATCGGGCAATCCCCCGGGAAATCGCCCTAAACTTTCACATCTGGCCCCCGGTATAGCCGCAGGCCAGAACCTATCTTTAATAGGTTACCGGGACGCGGCCCGGTAAATGCACCGATGCGATTTACCGCAGCGCCCAATAGCGGCTATCACCGCCGCATATGCGGGCTTCGGGGTGCCTTTGTCATTCAGCAGCCCAAACCAGTCCGAATAGGGATTTGATCCGGGACCGCCGTCCTGCCAGGTGTACATAAAGAGGCCGCCGATCCAGCTGGCCGTCTTGGCATCATCGATAGCTTCGGAAAGCGCGGTGGCCTGCGCCGCCTGACCGACCCCGTCCGGCCCGCTGGATGGCGCGCCGACCTCGGTGATCCAGATCTGCTTGCCGCTGTCGCCGTTACGGGCCATCACGCTGCGGACAGAGGGGCTGGTCTGGTCCATCTGGGACCAGCCCGACCAGGGCTCGTAGGTATCCGGCAGGGTGGGAAAGCTGTAGGGGTGGTAGCCGAGGGCGTCGAAGCTGCCCGCCGCCCCGTCGGCGTACATCGCCTTGAGGAAGGCGATGGCGCTGATGTTCATCCCGTTGCTGATCTCGGGGGCGAGCCCGCCGGAGATGACGAACGCCGACGGGTCAACTTTCTTGATCGCGGCGTAGGCCGCCTTCAGGTCAGCCGTGTAGGCCGCCGGATCAGGCTTGGGCTGCCAGAAATCCTTGTTGTTCGGCTCGTTCTCTATCTCGAACATCCGCACGCCCCACGGCGCGTACCGGGCGGCCACCTCCGCCGCCCAGGTCCCGTACCGAGCTGACGAGGCCGGCTGCGGTGACGCGTCACCCTTCGTGCCGGCCACCGCGGCCCACTGCGGGCAGCCGTCGATGATCAAGTCGACCGACATGCCCGCGGCCCGCACCGACTTGACCACCTGGTCCAGCTGCCCCCAGTAGAACGTGTTCGGGCCGCGGTACTGGACCCAGTCCCAGTTGGCGTCCAGCCTGACCGAGGTGATGCCGATCGCTTTCATGGCCGCCAGCTGGGACGCCTGTTTCGAGGCCGGCTGCGTGATCAGCTCAGGATCGGATATCCCGAACACGGGATGGTGCGGCGGGGGCTCCGTCATCGAGTAGATGAACCCAACGCCCGTGATGAAGGCGGCGGCGAGCAGGGCGACGACAGCCGCAGCCAGCCAGCGGTGCCTCACCATGCCGTCATCTAGCGCCAGTCTGCGATCCGGTCCGGCGCGTTCGATGGCTCGCTGACAGCGGGCCTGGTATCAGGCCCAGCCCACAGGTAACGAAGCACCGTGACCGAGCCCACGCACAAGAGCAGCGCCGCCACCCGCAAGGTCCCTTCGGTCGGCCAGGGCGCCAGGTGCGTCGCGTGGATCGCGAGCGACCATGGGTGGGTGACGGCATTCACGGACAGGTAGCCGGCCAGCCCGGTGGCCAGGAGGGCTACCGTCTCCGAGACCGCCAGGGCGAGCGGCTTCGCCGGCCCGCCCGCCAGCGCCAGACCGGCCTGGGCCGGGCCCGGCGGCGCCGGAGCGTCCCGGCGCCGGCGCAACCGGAGGTATTCGCTCGCCGCGAGGCAGACGGCCACGACGAAGAAGGCCATGATCCCGGAGGTGTCGGTCCGCAGGCCCGGCAGGCCCGACCAGTAAGGAGCGCCCAGGCCCTCGGGCCGGAAGCTGCCCAGCAGGCACACGCTGACCCAGCACAACCCGGCACCATAGGCCAGCCCGGCGGTCAGCGCCTCAACAGCCAGCCAGCGGATCGGCCCGCGCCGGTCAGGCCCGCCACGGTTCGTCCCGCCCCGGACCGGTCCGCTGCTCATTTGTAGATCTCCGCGCCGTCATTGTTGTAGACCAGATTCTTGGTACCCCGAAGGAACCCCATGGGGTATTTGTAGGTGAGAAGGTCGCCATCGTAGTCCGTGGTCGCCTGGCCGGTGCGCACGTTCGAGTAGCTGAGAATCAGCCAGCTGGAGCGGCTCACCAACGTGGGGTAAATGTCCGTTATCGCCTGGGCGCCAGTCACGTCGGACGGGGCGTTGAACATGAACCGGTCCGAAAAGTTCTCGGCTTGTATTCCATCAGGAAGCACCCCGGGCCGGCCCGCGAGCCAGTTCACGGCCGCCACCTCCTGAGGGTGCATGTAGTACAGATCGTAGTACGACCCGCTGTTGTTCAGGCCGAGCTGCGCCGGGTAGCCGCCCAGCACCTGCGGCAGCAGCCCCGTGGTCGAGACAAATATGACGAGGCAGATCGCCGCCGATATTTTCAGCGCCCGGACCCGGCCGAGCGGCGAGAATACCGCGATGCAGCCGGCGACCAGCACCGGTCCCAGCAGGATGAGTGCTTCCTGGAACGCCCGGAGGATCCCGTAGTCGACCGACAGGTTGGGAAGTACGGTGATCACGGCGACCATGGCCATGCTGCCCAGGCACAGGCAGAAGAACTCGCGGCCCACGCGCCGCCGGAGCTTGGGGACGACAATAAACAGGATCAGCCCGAGGCCGATGAACAGCTGCTCACCCTTGGCCGCCGCCGTACGTATAGCGGCGTTCAGGCCGGCGACCGGGATCCCGGAATCGGAGAGGAAACCACCGACGGTGGTCAGCGGAAGCGACGGCTGATTGACGACTGGCGTCGGGTACCGGGCCACGACGGAGGCCGGCGGGTAGGCCGACCGGGGCGAGCCGGCTCTCTCTTTGAGCGTTTCCTTCCGGTAATCGTGGAGCGCCGCCTGCGGGCTTATCACGCTTCCCGCCAGCAGGCTGTACGAGACGTCACCGGCCCGGGCCCCGCTGGACCCGCCGATCGCGGAGATCGCCGACGTGGCATCGGTCAGCGCCGCGCCGGCCGTCTGAGTGGCCAGCTCGCCCCACGCGAACGCGATGGCGACCACCACGAGGACAGAGCTGAAGCTCACCGTCCGGGCCATCGCACCCCACGGTGTCATGGCGGGGCGGACCCCATCGGACGTCCGGCGCCAGCGACCGGGAATCAGCCTGATAGCCAGGCGAGCCGCCCAGGCCGCCAGCAATATGCCCAGGAGGAAGTCCATCGTTGAATAGTGCGAGAGCTCAACGCCGAGGGAGGCGACGAAGAACGTGATCCGCCGCCGGCGCAGGGTCCACCGGCTATTCGTGACGGCCAGCATCGCCACGCATACGAAGATGAAGGCGATCTCCTGGCGGTTCAGGAACGGCATATCGGTGAAGAACGTCGGGAACCCGACAAAATACACCACGGCGAGGATCGAGATAGGAGCCGACCAGTAACGCCGGGCGATCGCATAGACGAGAACCGGGCAGACCGCGAAGATGAGCTGGAAGAAGACCTTGAACACATAGGGATCATCGACGCGGGTGACCTGAGCCAGCTCGGTCGGAAGGATCGTGATGCTCAGGCACGCGTTGTAGGCGCCGCGCAGATACGAGATGTCCCAGCGGCCGTGGGCGGCGGTCAGCTGAAAGACCTGATACTCGCCCTGGATGTCATGACCCGTCACGTACCAGCCCCGCAGTGAGGTCATCAGCAGGAGGGCCAGGGACAGCAGGTACAGCGTGATGCTGGTCACCGCGTCCCGGACCTGCGGTTGCCAGTGCACCAGGAGCAGGAACGTGGCCGTCGCGCCCGCCAGCGCCAGCAGGCTGGGCTGATCACCAGCGCCATTGTTGAGCCGGTTCGCGCCGAGGACCGCGCAGGCCACGCAGAGCCCGGACCCGATGAGGAGACGGCTCTCTTCCGGCCCGATGGCGTGGATCTGGGCCCGCCACGCGGGCTTCGCCGGGTGCCGTTGCCGGAAGAGATACAGCGACACCGTGAGTGCGTCCCCAATCAGGGCAACGGGAATCGGGTCGAGCGGACGTTGTGCCCCCAGGAGAGGAAGGAAGGAATTCACGCCCAGTCCGGCGAGCATCAGGAGCAGCAGCGCCGCGGCCAGGCTGTAACCAACGCGCTCAGCCACCGAGGGTCCGCGCCACACCGACGTCGTGTACAGCAGGTACACCGGATTGATGACGAGGAACCAGAAACCTATCGCCGGCCCGAGGAATGGCAGGCGAAGGCCGGTCATGGCCAGGACGTTGGCACTGGCCATGAGGACCGCGCTGGCCAGGGCCGGCCAGCCTCGCGCCGCCCGGCTCCACGCCACCCAGCCCAGTGCCGCCCAGCCGAGGGCCAGCCAGTCCCGTGCTATCCAGCCGTAGTCGGGTCCGGCCGCGGGCGTGCGGACCGGGGGCGGGCCGGCGGGCGCCTCGGGCGCGGGGCGGCGTCGCTGACTACCAGGGATCATGCCGGCCTGCGGAGCGTCGCTCAGGCATGCTGTCCCGCTGGGACCTTGATGGCGACCAGGAAATCTATGGTTTCCGGATGCCCGGGCAGCGAGACCTCGATGCGGCACGGCGAGGTCCGGCACGCGGGGCGGACCGCGGCCGATACCGTCCACGACGCCCCGGCCGGGACGGTCCTCGAAGACTCACCCACGATGCGGGAACGTCCCCCGCCCGCCGCACGCAGGACGTACCGGTAATCGATGTCACGTCCCTCCTGGTTGCCGACCGTGAACGAGACCGTGATCGGCTCACCGGTGACGGCGGTGGCGGGCAGGGCCGCCGGGTGGTCGAAGAAGAGGACGGTGTAGCGCGTGGGCTGGCGGAAGAGCGACAGGGCCCACTGATGGCGGCCGGCCGGCACGAGCAGGCTGATCCCGATGATGAGCACCGCGAGCGGGGCCAGGATCGGCCACCATGGCCGCGGGGTCAACGCCCGCCGCCTGGCTGGCCCGCGATCTCGTACTCGGAAGCCAGGTGCGGGCTGCACAGCGGGAACGGGACTCCCCACCGGTGCTCCAGGCCGTTCCAGGCCGGGATGCGGATGACGGTATCGCCGCCGCCGTGCGGATCGGCGCAGGCGGAGACGATCAGCACCCGGGGCGGCGCTCCCCTGACGGCTTCGGCGCTGCTCATGCCCGCTGCCCAGCCAGTTCCCGTTTCCCCGTGCGCCGGTGGCGCGGCCGGGAACGGCGGGGCCAGGCCGCCACGGCGACGCTGAGCAGCCCGCCGGCCGGCCAGGCGGCGGTCAGCGCCACGAGGCCACGAGGGGCCAGGTACCAGGCCAGGCCGCAGATGGCGATGGCATAGGTCCCGTTGCTCACGACGAGCAGCCGGAGCCGGCCCGACAAGCGGAGAACCGTCCACAGCCAGTTGTTCGCGGCAATCGGGATGGCGGCCACCGCGAGCAGCATCAAACTGGCCGTGGCGTGCTGGCTGTAGCCCGTGCCGAACGCCAGCAGCACCCAGCGCGCGGCCACGACCAGCACCACGCACGCAGGGAGGCACAGCACTACCAGGACCCGGAGGCTGCGCCGCAGGAGTTCCGGCCAGTCCACATCGGCCTGGGATCCTTCGGCCAGGAACGTCTGCTCCACTGCGTACGCGGTGGCGTACAGCAGCGTCGCCACCTGGAACGCGACGAAGTAATAGGCGGCCGCGGCGGCTCCGAGACGGTCGAGCACGATGAGCGGGACGACCAGCGGCGGAAGCAGGTTCAGGACGTTCCCGGCATAGTTGGCGCCCGAAAACCGGAGCAAGGGCCTAAGCATTCCCAACGGTTTCCTGACCGCCGGTCGCCAGCGCAGGGCCGTGGTCATCAGCACCAGGCTGGCGAGGGCGGCCGCCGCAAAGCCGCCCGCCGACGCGCAGAAGAGACCGTAGGAGCCGGTGCCAGCGAGGAGGACCACGGAGACGACCTTGGCGATCCCGCCGACTCCCCCGTCGGTCAGCGCACTGTAGGCGGCCTTGCGTGACGCGACGAAGACCGAGTCGGTGATCAGGTTGACGGCGGCGGCGGCGGTGAGCAGCACGAACCCGGCGGCCAGCGCCGGCCGGTGCTGGACGAACGCGAGACGGGGCGCGAGGACCGGGATCAGCAGCACGTAGAGCAGGCCGATCCCGGCGCCGCAGGCTGCGACGAGAACCAGCCCGGCGGTGATCAGCGCACTGCGGTCGGGAGCGGTCGGCAGGTGGCGGACGAGGGTGCTGTTCAGCCCGAGCAGGGCGAGGTAGGCGATGACCGTCGTCGCGGAGATCAGCGAACTCGCTTTCCCGACATCGGCGGGGCTGAAAAGCCGGGCCGCGATGATCCAGAACGCGAAGCCGAGCGCCGCCTGGAGACCGGAGCTCAGGATCAGGTACAGCGAGTTGCGGACCATATGGTCGGTCCTGAGATAAAGGGCCGCATTTCCACGTACGCTGGGCAACGTTAACGCGCGGTATTTGAGCGTCATGGGCTTGGCCGGCGAGCAGGGACCAGGAGTGCCGCGGCACTATCTGCCAACAAATGATGCATTGGAAACCTTTCCCCTCGCACATTCAGAACTGCCACAGGTGATCGGTCCACCGTGGTTGATCAGTGCACCGTGACGGCCTGTGCTAACTAGTAAAGATGCTATCCCCCGCTGAATGTAAAGACGCCGGGCGCATCGGGATGGATTACCGGCAGTCCTGTCTGTTGGATTGTTTTCCGTGCACACCAAGAAAAACCGGTGCCATATTCGGAGTTTCACAGCCTTTAAAACAGTGAAGTACTTTATGCCGGATTAAGGCGCATAGGGTCAGGTGTATTTCAGGTTCCTACGTCGATTCTGCGTACGCGGGCGTTCCGCTGGTCGCCGCGTGGCGCTCGATCGCCGCGAGCATCCGCTCGTGCTCAGCGCTAAGGTCGCCGCGATGCGG
>ODAK010004395.1_pt1 | contig 14449 bp, 13 predicted proteins | sample 1539591 | NCBI WGS metagenome assembly ODAK01 (sample SAMEA3539303, study PRJEB22396) | soil metagenome | biome: tundra; feature: field; material: soil | place: USA | collected 2010-05 | depth 0.15 m | reverse complement strand
CGTGGCCTCTACCATGACCTCGGCGGCTTGGCGCAGCCATTTCGGTTTCCGCTGCGGCAAATCCCGTCGCACCGCTGCCACGGCCCGGCGCGTGCCGAAATGGACGTTCGCCAGTTCCCGTCCCATGGCCCGCAGCAACTTTTCTTCATCATGGCCGCGCGGCAACTCCGACAACTCAATCCGGCTGCAATAGGGCGACAACCGCCGCAACACCCATCCATCATTCACCACGAGAAACGGATCGGGCGTGCGGACGGCGTTTGACAGAATCCGCGAATAATAAATCTCGTTGTTTGACAAGCCAGCCGCCCAGGCGCAGGCCGAAGGCAGCAACGCCTTCGCCTCACGCGCGATTTTGCCGCCGCGCCAATCGGCAATGGCGGTGAACCGTTCCCGGCCCCGGCTCCCCAGCCCTGCCCGGCGGTGCGCCACGCGGAAAGCGAGTCCACGTTCCGGCATGGCCTGTTTGAGCATCAATATCATCTTCGCAGGCACGTGTCTGATCGTTGGCAGTGCCGCGAATATTTCCCAGAAGAGTGTCGGATCGCGCAGCCGGCTGGTGACTGCCTCGCGCAGTAAGGGACGCTTCTCGGCAAGCACAAAAGGTTCACCGCCATCCTCCAGGCCCTTCGTGTAACCCTCCAGAATCGCCGCGCAGGCATTGGCCGGGACGAGCGACAAATGACCAAGCTCAATGGCCAGCCGGGCGCTCGTGGCCAGCCGCACCAGATCAATCGTGTAAGGCAACGGAAACGCCTCGTCGAAATCATTGATGCCCCACACCAGCCGTCCCTCGGCATCGCGCCAGGTGCCGTAATTTTCCACGTGCAAATCGCCAATGGCCAGCACCGTGGGTGCGCTGGCCGCCTTCGGACAAAGCGCCGGGAAAAGCTGCATCCAGCGATAGAACGTGGCGCGCAGGAACGAAAATGCATCCTGCGCCATCAACTCGTGCTTGGTGCCAAGGTCGCTCTTGACCACGCGGACGTGACCAGCCAGCCACGTTTCATACTGCCGGGTCGCCTGCTGGATGTTCATGGGATTCAAAAATGTGTGCCATTACAATTCAATCAACGCGCCAAAGCAACCCAGATGAGCAGTCCGACCAGAGCGGCCAACGTCACGGGAATTCCCAGGCGCGCGAAATCCCAAAAGGAAATTTTAATTCCCATTCCACGCGCCTGCTGGACAACAATGATGTTGGACACGCTGCCAATAATAATCAGACTGCCGCCAAAGCTGTTGGCCAGTGCAAGGATGTATGGCGCGGCGGGAGCGGCAAGATTTACAACCTTGAGCAACAGCATCACGGTGGCTGAATTGCCGATCAAATTGGACAGTGCCGCTGTCGTCAAAGTCAAATAGCCCGGAGCATTGAGATTAAATCCGCCTTGCGCCAGCCAGTGGATGGCCTCTTCGCCATAACCGGTGGATTGAAACGCTCCGGCAACGACAAACAATCCCATGAAGAGCACCAGAATCGGCCAATCCACCAGCCCGAGCAAATCGTCGGTGTGAAATTTGGTGCTGGCCAGATGAAGGCCGGCTGCGGCCAGGGCGATGACTTCTTTGGGAAGCGATGTAAAGAACAGGCCGATGACCAGGATGAGAATAATTATTCCTTTGATGGTATGCAATCGGTTGAAAGGATAGGTTGGCTGCGCCGGCTCATTTGGGATGGACAAGGGAGCCTGAAGATTTTTTCGCGACATCAGCCAGATGATTCCATAGGCAGCACTCATTGCAAAAACGACGGGCGTGCTGCTCCAAAGCAGGTAGTGACCAAAACCCAAGTGCGCGATTTGGCCGATCATCATGTTCTGTGGATTTCCGATCAACGTTGCCGCCGCGCCGATGTTGCTGGAAATTGCCAGCGCAATCAAAAATGGAACGGGATTGATTTGTTTGCGCAAAAGCGCGACGCCGGTGAACGGCGCAAAAACGAAGCAAACGATGTCGTGATTCAGAACAGCAGAAAGGCCGCCAGTCACCAACATCAGAATCAAAAGAAATCGCGCGGGACGTTCAAGCTGATTGGCAATCCTCACCGCGACTTTATCATAAAATCCCGATAGTCGAAGCTGGGCGGAGATGACAAAAAATCCGAAGAGCAAATAAATCGTCGGCCAGTTGACATAGGAAACAGCATCGGCTGTGGTAACGCCGCCGAAAATCATCATCCCAATTGCGCCCAACAAAGCGATGCCAACACGATTAAGCTTCAATCCGGGAATGCGCCCTATCGCAATCCCGATATAAGTCAGTGCGAAGATGGCCAGAATGATGTTGATTGGCTCCATTGGTTATTAACCGATTTGCACAGCAAACAATTTGGCAGCCGTTGAGTTTTATGGTCAAGCGGCCGCTTCCAGATCGTGAAGCGTTGGCTCCATGTCCACAGCCGCGTCTGCTTCACATCCGGCTTCTACGCCATGCTCGGACAATACCGATTTCATGTCCACATTCAACAGCACTTTTGAATACTGGAAGACGAACTCCACTGTTCTGAAAGCGCGGAACGGTGGTGAGCTGGAACGGGAAAACCGAGAACTCAAGCAGATGTTGGCGGATTCGTTATTGAAGAACCCGGTTTTGGAGGCCGTATGCGAAAAAAAGTTGTGAGCCCGGCGCATCGCCGGGCGGCGGGACTGTGTTCCCAACGGGTCGCTTGTCCGCAGTGCCAGCGTCGGCATCGCACACGCAGCGCCGTGGTCAACGTCTTGCACAAGGTGTTATTTACCACTTTGATGTTGTTGCTTTTCCTGACAGTCCCGCTGATTGTATTTCTCTTTGCCATGCCTTTCATCACGCCGGAAGGGACTTGGCTGATGTTGACGGGGTCATTAGTTGGAGTTGGCTTACTTGCACTCGTCGTATGGAGTTTTGAAACATGCAGGAGGTCGGTGATTCCTTATTCGCTTCGCCAGATTGGACGGTTTCCATTTTTCTTTTTGCTCTACGCTTTGACCCCGAATCTCAACCGCCGTGACCAACGCGCTTTTATGCTTCAGTGCGCCGGCTGATGGTCGGCCCTTTCCCCTCACGCCGCCGCCGGTTCCATTCCACAAAAAGCGCGCCACGTCACGAACGGCATCTGTGCAATGCCGAATGGTCGGTGTGCTTCCGCCTGCGGCACGGCGACGGTCGTTACGCTCCGGCCCTGTTCCAGCCGTCTCTCCGCCTACGCTCCTCTTTCGCGTTCGCCGAACCGCAGGCCGAAGCAAACTGAGGCAAGAGATGGTCAAATTTTGACCACCTGTATATGGTGGAACAAAAAAAATGGGAGATTGAAAACACGACCGGGATTCGTCATGCTATTGTGTGCATCGGAAAGATGCGCGAATTTTATGATCTCAAAACCAACCACGAAATATCAAAAGCTGCGTCTCATTAAATCCGGGGGCGAAGCCGGCCGGAAGGAAAACGGCTTCGGCATCATCGCCGGCCACAAGAAAAAGAAGGGCACCGTGAAGGAGGTTGCGAGGCTCGATCAGAAGCTGCGTGATTTGCAGCACCGGCTGCGCGCCGGGGAAGAGACCGGCGCGAGAGTCCGCAGGAAATACAAATACAGCAAGCTGTTTCGGGTGGAACCGGGCAGCAAGTTGAATCTGAGGAAGATCAACCCCGAATTCACCGCCGGCCACAAGAAGAAAAAAGCCGCCCTGAAGGAGCTTGAACAGCTCGACCAGAGGCTGCGCGCCTTGCAGTTCCGGCTCTACGCCGAGGGCCAGCAGTCGCTGTTGATTTGCCTGCAGGCGCTGGACGCCGCCGGCAAGGATGGCACCATCATCCACGTGTCGGGCGCGATGAATCCTCAGGGGACGCGCGTCCACAGTTTCAAGGTTCCGACCAGGGAGGAAACGGCACACGATTTCCTCTGGCGGATCGGGCAGCGGGTCCCGGCCCGGGGCGAGGTGGTCATCTTCAACCGCTCGCACTACGAGGATGTTCTCGTCGTCCGCGTCCGCGGCATCGTCCCCAAGAAGGTTTGGAAGCAACGCTACCAGATGATCAACGAATTTGAGAAAAAGCTCGTGGCCAACGGCACGCACGTCCTCAAGTTCTTCCTGCACATCAGCCCGGAGGAGCAACTCCGGCGGTTCAAGAAGCGTCTTGACGACCCCGCCCGCCATTGGAAGATCAGCGAAAGCGACTACACGGAACGCGAGTTTTGGGACGATTACATCGAGGCCTACAAGGAAGCCGTGATCCGGACCAGCACGAAGCACGCGCCGTGGCACGTCATACCGTCCAACAACAAATGGTTTCGCAACCTGGCCGTAACCCGGATCGTGGTGGAAACGCTTGAGGCCATGAACATGAAATTCCCGAAGCCGACCGTGAACATCAAGAATATCAGGCGCAAATATCACCAGGTGGTGGCGGTGGACGAAAAGAAAAAAGGGAGGCAGCCGGTTGCCGGGGAGACGGAGAATGGGGATGGCCGGCAGCCGGTGAAGGCCGGGAAACCACAAGACGCCATGGTCGGGGCGATTGCGCTGACGGAGGCAATACCCGCGAATGGGGAGGAAACAATCTTGTCGCAGCCACTTCCGCCCACCGCAAGCATGCCGCAACGGATTGCCAACACAGCTTGAAGAATACAGGCCATCCTCAAGCGGTCAGACCACTGTCAAAGTCAGCCTGCCGGGCGCAGACCCGCGAGTTGTGTTTGTGGTTTCCCAGCCGTCGTGCTTCGGCCACATTTCGGTGCATGGGCGTGCGAACATTTCCATTTTACGCTCGTTCGGATACCACTTGGCTATCCAGTCGCGCACTTGGTCTGGCTTGCTGCTGTGCGAGCCACGTCGGGCGCGTATCACGCTGCCGATTCTGTCAGGTTGCGCGGGCGGTGACATTTTACCGCGAGTCGCCACCATGAGCAGTTCGTGTTGGCCTCTGAACCAGTAGCCCATGCCGACCTTTTCCTTGTCCCAGATTGCGTGCGTTTTGTAGATGTATCCCCACGCCGCGATTACCGCCACGGCTTCGAGCAACTTCGACGCGGTGGCCCAGAGATACAGCACGGAGTCTTTCGCGGCTGGCACTTTCAGGGCGCACAGTTCATCGATGCTCATGGTCGGATATGCGTCAGAACAAGGTGCAAACTAAAACAGCCGGCCTTTTTTAAGGTCGGCTGTTGGTTTACAGAATTCCCGGAGATCGTGGTTATTCCTTGTGGGTCCAGCCATCCCGAATGTATTCCCTGTCGTCATTCCATTTACGATCAGGATTGGTAGTTTGCCAGTCGCGCTTCAATTCGTTTTCCAACTGGTCATCCCATTTGGAATATTTTTTGCCGTAATATGAACGAGCGCCATAACCAAAGCGGTAGGCTGGCTCGGCTTTGTCCCAAGCAGGTATGCCGCGCGGCGGAATGATTTCCTTGCCGGAAGCTTGCTTTACAGTATCGGAGACCTGTTGATCTGTATCCGGTTGCTTCCCACCCATATCATGCTTGGTTTGATCCCAATCCCGCTTAAACGCGGCTTTAGTGCGTTCCCATGCGGAATCATTTTCATTGGTCCACCAGGTTGGATTTTTGTATTGGTTCATAATTTTGTTTGTTTTATGTTTTATTTTCAGCTCAACCGTAGTGCAAGTTGCTATGGGGTGCTATGGGGTGTAACCCTACCAAAGAATTGCATGAAGAGATAAAGCCCGCACTCCACTGATACTAAACAACAGTCAATGGGATGCTGCTCTCAATGATAGGTAATTGCTTGAACGCATGCCGGCGTGCCGTGATGTAGGATGTCATGCAAAGGCCAAAACACAGCCGCAGCGGACTTGTTGCGCCGTAACGAAGCGTAGGCGGAACCTGGGCAAAAAAGCTTCAACGAAACCTTCAACGGTTTCATCACCGCTGCGGCCCTCATCGGCGCGGCCTTGTGGTTTTACCTGATCGCCCAAGTCGTCCACATTCGCGCGAACAAGGAGAAATAATTTTATGAAAACCGCCATCGCAATTTTGATTTCTCTCCAGCCACCCACCGGCCCGATGGAAACCGAGGCTGCCAGCGCCGGTTTTTACGAACACAAGGCGAACCAGCAGAAATATCCGCGCCTCCAACTTCGCACCGTGAAAGAATTGATGAAAGGCAAAGGCATCGAATGTCCCACCAGCGCAGCGAGCTTGGACGATACGTTCAAGAAAACGCCGGAATCAAAGAAAAAGCACGGCGAGCAACCGGCGCTGGAGTTGTGAAAAATGAGACGGCGCAAACCCAGGTTGCCATGGAAACGTGGGCCTGCGGAGTTTGACAGTTGAAGCAACCCGCGCGATATTGTGGTGTTTAATTGATTAACAGGTGAATTTATGAAAACAAGAAATTGGCAAAAAATGGTGGCGGTCATGGCCATCGCCGGGCTGGCATTATCGGCGTCAACGGCGCTGGCACAGGATTCGTCTGCTAAAAACACTGTGCAACCGGCAGCGGTCAATGCGTCCGTGCCGCAGTTGTCTTACGGCATGTCGCAAATTCTGCAACTCGCGCAGGCTAAAATCGGCGATGACACGATCATCGCTTACATCAAAAACTCCCGGAACAACTATGGTTTGGATGTGAACCAGATCATTTATCTGCGGCAACAAGGCATTTCTGATGCCGTCATCACGACGATGTTGAACCAACCCAGTCCGGGGGTGGCCGTAGCCACACCGACAACGCCAGCACCGCAGCCGGTGGCTTCTTCGCCCGCCACCACAGGATCAGGTTCGACGGCCACGGTTGCGCCGACGGTGACGTATGTTCAAACCGTGCCGGATACGACTTATTATTATCAACCTTATTATTACCAACCTTATTACTACCCGGCTTATGCTTGGTATCCACCGGTGTCATTTTCCTTCGGCTGGGGCGGGGGTGGCTGGCATGGTGGAGGTTGGCACGGTGGAGGTTGGCACGGCGGCGGGCACCGCTGAAAAGGGGTCATCCCAATAATTGATAATTTTCCCAGCCGCCCGGTTTGGAGAAGGGGTTGGGAGTTCAGAGTTTAGGATTGGAGGCTTTGCGCGGTAGCGGCGGTCCGGCTGTGCGGAACCGCCGGAAACTTGGTCCGTTATTTTCTTGTCTTGCCGTCCCTTTGCAGTCCCGCTGCGCCCGCGCCTGCAGCTTCGCACCGTGAAAGAATTGATGGAAGGCAAGGAGATTGAGCGTCCGTCCACCGTCGCCGCCACGGACGAGACATTCAAAAAAGCGCCGGAATCAAAGAAGAAGCAAGGCGAGCAACCGGCGTTGGAATTGTCAGCCAATGCGCCGCCATCCTGTCCGCAGATCGTTGGAATTCAGCCTGCAGCGGACGCGACCGCATTGCCGCTTGACCCTCAACGAACGGATTCTAGTCGCGCTCTGATATTTGGTAGGGCGTTGCTGCCGCGCCGCCTTCCCTCAACCCAAAGTCGCGTGGCCGCGCAAGCGGCTTTACGCGAATCAACCTTCAACCCTCAACTAATTATTTGCCGCCGCCACATTTCCGGCGCACACTCGCTTCCACCATGCCAGCCGGGTTTGATGCAAGTTTTGCACGGGTTAAAGCGCTTGTGGCGGATTTTCGGGCCAACGAGAAATTCTACCGTTCCCCGGCCTATCAGGAACAGGAGGCGCGCCGCGACTTCATTGACAAATTCTGGCTCGCCCTCGGCTGGGACGTGAACCACGAGACCCAAAAGAATCCCTTCGAGCAGGAGGTCAAGGTCGAGCGCAAGGAACACGGCTTCTCCCAGCGGCGGGCCGACTACGCCTTTTATCTCGCCCCGAATTTCCGCGACGTGAAATTCTACGTCGAGGCCAAGAAACCCCACGGCGACATCGCCACGGCGGACAATTATTTCCAGACCATCCGCTACGGCTGGAGCAGTTCCACGCCCGTCGCCGTCCTGCACGATTTTGAACAATTCGAGATCGTGGACTGCCGCTATCGTCCGCACATTGACACCGCGCTCGCGCAAAACCTCCGCAAATACCATTTCAGCCACTACGAAGACCCGGAGAAATTCGCGGAAATCTACTGGCTCTTCTCCCGCGAAGCCGTCGCCGGCGGCTCACTCGAAAAATTTGCCGAAACCCTGCCCAAAAAACGCGGCAAGGCCGTCCAGCGCGGCCTGTTCCCGGGCGCCTTCCAAAGTATTGACGACTCGTTCCTCGAAGAACTGGACGAATTCCGCGATGAACTCGCCCGCGCCTTCAAAAATGCCAATCCCAAGCTCGACGGCGAAACCCTGACCGAACTCACCCAGCGCACGCTCGACCGCCTCGTTTTCCTGCGTTTTCTCGAAGACAAACACATCGAACCGCAGAACCACATCGCCTATTTCGGCGACAAGGGGACCGCTTGGCAGGATTTCATCGCCGAATCCCGCCGCCTCGACGGCATCTACAATGGCATCGTCTATAAAAAGCACGAAATCCTCGACGCACCCGGCTTCAAGCTGGATGACGACAGCTTCTCCGGCGTCTGCGAACGGCTTTCCCATCTCAATTCGCCCTACGATTTCAACGCCATCCCCATCCACATCCTCGGCAGCATCTACGAACGCTTTCTCGGCAAGGTCATCGTCACCACCGACAAACGCGCCCGGCTGGAGGAAAAGCCCGAAGTCCGTAAAGCCGGCGGCGTTTATTACACGCCCGAATACATCGTCCGCTACATCGTCGAAAACACCGTCGGCAAACTGATTGCCGGCAAAACCCCCGCGCAGATTGCCGGAATGCGCTTTGCCGACATCGCCTGCGGCAGCGGCTCATTCCTGCTGGGCGTCTATGACCTGCTCATCCGCCACCACACCGCCTATTACAACCAATACCCCGGCAAGGCGAAAAAGGGCGACGTAATGGAACGCGACGACGGCCTGCACCTCTCGCTCCAGAAGAAACGCGAAATCCTGCTGGCCAACATCCACGGCGTGGACATTGACCCGCAGGCCGTGGAAGTGGCGCAACTCTCCCTCTACCTGAAACTGTTGCAGGACGAGACACCCGCCTCCGCCCGCAACTACCAGATGGAATTCCATGAAACGCTCCTGCCCACGCTCAATAAAAACATCGTGTGCGGCAACTCGCTCATCGGCACCGACATTTTGACCGGCCAGCTCTTCGCGTCGGACGAGGAAAAGAAACTCAACCCGATGGATTTTGAGCAACGTTTCCCGCACATCTTCAAGACCGGCGACGGTGCATTGCGCGAAACGGCAACGCCATTGGATTTCACCTTTCCCGGTGTGCCGCTGCACGGCAGTTACAGCTACAAGAAAAAGAAAGGCGCGAAGGTCGCGCCGCCCGCCATGCCGGAATCTGAAGGCGGCTTCGATGCGATTGTCGGGAATCCGCCGTATGTGCGAATCCAAGGCTTTCCGCGTCTGCAACTGGATTACTTCTCCAAGCATTACAACTCTGCTCGCGGCAATTTCGATCTTTACGTCAATTTTATTGAGCGCGGTTACAAGCTGCTAAAACGGGGCGGACTGCTGGGACAAATCGTTCCGAACAAATTTTTCAAAACGGATTACGGTGAAGGGCTGCGCCGGTTGATTGTGACGAACACGGCGCTTGAAAAAGTCGTGGATTTCGGAGCAAACCAAGTGTTTGACGCAACGACATACACGTGCCTTTTATTTTTGGCGAAAAGCTCGCACTCCAAATTCTTTTACACACTTTCCCAGGCGAACGAAAAGTCTCTGGTGAGTTCGCAATTTAGCGAACGTGCCATTGATACATTGACGCCAACATCCTGGGTCTTTGGAGACAAGAACACAAATTCCGTTTTTGACAAGATGACCAAAGGTTCTGTCCGGCTCCTTGATTTGCCGGCGGAAATCAGCCGTGGAAGCAGCACGGGTGACGATGAGATATTCATGGTTGACGGCACTGGCAATAAACTTGAACCAGAAATTCTGCGCACCCCACTCTTTGCGTCCGACTTTTCGCGCTACCGTTTCAATCTGTCCGGTAAGTGGCAGGTCATTTTCCCTTACAAAGTTGAAAATGGAGAATCCGAATTGCTGGCCGAGGCTGAATTTCGCAAAAAATATCCGAAAGCTTTTGTTTATTTGCTCTCGCAAAAGACTGCGCTTCTGAAGCGCAAGCAATTTTCTGAATGGTTTGGTTACAGTGCGCCCCGAAATCTGCCCGTTCACGAAAGAGCACAGATTTGCATTCCGCTTTTGGCTGATCGCGGACTGTTTGCCCTGATCCCATCAAAGACGAGGGGAAAACTCTGTCCAATGGCGAGCGGTGGTTTTACGATAGCCCTTTCCGATTCGGTAAAAGTAAAACCCGAATATGTTCTTGGCCTGTTGAATTCGACTTTGCTTTTCTGGCGTCTGCATCAAATCAGCAATGTCTTTCGTGGTGGCTGGATTACATGCACGAAGCAGTATTTTGGAGAGTTGCCAATTCGCTTGATTGACTTTTCCAATCCTGCCGACAAAGCGCGGCACGACCGGATGGTTGCACTGGTCGAGCAGATGCTGGCGGCCAAAAAGCAACTAGCCGGGGCGCAGAGCGACAAGGACAAGGATTTTTACACCAACCGCTGCGACGGCCTCGACCGCCAGATTGACGCCCTGGTCTATGACCTTTACGCCCTCACCCCCGCCGAAATCAAAATCGTGGAAGGAGCGGCTAAATGAAAGAGATCATCCAATTGCTGAGTGCGGCACTTGCTCCAATATAAACATGAAAAAATCGGGCCGCATCCCGGCTTGCCTGTTCAACGCCGGCATCCTCTTGAACTTGCTCTTGCTTTGTTCCTGCGGCACGGAACCGCCCGCCCGCCGCCCGCTCCCGCCGGACGTTTCCATCAACCCGGACGCCCACCGCTCGCTGCCGGCAGATGTGCCCATCAACCAGGACGCCGGGCGAGGAGGCTTTTTGATGGTGACGGTTCAGTTGGAAAACGGCCAGGAACTGCCAATGATCCTGGACACGGGAGGAGGTGGCACTGTTCTTGATGAATCCCTGAAGCGAAAGTTGGGAAAGACCCTCGGCACAGCGCCCATGCATAGCTACTTCGGTATATCCACCAATAACTTTTATACGGCGCCAAAGCTCTATTTAGGAGGCGCCCCGTTATTGATGACCGGCACGGCAATCGCAACTTGGGATGTTAAGAAGCGGCTGTCGTCTTTCGAGCACCGTCGCGTCATGGGCATTCTCGGCATAGACGTTCTGGAGCACTACTGCATCCAAATGGATTTCGCCGCGGGCAAAATGCGCTTCCTTGACGACCAGCACGCCGACAAATCCACGTGGGGCAAAGCCTTTCCGATTGTGCCGGTGAACGATCAAGACTCACGGCCCGCCATCGCGGAAAATCTCCTCGGCCTCCAAGGCCCGCATTCGCTCATCGACAGCGGTTGGCTCGGGGATGGCTGGCTGATGCCGAAGTATTTCCAGCTATGGACGAACTCGGCGGTTGTGCCCACGAACGGGGAGACGCGCTCGCCCGACGGCGTGTTTGCCGGAGAAAAGTATCCCTTGGTTTTTTTGTCGGAGGAGGATTGGCCATCGGATGCCATCGGACTGAACTTTCTGGCGCGCCATTTGGTCACGTTCGATTTTCCTAATCACACCGTGTATCTCCAGCGCCAGTCCATCGGCCCGCTGCTCAATCCGAGGATGGCCGCGTTCAAGCCCATTCCCGACCGGGAACCCGAAGTCACTGCCCACCTGCGCGCCGTGATACAGGACTTGATTGACGGCACCGAACATCCCGATGACTACACCGCGTCGGCTTGGAAGCTCTTGCTGTCCAAACAAAAGGACATTCACGCGTTTACAAAAGTCTTCGGTGACATTGTTTCGCTGACCCTGGTGGAGCGCAGCAGTGTGTTTGGCTGGCGCCGCAGCTACAGCTATCGGGTGGAGTTCACCCAGGGAACAATGCTCGTGCATTTTGTCTTCCACGGACGAAACAAGCTCGACTTCGGCCACATGGAAGCTGTGGAATGGAAAGAACCGGTTGACTGAGGCATGGAATGAATTGGACAGCCTTTGTCCAACGGTCTGAAATACAATTGAGCGCATGAAACTAAAAATTTACGAGCCAGTCAGAGAATTTGAACGGGCCACCAGTTATTGTCCGCTGTATCTGGCCTGGCGCATCGTGGACGAGGCGCGCGATTATTTTCGGACAAGCTGGGTTCCCTCACCCGGCTCCGCCACCCTCTCCCATCTGATGGGCGAGGGACTGGCGAACAAACTCGCCCCCCGCGCCGAGGCCGTGTTTGCCCGGCATCCCTTTATGCAACGCCAATTCCAAAGCCAGCGTGGACACGATGCCATCCTGACCAGCATGAGACATTGGCTGGCCGGCGTGCTGGCCAAGGAACGTCCCGCCCTTTTCCACGCTTTGCCGGAGAGTTTCAAAATCGGCCACCCATTGCCGCAGAAACAAAATGGCGGCGCGGCAACGCCGCCCTACCTCGTATCAAAACCGGTAGGGCTGACCTGCCGGTCAGCCCAAATATTAAAAACCCGGCGCGCACGGAGTGACGCGCCCTACCTTCGTTTCGTCCACGGCTGCGAGTTGCTTCCAGTTTAGATAACAAAAATCAGCCTGACTATAACCCATGAACAAGTCGTCCAAGAGAAACTCTGACAAAGACATTTGGAAACCGAGAAACGCTGAAGATGCCAAATGGATGGAACTGATGAATCGTGGTGATATAATCGGGATTCGTTACCTTGGGGTTGGCCAGTTGAAGCGAAAACGCAAGCTTAACAAAACAGAGCGTAAATTTCTGGCGGAGTTTGAAGCAGACAGGGAAAAAATCATGCGCGACCCGGAGGCGGTGTGGCAGGAAGGCTTTGACATGGCACACCGGGGAATCCTTCTCTTGAATATGCTTCTTTACGAGAAACGGCTGCAAAATATTCCGGAAACCGAGGATGCGGCGGCTTACAACGCCATGACTACACTTTGGGGGCTGGGAGTTGCCTTGCGGGAAGACTTTGTCCGTTATGCTGAAGATGGTTCAGCGATTGCCGCTCATTTCATTTTTAGCCAAGGCAAGGAGCTGGCGAGCGCCTTTTCACGGCTGGCGATTGCCTATCCAGAACATTTCAGGGAGTTTGCGGAGCGGTCGTTGACCATGCCGTCACTGCGCGGTCGGAACCCTACATTTACGTGTGACGCCGAGGCCATCATCGCGGCAATTCATCTGGCGGAAAAACATCACGCCAGCAATCTTCACGACAATCGGTCGCGCATCGGCGCACTCTGCCACCAGTTCGTGGCACAAATTGTAGATTTGGTCGAAGCATGCCGGTTGGAGGCTAAACAAAAAGGGCACACCGATTCTGAATGGTGGGACTTTCCAGAGTTAAAAGGCAACGCAAAGGCATGGTGGAAGGCTGAATTGAAACGAAGGGTTGACCGGGAATTTGAGAAGATGAAAAAGTATCCCCGGCGCAATCCAGCGTTGTGGCAGGAACTCGAAAAATTGACTGATCACGGGACCGATTCGGCAAAGCGTGCCGCTTTTGAAAAATACTGCTTCAACAAGTTGGAGCAGATAGCAGGCAAATAGTCATTACCGTTGACAGGTAACTGATTTTTCCCACGGCAACCTTCCCCATGGGAAGCGTTCCCATGGAAGTCTATTTTATTTCTCGCCTTGAGGAGCCTTTGCCTTTGCAAAGACGTAGTTTGTAGTGGTTCATTCTTTGTGTGCAGAAAGAATTTAAACTAACAACCAAAGAATCATCATGTACGCAACACTGATTCCAGTTGACTCATCCGCCATCGCTGCCGTGGGCTATGACGGTCACACGTTGATCGTCGAGTTCCACTCCGGGCGCATTTACGATCACCCGGACTTTTCTTATTCGGCTTATGTGGAATTCATGAACGCCCCGTCCCCCGGCACTTATTACAACCGTTACATTCGCGGTCGCTACCGCTGAAAAAATTATGAGCATCACTCACATTGGAAAAATCGGGCGATTGCCCAAATGCACCCGCGACGACCTGGGGCGCCGCATCGAGGATGGTGAACCGGGCAAGGAATTGGTGAAATGGCTCAATGGTTTGTCAGGCATGCAGAGAGTATTGAAAGAGCAGTTCGGCGGACGCGCTGTCACTGAACAGAACCTCTCCGAATGGAAGCAGGGCGGTCATCCGGAATGGCTGCGGCAGGAGGAAACCCGTTCGCTGGTAAGCAAACTGACCGAGCAGTCTGACGACTTGGATGAGGCGGCGGATGGACAGGAGATCAGCGACCGTTATGCCAGCGTGCTGGCGGTGGAACTCATCCGCCAGGCGATGACGCGGTTGGAAAAGGAGACCGACCCGGAAAAACGCTGGCAGATCATTTGTGAAGTGCATCGGGTGTTTTCCCAATTGCGGCGTGACGACCACCGGGCCGTGCGAACTGTGATCAAACGCGATCGCTGGAACCGGGAAGTGGAACGTGAGGAGGAGGAAGGCTTGGAACGCATGAAACAGG
>ODAK010004394.1_pt1 | contig 14450 bp, 14 predicted proteins | sample 1539591 | NCBI WGS metagenome assembly ODAK01 (sample SAMEA3539303, study PRJEB22396) | soil metagenome | biome: tundra; feature: field; material: soil | place: USA | collected 2010-05 | depth 0.15 m | reverse complement strand
GGCAAGCCCCGCCGCAATTCCTCCTGGGTTTCCGGCGGAACAATCGTGCTCCCTCCGCCCAGAATATAGATGATCGGCGACTTGATCTTGCGGACAATTGCCCAGAGTTCAGTGGGCACGAATCCATTGAGAATAGCGGGATCACGCTTCCAGACGATGCGTCCTTCCGCATTCTGTTTCGAGCCATGCTGAACGAAGCCCCGCAGCACCGGCTCGGAAGTGCGGGGATAGTCGATCTTCACCTGCGCGAACAACTCGTCCACGGAAGCCCAACCCTTCGCCTCCTGGCTCATGCGGTCTGCACGACGATTGGAGATTGCGGGAGGACGCTCAGGGCCCACGTCCTCGACGATCACGGCCGAGACCAGTTCCGGATGCGATCCGGCGAACACCTGCGCAACGCGGCCGCCCGTCGAGTTTCCCCACAGCACGACGTTGCGCAGCTGAAGTTGCGCGACGAGGCCTTCGATGTCCCTGACGTAATCCTCGACCAGATACGCGCCCTGCGGATCCCAACCGGAATCGCCGTGTCCGCGCATGTCGACGGCGAAGACGTGGTGGTTCCGGCTGAAGTGCGGCGCGAGATGGTCAAACGTGTGCGCCACGCGGGCGATACCGTGCAGCAGGATCAGCGGCTGCTTGCCGCTCGTCCCCCACTCAAGATAATGGATGCGAAGGCCGTTGACGGTGACAAAGCGATCGACGGGCTGGGCGTGCGACACTCCGGCAGAAAGCGCAAGTGTGACCATCAGAACCTCCAGCATTCTTCCGAAGTGCGGTCGTGTGATCATGCCACGGCCTTGTTAGAAGAACGAGAGGCGTGAGGCGAAAGGAGTGAGGCGAAAGACCCGAATGAATTCGATAGACACTGGGTTTCCCGCCTTACACCTCACGCCTCTCACCTCACGGTTGTCCGCGCGCCGGCGGCGAAGCGGGCAACGACCATTTACGGGCGACCGAAAAGACCGACGAGACCCGCCGCCCCCTTGCTATGGCCGGTCAGCTTGCCAAAGAGATCGTCCCGGGTAAGACCGGCCGGCAGCGCGCCGGGCTCCAGATCGGTGGCGATCAGCGTGAACGTATAGTGATGCATGCCGGTGCCGGGCGGCGTGCACGGTCCGATGTAATGCCCCATTCCCGCGGCGCCCTTGCCGCCGACATACTTGTCGGACAGCTGGCTGGTTTCGCCTTCCGCAAACCCAGTCCTTGAGGCGGGTATGCCATAGGCGATCCAGTGATTAACCCCGAGTCCGCCTCTGCCTTCCGGATCGACCATCACGAGCGCGAAACTCTTGGTTCCCGCCGGCACGTTCGACCATGACAGGGGCGGCGACACGTTCTCGCCGATGCAATTCGGATTGGTTTTGATGTTGCCGGCGTTCTTCGTCGCCAGCATCGTGCCGTCCTTGAAGGCGGACGAGGTCAACGAAAACGGATCTGCTGCCTCTGCGCTTTGGCCAACGCACAGCGCAGCGGCCACGATGCCGCCCGCCAGAAAAGCACTCCTGATATTACGCTTCACGAACATGGTAACTCCTCCTTGATAAGAACCGGTTTCACGCTTGCCAATAAGCTTCCGCCAAACCGGCGGACGCTCAACTCTAAGGGGTGGAGGCTTGTATTTTCCCGGCCTTCGCCACCCGCGACAGATTATGCCTTATAAATTCGCGCACGCAACCTACCGTTCCCCGTCCTTCTCTGCGCGCTGCTGCGCCTGCTCCATCGCCTGACCGATTTTCTGCTGCATCTGCTCCATCGTTTTCTTGCCTTCCTCAATTTCCTGCTTCTTGATGGCAGCACCGGTCGCCGCGGTGGTGGCGATTTCGACGCCGCACCCGGCGAGCGCCGCGATTGCGAAAACAAGGATGAGCTGTTTCATGGTCTGTCTCCAGTGTGGTCAACGGAATCCAAATAGACGCGCGGGATTGTCCCGCAGCACTCAGCGCCGCGTATCCTGGCCATTTCCGGTGTCTCCCAGCCAAATGCACCCGTTACAAGACACGGATCCTGTCATACACGCGCCGCTCGAGTGCGATGCCTTCGATCCGCCTGCGCTCGCGTTCCATGAACGCACGCTCCGACGGAATGCGTATCTCTTCCACCCCCGGTTGGCCCGGCGTCGCCTTGACCTGCGCGATCAGCTCGGCAAGTTGCCGTTTGAACTGCGCGGGCGGAACCAGCAGCGCCGGGTCGAAAACGACAAACAGAAAAGCAAAATCCCTAACCTGACCGCGCGGCAATGCGGCGCCTGCCAACAAACCCAGCGCCTGAATGGTCAATCCCAGGCCAAAGCCTTTATGCCCGCCGAATGACAATATGCCGCCCGCGCGCGCGGCATCCGGATCGCGTGTCGGACGCCCTTCCGCATCTACCGCGACGCCTGCGGGCAGCAACTGGCCCAACCGCGACGCGAGTATCAGATCGCCGTGATTCAACGCCGAAGTGCTCATATCGAATATTAGCGGACGCGGTTCTCCCGGCAGGCCGAACGCAATCGGATTGGTACCGAGCGCCGGGGCCCTGCCACCGGGCGGCACGACGACCGGCTCGCTGCACGCGAAGTGCATGCCTGCGAATCCGGCACGCGCGACCATCTCCAGGTAATAGGCATTGCGGCCGCTCAGCCAGCTATTGTGAACGCCTACGAGCGCAAAGCGGCTTGCGCGCGCCTTGTCGATCGCGATCTCGGTTGCGCGATGCACCGCGTAAAAGCCGACGTAATTGCCGCCGTCGATCAAAGCCGAAGCCGGCGTCTCGTGCACCACGCTGACGGGCTTGCGCGGCAACTTCATACGCGCGTGTTCCGCGATTGTAAGTATGCGCGGCAAACCCAGCGCAGGATAACCGCACAGATCAGCGTCGATCAGGACTGCCGCAATCACGCGCGCTTCATCGGCGGAGAATCCGATATTGCGCAACGCGCGCTCGCCGAATGCACCCGCCTCGGCAACGCTTAACACCCGAATTGCGGCGTCGCTTTGCCTGGTCATTGCAGCGTCACTCATCAGTTCGACTCGACCGTCTCATCTGCGGTTATTCACGTCCTGGGGTTGCTTGCTACTGCCGTCTAATCAACGCGGACGTGGGCTTCCTTGATCACCTTTGCATACCTGCGGAAATCCCTTTTCACGAACGCCGCGAATTCCTCGACGCTCGTCATCGCCGGCTCGAAACCGGTGGCGAGCATGCGTTCGTTGACATCGCGCATTTTCAACACTTCGGCGATATCGCCGTTGATCTTCTGAATCACCGCGCGCGGCGTCTGCGCCGGGACATGCACGCCGTTCCATCCGACGACGTCGATGTCCGGATAACCGGATTCCGCGATCGTGGGCAACTCGGGGACGGCGGGCGAGCGCTTCGCACTGGTAATCGCGAGGCCGCGCAATTTGCCGCTCTTCAGGTGTGGCACCGCGGCCTGCGCGATGGCAAACATCATCTGCACCTGGCCACCCAGCACGTCGGTGACCGCCTGCGCGACGCCTTTGTACGGCACGTGCACGATATCGATTTTCGCGAGGGTCTTGAACATTTCCGCCGCAAGCTGCGTCGACGTGCCGGTACCCGCGGAAGCGAAGTTGATCTGACCGGGCCGGGCGCGTGCCAACTGCACGAGTTCGGCGAGCGATCTGACGGGCACGGACGGATGCACTACGAGGATAAACGGCAACGTCGCCATCAACGTCACAGGGACAAAATCGCGCTCGAAATCATACGGCACTTTGGTGTAGAGCTCCGCGATAATGATGAATGACGCGGCCGACATGAGCCAGGTGTAGCCGTCGGCTGGCGCTTTTGCGACGGTCTCTCCCGCGATAATGCCGCCCGCCCCCGGCCGCTGATCGACGACGACCTGCTGGCCCCATTTGTCGGCCAGTTTCTGGCCGATGAGGCGCGGCAGCAGATCGGGTGCCGGACCGATGACGAAACGGACCGGTCTGACCGGATATTGCTGCGCGGACGTGACGCCCGGCACTAAAAGCGCAACCGCGATCAACCAGACACGCCAATGAAGCATGACATATCCACGACTCACGCGCGTCAATCGACGCGGGCGCCCGAATCCTTGATGACCTTCGCCCACTTGGTCACTTCCACCCTGATGTACGCGGTGAACTCTTCAGGCGTGTTGTTGATCGGGTCGAATCCCAGCACGGCCAGCCGTTCCTTCGTATCGGGAAGCCGCAGGATCGCGGCGACGTCGTGATTGAGTTTGTCCACGATCGCCTTGGGCGTGCCGGCGGGCGCAAAGAACCCGATCCAGGTGTAGTCCTCATAGCCCGGGAACCCGGACTCGGCCACCGTCGCCACCTCGGGCAGCGACGGCATGCGGTGGGGGCTGGTCACCGCGATGCCACGGATCTTGCCGGCCTTGATGAGTTGCATCGCGGGTGGCATGGCGGTCAGGCCGAGCGGCACCTGACCCGCGACCACGGCGTTCACGGCGGGTGCCGCGCTGCTGTAGGGAATGTGGATAATGTCGAGTCCGGCCATCGTTTTCACCAATCGCTCGCCGGTGAGATGCGGCGTGCTGCCGGTGCCGGAGGAACCGTAGGAGAATTTCCTGGTTTTGCCCAGCGCGATCAGTTCCTGCAGGTTCTTCGCCGCCACCGACAGATGCGCGAACAGTATATTCGGGCTGACGCCGGCATTGATGATCGGCGCAAAATCCTTGAACGGATCGTAGCCCGGGTCACTATAAAGACTCGGGGCTACCACGTACTGGCTGCTGTTGCAGAGGAGTGTGTATCCATCGGGCGCACCCTGCGCGGCGATCCTCGTCGCGATGGTGCCGCCGGCACCGCCGCGGTTGTCGATCACTATCGACTGCCCGAGCTGCTCGGACAGTTTCTGCCCGACCACGCGCGCCATGATGTCGATCGGCCCGCCCGCCGCGCCTCCGGCGAGAATGCGGATCGGCTTGGTGGGATACGCGTCGGCGGCGAACCCGGGCGCGGCAATCAGCGCGGCCGTGGCGAGCACGGCTCTTAGCCATATCGCATGCATGATCTCCCCCTTGTCAATTTCCCCGAAGCTTCTGCTTACCTGGCGTCGCCGTCAAGGTACCGCCTGGCGCAAAAAAACCGGGGAGAAAAGCCACGATGAATGTGCCGTACAATGCCGGTGGACCGGCAACGGCTGCCACTTATGTTGTTGGGATCATTTCTTACCAGGGAGAATATCGATGGCTCAGAAGATGACAGGCGCGCGGCTCATGGCGCAGATGCTCAAGGCCCACGGCGTTACTCACGTGTTTTTCATGGACGCGATCATGCGGCGAGTGCTGGCGGAGATGGAAGACGTCGGCATCAAGCGCATTCTCGGGCACTCCGAGAAAGCCGTCGCCTATATGGCTGATGGTTACGCGCGGGTGTCGGGCCGTCCCGGCATCTGCATGGCTCAGTCGGTGGGCGCAGCCAACCTCGCATCCGGCATGCAGGACCCCTACCTCGGCCACTCGGCGGTGATCGCGCTGACCGGAAGACACGTGGCGCCGAACCAGTACCGCAACGCCTACCAGGAGGTCGCGCATGAACCGCTGTACGCGGCGGTGACCAAATTCCAGGGCAGGATCGACACGCTGGAGCAGATTCCCCATTTGCTGCGCGCCGCATTTCGCGAGGCGACCACCGGCACGCCCCGTCCGGTGCACCTGGACGTCGCGGGCTACACCGGCGATGCGGTCACCGCTCTCGAGGGCATGTTCGATGTCGTCGCGGATGAAGTACACACCCATTTTCCCGCCTTCCGTCCCGCGCCTGATCCGGCCGTGGTAGCGCGGGCGGCGACTGCGATCAAGGCCGCAACACGGCCGGTGATCGTGGCCGACCGCGGCGTGATCGTCTCGGACGCAGCGGCGGCGGTGACGAAGCTTGCGGAGCGTATTGGGGCAGTCGTCGTCGCAACGCCCGACGCGAAGGCAGTGATGGTGGAGGACCACGCTTTGTTCCGCGGAATAGTCGGCCTCTACGGGCGTAGCTGTGCGAACCACGTCGTGGCCGAGGCTGACCTGGTGATCTACGCGGGCAGCACTACCAGCGACCACACCACGGCCGGGTGGAAGATGCCCAAGGAAGGCACCGCGATCATCCAAATCGACCTCGACCCGGTGGAGATCGGCCGCAACTACCCGGGCGTCATCGGCGTCCAGTCCGACGTGCGCGCGGCGCTGGAAGCGCTGGCGGCGGCGGCCACTGCCGCCAAGCACGATAACTGGCTCGCACACACCCAGACCTTTGTCGATGAGTGGCGCAAGGAGGCCGATAAGTTGCGCTCATCCGACCAGGTGCCAATGCGGCCGGAGCGCATCTGCCGCGAACTGACCGAGCTGCTGCCCAAGGACGCGATCCTGATCGCCGACACCGGCTTTGCAGCCTTGTTGACCGGCACGCTCGTTTACCTGCGTCACCCGGCCCAGCGCTTTTTCCGCGCTGCGGGATCGCTCGGCTGGTCCTTTCCGGCGTCCCTCGGAGCGAAATGCGCCGCACCCAACCAGCCGGTCATCTGCTTCTGCGGCGATGGCGGCTTCTACTATCACCTGCCGGAGCTGGAGACGGCGCGCCGCCGCGGCATCAAGACCGTGACCATCGTGAACAACAACGGCTGCCTGGCGCAGGGACTGCGCAATCTCAACATCGCCTACGAAGGCCACGACGCGAGCCACAAGGGCGAGTGTTACGAGTACAGTAATACGGACTTCGCGCGCGTCGCCCAATCGTTCGACTGCTTTGGCATCACCGTGGAGAAGCCACAGGACTTCCGCAAGGCATTCGAGGCTGCGATGGCATCCGATCTGCCGGCGGTGATCGACGTGAAAACGGAGTTCGCGTCCCAGGTCACCATGCCATGGATGCCGAGCTAAAAAGTGAACGGGTGAACACGTGAACGGGTGAACGAGTAAACGCCCTCTCCCCGTACCCGGGGAGGGTTGGGTGAGGGGCTTCACCCGTTCACCCGTTCACTCGTTCACTCTTTCACTTACCGGAGGAGTAACATGACTACCAAACTCGCAGCAGCGCTCGCGTTGATCTTCCTCGCCGGGACCTGTGCGGCCGCGTATCCCGAGCGGCCCATCCGGCTCGTAGTCCCGGTGGCGCCCGGCGGCGCGGTCGACGTGGTCGGCCGCATCGTCGGCCAGAAACTCTCAGTGCTGCTCGGGCAGAACGTCATCATCGACAATCGTGCCGGCGCCAACTACATTATCGGCACCGAGATCGTCGCGCGCTCGGCGCCTGACGGCTATACGCTGCTGACCACGGCCGGTGGACACACGATCAATCCCGCGGTCTACCGCAAGCTCCCCTACGACACGCTGCGCGACTTCGCTCCGATCAGCCATATCGCCAACTCGGGCGGGCTGGTCATCGTCGTGCATCCGTCGTTTCCGGCGCACTCGCTACAAGAACTGATCGACATGGCCCGCGCCAGCCCGGGCAAGATCATCTACGGCTCGGCCGGAGTCGGAAACCTTACTCACATTGCCGGCGAGATGTTCCAGGTGATGGCCGGGGTGAAGCTCACCCATGTGCCATACAAGAGCGCCGGCCCAGCGATCAACGACCTGCTGGGCGGCCAGATTCCGCTCATGTTCGGCCCGAGCCCGGCGGTGATGCCTATGGTGCAGGCCGGACGGCTGCGGCCCTTGGCTTACACCGGGCTGAAACGCTCGGCGCAATTGCCCACGCTTCCCACCGCCGACGAGGCCGGAGTCAAAGGTTATGAGGCGACAGGCTGGTACGGCATCTATGGTCCTCGCGGCACGCCCAAGGCCATCGTGGACCAGTTGAGCACAGCCGTGCGCCAGCTCGTGCAAATGCCGGACACGCGCGAGCGCTTCGCTGCGTTGAACCTCGAGCCGATCGGCAGCTCGCCCGAGGAGTTCGCTCAGTTCCTGAAACAGGACCTACAGAAGTACGCCGAGATCGCCACGAAGGCGGGGATCCAACCGCAATAGATCATCATCGGCTCGTCCCGCCCGAACCCATGCCGCGCCTACTGCCGCAGTCAGCGCCGCAACGATCGGAGATGGAAACGCCTACTCCGCCGCGAGACCTGCATCCTTCACGACCTTCGCCCACTTCAACGTCTCGGACTTGACGTGCGCGAGGAACTGCTCGGGAGTCGACGGCGTGACATCTCATGGAGATGAATGCGAAGTCCTTGATGTGGTCGTACGGCAGTTTCGTCCGTGCCGGCGTGATCGCATGCGAACCGATCGTGCACAGCATGACAGTGTACCCATCGGGAGTCGCTTTGGCCGTGATCTCCGTCGCGATGCCGCCGCCCGCGCCGGGCCGGTTATCGACCAGCGCGGTGGCGCCCCAAAGATCGCCCAGCGCAGCAGCGACGAGACGGGCCGCGAGGTCGACCCCGCCGCCCGGAGGGTAGCCCGCCATCACGCGTATCGGCTTGTTCGGGTAGGCCTGGGCATGCACGACCCCGCCTGAAACCAGCGCAAGTACGATAGCAACAGCGCGCAGAAAAGCTTTCATACTCGGCCCTCCGATGAGCAGGCAACGGCCGGACAAACAAACGGGGGCGGGATCGCTACTGCCCTCCCCCGGTTATGGTCGGATCAGACTGTCTTCAAATTTTCGGCTGATGCCTTGCCATTTTGGCCCTTGACCAATTCGTATCCCACCTTCTGGCCTTCATTCAATGTGGCCATACCGGCTTTCTCCACAGCCGATACATGCACGAATACGTCTTTTGAGCCGTCATCCGGCTGAATAAAACCAAAACCTTTGGTTGCGTTGAACCATTTCACTGTGCCAGTAGCCACGAAATTCTCCTGATAAAAAATGTAGTTGAATACCAGCCCGAGCCATCGTTTGGCCCGGGTTGATAGGCAAACAGTTTAATCCATTAAGTCTGAAGTAGCGACCGCTAGCAGGCTGTCGGACTCAAAAGTCCGACAGCCTGCTAAAAGCAAAACCGGCTGACCACTCGTAATAAACTCACTCGGAGCGGTCGAATTTGGGGAAAAACCCGGATAAATTCGCATATTTGCCATCGTCTACGCAATTCCACTCGCGCCGGTTTTGCATTAGGAGTTTGTCGGGGCTAAGTCCGACAAACTCCTAGCGTCACGCGGATAAATAGGGCCGATTTCGCCCCCATCCGCTTAATCCACTTTCGCCCCCGAGCGCTTCACCACTTCGCCCCATTTCGCGCTGTCTTTCCGGATCAGTTCTCCGAACTGCTCGGGCGTGCCGCCCGCAGGCTCGGAGCCGATCGCGGCGAACTTTTCCCTGAGTGACGGCGTTGCAATCGCCGTGTTGATTTCCGTGTTGAGTTTCGCGACGATGAACTTCGGCACACCGGCTGGCGCCACGATACCGGTCCACGTGGTCGCTTCGTAGCCCGGCACGCCCGCTTCCGCAATTGTCGGCAGCTCCGGCAGCGCAGTCGAGCGCCTCGGGCCGCTCACCGCAAGCCCCCGCACCCTGCCCGCCTTCGCGTACGGCGTGATGGAGTTCAGGCTCTCCATTATGAGTTGCACCTGTCCCGAAATAAGGTCGGTGATTCCCGCCGCGCCGCCCTTGTACGGGACGTGCACGATGTTCGTGCCGGTCATGTACTTGAAAAGCTCGAAGCCGACATGGCCCGGCGTGCCGTTGCCGGAAGATGCGTTCGAGAGCTTGCCGGGATTCTGTTTCGCATAGCCGATCACGTCGCGCACGCTCTTGAACGGCGTGGTGGGAGACGCCGCGAGCAGCATGTGGCCGGTCGTCGTCTGCGCAATCGGCTGCAGATCCTTCTGCACATCGACCGCCACGCCGCGCACGATGTTGGGACTTATCGCCAGCGCGCCGATGGGGCCGTAGCCGATCGTGTAGCCGTCGGGCGCGGCCCGCGCGGTCATTTCCATGCCGATCATGAGCGCGCCGCCGGGACGGTTGTCGACGACGACTTGCTGCTTGAGCTGCTGCGCGAGCGCGGAGGCAATGAGACGCGCGACGGTGTCGGATGCGCTGCCGGGCGCCTGCGGCACGATCATCCTGATCGGCCGCACCGGATAGTCAGCCGCGGCAGCGCCGAACGCGAGCAGCGCCGCGGCGAAGATTACGCCACGCTTCATGATGTCCCCCGGTGAGTGGCAAACCCCGTCCGGCCATTACCCGGCGGGCGCGGCAAGGGCCGCCGCGCGACAATCTACACCGAACCGGAAACCCTGACCAGTCAGGAGTTTGTCGGAATTAACCCCGGCAAACTCCTTTACATTCCCGCATGCTCGCCGTATGTTCTCGCCTTGCTTCCGCGCACTGATTTCCTTTTGCGTGCCTGTTATCGAGATCGGAGTCAGCGTGAAACGCAAAAAAACCAGGAGGTTCGAATGGCGTTAACCAAGACTGACAAGGCTGCGGTGCTGGCGGCGCTTCCGGTGCGGCCGGACGAGGATCCTTTTATCGTGGCCATCGGCGGATTCTACCGCCGGTGGTTCAACCTCGTTGACGATTTGCAGCCGATGCTTGCCGCGGTGGCCAAGCTGAAAGGCACCGAGGACGAGGACTGGGTCCCTGCATGGAGCGCGGTCGCCGCGCCGTACGAGAAGGAAGCCGAAGCCGCGCTCAAACGCGGCGACCGCACCTCGGCGCGCAACCTTTTCCTGCAGGCCAAGACGTATTACAGCCTCGCGCGCTTTCCCGCGCCCTACCACTCGGGCTCGCCGATCTGTCCGCCGGACATGAGCCCGCTCAAGGCGCAGTCGTACCAGAAGTACCTCGAATGCTTCCGCCGCGCGACCGAACTGCGCGACACGCCGCAGGAGATCATCCGCGTCTCTCGCGACGGCAAGGAAGCTGTCGGCTATTTGTGCACGCCGAAGGGCGCATCCGCCTCCAACCGCGTGCCTGCGGTGCTGGTGATGTGTGGCGGCGACATGTACAAGGAAGACCGCGAAAAGTATGCCGAAGGCGCGCTCGCCGAGGGTATGGCGGCGTTGGTCGTGGATGCGCCGGGAACGGGCCAGACCACGTTCCCGCACGCCCCCGAGTCCGTCGTGGCCTGGCAGGCGGCGCTGGATGTGCTGTCGGCGCGGCCGGAAATCGATGGCAACCGCCTGGGTGCGTTCGGCGTCAGCCGCGGCGGCTTGTGGGTAATGCGGCTGGCAGCTCACGATCAGCGCGTGAAAGCGCTGATTTCCTGCGCGCCGGGCGGCGTCGGCTATTGGGGCACACCCGAGGAACGCGTTGAATGGCGCAAAGCCGCCGAGGCGCGCGCGAAGACGAACTGGTTCGGCCCTCGCGGCACCAAGCCGGCGCCACACAAGATCACCGAAGAAGAGCAACACAAGGAATTCCTGCGCTGGTCACTCAAGGACAACGGGCTGCTCGACAAGTTGACGATGCCGATGTTCCTGGTCAACGGCAAGATCGATCACCTGACACCGATCGGCAACCTCTATCTCGCGTTGGAGTCCGGCCCGCCGACAGGGCGCGTCGCACGCGTCTATCCCGACGACGGCCACATCGCGGCCAGGAACGAACGCGAGTGGGGCCCTGCTGGTTGGAAGTGGCTGCGCGAACAGCTGATGCGCTGATCGGCTATCCTTGCCATCTTTTCAAGAGGAGATAACACATGACGACGATATCGACCGGCGTGTCCGGGCCGGGAACTGAACTCACGGGCAAGGTAGCGCTCATCACCGGCGCGGCGCGCAACATCGGGCGCGCCACCGCGCTTGCGCTCGCGGCCGGCGGCGCCACGGTTGCGGTCAATACCCGTACCTCCAAAGAGGACGCTGAGAAGGTGGCGCAGGAAATCCGCGCGGCGGGCGGCCAGGCGGAGGTCTACGTGGCCGACATCGCCGACGCAAACGCGGTGAAATCCATGGCCGAAGGCATACTCAAACGCTTCGGCCGCATCGACATACTCGTGCTCAATGCCTCGGTGCGCAGCGAGAAGCCCTTCCTCGAATTGAGTTACAAAGAATGGCGCCACCCGCTCGCGATCACGCTCGACGGCGCGTTTTTCTGCGCCCAGGCATGCCTGCCCTCGATGCTCGAAAACGGCGGCGGCGCGATCGTCACGCTCGGCGGCATGCAGTCACTGTCCGGTGCGAAGCACCGCGTGAACGGGTCGGTGGCCAAACACGGACTGGTCGGCATGACGCGGGCGCTCGCGCGCGAGTTCGGCGACCGCGGCATCCGCGCCAACTGCATCGCGCCGGGAACGATGAACACCACGCGCGCCGCTGGCCGCGCGCCGCGTCCCGAACCCAAAGGCATTCCGCTCGGACGCTACGGCGAGGCGGAAGAGATCGCCAGCGTGGTGCGCTTCCTCGCTGGTCCCGGTGCAAGTTTCCTCAGTGGGCAGACCATACAGGTAAACGGCGGACAGATGATGTTTTAAAGGCAGCGATCCCTTACCAGCCACGCGGCTCCGCGCGCAGAAAACCCATAGCACTGACTTCCTCCACGAGCTTGCCGGATTCGATTTCGCCCAGAGCGCGCGCCGGCGGACGCGGCTCACCGCAATCTCGCCCCATCGCGCGCATCGCCCCTTTCAGACCCGCAAACCCTGCTTTCTTCACGAGGTGATGCAGCGCCGCGATATCTTCCTGCGCCTTGCGCGCCTGCGTGAACTGCTGTTTGGCGCACAGATTGTACAGCTCGCGCACGAGCCTGGGTGCAACGCCGGCCAGCGGCGAAAACACACTGGAGCCGCCGATAACGCCCGCAGAAACCATGTAATCCGTGCCTGCCAGCAGCTGGAATTCCGGACGGACCTTGCGCCCCAGCGAAATCGCTTCGACCATGAACACCCAGTCCATGCTCGCATCGACCACGCCGGCGAGATTGTCGAGGCGCTCGAGGATCTGCAGCGTGATCTCCGTGGTCAATGGCGTGCCGACATCTTCCACCGGCGGACTGCAGATGAAAAACGGCAGGCGAGTCGCCGCGCCGATCCGCACGAGATGCTCGACGACCATGCTGGCCTTGGGATGCCAGAAGTACGGCGGGTGTGACGCGATGGCGGCAGCGCCGCCTTTCTCGGCATGCCGGGCGCGCTCTATCGCAATGCTGGTGCCCGCGTCGCTGACATGCGCGATTACCGGCACGCGGCCCTTGACCTGCTTGAGCGCGAACTCCAGCAGGTTGCGCAACTCTCCATCGGTAAGACTCATGTCCTCGCCCTGCGACATGGGCAGCGCCAGCGCGTCGGCGCCGTTGCGCAGATGGAACTCGATCAACTTGCCGTAGGCGTCGAAGTCGATGCTGTGATCGCGCTTGAAAGGCGTGACGGGCGTATGCACCAAGCCTGGTTGAAAATGGGTCATGTTCGTTTAACCTGTCTCAAGAATCAAAGGTTGAGGGCGGGGAATGATCAACGTGAGAGCGTCAGAGCGGGAGAGCGTGAGAACGGGAGAGCGAAGTTGAATCTAGCTATCTCACGATTTCCCGATCTCACCACTCCCGGGTTTTCCATTACCAGCCGTGGGGTTCGGTCTGCAGAATATTGAGTTCCTCAAGCTGCCGGCGGAGGAAATCAATCCGTTCTTTGGTAGCGGTCGGCAACGGCGAGCGGGTGGGCCCGACCGGGCGTCCCATCATGATCATCGCGCCTTTCAAGGAGGAAGGGTACTGCTCTTTGAACAGGCGCCACAGCCGCGAAATTTTGTATTGGCACTCGCGCGCGAGCTCCCAGTCGTTGGCGACCAGAGAAGCGTAGAACTTGTTGCAGAGATTGGGCGCGATCGCGCCCGACGATGAAAACGAGCCGCAGGCGCCGAGCGGAAACGAGGCCAGCAGATGCTCCACACCCATGATGATCGCGAAATTCGGTCGCATGGTGAACGCCACGCGCGAAATCTCCAGAAACTTTTCGCTGTGGAAGCTCGCGTCCTTCATGCCGATATAGTTCGGCAGGCGATCGATCAGGCGGCGGGTGAGCTCACCGGTGAATTCAACGCCTTCCCCGTTACGCCAGGGAGAGTTGTACGTGAGGATCGGCAGATCGGTCGTGGTGCCTATGCGTACGATAGAGTCGTAAATCTCTTCCTGCGAAGGCCGGCGACAGTACGGTGAGATCGCAAGTACCATGTCCGCGCCGATCTTCCTGGCGTGCCGCGCGATGTCCAGAGAATCCTCCTCCGAGAGCGTGCCGACGAAGATGGACACGGGCACCCGCCCTGCAACCGTTTTTACCGCCACTTCGGCACCGAGTTTGCGTTCGGCAATGGTGAGGTTGAGCGACTCCGCCTTGTGGTGCGGCCACGCGATCGCAGGCGCGCCGTGGCGGACATGAAAGTCCACCATTTTTGCGAACCCGTCAGGGTCAAAGCTGAAATCATCCTTGAGCGGTGTGACGGGGGCCTGCATTACGCCTTTGAGAGTGATCGACATTTTCCCGTTTCCTTTGGAACTGAATTGGTTTGCGGCTGGAAGATTGATCCTAAATCCAGCATTTGAACCGCCAAGGACGCAAAGGACGCCAAGGAAATCAAT
>ODAK010004393.1_pt1 | contig 14457 bp, 6 predicted proteins | sample 1539591 | NCBI WGS metagenome assembly ODAK01 (sample SAMEA3539303, study PRJEB22396) | soil metagenome | biome: tundra; feature: field; material: soil | place: USA | collected 2010-05 | depth 0.15 m | reverse complement strand
ACATTGGCCGGCTTCAGGTCGCGGTGCACGATGCCCGCATTATGCGCGGCGTTGAGCGCGTCGGCCATCTGCATCGCGTACTTCAGGCAGTCCACCACCGGCAGCCGCCCCGCCTCGATCATGTCCGCCAGCGTCTTGCCGCGGACGAACTCCATCACGATGCACTCGGCCTCGCCAAGCGACACAATGTCGTGAATGATGATGATGTTCGGATGATTCAGCGCCGACGCCGCGCGCGCTTCCTGGATGAATCGGGCCCGCCGGTCCGACACTTCGCCGCTCGTCCCGATCAGGACCTTGATCGCAACAAACCGCCCCAGCGTGGTGTCCTTCGCCTGATACACCACACCCATTCCGCCTTCCCCGAGCTTCTCGAGGATCTCGTAATGCGAAATGGTGGTTCCAACCATCGAACTATCGAGTGTGGCACACAGCCACGCCCGCGGGGGCTTAGAATTCCAGCCGCAGCATGAGCTGGAACACCCGCGCCGTCTCGTTCAGCGGCGCCACTGCCGGGAAGCCGGAGGGCGCTCCCTGCCGGCCATAGGTCTCGACGCCAAAGGTCGGCGACCCCAGCAGGTTGTCCGGGTTATTCAGATTGGCATGATTCAGCACATTGAAGGCATCCGCCCGGACGGTGAGCCGGCTGCCCTCGGGAAGTTTCGGCACGCTGAAAACGCGGGCCAGCGACACGTCCGCGTTATACAGCCCAGGCCCGCGGAACGCGTTGCGGCCGGTGTTTCCCACCACGCTCGCGCTCAGCGGCTCGGAGAAGGCCGCCGAATTGAGCACCACGATGCCCCCCGTCGTTGCCTGGGGCGTGGTGAGGAACGCCGCCGCCGGGTTGCCCAGATTGGCCCGCTGATTCTCGATCAGGCCGCTGCCGAACTCCGGCGCCTGGGTGGTCGGAGTCAGCACACTGTACGGGAACCCTGTGCGGAACGCCGCCATATACGAGAACTGCCAGCCGCGCGTCAGGAGCCTCCGCCCGTCGGAGCGCCAGATGCCCATCAGAAACAGGTTGTGGCGCTGGTCGTAATCGGAACTGCCGCGGTCCCCCGAACTGTTGAACTGCTGGGCGAATGTCGACCGCAGCGCCGTCCCGCTGGCGTTGTTGATAGTGGTGAAGTTCAGATCGAAGAAGTCGCCTGTGAGCGGATCGCTCTGGTTGTCGATGGCGTGGCTCCAGGTATACGAGCCCTGCACCTGGAGCGTGCGGAACCGGTATTTCACCAGCGAAGTCAGCGCCACGTAGCTGGAAGTGCCCTGGCTGGATCGCCAGTAAACATCGGGCAGAGACTCATTGGGACGCCCATCGCCGGAAGTCGTGGTGAACTGGCGATTCACGATGTCGGTGGTGAGCAGCCGGCGGCCTTCCGAAGCTGTGCCATTAATGTCGATCGTCAGGTTCTCGCCAATCGAGTGCTGGACGCCGAGGAAGTAGCTCATCGAATACCCGTTACGGAGGCTCGGGTCCATCACAGTAACGCCGGGGAAGTTCGTCTGCTGGGTCTGATTCGCATACGAAGGCAGGACTGACGCGACGGGAGCCAGATAGTTCGTCGTGCCCGTGCCGACGACCGTATATAAAGGAAGCTCGAGGCCGTTGTTCCGCATGTTCTGCCAGAGGTTGTCGAACGGCCGTTCGTAGAACATGCCGAAGCCGCCGCGGACAACGGTTCGGCCCTTGCCGAGCGGATCCCAGGAGAAACCGGCGCGCGGCGCGAAATCGCCGTTATCGGAACCGAAAAGCTGTTGGTTGCCGCCGGACTGCGGAATGGCGAAGGTTGCCGCGGCCAGTCGCTGGTTGAAATTGCTGCCCGCGCCAAAGGCCAGCACCGCGTCTTTCACGGTTCCGGTGTTGCCGGGCGCCCCGAAGCGCTCGTAGCGGAGGCCGAAGTTCAGCGTGAAGCGCGACGAAACCCGGTAACTGTCCTGCACGAAAAAGAAGTTCTGCGTGTAGTCGTAGCTGCGGTTGAACTGCGGCTGCGTGGGTATGGCGTTGAAGCGATTGATGGTGGCGCTGAAGTACTCCGGCCGGTCGAAGGCGAAGTTCAGGATGCCGGAGAAGATGTATTCGCCGTCCCGGCCCGCGGTAAGGTAGCCGCTGTTGAAGCGCAGCAACACTCCGGCGCCCGCTGTGATCACATGCTTGTTGCGCGTCCACACCATGCTGTAAAGGCCTTCGGCGGACCGGTTGTGGTTGCGGTAAGCGTAGAAAGCCGAACTCCCGGGCAGCAGTGTGCCATCGCCCGAGGCCAGCGTGGGCACTTCGGGATGCGCCCGGTCCCACCACAGGTTGTCGTCGGAATAGCTGATCTTGGCTTCACTGGTGAGGCGCGGCGTCCAGGTGTGCATCCAGTTGGCGATGGCGCCGGTGGTGTTCTGATAAAGGGCGGAATCGAAGGCGCTGTAGGGGCTCCAGATGAAATCCGGCTCGTTCACGCGGGCGATGTTGACGCGCCCCATGAAGCGGTCGCGGCCTTTGGCGGGCGTATAGTCGATGCGTTCCAGCGCAATCAGGCGGTTGACCACGACTGGCGCGGCCACGGTGTAATTGGCGGTCAGCGCTCCGGTGGGCGAGACGATCGTCGGACCGGGGAACTGATCGAGCAATTGGCGCGCAATCCGTGTGGTGGGCAGATTCAGCGCGGGAATGAAGTTGGTGGTGGGGAGCGAGTAAGTCTGCGGATTCTGGGCACTGTGGCTGATCAGCTTTTCGAGCGCGCTGGAAAAGAACAGGCGGTTCTTCAGAATGGGACCGCCCACCTGATAACCGAATTGGTTCTCCTTGTCCGAAATGCGCCCGTAACCCACCAGATTATCCGCGAAATCGGCCGCGTTCAGGGCGTCATTCTTCATGTATTCATAGAGAATGCCGTGAAACCGGGGGCCACCCGCGCGGGTGACGGCATTGGCGACGAAGCCTGCCGTGCGACCGTATTCGGCGGAATAATTCTGCGTGGAAATACGGTATTCCTGGACGGCTTCGGGCGCTACCGGATTCAGCGGGCCGGTGACAAGGTAGTTATTGTTCTCCACGCCGTCGAGCAGATAGTTCGATGATGACGGCCGCTGTCCCGCCACGCTCACTCCGAGGCCGCGGCCCGTGCCGCTGTCGGCCGTGACGCCGGGCAGGCTGACCAGCATGGCGTAAACATCTCGCCCCTGGAGCGGCAGATCGCCGATCTGCACCGGGTCGATGACATAAGAGATGGACGTGTCCAGCGTGCCGCGCTGCCCCGCCTGGCCTTCAAAAGAGCCGGAGCGGCTGGTATCCACGTCAGGCCCGTAGAAGGTGACGATGGTCTTGGTGCCGGGCAGGAAGACGCTGCGATACTGGCCCGCTTCCCAAACATCACTGAGGGGACGAAGCTTGAAATCGATCTGAATCCGGCCGGCCACCTGCAGTTCCAGTTGCTGGAGTTCCTGGGTCTGGTAGCCGGCGGAAGTGGCGCGCACCGAGTAAGTGCCGGGGGAAAGCAGGGGCAGAAAGAAATATCCCGCGGAATCGGCCTGGTAGACGCCGGTGGCGGAAAGCGTCTCGCTGGTGAAGCTCACCGTGGCGGCGGCAATAGGCCGTCCCGTGACCGAATTGACGAGACTGCCCGAAATCAACCCCTGAGTCGTTTGGGCCAGGAGGCCCCAGACACTGATGGCTCCCAAAACGGCGAGCCGAATCACCCTTTGCATAGTCAATATCCTAAAGTGTACTGTTGATTTCCTTTGAACAGTGCGATGCAATTGGATAGTAATGAAAAGAAACTGGCACAAGCGGGGCATCGGAGCGGCCATTGCGCTGGCCAGCGTGGTTCTGACGCTGCTGCTGGGGAGCGTCCGCTTCTTTCAGTTGCTCGATCTGAAAGCGCAGGACGCGCACTTCGTGCTGCGCGGCAAGGTGCCAACCAAAGACATTGTCATCATCGGCATCGACGACAAAGCCCTGAACAACTTCCCGGAGCTTACTTCCTTCTGGCACCCGTATTATGCGGCGGCCATGCGCGGCGCGGCCGATGGCGGCGCCAAAACCATGGTGCTCGACGTTGCCTTCGGCGTCGGGTTGTCGCGTTACGACCCTAATATCGAACCGATGCTGGCCGAAGCGTTCAACTACGCCTCGCCGACGATGCCGATTATTACGGCCTTTGTGGCATCGAGCGCCGACCAGTCGAACCCGGCCTTCGCCGTGCCGCTGAACATGATGTCGTCTGCCTTCGGTACCGCGGCCATGGCCAATCTGACGGTGGATGCCGACGATTTTGTGCGCCGCCAGGTGCTGATTGAAGCGCCCAAGCCGGGCGTTGACACCTCCATGCTGACTCGCGGGATGGCGATGCGGGCGGTGGAGAAGTTCACGGGCAAAGAGATTCAGTTCCGCAACGGGCAAATATATCTGGGGAATCAGCTGATTCCGGTGGACGACCAGCGGAATCTCACTCTCAACTTCGCCGGTCCGGCCGACACCTTCCCCAAAATTTCCCTTTACGACTTCGTGCAGGCCCAGCGCGCGGGAAACAAAGCGCAGCTGGAAAAGTGGGTCAAGGGCAAAGTGGTGCTGCTGGGCCCGGACAACATCGATGACCGCCATGCCACGCCGTTTTACACCGCTTTCGGGCTCACCAATAAATGGATGACGCCGGGAGTCGAGATCCACGCCAACACCATCCACACCCTGCTGACGGGAAACTTCCTGCAGCCGGTGCCCCTGTGGTTTCTGCTGCTCGTCATGTCGCTGACATCGCTCATCACGGTGGGCATCGTCATCTCATTTAAGGCCAGCCGTTCGGCGATATGGTCGCTGCTGGTGCTGGCGGTCGGGGTGGGGCTGACGCATCTTTTCTTCCGCTACGGCTGGCTGGTCTCGACGGTGGACCTGTTGCTGGCGTACCTGATGGCATTGATCGGTGGCGCCATCTACCGGTTCATCACGGCGGAAAAGAAGAGCTCGTTCTTCAAATCGGCCGTGGCGCTGTTCGTGGGCAAGCAGGTGGCGCAGAGCCTCGATCTGTCGGACAAGATTTCCAAGGAGGGCAAGCGCGAGGTCGTCACGATCATGTTCTCCGACATTCGCGGCTTTACCGCCTTCTGCGAATCGAAGGATCCGGCGGTAGTGGTCGACTTGCTGAACACGTACATGGGCACGATGTGCGAAATCATTGTGCGGCACGGCGGCCATGTGAATAAGTTCATCGGCGACGGCATTCTGGCGGTGTTTTCCGACGACGACGACGGAGCGACGCCGGGCGACCACGCGTACCGGGCCATCACCTGCGCGGTGGAAATGGTGACGGCGCCGAGCGAGTTCAAAACCGGAACCGGCATGCATTCGGGGGAAGTGGTTATCGGCAACGTAGGTTCATCGGAGAAGATGGAGTTCACGGTTCTGGGCGATACGGTGAATCTGGCATCGCGCCTCGAGAGTCTGAATAAAGAAAATAAGACGAAATTGCTGATGAGCGGGACCACCCATGAAATGTTAGGGGGGAGCATTGACACCTACTACTTAGGTGCGGTGCCGGTAAGAGGAAAGACTGAACCGATGAAGTTGTATACCGTGACGTCGCTGGTGACTGACGAAATCCGCGCGCACGCGGCTGAAAATACCGCGCATGAAGCGGCTGATCTCCAGCCGGCCGGTGCCAGTAAATGAATAACTTAACGGGGAAATTGCTGCTGCTGGGGTTGGCCGCGGCGATGACCCTGCCGGCGGTGGATACCAAGGAAGAACCGGTGGGCCTGATCCTTTCCGCGGCGGGCGGGAAAGTGCTGCGGACGAATACGGAAACACCGCTGGCGGCGCGCGCGGGCGACATTCTGTTTTCCGGCGATTCGCTGAAATCGGCCGATGCGGCAGCCAGTTTCCTTTATTGCCCCACCAAAGGCAACCAAACGCTGGACGCGAACGGGGAAGTGATCCTGGATGCGAAGGCGCTCAAGGTGAAGAGCGGCAAGCTGGAACCGCCCAAGCCGGTGAATGCCTGCTTCCTGCCGCAGACGGTCCGCGTAGCCGTGGCCAGTCAGCAACATTACGGGGTCAGCATGACGCGCGGTCTGGCGAAACCGGAAGGCGATGTGATTGCGTTTGACGCGCTTCCGGCGGACGCCAAAGCGGAACTGGCGCCATTGGAAGCAGTTCTCAAAACCACGCCGGACGACTTGGCGGCCTTGGTACAGGAAGCCGCGGTGTTCGATCGCCGGAAGCTGGAAGCCAACGGCCTGGCCGTTTACCGGAAGATTGCGCAGAAGATACCGGACGCGGTCTGGGTGCGGGGAAGGATCTTCGAACTGGAAGAATCGCTGGCTACAGAGGCGGCGGTGAAGGCGGCGGCCATCTCGCCGGATGCGAAAACCTTTGCGCTGATGATCGGCGTTTCGAAGTATCAGAAGCTGCCGCAGGATCTTTGGCTGCAGTATGCCGATGCCGACGCGAAAGCCTTCGGCCAGCACCTGGCCAGTGTGCGCGGCGGCGGTGTGCCGGCGGACCAGATGCTGGTCCTGACCAATGAAGGCGCGACTACGGCGGCCATACGCAACGCCTTTCAGACGTTCCTGAAGAACCGGGCTGGGAAGAAGGATACGGTCTTCATCCTGATCGCGGGACATGGCACGGTGGACAGCCGGGGCGCGTTTGTCCTGAGCTACGACAGCGATCCGCAGGATTTGTCCTCGACGGCGATTCCGATGGCGGAGATTCAGGCGCTGGTGGATGACGAGTTGTCGAAAGTGGGCCGGGTGGTGATGATGGCCGACATTTGCCGGTCGGCGGCGATCGGGAACATCAAGAGCGTGTCGATTGGCTCGGCGGTGGAAAAGCTGGGTGAAGCGCAGGGGGAAATGCTGGGGCTGATGGCGTCGCGCCCGAAGGAACTGGCGACGGAAGGTCCGCAGTATGGCGGGGGACATGGAGCGTTCACGTGGTCGCTGCTGGAGGGTTTGCAGGGGCTGGCGGCGAAGAACGGCGAGAAACAGGTCACGGCGGGCGACATCATCGATTACGTGCGCGACAATGTCCCGAAGCTGACTTCGAACAAGCAGCATCCGCGCGATTTCGGAAGCATCGAGAATGCGACCAGGCTATCGGATATCAGTAAGCAGGGGATCAACCTCACGCGCTTCAAGACGCTTTGGGATTCACGTAACGGAGAACCGCTCTATCTTGCCGACGCGGGCCCGCAGCAGAATGTGCTGCCTCCCCAGGTGACGCAGGATGTGGATGCTTTTCGCGCCGCTGTCACCGCGCGGCGACTGCTGCCCACCGACCAGGGGACGGCATGGGATCTGCTCGCTAAACTCCGGGCTGAGTTGCCGCCCGGGCAGGTGCTGATCGAAGAAAACGTGCTGCGGGTGGCGCTGGAAGATCAGGCGCAACAGGTATTGCTGCGATATCTGGCGGGCGACCAGAATCCGCAGACGAAGGGGGATTTCGATGGCGGGTCCAGCTACATGGAAGCGGCGCTGCGGCTGACGCCGGAATCGCTGTATCTGGAAGGGCGGGATTCATTCTTCAAGGGCCGGTCGCTGCTGTTCGATAAGCAGTATGCGCCGGCGGCGAACCTGCTGGAACAATCGGTGCGCATCGATCCAGGTGAGGCTTACGGCTATAACGCGCTGGGCATTGCGTATCTGGAGCAGGCCGATTTCACCAAAGCCATTCCGGCGTTTCGCGATGCGGCGCGGCGGGCGCCGAACTGGTCTTATCCGCTGCATAACCTGGCGCTGTCCTATGTAGAGGCGGGCAATTCTGACGGGGCCATTCGCAGCTATCAGGCGGCGATGCGGATTACGCCGCAGTTCAGCTATCTGCCCTACAATCTGGGGCTGGTTTATCAGCGGATCAACCGTCGCCGGGAAGCGGAGAGTTCGTATCGGCGGGCCATGCTGCTGGCGCCGGATTCGGCTGAACCGCTCAATGCGCTGGGGTCGCTGAAGGCCTCGGAAGGCAAGGCGGCGGAAGCGGAGAAGTTCTACAAGGACGCGCTGCAGAAGAATCCGTCGCTGCTCGCGGCGCGGCATAATCTGGCGCTTTTGCTGTCCGGGCTGAAGGGGCGGCAGGATGAAGCGATTGCGGCTTGGCGGCAGAATCTGACGGTTGATCCAAACCATCTGGCGTCGCGTTTGAGCCTGGCGGAGACGCTGGCGCGCACCGGCGATTCCAGCGGCGCGATTCAGCAGTACCAGGCGGTAATTACGCAGAAACCGGAATATGTTGCGGCGAGGGTGGCACTTGCGGGATTGTATTTAAAGACCAACCAGACAGATGCGGCGGTGGAGCAGTTGCGGGCCGCGGTGAAGCAGGACACGCAGAATGCGTCGTTGTGGGAACAGATAGGCGATGCCGAGAAGTCGGGGAACCATCCGGATGCGGCGCGCGAGGCTTATGCCACGGCGCTGAAACTCCAGGCCGCGAAAGGTGACCAGAAGCGGATTCGGTCTAAAATGGCCTTCTAAATGGACGGCGTTCAGGTACGGCTCAAATTCTGGGGAGTGCGCGGATCCACGCCCACGCCGCAGATCGAGAATCTGAAGTTCGGCGGCAATACACCGTGCGTGGAGATTCGCACGGCGGACAACGAGTGCGTGATCTTCGACGGCGGCAGCGGCATTCGCGCCCTGGGCCAGACCCTGTTGCAGGAAGCGGGCGGCGAGCCCATCAACACGAAGATCTTCCTGACGCACTTTCACTGGGATCATATCCAGGGGATTCCGTTTTTCGCGCCGATGTACGTGGCGCGCAACCATATTCAGTTCTTTTCGGGCTCTACCGGACGACCGCTGCAGGAGACGCTGGAAGGGCAGATGTCGAAGCCGTATTTCCCGGTGGATTTCACGCAGGTGGCGGCGAAGCGCGATTTCCACCAGATCGAGACGGGCGGCTGTGTGAAGACGGAGGGCGGCCTGTATATCCGGCCGTTTCCGCTGAACCACCCGCAGGGCGCGTCGGGGTATCGCATCGAGTGCAATGGCGTGGTCATTGTCTATGCCACCGATTACGAGCACGGCGTGAAGGAATATGACGATAAGCTTCGCGAATATGCGCAGGACGCCGACATTCTGATCTGCGACGCGCAGTACACGCCGGCCGAATACGAGAGCCATAAGGGCTGGGGCCACAGCACGTGGGCGAATGCAGTGTTCGTGGCCAGGGAAGCCAAGGCGAATCACCTGATCCTGTTCCATCACGACCCCGGGCATGACGATCAGGCGATGATGCGGATCACGCAGAATGCGCGGATTCAGTATGAGAACACGACCGGGGCCTGGGAAGGGTTTGTAGCGGCGCTGTAGGCGAGAATGGAGTCATGCAGGAGCTTGACTCGCTGGATCATGTGGCTGTTCCGGTTACCGACGTCGCCGCGGCCGTGGAGTGGTACAAACGCACCTTCCGCTGCGAGGTGAAGTATCAGGATGCGACGTGGGCGTTTCTGGAGTTCGGTAATATCCGGCTGGCGCTGGTGGTGCCGGAACAGCATCCGCCGCACATTGCGTTCGTGAGTCCGGAAGCGGAGAAGTACGGCGCGCTGAAACTGCATCGAGACGGGACGCGATCCTGTTATGTGAAGGATCCGGCGGGGAATTCGGTGGAGATTCTGGATGCGGCGTCGATGGGCGCCCCGAAGTAGAGGGGCTGCGAATCGGCGGTACGATGTGGAGAAGCCATGAACGTGGAACTGACACCGGAACTTGAGCAGCTGATTCGGAGCAAAGTCGACTCGGGGCGATACTCGTCGGCCAGCGAGGTGGTCGGCGAGGCGCTGCGGCTGCTGGATCAGAGACGAGTCATTCGCCCTCAGCAAAGACGAAATTCGCCAGAGGATTGAAGAGGGTTGGCAGGCTGCTCAGCGTGGAGAGTTCGTTGATGGCGATGAGTTCTTTGATCGCATGGATGCCGAACTGGCTGCCATGGAACGCGCTGCCCCTGAACGAAGGGGTTTGTTCTCACGCCGCCTGCACAACAGGACCTGGCAGAGATCAGGCGTTTCCTCAGAGATTCGAGCGGTCCGGAGATTGCCCGGAGCGTTTTAAACAACTTCCGCCAAGCTTTGGCACTGGTTGGCCGTAGCCCTGGCTTGGGCCATGTTCGCGAGGTTTTGACGGACCAGCCTCTCAGGTTCTGGCCCATTTACTACCACCCCGGTAAGGATCATCGGTGTTCTTAATGGGAAGCGGGATGTGGAAGATATCCTGAACTGATCCTTCAGGCCGCGGCGCGCTCGGCTTGATCCAGCACGCTGTTTTTACGGCCGAAGAGGAAGTAAATGGCGAGGCCGATGGCGAGCCACACGAAGAAGCGGATCCAGGTTTCGAGCGGCAGGGCCAGCATCAGGGTCAGACACATTAGTATCGACAGGATGGGCAGCACGGGGCACCAGGGTACGCGGAAGCGGCGGGGGCGGTCCGGCTGAGTTTTTCGGAGCACCAACACGCCGGCTGAGACCACGATAAACGCGAACAGCGTGCCGATATTCGAGAGATCGGCGAACGTTCCGATGTCCCAGATGCCTGCCGGGATGCCGACGAAAAGGCCCGCGATCCAGGTGCTGACATGCGGGGTGCGGAATTTGGTGTGCACCTTCGAGAAGACTTTGGGCAGCAGGCCGTCGCGCGACATGGCGAACCAGATGCGCGCCTGTCCATACTGGAAAACCATCAGCGAAGAGATCATGCCCACCAGCGCGCCGACGTTCACCCAGCCTCGGATGCGGTTCATGCCGAGGGCTTTCAGGGCGTCGGCCACGGGCGCCGCAGAGCCCAGCGTCTGCCAGTTGGCGATCCCGGTGAGGACCAACGCCACGGCGATGTAGAGGGTCGCGCAAATGATCAGCGTGGCGATGATGCCGACCGGCATGTCGCGTTGCGGATTGCGGCATTCTTCGGCGGCAGTGGAAACCGAATCGAAGCCAATGTAGGTGAAGAAGACGATGGCGGCACCGGTCAGCATGCCGGAATAGCCATGCGGCAGGAACGGATGCCAGTTGGCGGTGTTCACCGCGTGCGCGGCGCCGAAGACGAAGATCAGGATGGCGGCGAGTTTGATCAGCACCATCACGTTGTTGGTGGCGGCGCTTTCGCGGATGCCGCGCGCCAGCACCCAGGTGAGCAGGAGCAAAACAACGAGCGCCGAAAGATTGAAGACACTACCGGTGGCGGCGCCGTCGGCAAACGCAGGACCGGCGATCAATTTCGGCAGATGGATGTGGAAGACGCCGTCGAGCAGGTCGTTGAAATAGGCGGAGAAGCCTACCGCCACGGCCATGTTTGAGACGGCGTATTCGAGGATCAGATCCCAGCCGATGATCCACGCGACGATCTCGCCGAGGGTGGCGTATGCATACGTGTAAGCGCTGCCCGCGATGGGAATCATGGCGGCCAGTTCCGCATAGCAGAGCGCCGCGAAACTGCACACGAACGCGGTGACGAGGAACGAGAGCGAGATCCCCGGGCCCGCGCCCTGCCGCCCGATGGTGGAGACGGCGTTGCCGCCGTTGATCAGGAGATCGAGGATGGGCGCGTTGAGGATCGAGTGAAACTGCAGGTTCTGGCCGGCAGCCGCGGTGCCGGTAAGAATGAAGATACCGGAGCCGATCACGGCACCGATACCCATGGCTGTAAGGCTCCACGGACCCAGCGTCTTCTGCAGTCGCCGGTCCGGGTGGTCGCAGGCGGCGATCAGTGCATCAATGCTGTAAGTGCGAAGGAGCCTGCGCATTAAACTTCAGCGCCCTTGGGGGCGGGCGCATTCGGCCTGCGGTGTGAAAGCTTAACGCTTACGCTGGCTCTGGCCGCGTGCGGCGCGACGGACTTTCTTCTTCTCTGAACCGCGAGCGACGCCGGCCGCCCGCTTGGCTTTGGGCGCGGCTTTCTTGCGCGCGGCGCGCTTCACTTTTTTGCGTTCTGGTAGTTCTAAGCTCTTTGTATTCATCTCTTGTATTTAACCCGTCGCTCAGGCTTTTTTAAGGCCCGCGTATTTCTCCACTAATTTTTTCATCCCGTGACGCTGGAATATGACGGTAACTTTCGCGTCTTCGCCCTCGCCCTCGCGCCGGACAATTGTACCGGTGCCGTACTTCGGATGCTCTACTACTGTACCTGTTCGTGCTGCTTGTCTCGGGGGAGGGGGTGCTTTGGGCAGTGTGGTGCGCGGCGCCACGGGTGGAATGAGTTGCGGTGCGCGAGCCACCGGAGCCGCTGGAGCGGTCGGGCGGACGGGCGCGGGGGCGTCGAATAATCCCCCCTGGCGCGTGTCGGCGGAGGTATTCGATGCGGTCCTCGCGGGGGTTTTCGATGTGACGGGCTCGTCCCAGGGCGCCCTGTCATCCGAGGGTTGCACCGGGGAGGGGCGCACCGGCGGGACAGACGGCCGCGGCGTTGTCGCCAGCGGGGGACGGGCCTGCGGGGCCGGTGTTTGAGCGGGCCGCTGAGACGGAAAACTCACCGGGGTGCGCGGCGGCGTCTGAATGCCGCGCTCCTTGAAAAACTGCGACACGTTCTCGACTGAGTTGTACGTCTTTCCGGTGTAGAGATTCTTCCGCGACTCCTGGCGAACCGGCCAGCGCTCGGCCGTGAGATCCACCTGCGGAGTGTCGTCTTCCTCCACGCCCATGGTGAGCACCAGGTTCGGCGGCACTTCTTTCAGGAAGCGCGACTGGATGGTCCGCTCCTGCTCGCCGCCGCCGAAACGCCGCCGGTATTTCGCCCAGCTCATTACGAGGCGCTTCTCGGCCCGCGTCATGCCTACGTAGCAGAGCCGCCGCTCCTCTTCCATGGCTGCTTCGTTGAGCAGGGACCGGCTGTGCGGGAACAGGCCCTCTTCGAGCCCGGCCAGAAACACCACGGGGAACTCGAGGCCCTTGGCGTTGTGGATGGTCATGAGCGTCACCTGCGCGGTCTGATCCAGCGCATCGGAATCGGCCACCAGCGCCGCGTGATCCAGAAAGTCAGTGGTGCTTTCGCCGCGCTCGACTGCCTCAGCCGCGGCGTTCATGAGTTCGTTGAGATTCTCGACGCGCGCCTCGGCCTCGGGCGTGTTCTCCTGCTCCAGCATGCGCCGATAGCCGGTGCGGTCTTCGATAAAAGCGAGCGCCTCGTTCAGCGGTTTGGTGCGCACGGCCTCCGCCAGTTCCTCGATCATGTTGCGGAAGGCGGCCATGGCGGCGTGCGCGCGCGTGCCGAATTCGTTCTTCTCCAGCATGCGGCCGATGGCTTCCCACAGGCCCATGCCGTTCTCGTTGGCGAACTTTTCGGCCTGCTCCACGGTGGTCTTGCCGATGCCGCGGGCGGGCACGTTGATGATGCGGTTCAGGCTGATGGAATCGGTCTGCGACTGCGCCAGCTTGAGGTAGGCGACGATGTCCTTCACTTCGGCGCGCTGGTAGTAACTGAAGCCGCCGATCACGTTGTAGGCGCGGTTGTAGCGGCGGAAAGCCTCTTCCATTTGCCGCGACTGGGCGTTGGTCCGGTAGAGCACGGCCACCTTGCGATCCGGATACTGGCGCAGAATCTTTTCGGTGGTGTCGGCGATGAAGAGGGCTTCGTTCTCCGCGTCATGCGCTGTGTAAAGCGTCAGCATGTCGCCTTCGTCGGCTTCCGTCCAGAGCCACTTGCCTTTGCGCTCGAGGTTGTTGGCTACGACGACGCTCGCGGCCTGCAGAATGTTCTTCGTTGAGCGGTAATTCTGCTCCAGACGGATGGTCTTGACGTTCGGAAAATCCTTTTCAAAATCCAGAATGTTGCGGATATCGGCGCCGCGCCAGCTGTAGATGGACTGATCCTCGTCGCCCACCACGCACACATTGGTGTGACTCTGCGAGAGCAGGCGCATCAGCTCATACTGACTGTGGTTGGTGTCCTGATACTCGTCGATCATGATGTAGCCGAGGCGCCGGTTCCATGCCTCGCGCGTCGTCTGATCGTGAAAAAGAAGGCGCACGGCTTCGAGCAGCAGATCGTCGAAATCGAGGGCATTGGCCTGGCGGAGGGCCTTTTCGTATTCCTCGTAGATCACCGCCATTTTCGTCATGCGCGGGTCGGCGGATTCGCTGTACAGCTCCTGCGGGGACTTCTTCTGACTCTTGGCCTGGCTGATCTGCGACAGCGTGGCGCGGTAGGGCATGGTCTTTTCGTCGAGCCCGAGATGGCGGTAAGCGGACTTGACGATGGCGAGCTGATCTTCGGCGTCGTAGATGGAAAACTGGCGGGTGAAGCCGGGGCGGATGGAGGCGAGGCCATCGCCATCGCGGCGCAGCAGGCGCACGCAGAAAGAGTGGAAGGTGGAGACGAGGGGCGGGCTGGAAAGGGGAAAGCCGTCCAGCAGACTGGCCACGCGGGAGCGCATTTCCTCGGCGGCTTTGTTGGTGAAGGTGACGGCGAGGACGGCCGAGGGCGGGACGTGGTTGGTGGCGATCAGGTGGGCGATGCGGTGCGTGATGACGCGCGTCTTGCCGCTGCCCGCGCCGGCCA
>ODAK010004392.1_pt1 | contig 14462 bp, 12 predicted proteins | sample 1539591 | NCBI WGS metagenome assembly ODAK01 (sample SAMEA3539303, study PRJEB22396) | soil metagenome | biome: tundra; feature: field; material: soil | place: USA | collected 2010-05 | depth 0.15 m | reverse complement strand
CGCACCGACACTAACAAACACGACAAACCATGTCAATACACTTAACCTAGTATTAATAGGCGTCCAGCTTTACCGCAACACCCGGCTGCTGCAGCGCCTGGCGGATGAAGACATCGTGTTGATCGAAAAGAGCGAATGGAAGAATGCCGAAAATGTTTTTGTGGCCACGCAAAACGCCGTCAAAGGTTCACTGGAGCGCGGCGAGATGGACAAGTTCACCAAGGTTTTGCAGACCCAGCGCAACGTCAAGGGACTGCTGGAATTCTCGTTGTTCAATCCGGAAGGGATGATGACGCATTCCTCGGACGCCCGTTTTCTAAAAAACTCCCTGCCGCCAGCGGTGAGCGCGGTTTTGCAGGCAAAGCCGGAGCGCTACAAGCGCCTCACCGCCGACGCGTTTGAAATCTACGAGCCGCAAATCGTCGTTCCCGACTGCCTGCGCTGTCACACCACTTGGAAGCAGGGCAGCTCTGGGGGCACGCTGCTGTGCCGCTTGTCCACGGACAACCTCGCGCAAACCAAGCAGACTTCCGCCGCTTCCATGGCGAAGATGAAAACTTCACAGATCACGAACGGCGTGGTGATCACTTTTGTCATCGCCGGATTTTTTGTGGTGCTCGCCATGGTGGTGGTGCGGTATCAGATCGCCGCCCCGCTGGCGGTCGTGCTGGAACACCTCACCGGTGCCTCGGACCGGGTCCGCGCTTCTTCCAACCAAATTAACAGCGCCAGCAAGACGCTTGCCGAGGGGGCCAGCGAGCAGGCAGCGTCACTGGCGGAAACCAGCGCCTCGCTGGAGGAACTTTCCGCCATGACCAAGCGCAACGCCGACAATGCCCGCGAAGCCAAGGAACTCGCCAAGCGCGCCCGCACCGTGGCCGAGACCGGTACCACCGAGATCCAACACATGAGCCAGGCGATGGACGCCATCAAGCAGGCCAGCAACAACATCGCCAAGATCATCAAGTCCATTGATGAAATCGCCTTCCAGACCAACATCCTCGCGCTGAACGCCGCCGTCGAAGCGGCCCGCGCCGGCGAGGCGGGCGCCGGTTTTGCCGTCGTGGCCGAGGAAGTCCGCAGCCTGGCCCAGCGCAGCGCCCAGGCGGCCCGCGAAACTGCCGAGAAGATTGAGGATTCCATCACCAAGAGCGATCGCGGCGTGCAGATCAGCCTGCAAGTTTCCAAGAGCTTTGAGGAAATCATGGACAAAGTTCGCAAGGTGGATGATCTGGTTGCGAACATTGCCACGGCCTCCAAGGAACAGAGCGACGGTATTGGCCAAGTCAGCACGGCCGTCAACCAGGTGGACAAGGTGACGCAATCCAACGCCGCCAGCGCCGAGGAAAGCGCCGCCGCCGCGCAGGAACTCAATGCCCAGGCCGACGCGCTGAAAGAGGCGTTGGAGCAGATGACCAAACTAATGGCGGGAGCCGAAGCTGCCGCCAAGAGGGAAGGCGCATCAGTCGATCCATCTCCTGCTTACGGCGAACCAAACCTTTCGCCGGTCCGTCACACTCGCCAAAGCCGGATGTCATCTATTGGCGACGAGAGAAATTAATTTGCCATTCGGAGCGCGGGCGTTGGCCCGTTTCAACTCGTAAATTACTTCGGGCACTGAAGCGGCATTCAGAGCCCTGTGAAAAACCCCTGGGTTCGGTTCGTCCTCGTCGTCGTTCTCGTCCTCGTCCTCGATTTTACAGGGGATTTCGAGGACGAGAACGAGGAGGAAGGCGCGTTCTGATGTTATCCACACAGGCTCTAAATGTCGCACTCCTCGAATCAAGTTTTGCCGCCACACACCAGATTTGACCGCGCGGCCAATTTTTTGCACACTCACCGCATGGCAAGCAGCTTTGGACAATTGTTCCGCATCTCGACGTGGGGCGAATCGCACGGCGGCGGCGTGGGCGTCGTCGTGGACGGCTGTCCGCCGCGCTTGGAACTTTCCGAAGCGGACATCCAGCCGGACTTGGATCGCCGTCGTCCAGGCCAGTCCAAAATCGTCACGCCGCGCAAGGAATCCGACACGGTGCAAATCATGTCAGGCCTTTCCAGCGATGGCCAGACGCTCGGCACGCCAATTTGTCTCTGGGTGAAAAACGAGGACGCGCGCTCCGAAGCTTACACCGAGATGAAGGACAAGTTCCGTCCGTCGCACGCCGACTACACTTACTTCGCCAAATACGGCATCCGCGCATGGCAGGGCGGGGGACGTGCCAGCGCCCGCGAGACGATTGGCCGCGTGGCCGCCGGGGCAATCGCGAAAAAGATTTTACGCGAAAAATTCGGCGTGGAGGTTCTCGCCTACGTCAAGCAGGTGCAAAAAATCATCGGCGAAGTTGATCCCGAAAAAGTGAAGTTCAAGGACGTCGAAGCCAACATCGTCCGCTGTCCCGATCAAAAGGCGGCGGAGAAAATGATCCGGCTCATCGAGAAAATTCGCAACGCCGGCAACACCGTTGGCGGCGTCGTCGAGGGCATTGCGCGCGGCGTGCCCGCCGGCTGGGGCGAACCGGTGTTCGACAAGCTGGAAGCGGATTTGGCCAAGGCGATGTTGAGTCTGCCCGCGTGCAAAGGTTTTGAAAGCGGCGACGGCTTCGCTGGAATTTTGCTGACTGGCCTGGAGCACAACGACCCGATCCGCGCGAAGAGCGGAAAAGTTTTCACGACCGCGAATCGTTCCGGCGGCATTCAGGGCGGCATCTCGAACGGCGAGACGATTTTTTTCCGCACCGCGTTCAAGCCGGTCGCCACCGTCATGCACGAACAGGACACGGTGGACGCATCTTTGCACAACACAACGCTCAAGGGCCGGGGCCGTCACGACCCGTGCGTGCTGCCGCGCGCCGTGCCGATGGTCGAGGCGATGACCGCGCTGGTGCTGGTGGATCACGCGCTGCGCCAGCGGGCGCAATGCGGGTAGTTGGCATTCAAGCTTTGGCTTGCTTGTCCGTGGCGCGCTAAAGCGTGAGCGCCAAAGCGTTTGATTTTTTTGCGGCGCGGGAGCAGATTTATTTTAACACCGAAAAATTATGCCAGAAAAACTAGCCAACGAGATTCCGCGCGATTTGCGGATGCTGTTCACCAAGGCCGCTGAGGCAGCGCAGCGGGAAAACTACGATTACGCGCTGGCGCTGTTCTGCCAGGTGCTGGAAAAGGAGCCGGGCTTTTTCGACGCGCGCAAGGCGCTGCGCATCGCGCAGGCCCGGAAAAATGCGGGCGCCAGCACGGGCTTTTTCAAAAAGATGATGAGCGGCGCGGGTTCCTCGCCGCAGATCGCCAAGGCGAAGATGGCGCTGGGCAAGAATCCCGGCGAGGCCATGGCCATCGCCGAGCAGGTCTTGAACAGCGACCCGAACAATTCCTTCGCGCACCGTATCATCGTGGACGCGGCGCAGGCGCTGGAACTGCCGCAGACGGCGGTGCTGTCGCTGGAATCGCTGGTGCATAATTCCCCGAAGGACAAGGCGCTGGTCGTCGAGTTTGCCAACACCGTGGCGGTGTCCGGCGTCAGCGCCAACGTCGCCGAAAAATATCTCGACGACCTCGTCCGTTCGATGCCTTACGATCCGGACCTGGTGCAGGCCCAGAAAAATCTGTCTGCGCACAAGACGATGGACGAGGGCGGTTACAGCGCGTTGGAGGACGGCAAAGGTTCCTTCCGCGATGTGTTGCGGAACAAGGAGGAGGCCGTCACGCTGGAACAGGAGAAGCGCGTGCAGAAATCCGAGGACACCGCCGAGCGGCTCATTGGCGAATACGAATCGCGCCTGCCCAACGAACCCGGCAACCTCAAGCTCATGCGTTCGCTCGCGGAGCTTTACACGCAGAAAAATCGCTTTGATCCTGCGCTCGGACTTTACCAACGGATCAAGGCTTCCGACATGGGCAGCGACGCCACGTTGGACCGCGCCATTGCGGACACCACGGTGCGCAAGTTTGATTTTCAGATTGCCCAGATCAACCCGTTTGCCACCGACCACGCCGATCAGAAAGCGGCCATCGAAGCGGAGAAGACCGCCTACCAACTCGCCGAGGCGCAGCAGCGTGTTGAAAAGTATCCCACCGACCTCGCCATCCGCTACGAACTGGGCCAGCTCTATTTCCAGGCCGGCAAAATCGGCGAGGCCATCGCGGAATTTCAAAAGGCGCAGAGCAACCCGCACAAGCGCATCGCGGCGATGAGCCTGCTGGCGCAATGTTTCGCCAAACGCGGCATGAATGATTCCGCCGTCCGCACGCTCCAGAACGCCATCAAGGAAAAGCCCGCGTTCGACGACGAGAAAAAGGATTTGATCTACAACCTCGGCTGCGTGCTGGAGAATATGGGCAAAAAGGCGGAGGCCATCGAGCAGTTCCTCATCATCTACGAAACGGATGTCTCCTACCGCGACGTCGGCGCGAAGGTGGACGCGCATTATGCCGGGCAGTGAATTGAGTCCGAATCAAATGAAACATCTGCTGTCAAGATTGGTCATGTTGGTAATTGCAGTCTCCGCGCTGGCTCAAGAACGAAGCGCTGAAGATGCGGTCTATTACCAAAAATGGGTTGGGTGCAAGCCCCTTCCCTTCAGTTGCGATCAAAGTGACCGAACGAACTACATGGAGGCTACCCATAAAGGCAAACAGACCCTTCTGTATAGTTTCTATGCCGGCAATTTCGTCAATTCAGCGAACTTGCCTCGCTTGACAGAAGAACTGCAAAGTCTGCATCAGGTTCGGACCAACCTCACGAATCCTTTTGCTGTAATCGGTTTCACTCGCGGTGTGCAGTGGACCCCCTGTTTCGGAACAACGAACGTGCCCAAGGAGATTGACGAGTTGTCGAGGTTCCCGGTAATAAACCTGAACAATAAGCGTGGTGAAAATGCTTTGGGCGAGCCGTATGAGTTGTTGATGAATCCCGGCGGCATTTTGATAGGAACAAATGGAGTCATTTGTGCCGTCTTCCTTCATCCGATGACTGCAAATGATTTTAAATCAATCTCGTCAATTCCCGCCTGGGTAGGACCGCCGCATGAGGCACTACGGAGATACGCCGAAAAATAATTACCCTCTCCTTTCCCGTTCCGCACCCAGTCTTGCGCGTCGCGGACGCGGCAACCGGCGCTTGCAGTTCGTCGGCTCCGGAAAATGGTGCTCCAATTTTGTCCGCATCACCTTGATCGTGGTGGAATCATTTATTCACGGTGGTTTAAAATCCACGCTGAAACACACGCCCGGCGACGACATTAGATTTCGACTTGATGTAATTAGAAACAATGCGATAAAAAATTGTCGGAATCACTATTGATTATTGTATTAAAAGGGTATAATCTAACTCGCATGAAAACAGACGAAGCCATCAGGCATATCACTGACGACATGGGCAATGATGTTGTGACGCCCTCCCAGTTCAACCAGGAATTTGACGCGCTTTGTGCCGTGGCGGAAGCGGCCGATCAAGATCATCGCGCCCATTGCCTCCTGCTCACCTTGAATTGTCCCATCTGCAAAGCGCTCGCCGACCTCGACCTTGTTCGTCAAAACCAAATTCAATTCTGTCGCAATTGATGCGGCCTTGCGAAAGTTGGTTCGGAGTTCGGGGCTAGCACCATGCCCACGCCGGCCGCGCCGAATCCGTAGTGCCAGTTGATTTTTTCACCCAGCGTGCTGCATACGATTGGGCCGATGAACGCGCCGAGGTTCACACCCATGTAAAAAATCGTGAAGCCGGCATCGCGCCGCGCGCCGCCTTCGGGATACAACTCGGCCACCATCGCACTCATGTTCGGCTTCAGAATCCCGCTGCCGATGACTACGAAAACCAGACCGAGATAAAATGTTTCGTTGCGCGGAATGGCCAGTGTGAAATGTCCGATGGCGATGATGATGCCGCCATACCATACCGCGCGTTGTGCGCCGAGAATCCGGTCCGCGAGCCAGCCGCCGGGCAGCGACATCAGATACACCGCCGCCGTGTAGATACCGTAAATGGAAGTCGCCGTCTTGTCATCCATTCCCATGCCGCCGCGAACCTTGTCCACCATGAACAATACCAGCAACGCCCGCATGCCGTAATAGCTGAAGCGCTCCCACATCTCGGTGAAGAAAAGCGTATAGAGGCCGCGCGGATGTTTCTGCGCAATTGCCGGCGGTGGTGCGGAATGGTCGGATTGAAGATCGTTCACGTTCTTAATTTCGGCGCGGAAATTCAGCGGGGCTGGGCCAGCCGTGCGCGCACCAGTTCCGGCAGATATTTGACAGGAACTGAACCGGAGGAAATCACGGCTTCGTGGTAGCGGCCAAGATCAAACTGGTCGCCCAGCTCGCGTTCAATCTGCTGGTGCAGCCGGAAATGCGCCATGCACCCGACAAAGTAGGTGCTCAACTGCACGGAACTTTGCTTGGCCCGAATGACTTTCAATTTTGCCTCGCCTTCGGATTGAAACGCCTCCTGTGTCAAAAATTTCAGTGCCTCGGCGTCGCTCATCCGCGCGGAGTGCATCTGGTAATCCAAAATGGAATTGGCCACCGCACGCAGATAAAATTTCAATTGCATCAGGAGCAGGCGCAGATCGCCCGTGCCGTAGCCTGCATTCAACATCGTGATTTCGCCATAAACGGCCCAGCCCTCGACATACGGGCCGGATTGCAACACGCGACGGATGAGCGAGGGATTGCGGCTGGCGTATTCCAGCTGCACATAGTGCGAGGGATAGGCCTCATGAATCGTCAGGACTTGCAGCATGTGCCGGTTGTATTCCTCCAGAAAACTTTTCACCTGCGCCGGCGTCCAGTCTGCCGGTGGCGGGCTGACGGCGTAAAAACTTTTCGCCAGGGAATCGAGCGGTGGTGCGCTGTCGAGGTAGGCCAGCGAATTGCCCCGACGAAATTCCGGCATCTCGATCACGGCGCAGTTGTCCGGCTCGTGCAGGCGCAGGTAGTCGTGCTGCCGGATGAAAACCTTGATTTTCTCCACCGTGGCGCGGGCGTCCGCCACCAGGTTCGCCACGTCACCGTGTTCCTGATTCACCGCGCCAATAACCTTGGCGACAGTTTCGCGGCGGCCTTCAGCGTCGTCCGGCGGCAGATTCTGTTTTGGAAAATACTGCGTCCAGAGCTGCCGGGCCACCACGTAAAGCTCGCCATTCACGCGAGCAAACTCCGCCTTGGCATCCGTAAAATTCTGTTCCGCGGCAATGCCCGCGTCGGTTTCCAATTCAAACTTTTTGGCGAAGCTGGTTTTTCCGAGCCGCCAATTATCCTCGGCCCGCGCACGCAGCGGCCCTTCGAGAAATTTCTGGTAATCCTTCAACGCGGCAACTACGCGGGCGGCTGCGGCCTTCAATTTTTCCTGCTGCGGCGTTTCGCCGGTATAATTGAACAGGCCGCTCTCGTAGAAATTGATCGCGCCGGCGTTCTGACGAATGGCCGTTTCCAAAACCGGTCTGGCCGGATGCGTCAGGGATTTTTCCGCCTCGGCAACAATGCGCGGCATCTGCGGCATGCGCGCGATGGCGTTGGCGATGTTGGTCTCCTTCGGTAAAGTGGATTGCGCGACGAGCAAATAAACGCTGTCATTCAGATAGCCGCCATAAGTGCGCGGATCTTCCTCGAATGGATGCGTGTTGTCCGTGAGCCAGAGCTGGCGCTTGAGATGGTGCTGGAGGATTTCAAAATCAATTTGGCCGTCACGCGATAGTTTTTTGTAATCCACATGCCCCGGCAAATCCTTCAACGTCCGCTGCGTTAATGCGCGCCAGCCTGCGCGGGCCGACGGCGAAATATCATCCAGCCGCGCGTCAAAGCGATGATCGCCCAGCGTGGTGGCCGCCATCGGTTGACGCTGAAAACGCTCGTCGAGGTAGTGCTTTTGAAAAAGCCGTTCAGCTTGTCGTCTTCGCCATGTTGGGCAAACGACGTGGAAGCCGCGTTCGCCAGCAACAGCGAAAAACAGCCGATGACGAGAAATGGAATTTGTTTCATGGAGGTTGATTCTAGTTTTGGCCAGATTGCGGCGGGTGGGCGAGAAAGCATGACAAACGGCGATCAACCCGATACCAAAATTTATTGGTCGCGTCGCTCGCATCCGCAAACCAGTGCGGTTCGATCCGGTCGCGATAGATGCGGGGCGGCGCATTGGTCGGCGAGCTTGCCAATTTGATGTCGCGCTGCGCCCAGGCATCAGGCGACACTGTCAACAGGGCCGCAAACAAAATCCATTTCAGCTTTTTCATCCTAGGCATAATTTGGAAACGCACCGTCAATCCTTTCATGCTGCCGACACCGCAAATTCCGCCAGCAAATCCGATCTCACCTTGGTTGCCCATGATTCAAATGCACCGCCAGCTACTCGGAATCATCAATTGTTGGGTGAAATCCGAACAGTTTGCCGGAAGATAAACCGCCGAGGCACGCGATTGAAAATGGAAAGCGGAAGGGAAATGTTCAAGTCTTGTTAAACTTTTTGCGGCGGTATTCGGAGGGCCGCCAGCCGATCCATTTGGTGAAAGCGTTCGAAAACACGAACGGATTTTGGTAGCCAATCTCCTGGGAAATGGATTCGATGGTCTGTTCTCTGGTGGCGAGCAGTTCCGCCGCGCGCCGCATCCGGAGATAGGTCACCTGGTGCATCGGGCTGCGGCCCATCTGGCGCTGGCACAGCCGGCGCAAATGTTCGTTGCTGTAACCCGCCTCGCGGGCCAGCCGCGTGAGCGACCATTCGTCCGCCAGATTGGCCGCCACCCGTTCCCACAACAACCGCAACTGGTCGGGCTGGTCGGAGGGTTGCGCAAACCGCAGCACATAGGCATGAACCAAATCGGCCCACTCTTGAATCAAAGTGGGCTGCGCCGGTCCGTTGCATTCATACATCAAGCCAAGAATCGCCGAGCGCAGCGGCAACGGATCGTAGCGCGCCATGACGGGCGTGGTCACGTTGGCAATCGGACGTTGCTTCGTGGGTCGTTGATAGCAGACCCAGCAAAAATCCCAGTGAGTTTTGGGCACCGCCTCGAACGCGTTCAACGTGTGCGCTGGCAACAGGCACGCGTAACCCTCCCGGCATATCCGCCAACGTCCGTCAATCAGCACGCGGCCCTGCCCGCCGATGCACGCAAGAAAGTAAGTCGTGGTCTGCTTCGTCCGGACGATCCGCATCGGCGCGTTGGTTTCCTCGATTCCGAGATGAAGCATCTGATATTGATGCAGGGTCTGGCAAACGGGAAAGCCTTCCAGCCACGGACGAGATTCAATGTTGGCGGCTTGAACTCCCCGCATGCGGGTGCGCGGGCCTAGCGTGGTGACATCAGCCAATTCGATTTCGCTTTCGGTCATGCTGGGGAATTTATTGCAAGGTAATGCGCCGCGCATGGTCTGGCGAGCAGAATGTGCTGGAGCGCGAGCGGTTGTCACCGGGCCGACACAACCGGTCAGGGGGAAATCCGATAGGTGGCTGTGCATTTGATTCATGGGCGTCAAGCGCGTCTGCGATTACTCTGGTTTGACCAATAGCGAAGCATCCCGTCGTTAGGTTGGAGAGTGAGAAAGATAAAATATGCGTTACCAAAGTATTTCGCCAAAACTGTTCATTGAGAACCGCCAGCGACTGGCGGGCTTGCTGCCAACCAACGCCTTGGTGGTCGTCAACGCGAATGATACTTGCCCGACCAATGCCGATGGCTCGCAAGCCACCATTCCCAACTCCGACCTGTTTTATCTGACGGGCGTCGAACAGGAGCAGTCGAAACTGATTGTCTATCCCGACGCCGACGACGAAAAGCATCGCGAACTGTTGTTCCTGCGCGAGCCAACGGAAGAAAGCGAAATATGGGAAGGCCGCAAGCTGACCAAAAAGGAAGCCCGCGACCTCACCGGAATTGAGAATATTCACTGGCTTTCCGAGTTTCCCCGGCTGTTCCACCGGCTCATGTGCGAGTGCGACCATGTCTTCCTCAACACCAACGAACACAAGCGCGCGGTCATCGAAGTGGAAAGCCGGGAAGCGCGGTTTGTGATTGACACCATCCGCAAATATCCGGTTCACGATTTTCGCCGCCTCGCACCACTGATGCACCGTCTGCGCGCGATCAAGTCCGAAACGGAAGTCCATTTGATCCGCAAAGCCTGCGACCTTACCGACCAGGGCTTTCAGCGCGTGCTCAAATTCACGCGTCCCGGCGTCAGGGAATACGAGGTGGAGGCGGAATTGTCCCATGAATTCCTCCGCCACGGCGGTCGGTTCGCTTATTTGCCGATCATTGCCAGCGGCCGCAACGCCTGCTGCCTGCATTACCTCACTAACGACCAGGTCTGCCGCGAAGGCGAACTGCTGCTGCTCGATGTCGCGGCCAGCTACGCCAATTACAACTCCGACTTGACGCGCACCATCCCGGTGGCTGGCCGGTTCACCCCGCGCCAGAAGGAAGTTTATAACTCCGTGCTCGGCGTTCTGCGCCAGTGCATCGCTGGACTCACGCCGGGCAAGAAAATCAAGGACTGGCAAAAGGAAACCGAGCAGTTGGTCGAGCGCGAACTGGTCAATCTGAAACTTATCTCGCTGCGTCAAATCAAACAGCAAGACCCGGACAAGCCCGCGTTCAAAAAGTATTTCATGCACGGCTGCGGTCACCCGATTGGCCTTGATGTCCACGATGTCGGCCTCACGGTCCATCCAATTGAAGCGGGGTGGGTGATGACGGTTGAACCGGGTATTTACATCCGGGAAGAAGGTTTTGCCGTGCGACTGGAAAACAATGTTCTTGTCACCAACCAGGGGCCAGTGGATCTGATGGCGCATATTCCGATTGAAGCCGACGAAATCGAGGAACTCATGAATTCGAGGCCAAGACTCGCGAACGGCAAAAATGGCAACGGACTTGCGCAATACAAATCCCGGCAGCTTGCAGTGGCGGATCGTTAGCGGTTCACCCAAGCTGGAGGCATGAAATCAATCTTCAAAACACTGATCGTATTTGCCATTGCGTCGCTCACAGTCAACGCCGCAATTTCAGGGACGACCAACGAGACGGAACCAGCCATCACCATTCTGAACCCGCCGGAGCGTGAGTTCTTTTCTAAACAACTCTACTTCAGAGGAATTCCCATCAAGGCGCACCAGGTGGTTTCGGACGAGGCGATGCATGAAGCCTACCGGCGCGTGTCCATGTTGCTTACCAATCTCGCCGTCAAGCAGCCGATGTTGATTTCCAATCTGATGAAATCGGGTGTGGAACTGCACCTTATTGGCCAGCATCAGGTCACTTCTGATTTGCCGGAGTTCCGCAATCTGAAAGGCAAGGCGCTGCCGGAGTATGACGGATTGACGATTGACCAGCGGACGCGCGGCATGGGTGGGCGGTTGTCTTCGTGCGGCGAGGAAAACCTACTGAAGTTGAAAACGGATCACTATTACGGGCGCGACATTTGTGCTCATGAATTCTCCCATGCCATCCGCAACGATGGGATGCCGTTGGAAGTCGTCGCCCGGTTCAACCGGCAATACCAGCGTTCGCTCGACAAGGGACTCTGGAAAGGAGCATATTCGGCCAGCAATGCCGACGAATTTTTCTCCGAACTGACGATGTGGTATTTCGGCACGCACGGCGATCTGAACATGACCGGCCCCAAGCCGGAAAACGGTCCCGAGGGTCTCAAAAAATACGACCCGGAAGCCTACGCGATCTTCGACGATTTCTACGGCGGACGCATCAGCATCGGCAAAATGGTTCCGGGCGGACATGAATGGACCGAAGGAGCAAACACCACGAACAAGCCCACACTAAATCCGGATTCAAAGTAAAAGTTAAGTTGCCATGATTCTTACACGCTATGTATTCGGGTTGTGTTTTTGTGCCTGGGCAGGTTCGCTTTGCGCCAACACGGCGACAATCACCATTGACGCGAGCAAGGCTGGGCCGGAGATCAATCCCCGCATGTATGGCGTCTTTCTTGAGGAGATCAACACGGCGGTGGATGGCGGGCTATATGCCGAGCTGATTCGCAATCGAGGATTTGAGGACGCGAAGGCACCGGAAGGTTTCATCCGGTCCACCAACCCGCCGAAAAACAACGTGACATCCGAGTATTCCGACGGATCCACCTGGCAGAATCCTGGAGGTTATGCCACCACTTATTTTTTCGACGTGGATAAGAGCCTCCCTTATTGGTCTCTCGTCAAGGACGGCGCGGCGAAGGGTTCCATGTCCTTGGACCTAGGCCATCCACTAAACGCTGCCACGCCACGCTCGTGCCGATTGCAGATTGACGATGCCGCAGTTCGAATCGGCATTGCCAACGAGGGCTTCTGGGGCATCGGCGTAAAGGAAGGCGAAAATTACGAACTCACGTTCTGGGCGCGCAGCGAAGGATTTTCCGGCGAATTGACCGCAACGTTGGAGACAACGAAAAGTGAGTTAGTCAGCACCGCTGTCAAAATGGGCGGGCTAAGTTCCGCATGGAAGCAATACCACGCTACTTTGCAAGCCGCCAAGACCGAAGCCAAAGCGCGATTGGTATTGACTGCGAATGCGACAGGCACGATCTGGTTCGACGTGGTTTCCCTGTTCCCGCAACACACTTTTAAAAATCGTGCCAACGGATTGCGTCAGGACATCGCCGAAATGATCAACGGGCTGAAGCCGGGATTTGTCCGCTTTCCGGGTGGTTGTGTCGTCGAAGGTGCCACGGTTGAAAATGCCTACAACTGGAAACAGACCATCGGCCCCATCGAGCAGCGGCAGGAAATTTGGAATGTCTGGGATTACCGGCGCACCCACGGCATGGGCATGTTGGAGTATCTGCTATTCTGTGAAGACGTGAAAGCCGAGCCGCTGTTCGTCTCGTTTGCCGGACAAACCTGCATTTACCGCAACGGCACCAATCTGCCGATGTCAGAAATGAAGCGGGTCGCGGACAATTTTCTCGATGCTTTGGAATACGCCAACGGGCCGAAGGATTCCCAATGGGGCAGGTTGCGCACTCAAGCCGGACATCCTGACTCGTTCCACATGAAGTTGATGGAGATCGGCAACGAAAACGTCGGCCAGGAATACGAGAACCAATACGCGTTCATTTATCCCCGGCTCAAGGCGGCGGATTCCAACCTGGTCACGCTGGCTTGTTTCCCGCAGCCGCAGACTCACACCGACATGGCCGATGAACATTATTACAGCAGCCCGCAATGGTTCATCAACAACTTCCACATGTATGACCAGGCCGACCGCCAGTCGCCGCCGATTTACATTGCCGAAGTGGCGGTAACTTCCGGTGAAGGCGGAGCGAACAAGGGAAACCTGATCGCGTCGCTCGCCGAAGGCGTGTTCTTGATGGGCTGCGAGCGCAATGGCGACCACGTCCGCATGGTGTCTTATGCGCCGTTGCTGGCGAACGTGCATGGCCGCACGCCGCTGGCCGGCGCGCCGCCCGCGTGGCATGGAATGATCTATTTTGACAGCTCGCATGTGTTCGGCACGGTGTCTTACTACTTGTGGAAAACTCTGGCGGCAAACCTGCCCAGCCGCACGCTGGATACGGAAGTTTCATTTTCCGACGGACAGAATTTCAAGGTGGCTGGCCAGATTGGTTTGGGCACCTGGGACGCCTCGGCGGAATTCAAAGATGTGCGCGTAGAAAAAAACGGACAGGTGCTGTATGCCCCGGATTTTGCACAAGGCGCTACCGGCTGGATGAAGGAGCCGCGCGAAGGCGGTATCGGCAGTTGGACGGTGAATGACGGCGCTTTTCGCCAGTCGAAGGTTGGTCGCGGCGCAGCTTTCTTCGGCGACAAGGATTGGTCGGATTACACACTCACGCTGAAGGCCCGAAAGTTCAGCGGCAGCGAAGGATTCCTGATCACGGTGGGGCGCAAGGGAGATGATTTTTATTGGTGGAACCTAGGCGGCTGGGGAAATACGCAGCATGCCATCGAGCACAGTTCACGCGGAAGCCAGACGCCGGTCGGCGAAGGCAAGCCGGGCACCATCGAGAACAACCGCTGGTATGACATCAAGGTAGAGGTAAGTGGCGACAGCATTCGCTGCTTTCTGGATGGAAAGTTGATCAATGAAGGCAAGGCGAAGCCTTCGCCCAAGTTGTTTGCCGAAGGGGGCCGTGACGACGCCACCGGCGATATCGTGCTCAAGGCCATCAATGTTTCCGATCAGCCGATCGTCGGCGATTTGAAGTTGAACGGCGTGGCTCGCATTGCCCCGGAAGCCGCCGTCACCGAGTTGAAGTCCGCGAGCCGCTTTGACAACAACTCGTTGGATCAGCCGATGAAAGTCACTCCGACGCAAAGCCGGATTGACGCCGTCGGCTCGCAGTTCACCCACGAGTTTCCGCCATATTCTCTTTCCGTGATTCGTTTGAAAACGCGTTAAACATGGAATTGATTTCAACCTCGGCACAGGTGGTAGGGCGCGTCGCTCCGTGCGCGCCGATTGGGCCTGGCAACGACGGCGCGCGCGGAGCGACGCGCC
>ODAK010004391.1_pt1 | contig 14464 bp, 15 predicted proteins | sample 1539591 | NCBI WGS metagenome assembly ODAK01 (sample SAMEA3539303, study PRJEB22396) | soil metagenome | biome: tundra; feature: field; material: soil | place: USA | collected 2010-05 | depth 0.15 m | reverse complement strand
GGGTCACCGGACAGCCGTCTGTCACGGCAGGTGACGGTCCGCTTTGTCCGTTCCTCCCTCCGTCGCGGACGGGTTATCTGCAGCACCGTCCGCGACGCAGACAGCCGCCCACAGCGCTCATCCGGTCACCATCCCTCGTCGCTGCGGTTTTTGCCCGTCCTGTCGCAGACGCGTACGCGACAGCTCCACCTGCGGGGACATGATTCTTGATCTTGAAAACCCCAGATAACCGAAGACTACTGGAAAGGGCATCGACAACAGCCTCTGGCCAGAGTCGGCCGAACTGCGGATCCCCTTCCTCCCGCACCGCTTCACCATGGACGGTTCCCACGGCAGGGAACTCGGCAACCTGGTCGCGAGCAGCATGGCGGAGAAGCCCCCAGTCTGGCTGCTTGCCAGGCGCGTCCCGTTCGCCCTCGCCAGGCGCTGATCACCGAGCGGCCCGCCACCATCACGAGGGTCATCGAGGTGCTGCGCAATGCCCCCGGAGAACGATCCCGCCGAGTGACCTCCTCACGTAGAGGCGGCGCAGAATGGGACTCAGTGGGACTCCGCTGGACTTCCTTGGACGGGCACATGGAACCCTCAGCGCGCTGGCCTGGGCGACTCGGTACGCACGGACCCGACCGGGAAGGGCCGCAAACGCTGGACCAACCGGTGGAAGGCCGCCTTGAACGCGTTCGACATCACCTTCGACGGCCGCCTGACCGCCGGACGGAAGTAGACCTACAAGATCAGTTACACCGGCGACTTGGCTCTGTCGCACTTTCGGTGGTGACGGATCGTGGTGTCAGGCGAGCAGTATCTGGTGGCGGAGAAGAGCGAACCCGGCGCGGCCGTACATCTGCCGCTTGATCATCTTGGTCTTGGTGCTGGCGTTTTCGGTGCGGCCGTTGTGGTGCGGCATCGTGAGCGCGGCGGTGGCGGCCTGGATGTCCAGGTCGAGGCCGCGGGTGAATGAGTGCACGTGGGGCAGGTCCGCGTCGCGTGCGTCGGTGATCCACTGCCTGAGCCTGGCGTCGTTGCCCGGGCCAGGAGCTAGCAGGGCGGCGAAGGAGCGGATCAGTCCGGCCAGGGCGGTCATCTCCGGGCAGGCCCCTTCGAGGCCGGCGAGCGTCTCTTGCTGGCCGGCCGTGAGGCGGTCCGGCCTGGTTAGCAGGATCCGGGCGGCCTGGCGGGGTGACAGGTGCGGGCGGCTGCCCTCCAGGCGGCCCTGGTTAACGTAGCGGACGAGGAGGTTGGAGCTGCCCTGGTAGCCGCGCTCGCGGATCTCGCGCAGCAGCTGCCAGACCGGGACGCCGGACTCTTCTGCCCGGCGCTTGCGGAGGTAGTCACGGTAGGGGTCGACGAGGGTGGGCCGGTACTTCGGGACGCGCTGCAGCCGCTCTGGCTCGCTGGCCCGGTCGTAGCGCTTGACGGTGTTGAGGGACAGGCTCAGGCGGCGGGCGCAGTCGAGCAGGCCGACGTTCCGGGCACGCAGGTCATGGACCTGCTGCCAGCGCTCCAGGGTGGTGGAGGCCCGCTTGCCTTCCTGCAGCGGGATGCCCTTCGCCCAGCAGGCGGAGTGCGCCACAACCTCCTTCCGGACGGCCTCGCCGAGGCCGTGCCACAGGTGCCAGCGGTCACTGACCTGCACCGCCGATGGCAGCGCCTGGCGGACGGCCTCGCCGTAAGCACCCGACCCGTCACGGCACACGATCTCGGCCCCGGGATGATCCCGCAGCCACTTTCCGGCGGCGTCGGCGGTGCGGCCGGGGATGACGTCGACGCGCCGGCCGGTCTCGGCGTCGATGAGCACGGTCGCATAGACCAGGCCGCGGCGCAGCGCGAAGTCGCCGGTGCCGAGCACCGCGGGCACGGCAATCGCGGGCAGCGGAATGCGCAGCAGGACGCGTAGCGCGGTATGCCGGGAGGCGAGGATGCCCAGCGCCGGCAGCAGGCGTGCCCCGGCCCGGCCTGCTAATTCGCGGGCTACCGCGCTGACACTGACCTGTCCGGTTAGCCGGGTTGTGCGCCGCTGGCAGCGGTCAAGGACACCGGGGACCTGCTCGCGGAATGCCTGCCGCGGGCAGCCCGGGACCGGGCAGCGCAGCCGGCGGACCCTCACCCGGACCAGTACGCGGCGGCCGCCGGCTGGCACATCCGCCGCCGTCCGCTCGTAATAACCGTGCACCCGGGCGGTCTGCGTGCCGCAGCCCGGGCAGGCTACCGCCCCGTCCCGGGTCCTCGCCCGCACGCAGATCGCCTCGCCCGCGTCCTCGACACCCTCGATGACCAGCGCGGACAACCCTGAAAATACAGTCCCCGCAAGCCCTATCGCATCGATCATGACCGATCGTGACACATCACCACAGCTAGCCACCACCGAAAGTGCGACAGAGCCGTCAAAACTATGTCATGGCCTGTTCGCCGCGACAGAAGGAGGCGAAGTTTGCGGGGGTTCGACGACGTGGATCCCGTGAGCGGGCTGGGGCCGGATGATCCGTGCTGGTGCCGATCAGGGATGAGCCACGTTGCGTGTCACGGGGATCCCTTGCCGCCGAACGAGCCGGGAGCGCCTATCACGGCAGCTGATGATCATGTCTATATTTCCCCGACCGCGACGGTCGAGCGGGCGTGGCTGGATACGGGTCTTCTCGGCGCGCCGGTCTTCTTGACAGATGAGGAACTCGTACCGCCCCCTGTGGTCGTGCCGGACGTCGTCGCCCGCATGGCGCAGCCATCTCACCGTACCTCCCCCGGCCTGACTGCCCTGGGAGCGCACCGGTTCGCGATTCTGGACTCCCTGGGCCTGACCGACCCGGACCGGCTTGCCCGGCGGCTGGCTGCGCTTTCCGAGTCAGACATCGGCGACCTGCGGTTCTCCTTCCTCGACATGGCGAGATCGACGCTGGACTGCCTGTCCGGAGATGACCAGGCGCTGGCTGGCAAGGCAACTATCTGGGCCGCCGATGCCGATCCCGCCGCGATGGTCGGCGCCACGCTGCTCTGGGCGGACCACTACCTCGCAACCGACCGCGTCGCCGAGCTGATGATCTCCGGCCCGCGGCCCGTCGCGCTCGCCGGGGAACTGCGCGACCTCCTTGCCCTGCGCCCGCTGATCGAGACCGGCATGGTGGTCCCGGTCCTGGAGGACGCGGCTGCGCTAGCCGCAGCAGATGCCATACAGGCGAGAACGGAAGTAGACGTCCGGACGCCTAGCCTGATCGAGTGGATCGACGCTCAGCTCGTCATGGAGGGACCGACCGCGCGCGAGTGCGTTCTCTACTCCGCGATCGATGACGACGAGCAAGATGTGTCCTTTCGCGCATACCCCCGGATCATCGCCGTCGACGACGCCACCAGGCGCATCCTGCAGCGGATGCTCGGGCCATACGATCCCGAGTTCGACTACGGGCCGCGGCCGATGCTGGCGTTGTGGTTCCGCGCTGAATGCCAGTGTCCAGGCTACGCTCGCGGGCTATGGAAGAAACCTGGACGAGCCGAGATCTTCCGGTGCTTGACGCGGTAGTGCAGCTTCTGGATGAGTCCCCTGGAGGACTTCTCCTTGGCCAGCAGGTGGTCGAGCGCACGGGGATGGACCCTGTCGATGTCGAACGTGCCGTCTGGGCGCTGAGTCCGGGCTATGTGATCTTGGGCCAGCAGATGGCGGCAGAAGGCGGCATCGGCATGCAGTGCCTGGATGGCGTCACAGCTGAGGCCCGGCGCGTCGTGGGACAGTGGCCCACGGGCGAGAGCCTGGTCGACCAGCTCGCCTCCGGGATTGCTCAGGCCGCTGAGCAAGAAGCGGATCCGGAACAGAAGCGTCGGCTACTCGCGATTGCCCGCGACCTCGGCGGCGCGGCCAAGACGATCGCTATCAACGTCGTCTCTGAGGTGCTCGAGCACCGGCTCCCGCACTGATCGCGCCCGCTTTGAACCGTCAACCTATAACTACGCGCACGGCAGACGCCGGGCGTGCTCCTGGCACGGACGACAGCAGCCTTATCCAGCCGGATGACTACCTAGCCCGGCGTTCCCACCATTTCGGTACCGGGCCGCGTGAGTCGTAGGAGCGGCCGTTCCCGTCCTGGGGTATCAGACTTGTCCCATTCATCTCGCCAGTCACGACCGCCGAGGTAATGCTCCAGGAACCGCTCGTACTTGTAGTCGTATCCGTCCGAATCCTGCGAGGCGAGCTTTTCAGCCATCCGGTGCAAGGCGACGCGTCGACGCGAGCGCGGCTGGAACCAGCCGAGCCACTTGGTGCCTACCGCGGCGATGACGACGGCCAGAGTGGGGCCGAGCCAGAGACCGAGCGTGTCCATGGCGGGTAACGCTAGCGTTCCGAAACGTCACGAGCTACAAGCAGCGCGCCGAGTCGTTCTGCTCCTGCCGGCAGGCCAGTCCCTCGGCCGAGGGCCGTGCGCACCTGGCCAGCGATGCCAGGTGCGCAGCCACTGATCACGCGGGAGCCGTCGCCTGATCGGGCTTCTTCCGGGTGAGCTGTACCAGGTACACCACGATGTAGCCGATCAGCAATGCCAGGCTGCCAATGAACGGGTAGAACACCCATCGTACCGATGCCAGGTCGTGCGGGCCCGAGGCCATGACCCACAGCGGGAGGACAACGCCCAGCGCCGTGAAGACGATCAGGATGACGATGCCCCACCGTAGGCGCGCGTCCGGCCGCACGATCTCGGCGTGCTCCTGCTCCAGCCGGCGAAGTTCCGCCTCCAGGTCTCCGACCTGCTGCTGTGCACGCTCATGGTTCGCGCGCAGGTCGTCCGACCGGCGGGCCGCAATCGCAACGTAATCAGCCGCCGGTTCGGCCACGGCCAGCTTTGCCATGAGGGCATGCTGCTGCTGCTCGTGCCTCGGCCACTCATTAAGCATGTCGAGCTGACTCTCGATCGGGCTCTTTGGCGGCGCGGCCCGGCGCCTGGCCTCTGCCGCTGCTCTTTCCGCTTCGTCTCGTTCTCTCGCGATGCCGTCATAGACGTGCTCCCATACCCGCGGCCAGCGGATCTCCGGGAGATCAGTGCACCGGCGCCGGAAGTCACTCCAGAACACGTCATCGCTGCGGATGCGAGGAGTTATCGTCTCGCGGGCGCCGGCCGCCTCTTCGGCCGCCTCGGTGACGAACGGGGCCAGCTCTTCCGGCTCGTGCGGCCAGCTCGCTATCCTCATCAGCTCAGCTGGTGACACCACGCCCTTGTCCACGACCTCCTCAACGACCTCCGGCGTCCTGAAGAAACGCTCGGCGTCCCAGCGGAGGATGGCCTGCGATGCTGCCTGAGCTCGGTCCCGGGCAAGCTGTAGCCGTTCGCGGGCGCCCGTGAGGATCGTGCGGCTGGCGCGCTGGTCGGTGTCCAGGCCGACGAACTTGGCGACGAGGAGACCGCCGATGATGGCGACCAGGGCCGCGCTGGTCGTCACGATCGTGGACAGGAAAGGCGTCGGATCGATTGTCACGTGGGCTCCGGAGGCTTCCGCGTGCGCGGTCGCGAGATGGGCCGACCTAAGCGCGGTGGTGAGCGTGTTCACGAACGTGGCGCACGGCGATGCCAGAGGAACGGGACACTGGGCCGGTCCGGGCACCACGCTAGGTTAGCCGCCGGTCGCGAGCATGTTAGACGTGATCGTCACCGGCGCCGCGCCGGGTCGTTCCGCTCCTGCCACCGGGCCAGGGCCTCAGCGGACGGCCGCGCGTACCTGGCCAGCGAGGTGACCGACGGCGTGGCCGACTTGGCCGGCGGTGACTCGACCCAGCGCCGTCGCGGTAATCCGGCGGTCGGCGGTAGTGTTCCGGCCGTGAACGAGGAAAGCAAGAAGCCGCTGCTCAGCGACTGGCGCGTCCGGGGCCTGATCCTTGCCGCCGTAGCGGTCGGCTTTGTGATCGGGCTGGTGGTCTTCGGCGCCCCGTGGCACCTGCCGCCCGCCTGGGGTGACATCCCTACGTGGCTCCTGGCGGTTGGCGCGGGTGCGACGGCCTGGGTTGCGCTCCTGCAGCTCAGCGACCTGCGAAGGCAGATCGCGGACGAAGCGGAGCGGAATGCCAAGCGCGACCGGGTCATGGAGAAGCGTGATCAACAGCGGCACGATGCCCGCCGACCGCATCCGGCACCTGGACCTGCTCGGCATGATCTGGGACCGGCTGGAAGCCGCCTGGATGAGCGCCTACCGGGAACTGCGCGCGTTCAAAGACCAGCACGGGCACTTCGAAGTGCCCATGGACTACCGCACCGCCGACGACATCAAGCTCGCCGAATGGCAGGGCACCCAGCGAGACGCCGACCATGCCGGGAAAATGACGGCCAGCCGGAAAGCCCTGCTGGAGCAGATCGGGTTCCCCTGGGACCCGGCCGAGGCACGGTGGATGCGCCGATACCACCAGCTAACCGGTGCACTCACCCGACACGGCGGCCCCCGGAACCTGCCCGCTGATTCGCCCGAGGCGACCTGGCTGGAAGGCCAGCACCTTGCCCACCACCGCGGGAAGCTCCCCGAGGACAAGATCGCCCTCCTCGAGCAGGCCGGCATCCCGGTCCGCCGCCCGGACCCGTGGGCCACCGGGTACCAGGCCCTGGTGGCCTTCAAGGCCGGGCACGGCCACCTGCGCGTCCCGGACGGGTACAAGACAGCCGGCCGGTTCGCCCTCAGCGACTGGCAGCGAGACCAGCGCGTCAGGCGGAGAGCCGGCCGGATGACCGCCGGGAAGGAGCGGCTGCTGGAGGAGGCCGGATTCTGCTGGGACCCCCTCGCGGAAGCGTGGAACGCCCGCTACCAGGAAGCACGCGCCTGGAAGCAGGAACACGGCCACCTCGACCTGCCCCGCAAGCACCCCCTGAAGGAATGGCTGTCCCGGCAGCAGAAAAACCACCGCCAGGGCCGACTCCCCGAAGACCGGGCCAGGCTCCTGCTAGACCTCGGCGTTCTTGCGCGTCTAGCCGGCCGGCTGGGAACGTGAGCGGTACGGGGACGCCCAGGCGACAGTCCGCAAGCTGCGCATGCTGGCAGGCACCCTCTGCCATGCCGGCACGATCCCATTGGCTGATCGCTTGCCGGAAGGCTGCGCTGGCTTTACATGAGCCATTTAGCCGCTTTCGCCCAGCAATGGGCATATCGCGGTCATGTAACTAAGCCGAGAGCGGCCGGCAGGCGATCACGTATTCATATAGCAGGGCCAGAATGCCGGGCCTCAGCGACTGCGCCAAGGGAAATGCACGTGCATTTGCACTATACGTTTCCAGTAGGCCGGTAAACCGCCTGCCCAGAGGGCTGTGACGCGTGTTAGCACTGGTACGGCAGGTACGGTCGGCATCCGGCGAAACCACCGCATGCCAGACTTAACCCCTTTTCACCCCGAGCCCTGTGCGCTGGCGGTAAAGTCAGCCTCGTCAAAAGCCCTGCTGCGCGGGCCGGCCGTAATCCGGGCATACCGGGACGGTTCCGGGTCACGCCAGCCGGGCCCATGACACGCGAACGGGGGGCCATCGCGTAGGGCAACGCCGGAAACAACCGGCACCTGCGGGGTGGCCGCAGCCGTTCGTTTCCGCCCCAGCCGCAAGGCCGGGGCGGACGCTTGCCCGGCCGGGCTGGCAACGCTACCCACAGGTAGCCGGTGCCTGCACGGCAGTAGTCAGACCCCAGATACCGGAGGACCGCCCGCAATTCCGTGGCCCACTGTGCGATCAGAATGCCACGGAACTTGCCGGGCGGCCCTCCCTGCTTACCTCCCGGAAGGAAGGCGCACTATGCACGACATTACTGTCTTCGGCATGCCCTGTGCGAGGGAATCGGCCGCAATTCTGCGGCATGAGACCGCCGGAAAGGCATCAGGACACGCCGACGACGAGCTGCTGGCGCGGCTGCTCATCACCAGCTGGACGCTGGCCACCGGCCGCACTCTGCGCGCCGGCGTCCCGCCGCAGATGCTCAGCGAAGACGAGCTGATCAGCTTCTGGGCCGACGACCAGATCATGGCCGCGGGCCCCGCCGCGCCCGCGGCGGCGCCGTGAGCCGCCCGGCCGGCAGGCCGCCTTCGCCTCCGGCTGACGGTCAGGTATGCACCCTGTTCGCCGTCGACATCGCCGGATTCACCAGGCCGGACCGCGACGACGACATCCGCCGGTACCTGCACGAGGAACTCTACAGAGTCCTCCAGAAGGCCTTCGATGGTTCCGGTATTCCCTGGACTGGCTGCTTTCATGAGGACCGCGGCGACGGCGTGCTGATCGTCGTGCCGCCGGGAATCGCCTGCAAGGCCATCATCGACCCGCTGCCCGAACGGCTCCGCAGCCTCATCCGCCGCCACAACCACGTCTTCCGCCCCGCCGCCGGAATCCAGCTCCGCGCCGCCGTCCACATCGGCCCCGTCGATCACGACGGACACGGATTCATCGGCAGCGACATCGACTTCCTCTTCCGCATGATCGAGGCCCGGCAGCTCAAGCGTGCGCTCACCGGCTCAGGCTCCGAAATAGCACTCATTGTCTCCGATTACGTGTACTGCAACGTCGTGTGCCGCTACCCCAGCCTGGTCAGCCCGGACGCCTTCCGGCCTGTCAGATTCCAGGTCAGGTACCCCAGGGCCCGGGCCTGGCCCTCCCTCCCTGGCCCACCCCCCCCGTCCGCGGCCCACCCGCCGCAGGCAATTACCCCCGAGGTGGTGACCTTATGCCCTGACCCCCGGGTCAGGGCATCGCTGACCCGGGACGGCCCGGCCGCCGCGCACCGGGCTGGTACGGCCCGGCAGCGAAGATGCCCGCAGATGCGGGACGATGCCCGCATGCTGTAGCCGGCGGGCTGGGCGGTCACGCTGCTGGCGAGGTGGCGGGCGCCGCCGTAATCGAGAAGGCCCCCCGGTAGCGAGGGCGAGGACGGTGGCGGGCAGCCCGCCCGCCCTCGGTGACTCGCTACCGGGAAGCCTGACCCGCGTGACCGGGGTCGTGCGGTCAGGTGTACGGACTGGGCGCAGGCCCGCCACGCGGGAGTCTCAGGTACCGGGGCAGAGCGGCTACGGCATTGACCCGGGCCGCATCCGCGCCTTTGGCGAGGTGTGGCTGGAGCGCGGGCGTGAAGTGCATGGCCTTGCCCGCGGGGTGCGGTAGAAGCCCCGCTCAGCCTGGAGGGCTGGCGGCCGGCAGGCCAGCCCGGTCTGCGCGCCAGCTGGGGCGCGCGGCTGCGCCGGCCGGGAGCACGAGGTGTCGTGGACACCAGCGAGTAGTTGACCCAAGCGCAGCCGATAGCGAGCGTGACGGTCTCGCCCGCCTCGCGCTTGATGGCGTTGATCCCCAGCTCACTGGTGAGCAGGACCGCGACGTCCGCGGCGGCAGCGGCATCCCAGGCACAGATGACCGCGCGGATCTGGCTGCGGGCTCCGGCCTCTCCGGCCGGCCCGGTGGCCAGATGACCGCGGCACGCGTGTCGTCCGGCCGGGCGCGTCGGCGTCATCGTGTTCATCGGATTCCTTAACGGGGCGGGCTGGAGCATCCGCGCAGAGTGGGTGCGCTCTGCGCGGCTGCTCCCCGGGGAAGGGCCGGGCAGGTAGTGAAGTGCCGGTGCCGGTTGCACGACAAATGCTGCTGCAAGTTGCAGCCAGAGACATCGGTCAGCTGACGTAGATTGAACCAAAGTGACGTATATCGAGCCGAGGCCAGCGAGCCTGTTCGATCCAAGCCTCCGCGCACGGTCCCGGCAAGAACCGCTGGGCCTGCCCGAGGTCGCCTGCGCCGCGGTAGGCCAGCGCGAGCTTCTGCTGGGCAACCGACCAGTCCTCGGCCTCGCCGAGGTCCTCGAACTCCCGCGCCGCCGAAGCCATGACGCGCGTGGCGTAGTCGTGCTCACCGTCCTTGGTCAGCGCGGTGCCGATCCACAGCCGGGCACGTGCCTGGTCACGGCCGCCCAGCCGCTCGTCCTCAGCAAGCCGTGCATGCCGGTTTCCTCGGAGACTTCGCGCAGGACCGCCTGGACCGGGTCCTCATCAGCCTCGATGTGCCCGCCTGGGGAAGCCAGCAGCCGAGCTTGCGGTGCTCGATCAGCAGTACGTGGTCGAAGTCGTCGGAGATGACGATCCCGGAGGCGGTGAAATGGCGGATCACTGGCTGGTCTCCTTGCTGGCGGCGGCCTGGACGGCTTGGGCGATGCACCGCAATGCTGCCGCATCCAGGCCGGGGTGGACCGGGATCTGGAAGGTGGCGGCGATCAGCGCGTCGGCGTGGGCGCACGGGCTGGCCCACCGGGCGAACCCGGCTACTACGTGTGCTGACGCGCGGCTGGCGAGGGATGGCGAGCTGGCTCGTGTGTTCGCGGCTGGCTGCGAGGCGTTACAGGCGGGTGGCGGCGGGCAGGCGGCCGAGTACCGGGACTGGGGTGAAGGCTTCGCCGTACCGGGCGCCGATCCGGGCTCCCCATAGCCGGGCGAGGGTCTCGGCCATCGGGCCGAAGTGGCCGGTGATGGGCTGGGTCCCGCTGTGCGCGGCCAGTGCCTGCGCTTTTGTCTCGAATGTCGCGGTGATATCCACTATGGCTCCCGCGTTTACGGGGCCGTTGAGGGTGAGCGAGTTGTAGGTGTCGGTGGCGTAGACCCGTCGCGGGTACCCCGTGCTGATCACTGCCTCGGGCAGGGCGGCCAGGACTGCCTCGGCGACATGGCGGTGGCCGGGGTGGACGTCGGCGAGCGGGTGGGTGATGACGACCTCGGGCCGTGTCCCGGTGATCAGGTCGCGCACGTGCTCCGGGGTAACCGGGGCTGGCAGGATGTGCAGCCGCGCGCCGAGGATGGCCGCGCCCGCTTCGGCCTCGCGCATCCGGGCGGGCTCGTGCTGAGGGACGGCGATCGTCACGGGGGCTTCGCGTGCGTGCAGGGCCAGCGTCCCGCCGGCCCACAGCTCGGCGTCATCTGGATGACCCATGACGGCGAGAACGGGGACGGGATGAGTTCCGTCGCCTGCAGGGGCGGTCACCACAGTGCTCCCCGGGTGGCCAGGGCGGGAGCAGCCGGGGTGGTGGCGCGCTTCCAGAGTCCGAGCCGTGTGATGACCTGGCCGGGGATCGGCAGCGGATCGGTGGCCTCTCCGGCTGGCGCGGCAGGCAGTGGCAGGTTGGTGTGCATCCGGATCATCGACCGCCAGGTCATGACGTGGGGCCAGGCGGCGGTGATCGCGGCTGTCTTTCCGCCGGACAGCCGCCCGGAGCCCGGCAGGTCTTCTAGGGTCAGGCCGCCGGCGAGCAGCGCCGCGGCGGTCTTGGCGCCGATCCCGCGGACGCCTGAGATGTTGTCGGAGGTGTCACCAGTCAGGGCGCGGAAATCGGGGTACTGGGCGGGGGTGATGCCGTACCGGGCAGTCACCTCGGCCGGGCCGATCAGACGGCGGCCGGGCCGCATCGCGGTGTTCAGGACGCGTACGGAGCCGTGCCCAGGTGCCAGGTCGCGCAGGAGCTGATAGTAGTCCTGGTCCATGGACATGATGAGCACGTCCCGGCCGGGGCTGACAGCGGCCAGAGTAGCGATTACGTCGTCGGCTTCGGCGTCGGGGATCTCGATCCAGGTGATGCCGTAGGCATCCAGCCCGGTTTTGACGTCAGGCAGGGCGAGGATCGGCCGCAGCGCCTCGGCATCGTCTGGGCGGGTGGCCTTGTAGCCGGGGTCGGTGTCCTTGCGGCTGGCAGAGCCGTCTTGGCCGTCGAACACGACGATGACCTCGGGCCAGGAGCCGAGTTCGTCGTTGATGCCCTTGCGCAGCAGGGCGAAGAACATGAACTGGGTGGTGAGGTCCCGCCTCTCGTCCGGGTCGCGGGACCAGATCTGGGCTGGGGTGCCGAAGCAGGCCCGCCACAGCAGGTTGTGCCCGTCGTTAAGAGAAGCAGGGGAATACCGGTCATGAGTTACCGCACCACCTTCAGGAACGCGTCAGCCACACAAGCAGAGCGGTAGTTCCGTGACCGGCAGTACGCTGCTCCACACACCGAGTGATACCGTACCGGATCGCCGAGCAGTTCCCCGGCAGCCACCCACAAGCCAGCCGGACCCGCATCCAGGGGCACGAGGACCCAGCCACCCTCCTTCGGCCCGGCGCCCCGCGCGACAGTTGCCCATCGGTCGGGGATCGACGGTCAGCCGCGCCATCGTATTCCGCCGCCGAGGATGCCGTCTTCGAGGACTTCGCAGCCCTAGCAATCGATTTCCACCTCTACACGTCCATCCACTACGCTGAATCTCCTCCGGGGCATCGGTGCAGGATCAGCTTCCATGAGCCACCGTCGGTACCTGGCGAGGTTAGCCCTGCTCTCCGCTAGCTGCGCTTGTCTTGTGCCAGCGAGCGGCGGGTGGGCAATCTGGGAACCCACAGCCTCGGTCTGCGGAACTATATACGCTCCCAAGGCAATAAGCGCTGCACCTAGTGCGGTGTCTCGTATACCCCAGCCCACGCAAAATTCAGGCGTTCCCCCAGCAGATACATAGAGGGAACGATCCACTGCGACCGAATGGCCTCCGACCATGACGGGCAGATCCCAGTACCCGATAACTCGCCCGTAGCCAAAATCCCGGAAGTCTCTAGTCTCATCCAGAAGTCTATAGCGCTGGCGGGACGTGTCGCCATTAGCATCGACCGCGAGATTCATGAAGCTTGCGTCAGTGACGACATCGCATCGCCAGTCGTCCTCTAGGGTAGCTTGCGGAAGGCTGCCGTTAGTTCCGGATTCGAATGTGCCGCGAAAACCGATAGCGCACACGTCGTTGCTCAGGGCAAGCAGTCGCCTGAATTCGCCAACGGACCCTTGAGGAAGGACCATGTCGTCGTCGAGCATTAGCATCTTGTCAGTCCCGGCGAGCAGCGATCCCGTGTTAAGCGCCGAAGCTCCTCCGTAGTTCCGCCGATGCCGGGCAACTATGACTTCAGCAGCAGCGCCGGCAAGGAATGGCGACTTGAGGGAAAGATTGAATTCCGAGGGTCCGTCCTGGACTATGACAAGGCCGAAGTCACGATCCGTCTGCGCACGTAGCCCATCTATCACCTGCGAAAGAAACTTCTCGTTCTTGACGGTCGGAATGACAATTGTAAGGCTTAGCACTCGTGAAGACGGCTGACGTTTCAGCACGTCAGAGTAGTCATTGCCCCGCTTTCGAAGCGCGCTGGCTATACTTCGATGCCGGGCCATCGGTCACCATGCCCTCACTTGAATGCCAGCTTGAGCTTACTTCGCGATCTGCCTGTCACTGCAAGCCTATCCGGGCAGCAAACCGTCGGCAGGACATTGGACATGAGAATTTTCCCGCATGCGGACGCGGTTTCCCTGCTAACGGACAGTCCAGATCCCGGACTGCGGGCAGTTCATTGTTGTCCGTATCGGCTCCCGCAGGCTGAAAAGTGCATTTGCTGCTTGCAGGCGGCCACCGCGACACTGCCGGTTCCAGTCAAGGGAAATCGACGGCGGAGGCGGTGGCCGTAGGCGTTCCGTATGGCCTGGGCGGAGGATGCAGTCCAGGACGGGCCGGATGAGGAGCGGGCACGCGGGCTGCTGGCAGGGTTCCCGGGCGAGCTGTACCGGTGTTTCACCCGGGGTCGCAACCAGGTCGGCGCGGGATCTCACCGATCCGTTGTGGTGCGTGCAAACGGCGCAACCACGGGCCCTGCCTCTGCTGAGGCACCCGGCCGGTCCCGCCGGCGATGCTCCCGGCCCGGCACCGCCGCATCGCGGTAAGCTACGTCTCCACAACACTACTTCGAGCCCATCTACTGGGCCCCCGCCAAGCTGGACGAGGAATGCACCGGTATCGTACACACACTTGCGGTGAACTGCGCAGGAAGCATGCTGACGAGGAAGTTCGCCTGTCGGGCTGGCTGCAGAACCGCAGGCATCTGGGCGGGGTGCTCTTCACTGACCTGCGCGACCACTACGGTATCGTCCAGCTCGTCACCCGCCAAGGCGGTGCCGCGTTCGACTTCCTCAGCCGGATTCCAAAGGAATCCGTAATCTCGGTGACCGGCAAAGCCATCGCGCGTTCACCGCAGAACGTCAACCCGAATATTCCGACCGGTGAGCTGGAAGTGGATGTCTCGGCGGCCGAGATTCTCGGGGAGTGTTCTGATCTTCCGTTCAACGTCTTTCCCGAAGAGCAGGTTGGCGAGGAAAAGCGTCTGGCGAACCGGGTACTTGATCTCCGCCGGCCGGCTATGCACAAGAACATCATGCTCAGAAGCGCCGTGATCGACCGGATTCGGCGGAAGATGATAGAGCATGGTTTCAGTGAGTTTCAGACCCCTATCCTCTCGGCTGCCAGCCCGGAGGGCGCGAGGGATTACCTTGTGCCGTCCCGTCTGTATCCCGGGAAGTTCTACGCTCTCCCGCAGGCTCCTCAGCAGTATAAACAGCTTCTTATGATAGCTGGGTTCGACCGGTACTTTCAGATCGCCCCGTGCTTCAGGGATGAGGACAGCCGTGCCGACCGGTCTCCTGGAGAGTTCTATCAGCTCGACGT
>ODAK010004387.1_pt1 | contig 14467 bp, 8 predicted proteins | sample 1539591 | NCBI WGS metagenome assembly ODAK01 (sample SAMEA3539303, study PRJEB22396) | soil metagenome | biome: tundra; feature: field; material: soil | place: USA | collected 2010-05 | depth 0.15 m | reverse complement strand
ACTGCGGCTCCATTCCCTCGGGATGAGCCAGCATCAGATCGCCCGCAGTTGTTCGGTCTCGCAAAGCACGGTTCACGATTACGTTTCCGCCGCCCAGGCCGCTTTGGAGCGACGGCTCAGAGATGCGCGTCTGCAGGGTACGGCCTGCATGGAAGACATCGACTACCGCGCGGCGCGGGGTCTGGACAAGCAGGTGGTGCGTTCGCTGATTCAGGACTCGGACTGGGTTCGCCGCCACCAGCATATTTTTCTGGTTGGGCCGACCGGGATCGGGAAAACGTATCTGGCGCGGGCGTTCGGGCAGAAGGCGTCCCGCGACGGGTTCACCGCTTACTTCAGCGACTGCCAACGGCAGGGCGAGCATGCCTGTTCCCTGGAGCCCTGGAGCTTAACTGCGATCACATGGGCAAATACGAGTGGGAAACGTATTTGAATGGCTTGCTTGCAGGAAGAAACGGGAAGGAAGGGTAAACGGGGGGAACACTGATGCCCAAACGGGTTCGAGGAGGATTGGGACGATATTTTGGCCGCAGGCAGAGTTGAAGAGGCTGCCGTGCGCGTTTCGTCCGCGTGGGGGCTCTACGGGGAATTATGCTGGACTTCGAAGAAAAGGCGGGGAATCCGGAGGAACGTGAAAGCGATTCCGGGATGGTTCCGAACGCTGTTCCGGGGTGAACGCGAACGGGATTCCGGGATGAAGCCGAACAGTTTCAGGCAGACCCCGGAATCGTGTTCGGCTTGAGCACGGAATGATCCCTGAGAAAGGGAGGATTGCTTGTCAGCCAGAAATTGTCCGTACGCAAGAGACGTCGTTTCCGGTTCGTGAAAACGGATGGCGTGGCCGGGAGAGTATTACCCGTTGGCTTTTGCGGGCCGTGATTCTGCGCCAACGCTGGACGCGGGCGTTCTCCAGCAGGCTCGTCGCATTAACGTCAAAGCGGCAGAAACTGTGACCGCGGTTTCAGGTTCCTCCCGGAATGTCGTTCGGATTCCTTTCGGAATGAGCGTTCAACTTGCCGGAATTCCCAAAACGCCAGAGAAATCCTTATTCGAACAACTCTGGCGGGTTATTTGAAGCGCGGGGAGTTTGTGCTGAGGTGACTGCAACAATCATCGGAGGTCGGGGGGAATGTCGCGGGAACTGGAATCTCAACGTGCACTTTGGTACCCTTGCCAGGCTGCGAGTGGATTGAAAGTCTACCGTTCACCAGGCGGGCGCGTTCTTCCATTCCGATCAGGCCGAGAGAGCCGCGCCCTCTGACTTTCTCGGGCTCGAAACCTACGCCGTCGTCTTCTACACTCAGAGCGATTATTCCGGTCGATGCCGCGAGGTCGACCGAAACGTGAGTTGCCTTTGCATGCTGAACGACATTTTGCAGGCTCTGTTGTGCGATGCGGTAAAAACAAGAGGCTGTTTCTCTCGACACCGATTCAGGGAGCGTGCCGTGAGTGAATGAAATGGGAATGCCGTGTTCCTTCGAAACCTCTTTGCACAGATACTCCATTGAAACGACCAGACCCAGGTCGTCCAGTGTAGAAGGATGCAGGTTGTGAGCTATATGGCGGGTCATCTCGGCTGCCCGGGACGCGCGTACCTGAAGCGCGATGAGCGCGCGCCGTGTACTCGCCGCTGGCGACGCATTCGCAAGCGATCCAAGTTTGAGCGACAGAAACGCCAGTTCCTGGCAGATTTCGTCGTGCAACTCCCGGGACACTCTCCGGCGTTCATCCTCCTGTGTGGTCAAGAGGCGGGACGAGAGTGCCTGAATCTGCCGGGTATATGCTTTCGTGGCGGCTTCCAGCCGCTTTCGCTCAGAAAGATCGCTTATGAACGCCACGGCCAGGGTGGTCTGAACTGCCGGCGCCGGTGAATCCGGGCCTCCATGGTTTGTGCCTTCCTCGATTTCCTCGATGACACTTAGGCTGACCTCAACGGGAAACCTGGACTTATCCCTGCGCAACGCAGTCATTTCCCGGCGGCACCCCAGAGGGGGGCGACGCGGGCCATTAAAGAAATTCCTGTAGTGGACGCTGTGTGGGCCGCGGGCCTCCTCCGGAATCAAATTCTCAAGCGGCTGCCCCACAATGTTCACGTCTGTATAGCCAAACATTTTGCCGGCCATGCGGTTGCCAAACACGATCCGGCCCTCCTGATTCACCGCCAGAATTGCCTCGGCGGAAGAATCCAGCAGCGCCCGTATCGTCTGTTCACTCTTTCGACGATTGGCCTCGGTTTGTTTCATCGTGGTCAGGCTCGGGATTTTTCTTACGCGTGAAACCAAACGTTTCGCTTTATTCCTGACGGCGGGGATATCGAGAAATGCCGGTAACATGCCGCCGGCCTTCTTCACCAGACATGCCTCAGACTGCTGATCAATTTCTGCGTTTTGCGCGCCGAGCGAGCCTTGACAACCTGAAACGCGATTAAAGAGACTGCCTGAGCGGAGCTGGAACAACAGGCAATCATGGAGTCCCGGTCTCATACTTCTTACCTTGATGCGGCTTGCCAATCTGAGCTTTGATTATTTTGCGAAAAGCGTAAATCGAGAGAGGCTTCATAATAAATGGAACGTCTTTCATTTCTTTCAGCCATCGAAGCGGGTTTCCTGACATCAGGACAATGGGGAGGCTGGGATCGCGATCTCTGCATTCCTGCATCAATTCGATGCCGTTCCTGCCTGGCAACTCGATATCGGTCAACAGGAGCGCCACGGGTATCTCTCCTTTTCGGAGAAATGCGGAGGCCTGCTCCGCACTTCCGACGCAATGGGCATGGTAGCCCTCTTCCTGAAGCAGTATGGCGACAAAGTCGCACACGGAAGCATCGTCATCGACCACCAGTACAGTAAGGTTTTCTTGCATAGACTCCTTGGGGGCGGTACGTGTTTCAGCGGGGCCGTTTGACGAAAATCGAACGACGGAAGCGTTTAACAGTGGGCTATAGCTAGTGCCCGTCAGGCGGCTTGGAGTCCACCGTAAGCGGCGTCTCGGCAGGGACCCAAAGCAGCGTAATTACAGCTCCATAGGCTGGGAAGTACATGGAGTCTTCAAAAGCCGACCTGATTCGCGCGGCGTGGTCGGAATAGAACCACATTTGCGGATCCACCTGCTGCATCCCGGATGTGACCCGCTTTCCCACGAAGAGTTTGCCCGCTACTGACCCTGCCGCGGGTAGGTCCTGCATCGGAAGCGGCAAGCGCAATTCCTTGCTGGTCCTGTACCACACGGCTCTGCCAGCCATACTCCAGATCAGTGCGCAGGGTTGCCTGGTGAGTGCCAGAAATCGGGATGTCGCCGCACTCAGACCAGTTTCGAATTCATTTGCAACAAGGGATATTCGCGCCAGCGAGGGTCTGTCGAGGTCAAACCGCCTGCGAACAAGCTTGCCTGGCAAAAGGAGTTCCGTCGCGAATTCATTGGCTTCGACCTCAGTGGGAGTCAGCTCACCGGAAAAACTTTCAATAAGTCTTGTCTCACACATTGTTTCGAGCTTTTGATGATAGGGAATAACAAAATGCGCTATTTCATGGGCGACAGTAAAGCGCTTGCGGCTGACTTCTTTAATCGCCGCATTTATTCCGATAATGCCTTTGGTGGCGTTCTCACGCCGCAACAGGACACCATCGAAACCCTTGAATGGTTTTTCCCTGATGCGGAGCCCCAACAGGCGGCAAAGCGCTTCAAGATCGGGCTTGCCGGTGATCTTGAAGCGATCGAGCAAAAGTTCCGCGAGTTGGGCCGCGGGGCTGAGCGGTGTCTCCTCGTCGTCTTTGGCGAGTTCTTCGACAAGCTCCCCAATGCTTGTCTTGTCTGTTTCGGCGATATCGTCGCGGAGCCGGAACGACTGTAATAAAGGACCGGGATCCGACAGGGCAGGAGGGAGCGACTGGATAACCTTCGAAAGAGCCATGGGCGCCCCGCTCGCGGCTGCCAGGTTGTCCCGACGCCAGAGCCTTACATGTTCAGGGACAGGTTTGTTCCTCGCCTCATATTTAACTGTTGCTTTCGAAGCGAGGTCTTTGATCGAACCGACGGGATTTTCGCCTGATGTGGAAGCGTAGTACAGAAGGTCCAGTTCTTCGCCATGAAGACTGGCGATGTCTCCGAACAAGCGGTCCAGAAGCATGGTCTCGGGACCGATCGTTAACGTTTCTTTGGCCATAGAAATCTGATCACCTTCCGATTGCTGAGAAGCCTGCGCTTCAGATTCACGACCTGACTGATCGGTTTCCCGAGGATCTCCGAGAGTTCCTGGTTGACATTGTGTTCTCCCGAGGTCTGCTCCGTAGCCGCGATCAGCTCCTGCAGTTCGGGGTCACCTTCCAACGCCTCATAGAGCTTTTCCCGTAGATTCTGAAACTGGATATCGGCCGCAACAGAACCAGACGCCGGAGGCTCCGGATGCGACGCCTCCGGATCGTCCAGCGAGCCACCGATTCTCCGGGCTTTTCGCAGGTGAGTTCTGGCCTTGTTCCAAAGCACGCCGACCAGGAATTTCTCAATCGTTCCGCGCCCGGGATTCCAGCCAAGCCCGTTGGAAGAATCGAGAAACGCGGAGAACGTTTCATGGGCGAGGTCCTGCGCCGAGACGCCCATATCGAATGTTTCAGGGGCGTCTCGCAGGACCGCCTCAGCCGCTACACGCAGCACTTTATAGAGGCGCTCGAAGTCCATGTCTTCCCAGTTGCTCACGAGGATTGACATTCCAGCCGGCGTTCAGACATGGGCAAACACCTTAAGGTAAAAAACATCACATTATTTTCGTAAAAAGTACTAGTACTATCCGAATACAAATTAGTACCCTCACTATTTGACGCATGAGTTCGTCGGCGCGGCGGCTTGGCCGTTTGGCTCCGATAAGGCGACGACTCGCTGCGTTCAAGAACAAGGACAGCACGCATCAGAACGCGCGCAACCGGCGACCTCCACGCATTCGTGTGTGAGTTTGACGAGGCGTGATTATAAGGAGCTAACATATTGAAGATTAAGGTAGATTTATCAAGCAACCGCCTCGCGCGCTCTGCAGGAGCGCAGTGGAACTGGATCGCGCTGGCAGCGTTAATCACGCTGGCCCCTACGCTGCATGCTGCTACGTGGTACGTAGCAACTACAGGCAATGACGGCAACGCCGGAACCCAGAGTGCACCCTTCGCAACGATTCAAAAGGGTGTGGATTTCGCTAAAGCCGGGGATACGGTTTTGGTGTCAAATGGCACATATGGTCCAAACGGGAACTACACCTGTGGGGATATATGCAGCCAAAACGGCTACTCTGCCCCTGTAACCCTCTCAAATTCCGGGACTTCCTCGGCGCCCATCACGATTGCCGCACAGAACAAATGGGGGGCGGTGCTCGATTGTCAGCTTCCATATGGTTATTCCGGGGACGGCACCGATGGGGTGCAGGCATGCGACACGTATTTCAACTTCCAGGGATCAGCATCATATATAACTATTTCCGGTTTCGATATCCAGCGAGAATACTGGGTCGGGGCGTTGGTCAATGCTACGAACAGCCATATAACTTTCACTCAAAATCATTTTCATAACATCGGGAACAGGATTTACAGTGTCCCCTCAGGCACGTCCAGCTTTGGAATTGTCGGCGTTTTCGCCGGCACCGGTTCAAGCTACATTACTTGGGACCGGAACGAATTCAACAACATCGGACGGTTACCTCACTCTGGCTCGATCATCAGCGACGATTACACCCACGATCACGGCCTGTACATCTACAACGGCCCGTACACAATCACTAACAACATCTTCTACAGTCAGCCTGCCGGCTGGAACGTTCAGACGTCTCCCGGTTCGCACGACATCAATATCACAAATAACACGCTTATCGGCGGGGCCAATCCGCAGCATGACGGATGCATGATTCTGTGGGGACAAAACACGAACGTCACCATTCAGAACAACATCTTTTACAACGGCACAAATTACGCGATGGACAACTATCAGACGACTCAGTCCGGTTCGCTTTTCGACCACAACATCGTCTATGGATCTCCCTCCGGGATCGTTAGCTCCATCAGCGGCAGTATCGCTCAAACCAACAATAAGCTCAATACAAATCCGATGTTTGTAAGCGCCACCACGCCTGACTATCATGTCCAGGCCGGCAGCCCGGCGGTCGACAGCGGGGCCTCCGTCTCTGTGGCAACGGACTTTGACGGAAATCCGCGGCCGATGGGGGCTGCATTCGACATCGGAGCGTATGAATACAGCGGTGCCGTGACCACTCCAGGCGCACCTGGTACGCTTGCAGCAACCGCCTCGGGTAGTACCGGTATCAATCTGACCTGGAAGAATGGTTCGCCCGCGGGTACTTCCACTCTGGTGCAGCGGTCTTCGGACAATGTCAATTTCTCTCAAATTGCCAGCCTCGCCGGGACTGTAACTTCGTATGCTGACTCCGGCCTTACTGCGAGCACAACATATTACTATCGCGCCGCGGCTCAAAACTCGGCCGGGACCTCAGGGTACTCCAACACTGCCAGCGCAGTAACCGGCAGCGTTTCGGTAAGCACTCCGGGCGCACCCAGCGCAGTTGCAGCAACAGCAGTTTCGGGTACGACGGGCATCAATCTGACGTGGGCGAACGGTTCGCCGGCAGGTACTGCCATTCTGGTGCAGCGGTCTTCGGACAATGTCAATTTCTCTCAGATTGCCAGCCTCGCCGGGACTGCTACTTCGTATGCTGACTCCGGCCTTACTGCGAGCACAACATATTACTATCGCGCCGCCGCTCAGAATTCGGCTGGAACGTCAGGGTACTCCAATACTGCCAGCGCAGTAACCGGCAGCGTGACAACCAAAGGAACCGCACTCTCTGCCCCGACCAGCGTTGCGGCCGGCCAGAGTTCTGCGTCTCCGAACACTCAGATCAACGTCTACTGGAAATCGGGTTCGTCATCCCAAACAGGATTCGCGATCTTCCGCTCCACTGACAATGTTAATTTCACCCAGATCGCGACCGTCGGACCGAAGATTTACCAATACAATAACTCCGGTCTGGCGCAAACGACCCGTTACTTCTATTACGTGAAAGCCTATAACGCAGCGGGAATGTCGGCCGCTTCCAATACGGATTCGACGGTTACCAAATAACAACCAGCCACAGGCGGCGGGCGAAAGCGTCCGCGCGAATATTTGTGGGGGAAGTCAGAGTTGCGGCCCAACCGGTGGCCGCAACTCTGTTTTGCTATGCAGCAGCGGAATGGGGAACTGCGAAGCGCCCCAATGAAAGGTTGCCGCTCACCAGATCAAGCACCGGCAGATCGCTGGCTTCGATACGCTCCGCGACCTCGGGCGAAGGTTTCTGCGCGATGACGAGAAGGTCGGACCAGCGCAGCACTTCTTCAAAACTCCTCATCAGTCTCCCGATGTGAGGGATTGCCTGAAGTGCGAACGCCCGGTTGGCGCCGTGCAGATTGTCCAGCCGGATGTGCGGATCGAAGACACGCAGTGTCCGGCCCTTTCCGATTAATGCCTCCAGCATCGAAAGCACGGGACTTTCGCGAAGGTCGTCGGTATCTTCCTTAAACGCCAGGCCTATAACACCGATCTTCCGGTCGCCCCAGTCGAGCACGGCGTCAGTGGCGCGACTGAGATGTTCCGCGTTGCTCAACAGTGCGGAATTGAGCAAGGGAATATCTGTGTGATACTGGCGTCCGCGGGCCGACAGAGCACGCAGGTCTTTAGGAAGGCAGGAGCCTCCGAACGCGAAACCCGGTTTCAGATAAGCAGCCGACGCATTAAGCTTTTCGTCCTGGCAAAGAGTGGACATAACTTCCACTCCATCGACACCCATCGCTTCGCTCAGGGCGCCCACTTCGTTCGCAAAAGCAATCTTGACTGCGTGGAAGGCGTTGCAGGCGTATTTGATCATCTCCGCGGTCCGCAGCGTCACAAGTTGAGCTTCTACATCGATTCCGGTGTACATGCCTGCGATCTCTCTGACTGAGTTAGGATCGGAGCCGCCCACGACCAGCAGACCTGGCTCCATAAAGTCTTTCACAGCCACGCCCTCACGCAGGAACTCCGGGTTCGATACCACTGTGCAGGGCAGGCCCTGGAACATGGGAATAATCATTTCCTCACAGGTGCCCGGGGATACAGTGCTGCGCACAACGACGATCAGCGGGGTGGAGCGGTGGGCGGCGCAGGCGGCTATTTCCATCGCTGCCCGGCGCAGCTGCGTCATGTCCTGGTCCCCGTTTTTGAGCGATGGCGTTCCGACACAGATCAGGACTATGTCGGCGGTTGCCAGAGCTTCAGCAGGCTCGCAGGAAGCGGTCAGGCGGTGCGCCGCTACATTTCTTGCGATGACGGCGTCGAGCCCGGGTTCATAGAAGGGTGCTTTTCCTCCCAGAATACAACTCACTTTGTGGCTGTCGCGATCGAGACCGGTGACCTGGTGGCCAATATCAGCGAGGCAGGCGGCCGAGACGCAGCCGACATAGCCTGTTCCAAAAACTGCAATACGTTTGGGTGTCATAGGTGAACTCTCTTTCATGATTGGTGATGTAAGTAGCGAAGCTCTATTTAGAATCAAATAAGAAGCCAGATGAAGTGTTGCGATGCAGAGACGAAATCAGACAGCAATGTTAGTAAGGCGGGTTAACGAGTTTGGCGCCATTGAGCGCGTGCAGGAGCACGGTCGGCCGGGCCGTTTCGCAAAGTTCAATGCGGGTTTCAAATCGCGCCGGGCAGGACCCGCTCCAATGGCCGACCACCGTACGATTTGGAATGCCGGTGTTGAATCGGGCCCGCCAGGTTGACGAGATGCTCTCCCGCCTCATCTTGGGATCCAGCGCAATCAAGGGATTAGCGCCGGGCGCAAGATGGAAAAAGATATCCACCTTGTGAACGCCGGTTCCCTCGACCCAGTCGGTGATGACGAGCAGGTCATTGTTGAGTTCTATTCGCCGGCGGTGTGTGACTTTGTGAGGAAGCCGGTGGTATCCGTCATGCGCGGCTTCGACGAACGAGTGCTGGTCGGTCCGAATGTCGAAAGGCACAGCACGACGGGCGACACGGAATGCTCCCCACATCTCCGACTGGTCAACGCCGTCGATGAGAATCGTGTTGTGCGCGGCTGTGCCTACCTCATAAGCGCGATCGGAACCCTTGTCGTAAGTGGACGTGCCGGAATTGACCAGGACGCGGCGGCCGTCGCAGGACGCTTCAAAAGAAAGTGCATCCGCGTGTCCGTGGCCCGGCTGATAATCCGGACCGAGTGGCGCTGCGTCGAAGATCACGGCGACACGCCGGTTTCCGATCCTGCGGTACCCGCTCTCCCCCAGACGCAGCCTGGTGCGGAAGATGCCCAGGTTGGCTGCATAGGACTCCAGAGCATTCCTGTCAGGGGCAATACCAAGAGCAGCATCATTAAAGAAAGAGATCTCTCCGTCGGGATGCACCATGCAGTCCAGCCAGCCGAGCATTCTGGAAACATGGCCGGAGAGATTGGGCAGCCGTGGAGACAATGCCCTGCGCAGGTTGCACAGATCCAGCATGTCTTCCAGGATGATGCTGTGATACATGGGGGATCGCTCAAAGTGGGCGCCATCCGATAAAATCTGTCGCGGCAGTTCCTCGCTGAGTATGCGAATCCCTTTCGAAAGCCATCGGTCCGCATGTTCACCATCAAAGAGCGAGCCAGCGAAAATCAGAGCCTTCGCATTTGCGAGCAGATGATTGGCCAGCAAATGGTATTCGAGACGCTTTTCGATCCAGGCCGCCTGAGCGGCGAGGCTGGCACGAACGTCAGGGCCGGGCCGGGCGCCTCCCAATATCCACTTGCACCAGTTCACGATGCGCAGCGACGTCGGATATGGATCCCAGCCTATGCCTCGCCCCGAAGGGTTTTCATTTATCCAGCGTTCGACGAGCGCACCATCCACATGTTCGAAATAGTGCAGGTTGTACAACCAGAGAAGCGAGGCCGTGGGATCATTCCACGACGCGATTTCACGTTCCTGATTCAGGAATCGAAATCGATTTGGACCAGCCTGCGAAGTAACTTTCGGAATCGCAGGCAGCCACTCGCCTACGGCTTTCCGCAGCGGGAGGGGCCCGGGACTTCTGAAGCGGGGACGCGGCCGAAAGCGCGAATAAATCTGTATCGGCTCGAGGTGCCGCGCTGTTCGAACATAAAGGAGCAGTTGTTCCCATGGTGAATGCCTCCGGGCGGACTGGGAGGGAGCGGATGTATGGAGTTTTCCTGGCTTCGGGGACATGAGGTATCGATAAGAAAGAATTAAGGGAAGTCTGGACTTACTGAACGCCCGGGAAAGAAGAGGCAGCCGTGGTCGTGTGGCCAGGATGTTGAAACGCGCCAATATCAATCGGTCTGCCGCGGGGCCGTAAACCACCATCGAAATCCACGAATACGAGCGCGGGAGCGCCGCTCGCGATAGCAGGACTGCCGGCCTGCAGGTGATAGTCATTCGCTGCGGGATTCACAAAGAGCGGATTGGCATTCATGAGGTTATTTGTCTGCGCCAGCGTACCTCTGTAAGAGGCGATGAGACCAAACGGCGATCCGAACACGATGTTGTGGTCGACGATCGAATTCGTCTGGGTAGTCGCGTCGTCCGCGATGGGATAGTTGGGGCAATTGTAGAAGATGTTATTTTCGATTGCCACGTTAGTATTCCTTCCCCAAAGCATCAGACACCCGTCTTCCAGCGGGTTATAGCCGCCGACGAAAGTGTTGTTTGTAACGGCAAGGTCGTGTACGCCTTTTGCTGTCTGAATATCCCAGCCTGCGCCCTGGCCGAAGAATACGTTGTTGGTGACTGTATATGGCCCATTGTTGATGTAAAGGCCATGGTCATGTGTGTAGTCGTCGTCGACGAGGGCACCGCTGTGAGGCAGCCGGCCGATGTGGTCGAACTGATTCTGGTCCCACGCTATGTAAGTGGCCGCGTTGCCCGAGTAGACGCCCACGATTCCTAAGCTGGACGTTCCGGGAGGTACGGTGTAGATTCGGTTGCCTATGTGGTGGAAATGGTTTCCAACGAAGCTGATATGGCTGTTGCCATCGTTAACCATCGCGCCAACCCAGTAGGCCCGGGTGATATCGAAGCCGGAAATGGTTACGTAGGAGGCTGTACCGGTAAAGCTGAAATATGCATCGCAGGCCTCGATACCGTCGGTTCCATCACCCGCATAGCCAAACGGCAACTGGCAGTCCAGCTTTGCGCCCCACTTGTGCTGAGCGGCAATCGTGATGGGAGCAAAGCGCGTTCCTGAGTTGCTGATAGTCACTGGCGCTGCAAAGCCTGTCTGGCTGCATTCGGTGCCGCAGGTGTAGTTTCCATCGGGTCCGTAATTGCCATCCGCCACCAGAACGAAGTCTCCGGATCTGGCGACATTCACACCTTGCTGGATGGTCAAAAAAGGCGCGTTCGAAGTACCGGGGTTGCTGTCGTCGCCTGTGGTTGCCACGTAATAAGTAGCGCCTGGCAGGCCCCGGACCAGCAGAAGAATCAGCGCGACCGGATAAAGACCCCTGACTGTACCCGGCCGCCGCGGCGACGAAGGCCGCATCGCTGAACGAAGCACCGCCGTTCGCCGTGTAATGAGATGGATCACGGCGCCGTCGTCGTCCAATCCGTATTGGAAGCTGCGGAGGCGCCGGCAGCATTCGCACCTTTAATGTAGTAGTAATAGTTCGTGTTAGCCGCCAGGCCAGTGTCCATGTACTCGGTTGAGCCGGCCGGCGCGGTCGCTATCTGTGTGAAGGTGACGCCGTCAGGAGAACGGAATACCAGGAAACCGGTCTCGTTGTTGGAGTTGTCGGTCCAGTAAACGTCAACCTGAGATGACGGGAAGGCGTTGTCCTGTCCTGCCGCGACGCCACTGGGCGCTGCCGGCATACCGGCGCTGATGGTTACTGTATTTGAATTTCCCGAGGTGCCCGCTGAGTTCTGGGCGCTGACCCGGAAGTAGTAGGTTGTTCCTGACGTCAAGCCGGTTGCAGTGTAAGTTGTCGCTGTTGCTGCCAGGCTGGCGATCTGGGTGAATGTGGAGTTGTTGGTCGATTGTTGCACCAGAACAGCGGTAGCGTTGGCGGCTGTATTGGTCCATGCCAGGTTCATCGTCGTAGCCGTCGCTACCGCGGCCGTCAGGCCTGTGGGCGCCGTTGGAATACCCGAGGTCGTCACGCTGGCCGTATTGGAATAAGCCGAGAAGCCTGTCGCATTCTGGGCTCGCACACGATAGTAATAGAGAGTGTTCGTCGTAAGACCTGTGTTGGTGTAGGTGGTAGCGGTGGCCGCCAGGCTCACAATCTGAGTAAACGTGGTGTTGTTGGGAGACCGCTCCACCAGCACGGCGGTGCCGTTGGTCGCGTTGTTCGTCCACGCGAGATTCACGGAAGTGGTGGAGGCCGCCGTTGCGGTGAGGGCAGAGGGGGCGGCCGGAACTCCGGATGTTGTGGTGCTGGCGACATTCGAATATCCAGAGGTTCCGATCGCATTTTGCGCGCTCACCCGGTAGTAATACAGTGTATTCGTGGTCAGGCCGGTGTTGGTATAAGTCGTTGCGGTGCCAGCCAGACTTGCGATCTGGGCAAAGGTGACTCCATCGGTCGAACTCTGGACCAGAATGGCGGTTGCGTTGGTCCCCGTATTGGTCCATGCCAGAGCTATAGAGGTCGTGGACGCAGAGTTTGCGGTCAAAGCAGTCGGGGCAGGGGGGATTGCCGTGGAAGCGCTGGCTGTGTTTGACCACGCCGACGTTCCCACGGCATTCTGGGCGGCCACACGGTAGTAATACAGTGTATTAGCTGTCAAGCCAGTGTTACTGTACGTGGTGGCATTGCCGGCGAGGCTGGCGATTTGTGTGAATGTGACATTATCCGGCGAGCGTTGAACCAGGATGGCTGTGGCGTTGGTCGCGGTGTTGGTCCAGGCCAGCGTAATTGCCGTGGTGGAGCTCGGAGTCGCAGTGAGTGCCGTCGGAGCCGCCGGGGTGCCAAGCGTGGTGGCGCTGGCCGTAGCAGAATATGCCGAGAACCCCGAGGAATTCTGGGCGCGGACTCGATAGTAGTAGATCGTATTCGTGGTCAACCCGGTATCGGCATAGGCCGCAACGGTAGCCGCCAGGCTTGCGATCTGAGTGAACGTCGTGTTGTTCGGCGAACGTTCCACCAGGACCGCGGTGGCATTGGTCGCGTTGTTGGTCCAGGCGAGGTTTATAGAGGTGGCGGACGCCGCCGTCGCAGTCAGGGCGGAGGGCGCGGGTGGGACTCCCTGAGTAGTTGCGCTGGCGATATTGGAATAGGGCGAAGAAGTACCGTTGTTTACAGCAACAACGCGGAAGTAGTACAGGGTGCTTGTGGCCAGGCCGGTGTCGGTGTAGGTAGCTGTCGTACCCGCTACGTCCGTAATATGAGTGAAAGTGACGCCGTCAGTCGACAACTCCACGCCGTTGTAGCTCAGGCCGGTGGCATTGTTTGTCCAGTTGATAGTAATGGAAGTGGTCGAGGCTGCAGTTGCCGTCAGGGCGGAAGGTGCCGCGATGCCACCGGCGGTGGCGCTCGCCGTATTGGAGTAGCCGGAATTGCCGGACGCATTCTGAGCCCGGACACGGTAATAATGCAGCGTATTGGTGGTTAGTCCTGTATTTGTGTAAGTCGTCGCCGTGGCGGCAAGGCTTGCAATCTGGGCGAAGGTGACGTTGTCGACGGAGCTTTCCACCAGAACGGCAGTCGCGTTGATGGCGGTGTTGGTCCATGTCAGAACGATAGAGGTGGCCGAGGCGGAGGACGCTGTCAGGCCCGTGGGGATTGCCGGGACACCCAGTGTGATCGTGCTGGCGGTATTGGAGTAACCCGAAAAGCCTGTCGCATTCTGTGCGCGAACCCGGTAATAATACAACGTGCTGGATGTCAGCCCAGTGTTGGTGTACGAGGTGACTGTAGCCGCGAGACTGGCGATCTGGGTAAAGTTAACGTTATTCGGCGAGCTTTCAACGAGTACGGCCGTAGCGTTGGTGGCATTGTTAGTCCAGGCCAGATTGACCGAAGTCGTCGAGGCCGCGGTTGCCGTTAAAGCCGTGGGTGCGGCAGGAACACCCTGGGTGGTCGCGCTGGCCGTGTTCGACCAACCGGAAGTGCCGGTCGCGTTCTGGGCGCCCACTCGATAGTAGTAAAGGGTATTCGTCGTCAGGCCGGTGTTTGTGTAGGTAGTCGCAGTAGCAGCCAAACTTGCGATCTGAGTGAAAGTGACGCCGTCAGGGGAACTCTGAACCACCACGGCTGTTGCATTCGTCGCATTGTTGGTCCAGGCCAGATTGATTGAAGTCGTCGAGGCTGGTGTCGCGGTCAACCCCGTGGGCGCTGCGGGAACACCCAGCGTGGTTGCCTTGGCGACATTGGAAAATCCCGAGGTTCCGACGGCGTTTAGATCGGAAGAGCACACGTCTGAACTCCAGTCACTGACCAATCTCG
>ODAK010004385.1_pt1 | contig 14469 bp, 11 predicted proteins | sample 1539591 | NCBI WGS metagenome assembly ODAK01 (sample SAMEA3539303, study PRJEB22396) | soil metagenome | biome: tundra; feature: field; material: soil | place: USA | collected 2010-05 | depth 0.15 m | reverse complement strand
ACCAAGGAATACGCCGAGTACTACGCCGGCCATCCGCAGGAATACCGCCAGTACATGCGCCTCTTCAACGACATGGTGTCGGCGATCCTCGCCTGCGACAAGCCGGTGATCTGCCGTGTCAACGGCATGCGGATCGGCGGCGGCCAGGAAATCGGCATGGCCTGCGACTTCTCCGTCGCGCAGGACCTGGCTCGCTTCGGCCAGGCCGGCCCCAAGCACGGTTCCGCTCCGATCGGCGGTGCCACCGACTTCCTGCCGCTGATGGTCGGCGCCGAACGCGCGATGGCTGCCTGCGTGCTGTGCGAGCCGTTCTCGGCGCACAAGGCCTACCAGATGGGTGTCATCAGCGACCTCGTCCCCGCGCTCAAGGTGAACGGCAAGTTCGTCGCCAACCCGCTGGTCGAGACGCAGCGCATGGTCGACGAATTCGGCCGCAACGTGTACGGCGAGCCCAGGACGGGCGGCGCGGCCAAGGAGGCCAAGGCTTTGCTGGCCAGTGGCAGCGTCGACCTGTCGCTGCTCGACGCCAAGGTCGAGGAGCTGTGCGCCAAGATCCTGCTGACCTTTCCCGATTGCACCACCCGCACGCTGGAGGAACTGCGCAAGCCCAAGCTCGAGGCGTGGAACCGCAACAAGGAAGACTCGCGCGCCTGGCTGGCGTTGAACATGATGACCGAAGGGCGCGCCGGCTTCACGGCCTTCAACGAAGGCACGAAGGACGACCGCGAAGCCGACTTCGTGCTGCTGCGCCAGAAGCTGGCCGCCGGCGAGAGCTGGGTCGGCCCGCTGCACGACTCGATCCAGCCGAAGAACAAGGCCAGGGGCTGAGCGTGTCGCCGCTGAAGGACTGGCTCGAACATGACGGCGCGCTGCTGCGGCTGCGCCTGAACCGCCCGAAGGCGAACATCGTCGATGCGCAGATGATCGCCGCCCTGGACGGCGCGCTGGTCGCCTGGCGCACGCAGACGACCCTGCGCGGCGTGCTGCTCGATGCCGAGGGCCCGCACTTCAGCTTCGGCGCCAGCGTCGAGGAACATCTGCCCGCGAGTTGCGCGGCGATGCTCGCGTCGCTGCACTCGCTGATCATCCGGATGCTCGAATTTCCGGTGCCGATCCTCGTCGCCGTTCGCGGCCAGTGCCTCGGCGGCGGCCTCGAGGTCGCGCTCGCCGGAGGCCCGATCTTTGCCGCGCCCGACGCGCAGTTCGGCCAGCCCGAGATGATGCTCGGCGTATTTGCGCCGGCGGCATCCGTCCTGTTGCCGTACCGGGTCAATCAGCCGGCGGCGGAAGACCTGCTCTTCTCGGGACGCTCGATCGCAGCCGCGGAGGCCAAGGCGATCGGCCTGGTTCAAACCGTGTTCGACGATCCGCAGATCGCGGCACTGACGTACTTCGAGCAGCACCTGGCCACCAAGAGCGCCGCCGCACTCGCGTGTGCCGTCGCCGCGGCGCGTGGCGCAATGATCCGCGACGTCCGGCAACGCCTGGGCGAGGTCGAAAAACTCTACCTCGAACGGCTGATGAACACCCGTGACGCCAATGAAGGCCTGACAGCGTTCCTTGCCAAGCGCAAGCCACAGTGGGAGCACCGTTGATGAACCACCTGCCGATCTCACCCGTCGCCGCCATCGTCGAGCGCTGCCAAGCGCTCTTCGACGACCTCGACTTCAATTCCGTCAAGCAATGGAAGGCGGCCGTGCCCGGCCGCAAGGTGATCGGCTACATGCCGGTGTACGTGCCGCGCGAGCTGATCCACGCGGCGGGCATGCTGTCGGTGGGCATCCTCGGCGGCGGCGACCAGCTCGAGGTGATTCAGGGCGACGCCTACTACCAGAGCTACATCTGTCGCATCCCGCGCTCGACCATCGAACTGGGCCTGACCGGGCGCCTCGACTGCCTCGACGGCATGCTGTTCCCGTCGATCTGCGACGTGATCCGCAACCTGTCGGGCATGTGGCAGATCCTGTTCAAGGACAAGTACGTGCGCTACTTCGACGTACCGCAGAACTACATCGACTCGATCGGCGGCACCTTCTACATTCAGGAGCTCGGGGTGCTGCGCGAAGACCTTGGCCGGCTGCGCGGCGCGCCGATCACCGACGCGGAGCTCAATGCGTCGATCGGCGTCTACAACGACAACCGCGCCGCAGTGCGCGAGCTGTACGACTACCGCGCCGCCAAGCCGTGGCAGGCGCCGACCTCGGAGGTCTACCTGTTGCTGCGTGCCGGCATGGTGCTGCCGCCCGAGGAGCACACGCAGCTGGTGCGCGACTACATCGCGGCGACCGACGCGGTGGCTCGGCCCAAGCGCGACAACGCGCGCGTCGTCATCAACGGTTCGTTCTGCGAGCAGCCGCCGCTGGGCCTCATCAAGTCGATCGAGATGTCGGGCTGCTACATCGTCGACGACGACTTCATGCTGGTTACCCGCTGGCTGCTCGACGACGTGCCGGCCGATGCCAATCCGCTCGAGGAGCTGTCGAAGGCCTTCCTGCACCGCTCCGCCACGACCGCGGCCAAGTACGAGGCCACGCGCGAGGAAAAGGGCGTGTTCCTGTTGAAGCAGGTCAAGACCCGCGCCGCCGAAGGCGTGATCTTCGCCGCGCCCTCGTTCTGCGACCCCGCGCTCCTGGAGCGGCCGATGCTGCAGGACGTCCTTGGCCAGCACAAGGTGCCCTACACCGCGTTCAAGTTCGCCGAGAACACCGGCCAGATGGCGCCGATCCGGGAACAGTCCGGCACCTTTGCCGATTCGATCAAACTTTGGAGTGCCGCATGAACACCGTTGTCACGATGCCGCAGAGCAAGAAGAAGCCGCAGGTCCAGAAAGAGGACGCGATGTGGCTGCAGAAGGAGCTCATCAGCAAGAACTACATGGAGCTCGCGACGGCGCGCGCCAACAACCGCAAGGTGTCGGCGACTTTCGTGCCCGGCAACCTGAACGAGTTGCTGATGTGCTTCGACTTCGCACGCAGCCTGCCCGAGACCAACGCGCTGCAAAACGGCCTGCGCAAGAAGTCGGGCAAGATGATCATGGACGCTGAGCGCGACGGCCAGAGCGAAGACGTCTGCACGTACGTCAAGGCCGACCTCGGCATGATGATGGGCGGCGAGATCGGCCCCACCGGCGAGCCGCTCCCCAGGCCCGACATCCTGCTGCTGTCGTACACCGGCTGCTTCACCTTCATGAAGTGGTTCGAGCTGATCCGCCACAAGTACGGCTGCGAGACGGTGATGCTGCACGTGCCCTACCAGGGCGAGGGCCGCATCGCACCGAACATGCGCGAGTACGTGGTCAAGCAGTTGAAGGAAACGGTGATCCCGACGCTCGAACGTATTTCGGGCGTCAAGTTCGACATCGACCGCCTGCGCCAGTACATGCGCGAGTCGGCGAAGGCCGAGGAAGACCTGGTGGCGGTACTGCAGTCGGCGAAGAACCGGCCGTCGCCGATCGACGGCTACTTCGGCGCCGTGTACTACATCGGACCGATCTTCACCGCCTTTCGCGGCACGCCCGAGGCGACCCAGTTCTACCGCATGCTGCGCGAGGAGATCGAGCAGCGTGTACGCGAAGGCAAGGGTCCGATCACGCCCGAAGGCGAGATGGGAGAAGAGAAGTACCGCCTGATCGTCGAGGGGCCGCCCAACTGGACCAACTTTCGCGAGTTCTGGAAGATGTTCTACGACGAGGGGGCGGTGGTCGTGTCCTCGACCTACGCGAAGGTCGGTGGCCTGTACGACTTCGGCTTCCGCCACGACCCGGAGCATCCGCTGGAGTCGCTGGCCGACTACTGCCTGGGCTGCTACACCAACCTGAACCTGCCGTCACGGATCGACATGATCTGCAAGTACATCGACGAGTACCAGGCCGACGGGCTGCTGATCAACTCGATCAAGAGCTGCAACAGCTTCTCGGCCGGCCAGCTGCTGATCCTGCGCGAGGTCGAGAAGCGGACCGGCAAGCCGGCGGCATTCATCGAGACCGACCTGGTCGACCCGCGCTACTTCTCGGCCGCCAACGTGAAGAACCGGCTGGAGAGCTATTTTCAGATGGTCCAGCAAAAACGCACCGCCCTCGCCGGCGCGCATTGAGAAGGGGCCGCCATGCGCTGCTTCATCGGAATCGATCTCGGCTCGACGACCACCAAGGCGGTGGTCGTCGACGAGAACCAGAACATCCTCGGCCGCGGCATCACCAACTCGCGCTCGAACTACGACACGGCGGCGGCCATCGCCAAGCAGGAGGCACTGGTGAACAGCCGCTTCCACCTGTTTCGCCAGGCCCTCGGCAACACGCAGGCGCTGAACGGCGCGCTCGACGGCTTTCTTGGCCAGCTCGAGCGCGACTTCCGCTCCGAGCAGTATATGGAGCAGCTCGCCGATCTCGAGCAGACCTGCCAGCGCAGCCTGGTCACCGCCAAGTTCGGCGACGCCACGGCGGCGGTGGGCGAGACGCTGGCGGAGGTGTTCCGGCGGCTGACGGCCGAGGCACCGTCGCTGTTCGCGCCAGGGGCCAACCGCAAGTCGGACTTCTTCCGCGACATCGCCGGCAGCCAGTACCTGGCAACCGGCGAGCTGGTCTCCAAGGAAGCCGGCACGCGCTACGACTTCCTGCTCAACGTGTTCGACCGCTCCATCATCGACGTCGAGAACCGCGTCTACGGCGACTCGATCAAGCGGCACCTGCTCGCCGCGCTGGAGCGCACCTTCGTCGCACTTCCCGACACGGCGGCGCGCCGCACCCAGGTCGAAGCGCCGATCAAGGGCATCCTCGACACCGAGCTGGAAGAGAGCTACGTGGTCGGCACCGGCTACGGCCGCGCGCGGCTACCTTTCTCGAAGGAGCATGTGCGCTCCGAGATCCTGTGCCACGGGCTGGGCGCGCACGTGATGTACCCTGGCACCGCGACGGTGCTCGACATCGGCGGCCAGGACACCAAGGCCATCCAGGTCGACCCGAGCGGCATCGTCGAGAGCTTTCAGATGAACGATCGCTGCGCCGCCGGCTGCGGACGCTACCTCGGCTACATCGCCGATGAAATGAACATGGGCCTGCACGAACTGGGGCCGATGGCGATGAAGTCGACCAAGACGATCCGCATCAACTCCACCTGCACGGTGTTCGCAGGCGCGGAACTGCGCGACCGGCTGTCGCTGGGCGACAAGCGCGAGGACATCATGGCCGGGCTGCACCGCGCGATCATCCTGCGTGCGATGTCGATCCTGGCGCGCTCCGGCGGCATCCGCGACGAGTTCACCTTCACCGGCGGGGTGGCCAAGAACGAAGCGGCCGTGAAGGCGCTGAAGGATCTGGTGCGCGAAAACTACGGCGAGCTGACGCTCAACATTGACCCCGATTCGATCTACACCGGCGCGCTCGGCGGCGCCACGTTCGCCTGGCGCGCGGTGGTCGAAGACGGCAAGAATGTCGAAGCAAGGGCCTGAGATGTACTACGCCCCCACGCTCACTTCGTTCGCTGCCCACCGAGGCGGCGCAGGCCTGCCTTGGGGCGGCCCGGCAGGAGACCTGACATGACTTACACCATCGGCATCGACATCGGCTCCGGCGCGGTCAAGAGCGCGCTCTTTCGGGTCGGCAACGGCGAGCCCGAATGGCTGGCCAAGCGCTGTGAGCGCATCCGGCGGCGCGACCCGATGACCCTGGCGCAGGAGGGGCGCGACGGCGTGCTCGAAGACGCCGGGCTGGCGATCGACGACATCGACTACCTCGCCACCACCGGCGAAGGCGAGAACGTCAAGTTCTCGACCGGTCACTTCTATTCGATGACGACCCATGCGCGCGGCGGCGTGTTCCTGCACCCGGGCGCCAACGCGGTGGTCGACATCGGCGCGCTGAACGGCCGGGCGATCTACGTCGATCCGCGCGGCAAGGTGCTGTCGTACAAGATGACCAGCCAATGCGCCTCCGGCTCGGGGCAATTCCTGGAGAACATCGCGCGCTACCTCGGCGTCGCAGTGGAGGAGATCGGCGCGCTGTCGCAGAGCTCGAAAAACCCCGAGAAATGCAGCTCCATCTGCGCCGTGCTCGCCGAGACCGACGTCATCAACATGGTGTCGCGCGGCATTGCCACTCCCGATGTGCTGAAGGGCATCCACCAGTCGATGGCGTCGCGCATCGTCAAGCTGCTCAAGGTCACCGGCATCAAGCAGGGCACCGCGCTGATCACCGGCGGACTGGCGCTCGACAGCGGCCTGCTGGCAGCGATCCAGGAAGAGATGGTCAACGAGAAGGTCAACGTGACGGCGGTCAACCACCCCGACTCGATCTACGCCGGCGCGATCGGCGCGGCACTGTGGGGTGCGTTCAGGCACGCCAAGTTGAACGAGCTGCCGGAACGCGCGGCGGCATAGGCAGCAAAGGAAAACATTCACCATGGCACTCCTCATCAACGACAACTGCACCGCCTGCGATGCCTGCAAGCCCGTGTGCCCGAACGAGGCCATCAGCGCCGGCGAGTTGCTCTATGTGATCGATCCCTTTCGCTGCACCGAATGCGTCGGCGCCGAGGACGAGCCGCAGTGCAAGCTGGTGTGTCCGGCCGATTGCATCGTCGCGGACCCGGACGTCGTCGAGTCGCCGGAGGAATTACAGGCCAAGTACGAGTCGCTGCACGCGTAGCAGGCTGTTCTTGTCCGCGCGCTCGCCGATGCTGGGCCCCGGTAGGCGAGCCAGCGTGTGGGGCCATGCGCGGCGCTGGCCTCCAGGCTCAGTCGCGCCCCAGGTCGATCGGATCGCGGTGGCCGAACCCCAGGCTGTTGTCGATAAAGTGCAGCCGCTCGGCATGCAACCGGTACCAGTGCACCTTCGCCAATGCAGCGACGATGGCCATGGGGGCGGTCGCAAGCCGCCCGACAACAGGAAACTTGTCACCATATCGTTGTCGTGCGCGTACTTCCTCGTCGCCCCGGATTTCACTGGCCCGCCCCTCCAACTGGACGCCCTTGATCTTGGCCCAGTCGCTGTAGTCCTCCTGGATCGTCGCGGCGCAGCGCGGGTCTTGCGCCAGATTGCGGCAGTGGCGGCTGGAGGGGGACGACAGGAAGAACAGAGTGTGGCCGGCGTTGACGTAGAAGACCGCAGCGGCCCACGGTCCGTCCGGGCCACAGGTGGCGAGCGTCATCACATGGTGGCGATCGAGGTAGTCCGCCACCGGATGCGGCAGGGTCGGCGGCATCAGGGCAGCCCGGGTTGCGTGCCCATCGACGACGCGCCTTCCAGCGCGTTCACGGTCGCGTCGGCTTCGAGCAGGCGCTTGAGCCGATAGGCAAGCTGCGGACGTGTCAAGCCAAGCATTCGCGCAGCTGCCGACAGATTGCCGCGCGCCTTGTCGACGGCGGTCTCGATCAGCATGACCTCGAGCTGATCCAGCGTCATGACGCCGTTGAAGACCACTTCGCAAAGCCCCGCCGTCGAACCACCGTGATGGAGGTCCAGGCCGCCGTTCATGTCGAGCCCGAACTCCCGTGCCTCGTCTTCGGCGCAGGCGGAAAACAGGTGCTCCACTTCGATGCGGGTGCCGCTGGGAGCCAGGATCACGCCGCGCTCGATCATGTTCTGCAGTTCGCGGATGTTGCCCGGCCATGGGTATGTGAGCAGCGCGCGCTTGGCCTTGTCGGTGAATCCGCGCAGTTTCTTGGCATTTACGGCGCTGTATTTTTCCAAGAAGTGCTTGGCCAGCAACGAGATGTCTTCCTTGCGCTCGCGTAGCGGCGGAATACTGACCTGGTAGCCGTTGAGGCGGTAGTAGAGGTCGGACCGGAACTTGCCGGCCTTGACGAGTTGACGCAGATCGCCATTGGTCGCTGCGATCACCCGGACGTCGACCTTGCGCGTCTTCAGGTCGCCCAGGCGTTCGATCTCGCCCTCCTGCAACACGCGCAGCAACTTGCTTTGCGCCGAGAGCGGCAGGTCGCCAATCTCGTCCAGAAAGAGGCAGCCGCCATCGGCGCGCTCGAAGCGTCCTGGGCGTGATACCAGGGCGCCGGTGTAGGCGCCTTTCTCCACGCCGAACAGCTCGGATTCCACCAACTCGTTCGGGATCGCGGCGCAGTTCACCGCCACGAAGGGGCGCTCGCGGCGCGCTCCCATGCCGTGCAGCGCGCGTGCGAACAGTTCCTTGCCGACACCGGTTTCGCCCAGCAGCAGCACGGTGATCTGATTGTTCGCCGCCCGCACCAGCAAGTCGTAGGCGGCACGAAACCCGGGCGAGTTGCACACGAGGTCGGCGGGCGGCTTTTCCTTATCGCTGATGGTCGAGCGCAGATGCACCACCTGGGTTTGCAACTCGATGAGCTGGTCGGCGATCGACTCCTGCGTCAGGAAGCGCATGTGCTCTGCCGCGTCCTCCCATTCCTCGGTCGGCTTGCCGACGATGCGGCAGTTGTTGTTGCCCAGACCGACGCACTCAACCTCCTTGTACAGAATCGGGCGCCCCATGAAGGCCGAGGTGTAGCCGCAGGCATAGCCGATCTGTGTCCAGCACACCGGCTCGGAGTGGACGCCATAGTGGTGTCGGTGCCACTGTCCTTCCCAGGAGTTTTCCCACAGGAACTCGCCGTAGAACTTGCCCTTGGCGCGATCGAGCTCGAGCTTGACCGGAGTGACGTGCACGATGCCCTCGAGCGTGTGAAGCTGGGGGCCGGTCATGAAGGCCTCGATGTCGCTGCAGTTCTCTGCGCGCGTGCGCGCAAGTTCAGCGTCACGCAGGCCCGAGGCGTAGCCCATGCGCGTGAGCAGGGCCCGGGCTCGGTCCATGCCGAGCGTGTCGATCAGATCCTTGCGCAATGAGGCCTGGGCCTCCGCATGGACCAGCAGCATGCGGTGTTCGTGCAGCCAGATCTGGCCGGTCTCGGGGCAGAAGTGGACCCGCGAGCGCAAGTCGTCGCTGGCTGCACGCGCGATGCTGTGGAGCTTGGTCATGGCGACGCCCTCATGCTACAGATATGACCACTAATGACGAAGCCCCGACGCTCTCGCCAGCTGTGGGGCCAAACATAGGCCTTGTGGGGCAGCACGACATTGATCGTGCGCAAGTTTCCTTGCGGCGCGTACATGCGACAGGGGGCCAAGCCAGCGATTGAACGACCTCACCAATTGAACAGTTCGCCGTGCTCTGAGCACGAAGTTTCACGAAATGATCAATCGCCGATCGCGGCGCGCCATGCGGCCCGACACCGATGTGGCGAGTCGCGGGTGCTTTGCCGGCACGGCCCCGGTGATCCAACTGACCCCTCTTGCTGCGCCGTACAGCAGGGCATGGCACGGACTATGCGGTTGCAGAAGGCGTGGTCAACAAGAGGCGAGCACCGAGTCAAGCCCAGTACCGCCAACAATGTATTCCAGGAGACAAGCGATGAAGTTTCCAGTTCCGCACGACGTCAAGGCCGCAACCATTCCCGGTACCGAAGGCTGGGAGAGGATGTATCCGTATCAGTACCAGTTCGTCAGCGACGATCCCGAGCGGAACCGCTACGAGAAGGAGACGTTCTGGTTCTACGACGGGCTGCACTACCCGGAACCGCTCTATCCCTTCGACACGATCTGGGACGAGGCTTGGTACCTCGCGCTGTCGCAGTTCAACAATCGCATCTTCATGGTGCCGCCTGTGCGCGGCGTCGACCACCGCATCATCAACGGCTACGTCTACATCTCGCCGGTGCCGGTGAAGGATCCGGAGGAGATCGGCCGTCGCGTGCCGAACTTCATGGAGCGCGCCGGCTACTACTACAAGAACTGGGATGCGCTCGAAGCGAAATGGAAAGTCAAGATGGAGGCCACGATCCGCGAACTCGAGGCGCTCCAGATCCCGCGCCTCGCCGACATGGAGGACATCGCGGTCGTGACCGACGCACTCGGCGAGTCGCAGGGATATCACCTGCTGAAGAACTACGACGACCTGATCAACCTGGGCATCAAGTGCTGGCAGTATCACTTCGAGTTTCTCAACCTGGGGTACGCCGCCTACGTCTTCTTCCTCGACTTTGTGCAGAAGCTTTTCCCAAGCATCCCGCCGCAGCGCGTCACGCAGATGATCTCAGGCATCGACGTGATCATGTATGAGCCCGATGAGCAGCTGAAGAAGCTGGCCCGCAAGGCCGTCGAGCTGGGCGTGGACACGGTCGTCACCTTCAGCCCCGAGTGGCCTGTCGTCGAGGAGGCACTAAAGAAGCTGCCCAAGGGCGTGGAGTGGCTCACCTCGCTGAACCTGGCGCGCGAGCCCTGGTTCAACATCTCCACCGGCACCGGCTGGTTCCACCACGACCGCTCGTGGAACGATCAGATGAACGTGCCGCTGTCGGGTATCGCCACTTATATCGGCAAGATCAAGCAGGGCGTGTCCATCGATCGACCGACCGCAAAGGTGCGAGCCGAGCGTGACCGCATCACCGCGGAGTACCGCGGTCTGATCGAAAAGGATGAAGACCGCAAGCAGTTCGACGAACTGCTCGGCTGTGCCAAGACGGTGTTCCCGTACGTGGAGAACCACCTCTTCTACGTCGAGCATTGGTTCCACTCCGTCTTCTGGAACAAGATGCGCGAAGTCGGCGTGATCATGAAGGAGCACGGCGTCATCGATGACGTCGAGGACATCTGGCTGCTGCGCCGTGACGAGATTAAATCAGCGCTTTGGGACATCGTCACAGCCTGGGCGACCGGCGTCACGCCACGAGGCACCAAGACCTGGCCGAAGGAGATCCTCTGGCGCAAGGGTGTGATGCAGAAGTTCAAGGAGTGGAGCGCGCCGCCGGCCATCGGCATCGCGCCGGAAGTGATCAACGAGCCCTTCACCATCGTGCTCTGGGGAGTTACCAACAAGTCGCTGGCGGATTGGGCGGCCGTGCAGGAGGTGAAGGATCCGGACACCATCACCGAATTGAAGGGCTTTGCCGGCAGCCCCGGCATCATCGAGGGCAAGGCGCGCGTGTGCAAGACGGTGAGCGAGGTTGGGCAACTGCTGGAAGGCGAGATCCTGGTGGCGCCGACCACCTCGCCGTCGTGGGCACCGGCGTTCGCCAAGATCGGCGCCTGCGTCACCGATGTCGGTGGCGTGATGAGCCATGCCGCGATCGTCTGCCGCGAGTACGGCATGCCGGCCGTGGTGGGCACCGGACACGCAACCAAGATCATCAAGACCGGAATGATGCTGCGCGTCGACGGCTCGACCGGCGCGGTCACCATCGCGCGCTGAGGGGCAGCCATGGTCAGCGCCGCACTTGCGATCGGTCAGCGGCCGGTGCAGTCCCCGAATTCGGGGCTGCCGCTGGTGTGCTGGTTCGAGGACTGCCTGAAGGAGTCAGTGCCTTTGGTAGGGGGCAAGTGCTCGTCGCTCGGCGAACTGATCAATGCCGGCGTGCGCGTTCCCCCCGGTTTTGCCCTCACCACCGAAGGCTATCGGCGCTTCATGGCCGGGGCCGGGTTGACCCCGGAGATCGCCTCGGTACTGGCGGGCCTCGATGCCCGGGATCTCGACGCGCTGGAGCGAGCCAGCGCGAAGATCCGTGTGCTGATCGAGGCGCAGCCGTTCGCGGAGGAGATCGAGGACGGAGTCGCCGAGTGCTACCGCAAGCTGGCGCTGCGCGCATGTGTGCCGGCCGTGCCGGTGGCGGTGCGATCGAGCGCCACCGCAGAAGACCTGGCAGGCGCGAGCTTCGCCGGCCAGCAGGACACCTACCTGTGGATACGCGGCATCGACGAGGTGCTGCATCACATGCGCCGCTGCATCTCCAGCCTGTACACCGGGCGCGCCATCGCCTACCGGGCCAACAAGGGCTTCGGCGACGATACGCTGGCCATCAGCGTGGGTGTGCAGAAGATGGCGAACGCTTACACGGCCGGGGTGATGTTCACCATCCATCCGGCCAACGGCGACCGTTCGGTCATCGTCATCGATTCCAATTTCGGCTTCGGTGAATCGGTGGTCTCCGGCGAGGTGACGCCGGACCACTTCGTCGTCAACAAGGTCACGCTCGACATCATCGCCCGGACCATTTCGCACAAGCAGCTTTGCTATACGGTCGACCCGAAGACGCAGACCTCGCGTGCCATCGAGGTGCCGTTCGAGCGGCAGAACGTGCAGTCGTTGATCGATGACGAGATCACCGAACTGGCCTGGATGGGCAAGCAGATCGAAAAGCATTACGGCCGCCCGATGGACATCGAATGGGCCGTCGACAAGGACCTGCCGTCCGGCGGCAACATCTTCATCCTGCAGGCGCGCCCCGAGACCGTGTGGAGCGTGAAACGCCGGCCCGCACTCGCCGCGTTCGGCGGCTCGGCGATGGACTACATCCTTTCCGGAATGCTCGCCGGCAAGAGAGTCAGCTAGCCAGATTCGAATCGAGCCACTCAACCCGAATGCGACAAGGAGACGCCATGGATACACGCACCGAGGTCAAACCCATCAACGATCTGCGCAGCTATATCGCCGCGCTCGACGCCCGTGGCCAGTTGCACCGTATCGAGACCGAGGTGGACTGGAAATTCGAGCTGTGCCATGTCTCGAAGGTCAACGAGGAGCAGAAGGGGCCGGCCCTGCTGTACGAGAACGTCAAGGGCTACGACATCCCGGTGTTCACGAGCGCCTTCACGACCTCGCAACGCCTGGCCATCGCACTCGAGCAGGACCCGTCGTTGTCGATGAGTCAGCTCTCGAAGAAGTGGATGCAGTTGACCACCAAGCAGATGGTCAAGCCGACCTTTGTCGACAAACCGCCGGTGCTGGAAAACATCATCGAAGGCGACGCGGTGGACATCGAGAAGTTCCCGTCGCCCTGGTTCTATCCGGACGACGGTGGGCGCTTCTTCGTCACGTCGGGCTTTCTGGTGACGCAGGATCCCGACAACGGCTGGACCAACCTGGGTACCTACCGCGCTCAAGTGCTGGGCAAGAACCTCCTCGGCTCGCAGATCATCAAGGGCAAGCATGGCGACATGCACATGAAGAAATACCAGGAGCGCGGCGAACTGATGCCCGCGGCCTACGTGGTCGGCTGCGACCCCGTGCTGTTCCTCGCCGCGTCGACTCTGGTCAGTGCGCAGGTGGACGAATACGACGTGGCCGGCTCGCTGCGCGGCCGCCCGGTACCAGTGTTCAAGTCCGACCTGACCGGCCTGACGCTGCCGGCCAACGCCGAGATCATCGCCGAGGGCTTTATCGATCCGAACGAGTTGATGGACGAGGGCCCGTTCGGCGAATACACCGGCTACTACTCGGGCAACAAGGGCAAGGACTACCCAAAGCCGGTGCTGCGCATCAAGCGCATCCTGCACCGCAACAAGCCGGTCATGTGGGCCACCACGGTGGGCAAGCCGATCAACGACATCCACATGATCCAGTCGCTCAATCGCACGGCCACGCTCTGGCATGACCTCGAGACGATGAAGGTGCCGGGTATCCAGAGCGTGTACATCCCGCCCGAGGCCTGCGGCCGTTTCTGGGTGGTGGTGTCGGTCAAACAGATGTACCCTGGCCACTCGAACCACGTCGGCAACGCCGTGATCGCGACCACCACCGGGCACTACGGCGTAAAAGGTGTGATCACCGTGGACCACGACATCGAGGCCGACGATTGGGACCGCATCTGGTGGGCGCTGGCGACGCGCTTCGATCCGAAGCGCTCGGCGCAGATCATCGACCGTGGCCGCTCCACGCCACTGGACCCGGGGCTGCCCATCGACGCGCGGGATATCACCAGCCGCATCATCCTGGACGCCTGCACGCCCTATGAATGGAAGGACAAGCCAAGCGAGATCTTCATGGACCGAGCCGTGTTGCAGAAGGTTTCCGACCGCTGGAACGAATACGGTTTCACCGGCCCCAGCCCGGTGGCCGGCATGATCACTCGGTTGACGCGCCCGGAGGTGAAGAAACCCAAGGCAGGCAAGTAGCGAGGGGCGCCGGAGGGCAAATCTTCAAACATGCGAGCGCAGCACGCCATGGTCTCGAAGAAGGGCATCGTCATTGTCTGCAATCTGGACACGCGCGGCGAGGACATCGTCTTCGTCAAGCGGCTCATTGCGGACCGGGGCCACGAGCCCATCCTGCTCGACTTCAGCATGGAGGAGCCGCCGCCCTTCCCCGGGGACATCCGCACCGAAGACGTGGCGCTGCGCGGCGGGTTGCCGATCGAGGTGGTGCGCGAAAAATACCGCAGCGATCGCGACACCGCCACCAACAACCAGATCGCGGGGGCTGCGGCGATCGTCGACGACCTGCTCAAACAAGGCCGTGTGCACGGCATCATCGGCATCGGCGGCGGCACCGCCACCCTGGTGGCCACCTCCATCATGAAGCGACTGCCCTTCGGCATGCCCAAGCTGATGGCCTCGCCGATGGCGGCGCACCCGGCCTACATCGACAAGTACGTCGGCACGCGCGATATCACGATGCACCACACGGTGCTCGACATCGTCAAGATGAATCCGCTTCTGAAGGCGCAGATCATCAA
>ODAK010004384.1_pt1 | contig 14470 bp, 6 predicted proteins | sample 1539591 | NCBI WGS metagenome assembly ODAK01 (sample SAMEA3539303, study PRJEB22396) | soil metagenome | biome: tundra; feature: field; material: soil | place: USA | collected 2010-05 | depth 0.15 m | reverse complement strand
CGGCGAAGGATTTAGACGCGTACTTCAAGCGGCTGGAAGAGATCAAGGCGCGCGACCACCGGGTGCTGGGGCGGCAACTGGACCTGTTTTCGATCCAGGAAGTGGCGGGGGCGGGACTGATCTTCTGGCATCCGAAGGGCGGGCTGGTGCGCAAGACCATGGAAGACTGGATGCGGGAAGAATGTATCAAGCGCGGTTACGATATGGTGTTTACGCCGCACATCATGCGCCGGGAGCTGTGGAAGATCAGCGGGCACGAGGGGTATTACGCGGAGAATATGTATCCGCCGATGGAGCTGGACGACGCGGAGTACCGGCTGAAGCCGATGAATTGCCCGGGGCACATCCTGATTTACAAGAGCAGTCCGCGCAGCTATCGCGACCTGCCGCAGCGGTACGCGGAATTAGGTAACGTTTATCGTTACGAAAGATCTGGAACCATGCACGGGCTGCTGCGGGTGCGCGGATTTACGCAGGACGATGCGCATATTTTCTGCACGCCGGAGCAGATTGAAGACGAGGTGGTGGCGTGCATCGACTTTGCCAAGGCGGTGCTGGATACGTTCGGGTTCAAGGACTTCAAGGTGGAGCTGTCGACGTGGGACCCGGCCAAGCCGAAGGACTATTCGGGCGAGGCGGAGCACTGGACGAGCGCGATCGCGTCGCTGAAGCATGCGCTGGGACGGAGGGAGATTCCGTACCGGGTGATTCCGGGCGAGGCGGCGTTCTATGGGCCGAAGATCGACATCAAGCTGGTGGACGTGCTGGGACGGATGTGGCAACTGTCCACCGTGCAGTTCGACTTCAATCTGCCGGCGCGGTTCGAGCTGGAGTACAAGGGCGAGGACGGCGAGCTGCACCGGCCGGTGATGGTGCACCGGGCGCTCTTTGGGTCGGTCGAGCGCTTCTTCGGCGTGCTCATCGAGCACTACGCGGGCGCGTTTCCGCTGTGGCTGGCGCCGGTGCAGGTGGGCCTGGTGCCGATCTCGAGCGAGAAGCACCTGGCGTATGCGGAGCAAGTGAAGAAGACACTGGAGGCCGCGGGGCTGCGCGTGGAGCTGGATGCTCGGAATGAAAAGATGAATGCGAAGATAAGGGATTTCGGGCTGCAGAAGGTCCCGTTCATCTTGATTCTGGGCGATAAGGAAGCGGCGGCGGGTGCGGTGAGCGTAAGGACGCGGGGCAAGGGCGACCAGGGCAGCGTGGCGCTGGAGGAGTTTGTGGGAAGGGCGAAGGGGCTGGTGGCGAGCCATGGGATGGAGCTGTAAAGATGCCGACGACAGATCGTTGCGCAGGATGGTTGGTGTTGGGGGGGGTGCTGGGGTTGTCGGTGAGTGTGTCTGCGCAGGGGACGAACCCGCTCAAGCAGAGCTTTCAGCCCCAGCCAGCAACGCTGGCCGGGGACCCCGGTTCGGACGGGGCACCCACGGTTGTGGCACCGGCGGATTTGGATGCTTTGGGGCATGGGTTTGAGGTGGCGACGGTGAAGCTGGCGAACCGGAACGACGGGCGGCGGTGGTTTGGGACCGAGGTGGCGCCGTCGGGGAGGGTGACGGTGTCGGCGGTGTCGCTGAAGAGCCTGGTTTGGTATGCGTATGTGGGGACGCAGAAAACGGGGCTTGTGGAAGGCGGGCCGAAGTGGGCGGAGACCGACGAGTACGACATTGAGGCCAAGCTGGATGAGTCGGACATGGCGGGGTGGGACAAGTTGAGCGACCAGGCGCGGATGGAGCGGGTGCGGCCGCAGTTGCGGGCGCTGCTGGTGGAGCGGTTCGGGCTGAAGGTGCACTCGGAGATGAAGGTGACTCCGGTGTACGCGCTGGTGCAGGCGAAGGGCGGAGTGAAGATGAAGGAGGTGGACGCGCCGCCGGCGAACATGGATCCTCAGGAGCGGGAGGAATGGATGCGGAGCAACAAGACTTCGGATGGGCCGATGCCGGGGAGTTTTTCGGTGTCGGACAAGGGATGGGTGGGGCATGCGGAGGAGGTGCGCGCGCTGCTGGGGCAGATTGGGTACGAGATCGGCGCGAACGACAAGATGATGGTGGACGAGACGGGGCTGGATGGGCACTATTACGACTTTTCGATCAAGCTGACTAAGGATAAAGAGGGGCTGACGGTGGAACAGCAGATCGAAGACGGGCTGGGGCTGAGGGTGGAGGAGCGGAAGGTCCCGATGAAGACGTATGTGATTGATGGGGCGGAGCGGCCGGGGGAGAATTAGGCGAGGGGGACGGAGCATACCCCAGGGGCTAAAGCCCGCTTTCTCTCTTGTGCGGTGAGTGCCGGGACTAAAGTCCCGGCCTATCTCAGGAGCAAAGGCAAAGGCGAGAACAAAGACAAATACGGAGATTCTGACTGCGTCAGAATGACGGTTTGGTGGGGTGCTTTCGGTCGGGATGACAGGTTTGGGGGATGGCGGGAACGGGTCGGGAGGCGGGAAACTGGACGGAAGGAATGGTGACGGCGATGGCGAAGCGGGCGGCGGGTGTGGCGGCGGTTTTGCTGATCGGCGGAGTGTGGCTGGCGGGCGCGGAGAGCGGATGGGCGCAGGCTGGTGTGGAGGCGGGCGCGGTGGGGGCGGCGAGCTCGGCCGCGGGCGCGGCGGGCAAGGCGACTGGGTCGGCGCTGGGATCGGTGTTGGGACAGACGGGTGCGAAGGTGAATGCGGCGGCTGCTTCCGCTGGAGGGACGGCGACTCCCCCGGCAACGGGTGGGACAGGGACGAAGACGCAGGGTGCGGGGTCGGGGGCGGATGCGGGGTCAACCATGGTGGTGCCGGCGTTCAAGCCGGGGGGCCTGCCGGTAAACGAGGACGGGGCCGCGGCCGCGGCAGTCGCGGTGGAGGGCCCGGCGCCCCAGATTCACTTCGATGTGGTCAAGTTCCAGCGGTGCAACGGGGGCGTCGCTTCGACCAAGGTGGACCTGCCGGCGGACGGGGACTCGATTGCGTACCACTGCCAGCCGGTGTTCTGGATTATTCACTTCGCGTATACGGGGACGACGGCGTTTACGCTGACCCTGGGCGGTTATCCGGACTGGGTGGAGACAGAGCTGTACAACTTTGAGGCGCAGGTGGCGCCGGAAGACGTTGCGACCTGGCAGAAGATGAGCCTGAACGCGCGGCGGGCGGCAGTGCGGGGATTGCTGGCGAATGAGCTGAAACTGAAGATCAAAGTGGACACGACGCCGAAGCCGGTCTATACGCTGACGGTGGCGACCGATGGGCCGAAGCTGAAGGCGTACACGGAGGGCGAGCAGGAGCAGTTGCCGAACGGCCTGGTGCTTATGGGCAAAGACATGACCTGGGTGGGGCGGATTGCGTACTTCCAGGACGCGTCGATGGGGAGCCTGGCGGAGTTGCTGAGTGCTCACCTGGACCGGCAGGTGCTGAACCAGACGGGGCTGGCGGGCGGCTATGACTTCCGGCTGCCGCTGCCGCATGGGACGGGGACCAGCGCGAATGCGGACCTGGGAGAAGACATGGGGTCGGTTGCGGAATCGCTGGCGGAGCTGGGGCTGAAGCTGGACGCAGTGAAGACCGAGGTGGATGGGCTGGTGGTGCAGCACATTGAGCGGCCGGCGGAGAATTGAGGGGAGTTGTTAGTTGCTAGTTGCAAAAAAAGCTGCTTGGCTTGGTGTACTATGTGTTATAGTACAGCACATACGAAATTGAAGGGGAGCGGAGGCGGCGTGCGATTGTTGCTCTTGGCGGGCGTGATGGGATTCGCGCTGAGCGGGTTTGCCCAGGCGCCGGCGACGCCGGCCGCGGCCGCGGCAGCGGACGGGGCTTCGGGCGTGGCGTATGTGCCGACGATGACGTTCGATGTGGCGTCGATTCACGAGAGCAGGCCGGGCCCCGAAATGCATTTGGTCGGCGGAAGCTTTGCTGCTCGCTCCAGCAACCTGAAACTTGAAAACGTCGATCTCTTCTGGCTTCTCTCGATTGGCTATGGCGTGGACTACCATCAGATCTCCGGTCAGCCCGATTGGGCAGGACGGACGATCCTCAACGTCCAGGCAAAGTCTGACGCCGCCGCGGACCAAAAGATGGCGACCCTCGACAAGGATCAGGTGAAGCTGGAGCAGCAGCACATGGTGCAGGCGTTGCTCGCGGAGCGCTTCAACCTGAAGGTGCATTGGTCGACTCAGGAGGGAGATATCTACAACCTGGTGTTGACGAAGGGCGGATCGAAGCTGCGGCCTGCAGGCAGCATGGCGCCGCCGCCGGAGGAATTGAAGTGGTTGGGGGACTCGAAGACTCCGCCTCCGCTTCATCAACAGGGCAATGGAAGGCGCGGATACGAGTTTTACGGACACGATTGTCCGATCGATGCCTTGACCAAGATGATTGGCTCAATGATGAACAGAGAGGTTGTTAATCAGACCGGGCTTACCGGCAAGTTTGATTTTCACATCCAGTATCACGGCGATACGCCGCGCGATAACCGCAATGAGGACCCGACGGTGTGGCCTCCGCTTACGGATGCGCTGGAGGACCAACTCGGATTGAAGCTAGAGCCGAGAAAAGGGATGGTCCGTCTGCTGGTGGTCGACCATGTTGAGTTGCCGTCGGAGAATTGAGAGGCGAAGTGTTGTCGAGAGACTTACCCCAGGGGCTAAAGCCCCGCTTCATGTGGGGGTTGAGAGGGCCAAGCAGACCCAAGGCTTAAGCCTTGGGCTACCAGCCTTGCCTTACCTAGAGGCAAAGACGAGGACGGTTGACATACGATAGGTGTCGTACTAGCGTGGTTGGAAAGGATTTGCGGGCGGCAGGCGCGTGGTGTAAGCTGTGTAGCACGCTACATAGGTGCCGGGAGGGAGCAAGCTGGGAAAGCAGATTCCCTTCGGGAATGACAAACAAAGGGGCAACGGCAAAGGCAAGAGCAACAGCAGATTCCCTTCGGGAATGACAAACGAAAGAAAAAGAAAAAGGTGCCGCGAGGGTTTGGACGGTTAGCGGACGGATTGGGCGATGATCGCATGGAAAGAAGGGGCGACATAAAATAAACTTGAAATGGCGCGAACGAAGCTTGCCTGCCAAACGTCTCTTAAGCGAATCACTTTCTCCCCTGAAACTCCTGGAACGATTTGGCCAGTGCCTGCGTATTTCCGTATAGCGAACCCAGAAAGCCTGAATGGAATAGGCCCAGGGCTAAAGCCCACTCTTTCGCTGGGACGCTGTTCGTGGGGAGACCCAAGGCTAAAGCCCTGGGCTACCAGCCCCACGCGAATCCGGCGATGGCACGCGTTGGGCGCGGGCGGTGTCTCGATATGAGGCGGTTGTGTCTTAATTTGGCGAGTCAACGGGAGCAAGCTGGGAAAGCAGATTCCCTTCGGGAATGACAAACGAAGGGCATAGGGGAATCGGAGAGGCGCAAGACAAATACGGAGATTCTGACCCCTTCGGGGTCAGAATGACGCCCCTCAAATAAAGTGACGAGTTGAAGAGAGAGTTGGAATGGCCGGCCGAAGGGAAAAGGGAATTAGCGAGTGCAACCCAGGCGAGTTGGCAACAGCGGTATGGGCAGGCTGGACCCCGAACGGTTTTCCGGTGAAGCTGCCGGAATGCCTCCGGAACGAACAGGAAGAGGCGGAGGGCGAATGCGGTTGCAGCGTGGAGTGAAGGGTTTCCTGCTTGGGTTGGCGATGGCGTGGCTGAGTGTTGCGAGCGCGATAGCGTCGCCGTATCACGGGCAGGTGACGTTCAATGGGCTGCCGCTGCCGGGATCGGTGGTGACGGTGACGGCCACGCAGGGCGACAAGAAGGCGGTGGCGGTGTCGGACGACCAGGGGCTGTTCAGCTTTGCCGACCTGACGGATGGGGTGTGGTCGCTGGACATCGAGATGACGGGGTTTGCGCCGCTGCAGCAGCAGGTGACGGTGAGCCCGGATTTGCCGGTGGCCCCGTTTGAGATGAAGCTGCTGACGCTGGACCAGATCCGCGCGGCGGCGAAGCCGGTGAAGGTGGATGCGACGGCACCGGTGGTGGCAAGCGCTCCGGCTCCGGCTAAGAGCACGACAGCAGCGGCGGCGAAGGGTGGGGCGGCGAAGACGACGGCGAGTGCGGCGGGCGGGGCGGCAGCTCCGGCGGCTTCGGAGGCTGCGGGCGGGATGGCGGCGGCCTCGCAGGATACGACTTCGGCGCAGGCGAATGATGGGTTTCTGATCAATGGCAGCGTGAACAATGCGGCGACCAGCCAGTTCTCGCTGAACCAGGCGTTCGGCAACAATCGCAATGGGGGACGATGGCTGTATACCGGCGGGGTGAACCTGGTGCTGGCTAATTCGGCGTTCAATGCGAAGCCGTTTTCGCTGAGCGGGCTGGATTCCGCGAAGCCGCCGTACACCAACATTGTTGCGGGCGCGCAGTTGCTGGGGCCGCTGAAGATTCCGCATCTGCTGTCGGCGGCACGGGCGCCATTTTTCCAGTTCGGCTACCAGCGGACGGAGAACAAGTCGGATTCGTTGCCGACGGGGCAGATGCCGACGTTGGCGGAGACGGGCGGGAACCTGTCGGCGGCGCCGAATGTGACGACGATCTACGTGCCGACGAACGGACAACTGCCGGCGGCGTGCCTGAGCCAGCCGGGGGTGGTGCCGGGCGCGGCGTTCCCGGGGAATGTCATTCCATCGCAGTGCATCAGCCCGGCGGCGCAGGCGCTGCTGGCGTACTATCCGCAGCCGAATGTCTCGGGGACGTCGCTGTACAACTACCAGATTCCGCTGGCGAGCGACACCCATACGGATTCGTATCAACTGCGGTTACAGAAGCAGTTGGGGAGCAAGAACAATGTGAACGGCGGGTTGACGGTGGTGGACTCGCGAGCGAGCAACCCGAGCATCTTCGGGTTTCTGGACACGAGCGGCTATCTGAATACGAGCGTGAATGCGAGCTGGTATCACCGGTTCACGCAGCGGTTGTCAATGAATGCGGCGTACAACTTCAGCCGGTCGCGGAATGTGAATACGTCGTACTTTGCCAACAAGACGAACGTGGAGGGGAACGCTGGAATTACGGGGAACGACCAGAGCCCGACGTACTGGGGACCTCCGGGGCTGGGCTTCTCGAGCGGCATCTATGGCTTGTCGGATGGGACGAACTCGAGCAACCGGCCGGAGACAAATTCGGTTACATATTACATGACCTGGAGCCGGTTCCGGCACAACCTGACGTTCGGGGGCGACTTCCGCAGGCAGGAGTACAACTACCTGTCGGAATCGAACCCGCGGGGGTCGCTCTACTTCAGCGGCGCGCAGACGGCGAGCAGTGCGACCCCAGGCAGCGGGTCGGACTTTGCGGACTTCCTGCTGGGGCTGCCGGACACCAGCTCGATTGCGTATGGGAATGCGGACAAGTATCTGCGGCAGTCGGCCTCCGACCTGTACGTGGACGACGACTATCGCGTGAATCCGGAGCTGAGCATCCGGGCGGGGTTGCGCTGGGAGTACGGCTCGCCGGTGACGGAGATGAAGGACCGGCTGGTGAACCTGGACGTTCTGCCGGGGTTCACGAACGAGGCGCCGGTGCTGGCGTCGAGTCCGAAGGGCGCGCTGACGGGGCAGACATATCCGACGTCGCTGATGCACCCGGACTACAGCTTTCCGGACCCGAAGATCGGGATTGCGTGGCGGCCGATCTCGGGGTCGTCGCTGCTGATCAAGGCGGGGTATGGAATTTACAACGACACCAGCGTGTACCGGGCGACGGCGTACGCGATGGCGCAGCAGGCCCCGCTCTCGACCAGCCTGAGCGTGGCGAACAGCGTGGCGTGCCGGTTCACGATTGCGGCGCCGTTCCAGCAACTGCCGTGCGCGACGACGACGGCGGACTCGTTTGCAGTGGACCCGAACTTCAAGGTGGGCTACGCACAGCAGTGGCGGCTGGATGTGCAACGCGACCTGCCCTTCTCGCTGCAGTTGATAGCGACCTACCTTGGGACCAAAGGGACGCACGGGGTGCAGGAGATTCTGCCGAACTCGTATGGTCTGGGGCTGACGGCGAGCCCGTACGGATCGGCGCCGGTGGGCTACTTCTACCGCGATTCGGAGGGGGGATCGACGAAGGAGGCGGGGGCGGTGAATCTGCGGCGCCGGCTGCGGAACGGGTTTTCGGCAAGCGTGACCTACACGTTCTCGAAGGCGCTGGATGACGACTACTCGCTGGGCGGGCAGGGGTCGGTGACGACCTCCGGCGGGAGTTCGCAGGTGGCGCAGGACTGGACCGACCCGGCAGCGCAGCGCGGACTGTCGACGTTCGACCAACGGAATGTGCTGAACGCATCGCTGCTATATACGACGGGCATGGGGATGGGCGGACGCACGCTGCTGAGCGGCTGGCGGGGCGCGGCGTACAAAGAGTGGACGGTGCAGGTGAATATCAACGAGGCCAGCGGAATGCCGGAGACGCCGATCGATCCGGTCGTGGTACCGGGGACGAGTTCCTCGGGCATCATTCGCGCGAATTATGCGGGCGGAGCGATCCACGGGAACTACGCGAACGGCGTGTTTCTGAACCAGGCGGCGTTTGTGGCGCCGACGACGGGGTTCGGCAATGCGCGGCGGGATTCGATTACGGGGCCGAGCCAGTTCGGGCTGAATGCGTCGATGGCGCGGACTTTCCGGCTGCACGACCGGTTCAACCTGGATGCGCGGGCGGATGTGCAGAACGCGCTGAACCATGTGGCGTACGGAGGCTATAACACGACCGTGGGTCAGCCGCTGTTCGGCACGGCGACCGGGGCAGGCGGAATGCGGAGTATGACGGTGACGTTGCGGATGAGGTTTTAAGGGCAGTTGTTAGTTGTTGGTTGTTAGTTGTTAGTTGCCGACGGTCGGTGGTGAGGGATGAGCGATGAGGGATGAGATGCCAGGTTCGAGGACGAGAGCAAAGGCAAATGCGGGGGTCTCTCCACTACGCATCGCGATGAAGCCGCGATGCTCCGGTCGAGATGACGGCGGTAGGGTGGTTTGGGGTTCGTGGTTGGCGGCGGCGGGTGTGGGCGCGGCGATGCTGTTGGGGACGGCGGGGGCGCAGTTGACCGGGGCGAACAAGCCGGCGGGGTCGAGCGAGGTGCCGACGCTGCACGAGACCGTGCGGCTGGTGGTGGAGGACGTGTCGGTAAGGGACAAGGCGGGCAAGCCGGTGACCGGGCTGACCAAGAAAGACTTCGTGGTGACGGAAGACGGCGTGGCGCAGACCATCAGCTTCTGCGAGTACCAGAGTTTGCCGGTGGTCCCGGATAAGCCCATCCCGGAGCTGACCACGCATGCCGCGGAGGAGAACATCAAGATCTACAACCGGCTGGCGCACGAACAGATTGCAGGCGAGTCTCCGGGACAGATCATGTACAAGGACAAGCGGCTGCTGGTGCTGTACTTCGACATGACCACGATGCCGCCGGTGGACCAGATGCGGGCGCTGGAGGCGGCACAGAAGTTTGTGCGGACGCAGATGACGTCGGCGGACCTGTTGTCGATCGTCCGCTTTGCGGGGAACGGGGTGGAGGTGCTGCAGGATTTTACCGCCGACCGCAGCCGGCTGCTGAGCATCCTGGAAACAATGGTGGTGGGCGAAGGCCAGGGGAACGACCAGTCGTCGAGCGACGACAGCGCGGCCGATACCGGCGCGGCGTTCGGGCAGGACGACAGCGAGTTCAACATCTTTACGACCGACCGGGAACTGGCCGCGCTGCAGACGACGGTGGAGATGCTGGGGCGGCTGAACGAGAAGAAAGTGCTGGTTTTTTTTGCCAGCGGGCTGAACCTGAACGGGCTGGACAACCAGGCGCAACTGCATGCGACGGAAGATGCGGCGATCCGGGCGGGAGTGACGATCTTTACGGACGATGCGCGCGGGCTGGTGGCGATGGCGCCGATGGGCAACGCGACCCAGGGTTCGCCGGGCAGCCAGGCGATGTATACGGGCGGATCGTCCAATGCGATGGTGTCGGGCTTCCAGCGGTCACAGGACACGCTGTACGCGCTTGCGGGCGATACGGGCGGGAAGGCGTTTCTGGACTCGAACGACCTGAGCCAGGGCATTGTGCAGGCGCAGAAGTCGGTGTCGGACTACTACATTATCGGGTACTACACGTCGAATACGACGCTGAACGGGAAGTTCCGCAAGATCAAAGTGACGCTGGGCGCGGATGCGGAGGCGAAGCTGGACTATCGCGTGGGCTACTGGGCAGGCAAGGAGTGGGGCAAGTTCAACACCGCGGACAAGGAGCGGCAGTTGGAGGACGCGCTGATGCAGGGCGATCCGTGGACCGACCTGAGGGTGGCGGTGGAGGTGAACTACTTCCAACTGAACAAGGCGGAGTACCAAGTGCCGGTCATGGTGAAGATCCCGGGCAGCGAGCTGGTGCTGGCGAAGAAACGCGGCGCGGACGTGGCATCCATCGACTTCGTGGGCGAGATCAAGGACGACTACGGCGGGACCACCGTTAGCAACATCCGCGACCACGTCGACTTGAAGGTGAGCGACAAGACCGCGGAGGAACTCGCCAAGCGACCGATTTATTCCTCTTCCTTTTACACGGAATTGCCGGGCAAATTCACCATCAAGGTGCTGGTGCGGGACGACGCGACGGGGCACATTGGGACGTTCCAGACGACGTTCGTGATTCCGAATCTGAATAAGGAGACCAAGCGGGTGCCGATCAGCAGCGTGGTGCTGTCGGGTCAGCGCACGCCGTTGACAGAGGCGCTCTACAACGCGGCCAAAGGCAAGGAGCTGGCGAAGGACAACGCGGCCGATCCGCTGGTGCAGAACGGCGAGAAGCTGATTCCGAGCGTGACCCGCGTGTTCAACAAGAGCAGGAGCCTGTACGTGTACCTGCAGGCGTACGAAGACGCAGCGGCAACTCCGGCTCCGGCAGCAACAGCTCCCGCTGCGGTAACCAAGGTCTCAGAAGCGAAAACCGGGGCACCCGGCTCGGTGGCACCCGCGGCTGCAGCAGCGGCGACGGTGAAGCCGCTGATCGCGTTTGTGAGCTTCTTCCAGAACGGGGCGAAGGTGTATGAGACACAGCCTCAGGAGGTGACGCCGCTGCCGAATACACGGCTGGGGATGGTTCCGATCAACTTTACGGTCGACCTGAGCACGCTGGCGACGGGCAAGTACGATTGCCAGGTGACGGTGCTGGACCCGAGTGGTGGGAAAGGAGCGTTCTGGCAGGCGGAGATTATGCTGGTGCAGTAGGGAGGTTGTTGGTGGTTGGTTGTTAGTTGTCAGTTAGGCGGGCGAGGGGAGGCGCCGCCGGCAACTGTCAGCTGACCACGGTTAACGACTCCTGTTAACTGACAACTGAGAGCCGGGCCTGTAAGATGGCGGCGTGAATATGCGCGGGATTTTACGGGTTGCTTTGGTGGTTGGGGCTGGTTTCGGCCTCGGGTTTGGAAATGTAACTACATCGGTTGCACAAGGGGCGACGGCTGCGCGCCTGGCGTCGCCGTTCACCGCGCAGCCGCGGCCGGATGGGAAGGCGCATGTGTTTCGTGTGGACGGGGGGCAGTTCACGCTGGATGGCAAGCCATTCCGCATCGTCTCCGGCGAGATGCACTATCCGCGGATTCCGCGGGAGTACTGGCGGGCGCGCTTGCGGATGGCGCGGGCGATGGGGCTGAACGCGATTACGACGTACGCGTTCTGGAATGTGCATGAGCCGGCGCCGGGGGTGTACGACTTCAGCGGGCAGAACGATGTAGCGGAGTTCATCCGCGAGGCGCAGCAGGAGGGGCTGTGGGTGATCCTGCGGCCGGGGCCGTACGTGTGCGCGGAGTGGGAGTTCGGCGGATACCCGGCGTGGTTGCTGAAAGACCCGGCGACGGTGGTGCGCTCGAGCGACCCGAAGTACATGGAGCCGGCGACCAAGTGGATGAAGCGGCTGGGAATGGAACTCGCGCCGTTACAAATTGGCAACGGCGGACCGATTGTGCTGGTGCAGGTGGAGAACGAGTACGGGTCGTTCGGCAACGACCACGCGTATATGGAGGCGAACCAGCAGGCGCTGGTGGATGCGGGCTTTACCAAGGCGCAGTTGTATACGGCGGACGGGCCGGGGGTGATTGCGAACGGGTCGCTGCCGGAACTGCCGGTGGGGATCAACTTCGATGGCAACCGCGCGGGCGAGGCGCAGCGGTCGTTTGCGACGCTCAAGACGGTGCGGCCGGATGGGGTGAAGTTTGCGAGCGAGTTCTGGGCGGGGTGGTTCGATCACTGGGGCGGCCCGCACGCGCATACGGACGCGGCGACGCAGGCGGCGAACCTGAAGTGGATCCTGGAGCAGGGATATTCCGTGAGCATCTATATGTTTCACGGCGGGACGAACTTCGGATGGATGAATGGGGCGAACTCGAGCGATGCGCGGCCGGCGATGTACGAGCCCGATGTGACCAGCTACGACTACGACGCGGCGCTGGATGAGAGTGGGCGGCCGACAGCGAAGTACTTCACGTTCCGCGACGTGATTGCCAAGGCGACGGGCGTGACGCCGCCGCCGGTGCCGGAGGTGGCAGCGCCGATCCGGATTGCGCCGTTCAAGCTGGCGGAGACGGTTTCGTTGTGGGACGCGCTGCCGAAGGCGATTGAGAGCGACCGGCCGCTGACGATGGAAGACGTGGGGCAGAACTATGGGTGGATTCTGTACCGGACGCGGCTGCCCATCGGCGAGTACGACACCGGCAAGCTGACCATCCACGACTACGCGTGCGCGTATATGAACCACAAGCCGGTCGTCACCGACGTGCCCTACGCGAAGATCACGACCAGCCGGCTCGCGGTGGGCAGCGAGCCATGCCGCGCCGTTGATCGCAGGCTGGGGTCCACCACGGAACAGCAGACGGGCGGGGGCGTTAACTCCGCCGATCACGTGGAAAGCGGGTCCGACACCGGGCCCAGCGAGTCGTGGTGGGACCTGCTGGTGGAGAATACGGGGCGCATCAACTATTCGCACCAACTGCGCGGGGAGCGCAAGGGAGTGGTGGCGTTCACGCCCGCGGTGCACCCGCCCACGGCGGTGAAGTGGTACGTCTATCCGCTGCCGATGGATAACGTGGAGAAGCTGAAGTTCAAGAAGACGCTGTGCCTGGGGCCGTGCTTCTATCGCGGGACGTTCCAAGTGGACCAGCCGGGAGATACGTTTCTGGATACGAGCCAGTTGACCAAGGGAGAGATGTGGGTGAATGGGCATGCGCTGGGGCGGTTCTGGAATATCGGGCCGCAGAAGACGCTGTATACGCCGGGGGTGTGGCTGAAGCAGGGTGCGAATGAGGTGGTGGTGTTCGATGTGGAGGGGAAGGTGGACGAGAGGTTGGAGGGGCTGGTGAAGGCGGAGTTGGGGCAGTAGGGGAGGGCTTGGATAGAAAGCGAATCACAGAGAACACAGAGAAACCAAGAGAACACAGAGGGAGACGGAAAGGGGCCCAGGGATGGAGTTGGCGGAAGAAAGCATACCCCAGGGCCTAAAGCCCCGAATCTTTCAAGGTGTCGGAGAGGGCCAAGGCTGAAGCCTTGGCTTACCTGGAAGCAGAATCAAAAGGCTACCAATTAGAGTGATACATATGTAGTTACATATTCAAATGTTTCGTAACCAAACAGATTACATGTAGTCGACGCCGTAGCGGACGGGGATCTGGGTGAAGGCGATGCGGGTGGGGGCGGAGTCGCGGGCGGGGAGCATGCCGGCGAAGTGCAGGGTGGTGTGGCCGTACTTGAGGTTGAGCTTGTCCATGGTGGCGGCGAGGGCCGTTCGATGATCTTCGTCGGCGAAGAGCGAGGCCTGCAGGTCGGACTCGGGGATGAGATTGTGCATGGTGATGCCGACGTAGAAGGGGCGGGCGAACTCGGGGCCTTCGGGGCGGCGGGCCCAGGAGGCGCGGAGGATTTCGAGCAGGCTGAGGGTGTCCTGGCAGGGGGCGAAGCGGGCTTCCATGCCCCAGCCGGAGTGGGTGAGGCCGGAGAAGTGCTTCTTGGTCTTCTTCATGGCGGCGGCTTGCTCGCGAGTCAGCGCGTAGCGGATGGTGACGTGCAGGGCGGCGGTGTGGAAGTGCTCCATTCTCAAGCGCATAGCGGCTTTGTGGAGGAGCTTGTGGGCGACCGCCCAGGCGCCTTCGGGGGTGCGGTGCTCGGGGGCGAGGACGTGGGAGTGGCCGAGGGATTTCTGGATGCCGGAGTCTACGGGGGCGCCATCGTCGCCGGTGTCGCCGCCGCGGAGCCAGTGGTAGAGGCGGTCGCCCCAGACGGAGTCCCAGAGGGCGTGCATGGCGGGACGATCCAAGGCGAGCAATTCTTGCATGGTGGTGATTCCCTTGGCGTTGAGGCGGGCCTCGGTGCGGGCGCCGATGCCGGGAAGGTCGCGTAGGGCCAGATGAGCGATGGCGCGGGGGAGCTGCGAGGGGAGCAGGCCGATGAGCCCGTCGGGCTTCTGCATGTCGCTGGCGATCTTGGCCAGGTAGCGGTTGGGGG
>ODAK010004383.1_pt1 | contig 14471 bp, 12 predicted proteins | sample 1539591 | NCBI WGS metagenome assembly ODAK01 (sample SAMEA3539303, study PRJEB22396) | soil metagenome | biome: tundra; feature: field; material: soil | place: USA | collected 2010-05 | depth 0.15 m | reverse complement strand
CGTAGTGGCATCATCCAACACCAGCAGCCTAAATGTGCAGGCTCTGCCTTCGGCGCCGGGAGTCTTGCTGTCGGCTCCGGCGAACCCGACTCTCAGACACGACGGGAACACGTCGCTTTCCACCTATAACGGCGGGGTCCTGGTTGCCAGTGACGACGCGAGCGGGAACACCCTGGTCGAATATGCGGCGAAGGGCAGCGACTTCAACCGGTCAAGCGCCTATCGCTCACCGGTCGGGATCTTCAACGGCGAGGACCTCGCAGGCATTTCCGCCAACGCGTTGCTCACCTATTCGAGCACTGCGACCGCGGGGGCGTTTTTGCGGTTTTTCAACGGCAAGACATTCGGTCCCCGCTACAAGGTTCCCGAACCGGCGGGTGCTGTGGACGGCTACTGGAGCCTCCAAGATGTCTCCGGCGTAGTGCACGTATTCTTCGTCGACTCCAGTGCTGGCTCTCAAATTTGCTCGGAGACAACCCGCAACGGGGTGCGCTGGTCTGGCCTCGCGACCTACGACTCCGCTGCTACTGCGGGCGGCCTCGTGCCCGTCCTCGGGCTCTCCGGTTCCGGGCTCGTATACGAGACAAATGTCATATCGCGGCCGCTGCTGGCCCAACCGGTGCTCGGCTACCAGTCGGTCGTGATTCGGCTCGCGAGGCGAAGGGCACCGGTCGACAAGCGCACCTATCTGACAGGTCAGGCAGCCGCGCATGTGCCAGGGCAGGTCGTGACGCTCGAGAGGCGCGTCTCGGCCGGCGTGTGGTCCAACATCTCAGTGACGCGCGAGTCCCGACACGGCAGCTTCGTGTTCTCGGTGCCGGGTATCACCGACGCCTACCGTGTCGTCGTCGCCGATGAGCCGGGGTACTTGCTATACGGCTATTCCAACGTCGTCACCTTGACCGCAGTACCGTCGGCGAGACCCAAGTCGTAGTGGCCTACCGGCGGGTGCACTTCGAGCTGGCTGGCGACGCCTCGCCGGTTTTGTACCATGATCCTCCGGGTGTTTCCTGGAAAGCTGCTGACGACGACGAAGAGCTTCTCGATGTATTCGCCAGCGCTCTCGAGGTTTCGAGCGATCCGCGCGACGTCGCGGCTGTCCGCGGGGCCGGCGCCAGGCAAGTGGCTCTAGGCATGCTCGAGGACGCGCAATCGGGACGGGTCTATGGGTGCGAGCGGGCGTGGTGGTCGATCGTCACGCTCGAGAGTTCACCCGCAGGCTTCGTGCTCCCCGTGGTCTTCAAGGGCTGCGCCCGAGGCGCCCTCGAGGAAGGAACGATCTATCACATCGCAGTCGCGCCCTTGCACCGCTCGCGGGGTCTCGGGCGGCTCCTGTTGGGTCGCGCCACAGACATCCTGCTCGGTCACGGCGTCTGGCGAATCTGCTGTGACACGGCCATCGAGAATGCTCCGATGATCCGTCTCTTCGAACAACACGGCTGGACGCGCCGATCGCCGAGCGAGGTGGCGGCACCGATCTAGAGGGCGCGATGGCGCTGACTGGTCGCCGCCAGGAGCAAATCTTCGCGCCGTTTGTCCAGTTCAGCGTGGTCTCAAGTAGTTGTGGTCACGTGCTTGCTGGATTGGGCCGCTACAACCTGCTACGGTTAATCTATAGATTTGGTAGAAATACTAAGTTGCTGGAAATCAGCGTTAGCGGTCAACCAGGAGGAAATATGCATCGACGTTCTGCTGTCTTTGGACTTGCCGTTGGTCTCGGGCTGCTCGGCGCCGCCTATGGCTCGACCGGCTCGATCGCTTCGGCGACGACGGCGAGGTCGGCGACCACCCCGAAGTCAGCCCCTGGGGGCAAGCTCACGCCTGTCACCGATGTAAAGACATCGGCTTCGGTCTCCCTCTCGGGCGCCGGCGCCAACTCGATCAACCCCTTCTTCGAGAAGGTCTTCTACCTCTACCACCAGGCGAACGCGAAGACGACCGTCACCTACTCGCCCGCCGGCAGCAGCGTCGGCATCAGCGACATCGAACAGGGCACCGTCGACTTCGGTGACACCGAGATCCCGATGGCGAAAAAGGACCTCGCCAAGGCATCGGGGACCGTCCTGCAAGTGCCGGTGGACCTCGGCGGGGTCGCCCTCAGCTACAACCTTCCCGGCGTTTCGGGCGGATTGAGGCTGGATGGCCCGACGCTGGCGGCTATCTTCGCCGGGACCATCACCAACTGGGACAGCCCGCAGATCGCCAAGGTGACAGGAGACCACAATCTGCCCAACCTGACGATCGTGCCCGTCCACCGGGCGGACTCCTCCGGTCCCGGCTATGACCTGTACGCCTACCTGATCAAGACCGCTCCGGCCTGGGTCGCCCAGGTCGGCTCAAAGCCCTCGAAGACCTGGCCGCTGCCCAAGGTCGGTGTGGGCGAGCAGCTCAACAGTGGAGTCGCCACCTACATCAGCCAGAAGGCGGGCGCGATCGGCTACGTCGAGTACGGGTACGCCCTTCAGGCGAAGTTCACGAACGCCGCGCTCAAGAACAAGGCCGGGTCGTTCGTCGTTCCTTCCCGGGGCTCGATCGGACAAGCGGGGTTGCAGGCAACCGGCCTCAGCGCCTCGAAGTTCTCGATAATCCTCGAACCAGGCGCCGAGACGTACCCCCTCGCCAACTTCAGTTGGACGCTCCTGTACCAAAAGCAGGCCAACCAGGCCAAGGGCATCGCCCTCGGCAAGCTCTTCGACTGGGTGGTGACCACGGGCCAGAAGTACGCGAGCACGCTCGGCTACGCGCCGTTGCCACCCGGCGTCGTGAGTTTGTCCAGGCATACTCTGTTGGAGCTGCAGACCGCTAAGGGTGGCCCTTTGTTCTCTTCATGACGATCCTCACAGGCGCGGTGAACATCGCGTCCATCAAAGAGGCGGTGCGACTCCGCCACGAGCGACCCCGCGGCCGCACCTACGCCGCCCTCCGATGGGGGGCGGCGGGCCTCTTCCTGGCCGTGCTCTTGGGCCTGGTGGTGAGCGTCGCCATCGACTCGAGCCAGGCCTTGGCGCACTCAGGGATCGCCTTTTTGTGGTCGGGCACGTGGAATCCGGCAGCCAACCAGTACGGCGCTGGCATTCTCGTTGTCGGCACGGTCGTCACGACCTCGGTAGCCATGATCATCGTCGTCCCTGTCGGGCTCGGCACGGCGGCCTTTTTGTCGGAGCTCGCGCCGCGGTGGCTGGCCGGGTCCCTGTCGACAGCGATCGACCTGCTTGCCGCGGTGCCGAGCATCGTCGTCGGCCTCTGGGCGTTGTTGGTGCTCTCGCCGCTGTTCGGGAACCACGTCGAGCCGTTCTTAAAGTCCATTCCGGTTCTTGAGTGGTTCTTCCACGGCTACGCGTACGGCCCGAGCATTTTGCTGGCATCGGTTGTTCTCGCCGTGATGACCCTGCCTACGGTCGTGGCGCTTAGTCGCACGGCACTCGCAGGAGTCGCCATGGCCGATCGTGAAGCGGCCATGGCGCTCGGCGCCACGCGCTGGCAGATCGTCCGCCAGGTGGTCTTCCCCGGCGCTCGGTCGGGGATCGCTGCCGCCCTCACCCTTGCCGTCGGACGAGCCCTCGGCGAGAGCATCGCCGTCGCCATGGTCATCGGCAACAGCCCGGCGGTGCCTCACTCGCTTATCGCCCCGGGCGCCACGCTCGGCTCGGCCATCGTCAACCAGTTCGCCGAGGCGGCGCCAGGAATCGGGACCAGCTCGGTCATCGCGCTTGCCGGTGTGCTGTTGGTGCTGACACTGGCAGTCAATGCCGGCGGCCAGGCGATGCTTCGTGGCATGGGGCCACGCCGAGCCGCCGCGAACAAGGCGACGCCGTGAACCGCGCCGACACTCCGGCAAGACCGCCGGGCGACGACGTCGAGCTCGACGACGACTCCGAGGCCGGGCCGTGGGGCTGGCAAGCGGGCGAACGCCGCCGCCCGATTATCCAGGCGGCGTCGCGACGCACCCTCGGTCGTCGTCGCATGGCCGGTAGGCTCGGCCGAGCCCTGTGTGTGCTGTGCACCGTCATCGGTCTCGTACCGCTCGTGGCGCTGCTCTACTACGCCGCTGCCCGGGGCATCCCGGGGCTGTCAGTCGACTTCTTCTTCCATCCTCCTGTGCCCTCCGGGATTCCCGGTGGCGGGACCTCGACAGCCATTTCAGGCAGCGCCGAGATCGTCGGGCTCGCCATCGTCATGGCGATTCCTGTCGGGCTCCTGGCGTCGCTGTTCCTCTACGAAAAGCGGGGACGACTTGCGGGCGCAGTCCGTTTCGGGGCGGACCTGCTCACCGGGGTGCCGTCCATCGTCATCGGCATCTTCGCCTATGCCGTGCTCGTGCGCCCGCTGCACCACTTCTCGAACGTCGCGGCGTCCTTCGGGCTCGCGGTATTGATGCTGCCGATAATGATCCGAGCCAACGAAGAGGCGATGCGCACCGTCGCAGTCGATTTGTGGGAGGCCGGCGTGGCTCTCGGTGCCCCGCGTTCTCGTGTGGCCCGATCCGTCGTGCTGCGCGGGTCGCTGCCGGGGCTCGTCACGGGCAACCTGCTGGCTATCTCCCGGGGCGTCGGAGAGACGGCCCCGCTCTTGTTCACTGTCGCGGCGCCGACTTTTGCTATGACGTTGCTCATCTACACAGACGGGACTCAGCCTTATCCAGATCTTCAGCAAACGGCCTGGTCGACCGCATTGGTTCTTCTCCTGTTCGTGCTTATCGTTAGCGGCGTGGCGCGTATGGTGGCGTGGCGCCTGACTCGCAGGGCCCGGTAGATCGACATCGAGCGCTTCAGCATGACTCCCGCGTCCGTGGCCGCCGAGGCGGCAACGCGCACGCCACGGCGTCCGGGCGGTGACTCTGAGCCAGCGGTGAGCCTCGAGGACGTGAAGGTCTCCTTCGGCGACCATGTCGCCGTCCGGAACGTGACGCTCGCCTTGGCAGCCCGCCAGGTGACGGCGCTGGTCGGACCATCGGGCTGTGGCAAGACCACGGTGCTGCGGGCGATCAACCGGCTGCACGACCACACGGGCGGCCGCGTCGAGGGAACGATCCGGCTGGGCGGCGTCGACGTTTACGCGCCCGAGACCGATCCCGAGCTCATCCGTGCCCGGATCGGGATGGTGTTCCAGCGGCCGAACCCGTTTCCTACGATGAGCATCCTCGACAATGTCACCTCCGGGCTCAGGTTCAACGGGATCCGAAACAAGGCGATGCTGCGCGAAGCAGCCGAGTCCGCACTTCGCCACGCAGCCTTGTGGGACATCGTCAAGGACAGGCTGAACCAGACGGCCCTTCGCTTGTCGGGCGGTCAGCAACAAAGGCTGTGCATTGCCCGGGCGCTCGCCATCGAGCCCGACGTCTTGTTAATGGACGAGCCGTGCTCGGCTTTGGACCCGATCGCCACGGCCAAGATCGAGGACCTCATCACCAACCTCGCCTCAGAGGTCACCATCGTCCTTGTGACCCACAACATGTTCCAGGCCGCCCGGGTGTCGGACAACGCGGCCGTGTTCTTGCTGGACGAGGACCGGGTCGGCGAGCTCGTCGAGGTGGGCCCGACGTTGGAGATCTTCGATTCGCCCAGCAACGAGCGCACCAAGCAGTACGTCACGGGTCACGTCGGCTGAACGATCGTCGAACAGCGGCTTAAAAGTTGTCTGAAAGGGCCCTGCCGGTCAGGGACCCTCCCCGGACATGGGACAATTGCTCTCGTGTCATCCGAAGGCCAGCTCCAGCTGACCATGGTCGTCCCGTATTACAACCCGGGGCCGAACCTCGTCGCGCACGTGGCGCAGGTGATCGCGCTCTTGCGCGATCGCGGGGTCAGCTTCGAGGTCATTGCGGTGTCCGACGGTTCCACCGATGGCAACGACGCCGGTCTCGAACAGCTCGGTCCTGAGGTCCAGGTGGTCCATCTGCCGGTGAACCAGGGCAAGGGCCACGCCCTGCGCCTCGGCCTCGGTCTCGGCCGGGGGAGATACCTCGGCTTCATCGACGGGGACGGGGACATCCCCGCGCCAGTGCTGGGCGAGTTCGTGGACTGCATCGAGTCGGGCTCGCCCGACTTTGCGATCGGGAGCAAGCGGCATCCGGAGTCCGTCGTCGTCTACCCCTGGCTGCGGCGCTTTTACTCCTGGGGCTACCAGGCGCTCGCACGCTTGTTGTTCGGCCTGGACGTCACCGACACCCAAGCCGGCATCAAGCTCGCTCGCCGCGAGATCGTCACCGAGCTGCTGCCCATCCTCGGAGAAGACGGCTTCATCTTCGACCTCGAGCTCCTCGCCGTCGCCAAGCGCCGCGGCTACACCCAGGTAGTCGAGCTGCCCGTCGAGATCCGGGAGCGGTTCTCGAGCACCATCTCGCCGAGGGCGGTCTTCAACATGGTTGTAGACACCGTGCGTCTCACATGGCGGCTACGGATCGTCCGTAGCTACGACCGGGCCGCCGAGCGCCAAGTTGCGGCCGCAGCAGGGGCGCCGCCGCCCGGGGCCAGAGTCTGGCCCTAGCTCGAGTCGGCTTCTCGGCCTTTTATACCTGGCTTGTCGCTCGAAAGAGGTGACGGACGGGATTTCGGAGCGGTCAGCGTTGAGGCGTCAGAGATCGTGCAGCGGATCTCGTGCACTCCGCCCGCAGAGCTATCGTCTGTTCAGCGCAGCTTTTCCACGATCCAGTCGACGCAGGCCGTGAGAGCCTCGACGTCGGCGGGCTCGATCGCTGGAAACAGTGCTATGCGCAACTGGTTGCGCCCTAACTTGCGGTAGGGCTCGGTGTCGACGATCGCGTTCGATCGCAGGTGCGCCGCGACCGCGAGGGCGTCGACCGACGAGTCAAAGTCGATGGTGGCGGTGACGTGGCTGCGCTCGGCGGGATCGGCCACGAATGGCTCTGCGTACGAAGAGCCCGCGGCCCAGCCGTAGACGACGTCGGCAGAGCGGTCACAGCGCGAGGCGGCCCACTCGAGACCACCGTTTTGGCAGAACCAGTCCACCTGCTCGGCCAATAAGAGCAAGGTGGCAAGGGCGGGGGTGTTGTAGGTCTGTTCCAGCCGGGAGTTGGTGATAGCGATCTTCAAGTCCAAGAACGCCGGCACGTACCGATCGCTCACCGAGAGCCGCTCGACACGCTCGAGCGCCGCGGGCGACATCGCCGCGAGCCAGAGGCCGCCTTCGGATCCGAAGCACTTCTGCGGGGCGAAGTAGTAGACGTCGAATTCTCCCGGATCCACTCGTAGTCCTCCCGCGGCTGAGGTGGCATCGACGAGGACGAGTCCCTCCGCGGCCCCCCCGTCGGTCCGTGACGGCCGGAGCACCGGTGCCTGCACGCCGGTCGAGGTCTCGTTGTGGGTCAAGCAGTAGGCGTCCACCTCGGGGTTGGCGACCGGTCGCGGGCTCGTCCCGGGCTCGGAGACGATGACATCGGGTTCCTCGAGGAAGGGAGCGGCCCGGGTGCAGTCGGCGAACTTGGCGGAGAACTCCCCGAAGCAGAGGTGCTGGGTCTTCCGCTCAGCGAGGCAGAAAGCGGCGGCGTCCCAGAACGCCGTCGTCCCCCCGTTGCCGAGCACGACCTCGTAGCCGTCCGGAAGCCCGAAAAGCTCGGAAAGCCCGGAACGGACGCGGCCGACGACATCGCGCACGCGGCCTTGACGGTGGCTCGTCCCGAGATAGGTCGGCGCCTCGGTCTCGAGAACGCGGACGCCCTCGGTCCGGACCTTCGACGGCCCAGAGCCGAAACGGCCGTCTTCGGGCAGCAGGTCCTTTGGAATGACGAGTGCGGACAAGGTGAACCTCCCGAGTTGACCGGCGACGACCGATTTGCCTCCCGACAGCTGAAGTTCCATGCCGCCGGGCGCGGCGCCTTAAACAAAGGGGCGCCAGAACCTGTGCCAGCATAGGCAGATGGCGACATCCCCCTCACCCGACCGACCATCAGAGCTCCCCCGTATCTCGCGTCGCATCGCGAACGTGGCGCCCTCTGCGACTTTGGCCATTGACGCCAAGGCGAAACAGCTCAAGGCCGAGGGAGTCGACGTCGTCGGCTTCGGCGCCGGCGAGCCGGACTTCCCGACGCCGCCGGCCATCGTCGAGGCTGCAGTAGCGGCCTGCCGCGATCCGCGCAACCACCGTTACACCCCGACAGCAGGCCTGCCGGAGCTGAGGGAGGCGATCGTCGCGAAGACGGCGCGCGACTCCGGCTACGAGATAACGCCCAAGCAGGTGCTCGTCACAAATGGTGGCAAGCACGCTGTCTACAACGCCTTCGCGACTCTGCTCGACCCGGGCGACGAAGTCCTCCTCCCGACTCCCTACTGGACGACCTATCCCGAGCCCATCCGTCTTGCCGGCGCCGTACCGATCGAGGTACCGACCGGCTCTGCGAGCGGCTTCAAGGTGACCGTGGAACAGCTCGAGGCCGCCGCCACGGACCGGACCAAGATGATCGTGTTCGTCTCGCCGTCGAACCCAACGGGCGCCGTTTACAGCCGGAACCAGATCGCCGAGATCGGTCAGCTCGCAGTGGAGCGAGGATGGTGGGTGTTCACCGACGAGATCTACGAACATCTCGTATACGAGGGCCACAGCCAGCACTCGATCCCGGTCGTCGTGCCGGAGCTCGCCGACCGCTGCGTCGTCGCGAACGGCGTCGCCAAGACCTACGCCATGACGGGTTGGCGCGTCGGGTGGCTAATCGGTCCCGCGGACGTGCTGGAAGCCGCCACGAACCTGCAGTCGCACCAGACCTCGAACGTCAACAACGTCGCGCAGCGCGCCGCGATCGCGGCCCTCACGGGAGACCTCTCCGCAGTTGAGGAGATGAGGGACGCTTTCGACCGGCGCCGCCGGACGATATTCAAGATGCTGTCGGACATAAAGGGCGTGACTTGCCTGGAGCCCGAGGGTGCCTTCTATGCTTTCCCCTCCTTCGAAGGCGTTCTCGGCCGGGAGCTTCGGGGAAAGCGACCGGCGACCACCCTCGAGCTCGCGGACCTCGTCCTCGAAGAGTCGAAAGTCGCCTTCGTCCCGGGAGAGGCCTTCGGTGCACCCGGTTACGGCCGGTTCTCCTACGCTTTGTCGGACACGGACCTTGTCCGGGGAATCGAGCGAATAGGCGAGCTCTTCGCAGAGCTCGGCGACTAAGTACCCAAGAAAAGGTGAGGAGCAGATAATGGGCAGGATCCTCGTTACCGAGCGGCTATCGCCGCGCGGGCTCGAGATAATGGCGGCAGCGGGCAACGAGGTCGACGTCCAGCTTTCCCTTTCCCCCGACCAGCTCCTCAGGGCTGTCGCCGGGGCCGCCGCTCTCGTCATCCGCTCTGCTACCCGGGTGAGTGCCGATGTGCTCGAGGCCGGCAGCGATCTGGTTGCGGTCGGGCGCGCTGGCGTAGGCCTCGACAATGTGGACGTGGAAGCGGCCACGAGTCGCGGCGTGATGGTCGTCAATGCCCCGGAGTCGAATATCTTGTCTGCCGCCGAGCACGCCGTGGCACTGATGCTGGCCCAGGCGCGCAACATTCCCCAGGCTCACGGGGCCCTCGTGGAAGGTCGCTGGGAGCGCGAGAAGTGGGAAGGCGTCGAGCTGCACGGAAAGACTCTGGGGATCGTCGGCCTAGGCCGCGTAGGCGCACTCGTCGCCCAGCGCGCCGCCTCGTTCGGGATGCGCCTTGTCGCCTATGACCCGTATGTGACCCCAGAACGCGGGCGGACGATCGGCGCCGAGCTCTTGGGTCTCGAGGAGCTCTTCGCGGTCGCTGACTTCGTGTCCATACACCTGCCGAAGACTCCCGAGACGGTCGGGCTTATCGGCAAGGAGCTGCTCGCAAAGGCGAAGCCCGGGATCCGCCTCGTCAACGCCGCCCGTGGTGGCATTCTCGACGAGGAAGCTCTCGCGGACGCGATCGCGTCCGGCCATGTCGCCGGTGCGGCGCTCGACGTGTTCTCCACCGAGCCGTGCACGTCCTCGCCGCTGTTCGGGCTAGAGCAGGTAGTCGTCACGCCTCATCTCGGTGCCAGCACGGCCGAGGCACAGGACAAGGCGGGCGAGCAGATCGCAGAGCAGATCGTTCTTGCGCTAAACGGTGAGCTCGTGCCTTATGCGGTCAATCTCGCAGTCACGGGGTCCTCGGACCGTGTGCGGATGTTCCACGGCGTGGCCGAACGTCTGGGCACGCTGCTGGCGGCGCTGTGTGAGGGCGTCCCGCACCACCTCGAAGTTGAGTACCAGGGCGATCTTGCAGGCGAGGACACGCGCATCTTGACGCTTTGTGCCTTAAAGGGTGTTTTCGCGGCCGCCACCGAGGAGCCCGTCTCTTATGTCAACGTGCCCCGTTTCGCCAAGGACCGTGGACTTGACGTGCGCGAGTCCTCGACGACGGCGGCCGGGGACTACACGAGCCAGGTGACACTACGCGGTGGCGGACACTCGGTGTCGGGGACCCTCGGCTCAGCAGGAAAGGAGCGGATCGTCATGGTGGACGATCACGCCGTCGAGCTTCCCTTCGCGGCCAATCTGCTGATCGTGCGGAACGACGATCGCCCCGGGATGATCGGCAGCGTCGGCTCGGCCCTCGGCGATGCGGGGGTCAGTATCACGAACATGGCCGTCGGTCAGACCTCTGGCGGCGGCACGGCGCTGATGCTGCTGTCGACGGATCGCCCGGTGCCCCGCGACATCCTCGGGCGCGTCCGGGCAACTGCCGGAATCCTCGACCTGCACAGCGTCTCTGGCGCCTAGCAGCGGTGCCAGACCTCAGCGCACAGCATTTTCGCCAGGTGATGGCGCACGTTCCGACAAGCGTCGCCGTCGTTGCCGGGGTCGTCGAGGGCCGCCCGATGGGGCTCTCGGTGGGCACGTTCGTGCCGGTCTCACTGGAGCCTCCGCTCGTCGGTTTCTTCGTGGCGGTCACCTCTAAGAGCTGGCCGCTGATCGAAAGTTCGGGATCGTTCTGCGTCAGCGTGCTCGGCCACGACCAGGCCGAGCTCTCGTCGCGCTTTGCCCTCAGCGAAACCGAGAAATTTCAGGGAGTCGAGTGGCGCCCCGCACCTTCAGCCAACCCGCTCCTAGTTGGGGCCGTGGCATTCGTCGATTGCGATATCGAGCGTGTCATCGAGACTGGCGACCACGTGCTCGTCCTCGGCAGGGTGCTCGACATGGGCGTCGAGACCGGCCAGATCCCGCTGCTGCACCACCGCAGCGGCTACCGCAGCGTGGCCGACAGCGCTCAGGTTGAGGCGGGAAGCTAGCTGTTTCGCCGTTGCCGGCTTGACGTGCGGTGAGCCCTCCAGCACAATCAATGGTGACATGACGAACGGCCGGTTCATCCAGGTCCTCCTTCTTACCTGACGGCGAGCGCCCCAACGCGCTCGCCAACACCTCCTGTGCCTTATGGCCAGGAGGTTTTTTGTTGGCCGGGAGCGGTTTTCGGGCGACAGCCGCACTTAGAGGAGGGCTCAGGTGTGCCCCGAGCACGGAGTGAGCAATGAGCGACAAGGTGGTCATCTTCGACACGACACTGCGCGACGGCGAGCAGTCGCCGGGGATCTCCCTCGACCCGGCGGAGAAGCTCGAGATCGCCGAACAGCTCGCGCGACTTGGTGTCGACTACATAGAAGCCGGCTTCCCGGTCGCGAGCCAAGGTGACTTTGAGGCGGTGCAGGCGATAGCCCGGACCGTCCACGGTCCGGTCATTGCGGCCTTATCGAGGACCCAGCTCGCAGATGTCGACCGTTGCTACGAAGCGCTGCGCGACGCGGACCGGAGCCGGATCCACGTTTTCATCTCGACGAGCCCGAGCCACATGGAACACATGTTGAAGATGAACGAGTCCCAGGTGCTCGAACAGGTACGCCAAGGCGTATCCCGCGCACGTGAGCACACCGCAGACGTCGAATTCTCGCCCCAGGACGCCACGCGCACCCCGCTCGAGTTCATGTTCGAGGTTCTGGCCGCCGCCGTCGAGTCCGGGGCGACGACGTTGAACATCCCCGACACCGTCGGCTACGGGATCCCTTGGGACTACGGCGATCTCCTCACCCACGTGCGCCAGCAGATCGCCGGCGACTACGTCATCTCGACCCATTGCCACAACGACCTCGGCCTCGCAGTGGCCAACAGCCTGTCCGGGGTGCGCGCGGGTGCCCGCCAGGTCGAGGTTTGCGTGAACGGCCTGGGCGAGCGGGCGGGAAACGCCGCTCTCGAGGAAGTGGTCATGGCGCTCAAGATCCGTGGGGACCAGTTCCCCGGGCTGTCCACGGGCGTGAGCACCGAGGAGCTCGCCAGGACGAGCCGGATGGTGTCGCGCCTCACCGGCTACCAGGTCCAGTGGAACAAGGCGGTCGTGGGCAAGAACGCCTTCGCGCACGAGTCGGGTATCCATCAGCACGGCGTGCTCACGGAACGCTCTACCTATGAGATCATCGACGCCGCCTCGGTGGGCCAGGTCGGCGGCCAGATCGTCCTCGGCAAACACACCGGGCGCCACGCCTTCGCCGACACCCTGCAGAAGTTGGGCATCGTCGCCCAAGGCGACGCCCTGAACGCAGCCTTCGCCCGGTTCAAGGAGCTCGCAGATCGCAAGGTGCAGCTGACTGACGCCGATCTCGAGGCGATAGTCGCCGAGGAACTGGGCACCGCTGTCGAGGAGGGTTTCGTCCTCGAGGTTCTGGACGTTCAAGGTGGCACCGTCGGGGTACCGCGGGCGCGGGTCATAGTCAGCCGGGGCGGCCAGAAGTCCGAGGCGGTTGCAGAGGGCGACGGGATGATCGACGCCACCTGCAAGGCGATCAAGCAGGCGACGGGTATCGAAGCAAAGCTGAGGGACTTCAATGTCTCCTCGGTCACCGGTGGCATCGACGCCCTCGGCGACGTCGTCATCCAGCTCGACTCCGACGGGGTTCGCGCCTCGGGCCGCGGCCTTTCGACCGACGTGGTCGAAGCGGCCGCCCGTGCGTACCTAGCGGCGACCAACCGCATCGTCCGTGCCAAGGCCAGAACCGCCGGAGGCAAAGACGATGTCCATCTGAGCGAGTCGACTCCCTAGAGGGAGCCGACTCGGCTGTTCAGGCGCTCAGGCTGGGCAGCCAGCCCGGACGGTGTGCCTCGTAGGCATCGATGTCGGCCGTGTGCTGGGCTGTCAGGGCGATGTCGTCGAGGCCCCGCAGCAGGCGATCTCGGGCGTCATCGTCCAGGCGGAACGGCGCCGAGATCCCCGCTGCCGGGACCTCCACGAGCCGCCGTTCGACGTCGACTACGACCTCCAATGAAGGGTCGGCTCCGACCGCCTCCATGACGGCGCGCCCGTCGGCGTCGGAGACCTCGGCGGGCACGAGGCCAGAACGGGTGGAGTTGTTACGGAAGATGTCGCCGAAGCGCGGGCTCACGACGGCCCGAAAGCCGAAGTCGACAAGTGCCCACACGGCGTGCTCCCGGGACGATCCGGTGCCGAAATTCGGGCCGGCGACGAGGATCGTCGCCCCGGCGTGGCCTGGATTGTTGAGGACGAAGCTCGGGTCGTCGCGCCACTCGGAGAACAGTCCGGCGCCGAAACCCGTCCGCTCGATCCGCTTCAGCCACTCGCTCGGGATGATCTGGTCTGTGTCGACGTCCGAGCGGTCCAGCGGGACCGCCCGACCTGAGACGATGTGCACCGGTTCCAAGTTCAGGCCTCCAGGTCGGCTGGGGTCGCGAACCTTCCGAGCACTGAAGTCGCCGCCGCGACCGCCGGGGACACGAGATGGGTGCGCCCCCCCCTTCCCTGGCGTCCTTCGAAATTCCGGTTCGAGGTCGAGGCGCAGCGCTCACCGGCCGAGAGCTGATCCGGGTTCATGCCGAGGCACATCGAGCAGCCGCTCTCGCGCCATTCGAAGCCCGCCTCGACAAAGACCCGGTCCAGTCCTTCGGCCTCGGCTTGGTGCTTGACGTGTCGCGAGCCGGGCACGACGAGGGCACGCAGCCCTGGGTGTACCCGTCGCCCTTCGAGCACTCCCGCGGCCGTGCGCAGGTCTTCGATCCTCGAGTTCGTACACGAGCCGATGAACACCGTGTCCACGCCGATGGCGCGGATCGGGGTACGCGCCTCGAGGCCCATGTAGGCGAGCGCCCGAGACGCAGCCTCGCGTTCGAACGGCGTCGCCAGGTCGTCCGGGCTCGGCACCTCACCGTCGATCGACACGACCTGGGAAGGGTTGGTGCCCCACGACACGTGCGGCTGGATCGAAGCCGCTTCCAAGACGACCTCGGCGTCGAAGCGGGCGTCGTCGTCGGTCGCGAGCTGCCTCCAGTCAGCGACCGCCCGGTCCCAGTCGGCGCCTTTGGGCGCGTGAGGCCGACCCCGCAGGTATTCGAAGGTCACCTCGTCCGGGGCGATCATGCCGGCGCGGGCGCCTGCCTCGATCGACATGTTGCAGATCGTCATCCGGCCTTCCATCGACAAAGACCGGACGGCCGAGCCCCGGTACTCGACGACGTAGCCCACGCCGCCGGTGGTGCCGAGACGGCC
>ODAK010004382.1_pt1 | contig 14475 bp, 19 predicted proteins | sample 1539591 | NCBI WGS metagenome assembly ODAK01 (sample SAMEA3539303, study PRJEB22396) | soil metagenome | biome: tundra; feature: field; material: soil | place: USA | collected 2010-05 | depth 0.15 m | reverse complement strand
TACTGCGCGTTCGGCGATTACGCGACGATGATGGAAACGGTGGAGTCGCTCATCAAATACGTCGCGGAGAAAGTTTTGGGCACGATGCAAATTACAATTAACCGAAACTCTGAACTTAAGCTTCAATTTCTTCACATCTTGGAAATTGTTCGTTATCGTCGTGGGAGCGTAGTTGCCGCGCTTCCAGATGAACCGATTCACAAAAATTTGCTGGAGGCTACAGAAATCTTAGAAGGTCAAATTACAAATTATTTTAACGAACTTGGAAAAAAGCCTACAGGTGAACTTGCTGGGGGCGCAAAAGCGGCCATTGGGAATTATCGAATGGAGTTGAATAGAGCATTTGATTTCTATTGCAAAAATCCGCTCGGAACAATGCGGGATGCCCTTTTAGAAACAACAACTAACATTCAAGAACTCGAAGAAAATCTTGCACCGCTGTGCATAACCCATATCAACCTCACAAATTGGGATCGGAAGAAATACAAAGATTTGATCCGTGAAAAGGCCGGCGCGGATTGGTTCGACATTTCGCCCGCCGAACGCCGCCAGCGCGCACACGATCTTGGCGCGGAAATCGGTAAGGAATACGAGGACTTTGAAGTCACCGGCGCGGTGTTTGAGAAATTGATCGAACCAACTTTGATTCAACCAACGTTCGTCACGCACTTGCCGAAAGAACTCGTGCCGCTCGCCAAGCTCACGCCCGACGACCCGACGACCGTCGAGGTCTTCGAGTGCTGCATCAACGGCCAGGAAATTTCGCCGGGCTACACCGAGCAAAACGACCCGATTGCCCAACGCACAACGTTGGAGCATCAAGCTGGCGGCGAACAACAAAAGCTTGATGAGGACTTTTTGGTTGCCCTTGAACATGGAATGCCACCGGCTGGTGGCATCGGCATCGGAATTGACCGCCTGTGCATGATGTTACTTGGACAAGAAAGCATTCGTGATGTCATTTTATTTCCGCAACTCAAACCGAAATGAATTCAAGGATGCTGGCTAAAACCGAACTGTTATGACTATTGAAGAATTTAAGAATGAACAAAATAACATTGATGAAGAGGTTAAGCGGATTGCGGAACAACTGAATGCTGAAGTGGTTTATGACGGTGTAATCTCACCAGAACATTATTTATTGGCACCAATAAAAACATCATGGGTGTTAAGAGAACCACACGATTCTGGTGGGGGTTACGATTACAAGGCCGATATAATTGAAAAAATAAGCAGAAAGGGCATTGGACGGAATAAATACTTCGACCCAATGCGATACTTGGAATATTCGTTGAAAAACAATCTAGTGCTTTATGACGATATTCCTGACTCAGACAAAGATGTTACAGTTTCAAAATTGCTACTTCACACTGCATTCACAAACATAAATAAAATAGTTGGTGGAGCCAGCGTTAATTGGGACATATTTCCGAATTATATAGATAAGTTTAGCGGTTTAGTTAAAAGACAATTTACAATTGCAGACCCAAAAATTATTATTGCATCTGGAACTATAGATTTTTTCAACAGACACGGTTATTTAAGCAACGCTTCGGTTCATGCGAAAACTTACCGAAAATATTACGCCAGCGAAAACAATGTAATTTTGGATTGCTACCATTTAAGCCAACATACAATTAGTCAGGAAGCTTTCTGTAATGACATAATAAATGCGTTGAAGGATGCAAAATTGAAGGGGTTTCTAAACTAAACCGAATATGATCGAGCCGACGCACATCCAGCCCACGTTCGTCACGCCTCTGCCGAAGGAACTCGTGCCGCTCGCCAAGCTTTCGCCTGACGCCCCGACCATCGCCGTCTTCGAGTGCTGCATCAACGGCCAGGAAATTTCGCCCGGCTACACCGAACAGCGCGGAATGTCTTGAATCGTAGGACAGGCGTCGCGCCTGTCTCCAATTTAAGTCAGAGACAGGCTGGAAGCACTGTCCTACGGCGGCATCGGCATTGACCGCCCGATGCTCCTCGGCCAGGAAAGCATCCGCGACGTGATTCTGTTCCCGCAGGTGAAACCGAAACGAAATATCAGGCGTTGATTACGCTGGCGGCGTGGCTATATTACCACCATGACAACTGAAGCAATCAAAGACGCGATTCAGAGGCGTCCGTTTCGGCCGTTCAGGGTGCGGTTGGCGGACGGTGCGGAGATTCAGATTCAGAGTCAGGATTATGTGGCGCTGCACCCCGCCGGAAAGACATTCATCATCTTTGAGCCAGACGGCGGATATCGCATCGTGGATATTCCACTCGTGACGGACTTGTCGGTGAATTGAAAGGGGTATCGCCCGGCCCCGACGACCATCGTCGTTTTCGAGTGCTGCGTCAACGGCCAGGAAATTTCGCCCGACTACACCGAGCAGAATGATCCCATCGCACAACGCTCCACATCAGAACTGTAGCAGCCGACGTAAGGAGGCTCCATATTTGCTTCAGTTTGAGCCTCGTCACCTCGGCTGCTACGGAGTTTTGAAACCGGTTAAATTTCAAAGCGTGAAAATGTTTGAGGGTCTTGGCCGGGCGGTGCTATATTTTCCAGCATGAGTTTCACAGGAAAAATTCAAAATGGCGTGGTGGTGCTGCCGCCGGAAATCAAATTGCCGGAAGGAACGGCGGTGAACGTCGAGCCGCTGGCGGCGCCGGAAGATGATCCGTTCATCCAAGGCGTTTTGAAATTGGCCAAGCCGCGCCCGCACTGGCCAAAGGATTACGCCTTGAATCACGCTCATTACGTCAAAGGCCATCCGAAGAAAAAATGAGCGCCGTTTTCGCTGACAGCTTTCATTTTATCGCGTTGCTCAACGCGAAAGATCCCGCCCACAAGCGCGCCGCGGCGGAGCATGGGCGCAGGGATCAACAAATTGTCACGACCGATGCCATCCTGCTCGAAGTGGGCGACGCGCTGTGTCATCCCCGCGACCGCGATGATTTTCTGGCGCTCCATGAATTTCTGCAAAAGGACAAACGAATTAAAATCATTCGTTTGACCCCGTTGCTGATCGAGCGCGGCGTGCAGCGATTCCGCGAGCGGACGGACAAAGATTGGCCGCTCACAGACTGTATTTCATTTGTCGCGATGGAAGATGAAGGGCTTCACGAGGCGTTGACGGGCGACCAGCATTTCGAGCAAGCAGGCTTCAAGGCGCTGTTGAAATGATTTTAGGCTTCGCAGTTGAAGCCGAAATAATTCCGCAAATATTATTTCTTCGGGCCGGCCAGTGTGACGCTCTGGCCGATGGCCGGAATTTTGAACGCCTCGCTGGAAAGTGTCCGCCAGTCAAACCACAGCCAGCGGAAATTCGGCGAGTCCAGTGAGGTGTCGAAATGGAACGCAACACGGGAGGGCAGATCCGATGCATCCGATTCCAAAACTTCCACCGTGAGGTTGCCGAGATTGCAGCGGTCGCCTTTTTTGAATTTGGAGTCGGCTGTGTGCAGGAGCCGGTCGCAAGCATTGAAGGCATAGGCGATATGAGCGGGGCCGACGTCGTCGCAGGAGAAGATGTTCGAACCTTGCGATTGAATCACCAGCGTTTTGTCATCAGTCCGTTGGACGTCAAAACTCGTGCAAGCCGGCACCAGCACCCGCAAGGTTCTGGGCAGCAACTGGTGATGATATGCTTTGTAAGAAGGCACATAAACTGATTCAAGCGAGCATGGATGGTTGACAACAATCACATCTTCCTGCTCGATGTTTGGCCACTCCGGCGGAACGCGGCCCGCCCAGGCGAAAGCGAAAACCCCTGCTTTAACCACCACAACCCTTTTGGCGACCGCTCCCGGACCATGCACCAGAATCAACAACACGCACGCGACCCATGCGAGAATTCGGCAGCCCTTCCATTCCGGCAATCGGTTTGGCCGGTTGAACGTGCCGGCAATAAAACTGGCGATCAGTCCAAAAGCGCCGATGGCGATGAAGCCGAAGTTTTTTGACAGGGGCACCAGCACGGCCTCGGGGATGGCGGCCAATATCATGGCTGCGAACCAAAATGCGGTGACTTTGTCGCGAAACACCAGAGGAAGAAAAACCGCCAGTGCCGCAACTGCGAACATCCCATAAACCGCAATGATTATCGGATACAATGAAGGTTTGGCCGCAAACAAAAATTCCGGCGGCACGCCGGTCAGCTGACTTCCCAGCAAAACCATGTCTCGGGGAATCAATTCCCGCACAAAATGAAGCGGCTCTTGAGCCGGATCAATGTAAATGCCCACATGGCGCAGACCATAGCCGGAAAGCATGTAAATGATCTGCCACGCAGTAATCACCACGACCGAAGGCAAGATCGTTAATGCCCGATTGCGAAAAGAACCCGGTTCAAGCACCAGGGCATACGCGAGGATAAAGGCAAACATGGAAGCTCCGCTTTCTTCCGCAAAAAGGGAAAGCGCAAGGAACAACCCGGACAATATCATTGCCGAACGGGATTTAGTGGAACGCCATTGAAGATGCTCATAAAGACACAACAGGCCGAAGAAAAGCGCCAAAAAATAGCCGCGATTGGCCACGAACGCCGCCGGAAAGTAGGTGTTGCTATCGAGCAGAAACAACAGCGCCGCCAGTCCGGCGGCCCACCCCGCGCCCATCAGTTTCCGGTAAACAATCGTGAGGAGAAATACAACCGCCGCAAACCACGCGATGTTATGGGCGTGCATCAGCGCGGGTGAGTTGGGGAAGATCCGGTAATCGAGCCAGTGAGTAATGGCGGCGACCGGGCGGCAAAGACTGCATCTTAAATCATCCGGCGTCCACCACGGCAGCGCGCCGTAGTTCTTCATCAAAGCCAGATATTGCGGATTCCGATTTAAGCCAAAAAGGCCGAAAAGGACAGTTGAGAAACTGCCGGAATCCGAAGGCAACATGCCCGTCGCGTGCATACTCGGCGGCAATTGCTCCGGTCGAAATTCAACCATCCGTTGAGGCAGATCGTCAGCGATCAGTCCGAGCTTCAAAGCCGGCAACATCACCAAAATCGCCCCGATGGCAAGAAACACCGGCAGATGATGGTGGGCAAGAAATCTCTTTGAGAAATCCAGGATCCGGGTTCCTGTTCGATGGGCGGTCATCGCTTCTGTTCGATTGGGTCAACAATCGCTGCTGGCCATTATGTAGGGACAGAGGAAACCGGCAAGTCTCACGGAACAAAATGATCTCATTGAGCCGCGCCAGCGGCTCGAACACCAGACCGGCGGCGAACAGCAAAAACTGGACAAGAATTTTCTCGTCGCGCTGGAGCATCAAGCCGAAATGAATTAAACGCCAAGGCATAGCGCGGCTGACGCCGCAACCAAAGGAGCGTGGACAGCCTTGTCCGCGAGTCCCAACCCGCACGCGAGCAACACGCGGACAAGGCTGTCCGCGCTCCGCGAAGATTTTCCAAGAGCGCAGCGGAACTTGGGGACAGGGGCATGAGGGTCAGGGGAATGGCCAACCTTCCCCTGACACTCATTCCCCTGACAATGCGCTCTTGGCCAACCTCCGGGTGCTCGGTGTTGATCGTGCTGCGCAGCCCTTTGGCTGCGGCTCCGCCGCGCCATATCTTCGCGTCTTTGCGTTGAAAAAGAAATGCTCACCAGACTTTCCAAAGCCCGCAGCGCCGCCTTAATGAAGATTTGACAAAGTGGGAAATCCCACCATACTAAAACCATGCCGACATTGACATTGGAACGTCGCAAGCGGAAGCCCCGCCTCACGGTTGTGGAAGATTACGACGTCGCCGCCGACGCGAAGCGGCGCATCAGTTTGCGCAGCGCCAAGACGAAATATTTTCACGTCAAGGCGCTCTCGAACGGCTGTTTCCTGCTGGAACCGCGCGTGCTGGTGTCGCCCCAGGCCGTTTCCGCCCGCTCCCTGAAGATGCTGGACAAGTCCGTGGCCAGTTTGAAAAAAGGGCTGGCTTCGGCGCCGATTGACCTGGCTGCATTCATCAAGGCTTGAAAGATCAAATGGCCTTTAACATCCGCATGGGGTTGCCGGAGATGGCATCGTTCTGGAACGACCTTGTCATTCGCAGGCAGCACGGAAAACTGGACAAGGACGAAGAAAAGTTTTTCAAGAAGCTGGTCAAGGCTCTTGGCTGTCTGGCAGCAAATCCCCGGCACAAAAGCCCGGTGTCGCATGAAATTGATGACCTGACCCGCAAATACGGGTTGAAGATTTTCCAGTCTTATCTTGAAAACAACACGCCATCCGTCAGGCGGGTGTTCTGGACCTGCGGACCTGACAAGGGTGACATCAGCGTGCTGGCCATCGAGCCGCACCTGGAGGATCAAAAACGCGACGCTTACCAGCGCATCAAGTTGTCGTCTCCGGCGCCGGCCAAAACACACGCCGGCGAAAAACGCACAGCCGACAAAAAATCAACCACCGGACGGAAAGAATTATGAGACCTCTTCTTCCCGGGATGAATTTGCGGGGACATTGGTGTTCAATTTTGTTGTGGTCAGCGGTTTTGCTCGCGCCGGCCAGCCACGGGTCATTGCTGGAGACGAATCTGCCGTCGAAATTCTTCGGCTGGAATCGTGGCATCCATATTTGTCTGCCACCGTCCTACGGCACGGAACTACAGCGGCGTTATCCCGTTTTGTATCTGCACGACGGCCAGAATATTTTCAGTTCCGCTGGAACCAACTGCGCCTTTGGCTGGGGCAGTTGGGAGCTGGATAAAACGGCGGATGCACTTTCCCGCGCCGGGAAAATGCAGGAGATCATCATGGTCGCTGTGGACAACAGTTTCGAGCGCCGCGCGGAATATGGCGGTCGTCATCATGGCGCAAATGCGGCAACCAACACGGCCTTTGAAAATTACACCGCGTTTCTGACGACGGAATTGAAACCACAGATGGACCGTGACTATCGAACATTGCCCGAAGCGGCGCACACCGCCGTGATGGGCTCCTCCATCGGCGGCCTGTGCAGCGTGGTGCTGGCGTGGGAACATCCGGGAATTTTTGGCGGCGCGGCCAGCCTGTCCGGCACCGATGCGGTTGAGCAGACGAATTTCCTGAACGATGTGCTGAAGAGCTTTCACGGAAAGCCCAAACCGATCCGAGTCTATCTCGATTCCGGAGCCGAGGATTTCATGGGCGGCGACGATGGTTGCGCGCTGACCAAGCAGGTTGCCGCCGAATTTCGGCGCATCGGCTGGACGAGTAATCTGGAATGGTTTGTGGATGCCAAGCCGCTCACGCCCGCTGAACTGGAAAAGACCGGCCTGCGGCGGGACAAATGGCGCGAGGCGCAAACGAGCCAGCACAACGAATTTTATTGGCGGCAGCGGTCCTGGCGGGCGCTGACGTTTTTATTTCCGCCGGAAAAATTGAAGGAATAAGCAAAGCATGTTGACCGTAGCCGGACTCTCGAAATCTTTTGGCGGACGCGAACTGTTTGACGATGTTTCGTTGAACGTGATGGCGGGCGACCGCATCGCCATCGTCGGGCCGAACGGCGCGGGCAAATCCACGCTCATCAAAATCATCCTCGGCAAAGAGGAGCCGGACGCAGGCAGCGTGACGTTCATCCGCGGCATGCGCACCGGTTATCTGCCGCAGGAAAGCGAGCCGGCGGGCGACGAAACGGTGATGCAAATCACCGTGCCGCATGAGCACGAGCACGACGGCCAGTTCGTCGCCAAGGCAAAGCAGATTCTCGCCAGCCTCGGCTTCAAGCAGACGGATTACGACCGCCCGGCGCGCGAGATGTCCGGCGGCTGGATCATGCGGGCGCACCTCGCGCGGTTGCTCGCGGAGGAACCTGACCTGCTGATGCTCGACGAGCCGACGAACCATCTCGATCTCGAAACGCTCATCTGGTTTCAGAATTACCTGAAATATTATCCCGGCGCGATTCTGCTCATTTCGCATGACCGCGAATTTTTGAACGAGCTTTGCACGCACATCGCGGAGATGCGCTCGTCGCGCATCATGCGTTACACGGGCAACTACGACAGCTATCTCGAGCAACGCGCCGCCGCCGAGGTGACGATGATCGCCACCGCGAAATCGCAGCAGCGCGAGATTGACCGGATGCAGCTTTTCGTGGACCGCTTCCGCGCGAAGAACACGAAAGCCGCGCAGGCGCAAAGCAAGCTGAAGCAGATCGAGCGCATCAAGGAAGACATGGTCGAGTTGCCGGGCGGGCCGGAGGCGACGATGGGTTTTCGTTTTCCACAGCCGCAGCGCAGTGGCCAGCGCGTCATCACGCTGGAGAAAATCAAATTCGGCTACGGCGAGAAACTCATTTACGACGGCATTGATTTTGAAGTGGAACGCGATCAGCGCATCGTGCTGGTCGGCCCGAACGGCGCGGGAAAATCCACGCTGTTAAAACTTTTGGCGCAAGTGCTCACGCCGCAGTCGGGCGAACACAAGCTGGGCCACAACTCGAAATACGGCTATTTCGCGCAGCATCGCGCGGCGATGTTGAACCCGGCGCACACGGTTTTTGAGGAGGCGCTCGACACGCCACAACGCATCACCGAGCAGTCCATCCGCAACGTGCTCGGCAGTTTTCTTTTTCGCGGTGACGATATTTACAAACCGGTCAGCGTATTGAGCGGCGGCGAAAAGAGCCGGCTGGCGCTGGTGAAGCTCTTGCTCGATCCTCCGAACCTTTTGCTGATGGACGAGCCGACGACGCATCTGGATTTGGCCAGTGTTGACGCGCTGATCGAGGCATTGAAGCAATATCAAGGCACGCTGGTTTTCATCAGCCACGACGTGCATTTCATCCGCGCGCTGTCCACGCACGTCGTGCGCGTCGAGGCCGGACAACTCCGGCATTTCGGCGGCGGCTACCAGTATTACCTTGATAAAACGGCGCAGTCGGCGCGTGCGGCGCTCACGAGTTCGAGTTTCACCAGCGATGGTTCAGCCGTGAGCAAGCCGGAGGTTCCGCAAGTTGACCGCAAGGAACAGAAGCGCTTGGAAGCCGAGCAGCGGCAGGCGCGGTCGCGGAAGAAACAGGAAATCCAGAAACGCATCGCCGCGCTGGAAAAGGAAATTGCGCTGCTCGAAGCGCAGGAACGTGAACTGGCGGCGGAACTGGAGAAGCCGGAAACGTATCACTCCGGCGGCCGCGCCACGCAGGTCAACCGCGATCTGCTGCACGTCTCCGACCGGTTGCCGGAAGTGACGGCGCAATGGGAGGAGGCGGCGGCGGAATTGGAGCAGCTTGAAGATTCTGCAATTGTCTGACGGAGCGCGGGTCTGTGACCCGCAGCAATGTTCGAATGTTCCAAGACGCCACCACTTGATTTGAATGCGTCCTGCTTGACGAAGCCGCTGCGGGTCTCAGACCCGCGCTCCGGCAGCTTGCGAACAGGTTCCGATTGCGTTTCAATGTCTGCCGTGAGCCTGCCTCCCAACCCGCGTCGCCCCGGGTCGCCGCACAATCCCGGCGTGCGCGATTTGATCGCGGGCAAACGCCGCTGGTCTTCATCTCCGAAACCGGAAGACGCCAGGCGGGGTTTCGTGGTTGGAACGAGCGCGGTTATTTGCCGCATCGCGACGAGCCGGGACTGATGCAGTTCGTCACGTTCCGACTTGCCGATAGTTTTCCCGAATCACTTCGTTCAGAGTGGGAACAGCTTTTCCAGATTGAAGACGATCGTGTGCGGCGGGCGGAGTTGGAGGCTTGCCTGGACAAGGGACGCGGCGAGTGTCACCTGCGTCGCGTTGATATGGCCCAACTCGTCGAGAACAATCTCCGGCAGTTTTCCGGCGAGCGGTATGACTTGCGCGCATGGGTGGTGATGTCGAATCATGTGCATGTCTTGTTCAAGGTGGAAACCATTCCGATGTCGGAGATTGTCGGCGCATGGAAAAAGCACACGGGCAGGCTCGCGAACAAACTGCTTGGAAAACAGGGGGCTTTTTGGGCGGAAGATTATTTCGATACTTTCATGCGTGACGCCGGGCACGAGCGCAGAACGATTCATTACATCGAGAACAATCCGGCAAAGGCGAAGCTGGTGCTCGCCCCAGAAGAATGGCCGTGGAGCAGCGCGCGGTTTCGGGATGAGTTCGGCGGGTTGCGGCTTTAACGGAGCGCGGGTCTGTGACCCGCAGCAACGTCCGAATGTTCCAAAACGCCACCACTTGATTCGAATGCGTCCTGTTTGACGGAGCTGCTGCGGGTCACAGACCCGCGCTCCGGCGGCAAATTTCACAGCCAGCTTTTCAGCCGCTCGCGCAAAATCTGGCGGGCGCGATAAAGCCTGGATTCCACAGCCTTCGGCGTCGTTTCCAAAATTGTTGCGGTTTCAGCGATGCTGCGTTCCTCCCATTCGCACAGCACAATCGCCTCGCGCAAATCCTCCGGCAGATTTTTCACGGCGGCACGAATGGCTTCGACGCGCTCGCCGGCGAGAGCCGCTTCTTTCGGCGAAGGTGTATTTGCCGGCAAAGTGCTGCCCAGGGTCTGTTCGGTTTCGGCATTTTCCGCGTCGAGCGAAAGGTTCGGATGCCGCGAACGCCAGCGGAAATGATTGCGCGCCAGATTCGCGGCGATGGTGAACAGCCAGGTGGAAAATCTTTGTTCCGGGCGGTAGCTGTCCCGCGATTTGAAGACCCGGACAAAAGTTTCCTGCGCGAGATCGTTCGCGTCTTCTTCGCTGCCGACCATGCGGCAGAGAAAATGAAAAACCGGCGTGGCGTGGCGCTCCATCAAATCGTTCAGCGCGGCATCGTGGCCGGCCTGCAACTTTTCCATGTCCGCCCGGTCGCGGGAGTCCGGCGAAGGCTGGGCGTCAGTGCTGATGCTCATGGCCGGTGTCGCCCGACATGGATTGTTCCATCAGCCCGTTGGTGCCGAGCGTGAGCCGTTTCATCTCGGCAAGATAGCGTTGGCCCTGCTCCGGCGGCATCGCCTGGCTGACGGTGATGAAATGCTGGAGCATCTGCGCCTGGCATTGCGCCCGCAACGCGGCGACTTCATTTAATTTTGTCTGCGCCTCGGCGGTGAGATTGGTGCTGGTGCCGAGAGCGGATGCAAGTTCACCTTTCTTCGCGGCGATCTTCGCGCACATTTCAGCGCACTTGGGCAGATAGCCTTCATGCAGTTCGCGGACATGCGCCATTTCGGCGTCGCTCAAATGAAATTCCTCGCGCAGCCAGGCGAGGTCGTCCGCCGGCTTGACACAGCACATCACGGTGGCGCGCTGGGCGGTGAGATACGAACCCGCAAAAATCCCCGCGCCCAGCGCCAGCGCGCCGAGAAGGATGACGAGCGAACGGTTCATGTTTCAGCGCCCGGTTTGAGGCGCGACGGACGCGAGGTAATTCATTTGCGCGTCGTGCCGGGCCAACTGCCGGCCTTCCAGCGTGCCGGCGGAAACACCGGCCAGCAGCAGCACGGCGGCGGCAGCAACCGCGAAACGCGGTCGCAGAATCAAAGCCACGAGCGCATCCAGCCACGAGGCCGGTTTCGCGGGCGCTTCCGCGTCCTCAATGCGCCGCCAGACGTTTTGCTGGAAGCGCGGTGGCAGACCGGGCGACACGCGAGCCTCGCGCAGGAGCGCGCTGATTTGCGCGTCATCGGGATGAATATTGTCTTCTTTCATAAGCTGAACGGCGGCGGGATTTGGCCGCCGCCCGTGGTTTAACATTTTTGTTGTGCCGGGACAACCCGGTTGATGATGCAGCCGGGCGGTTTGGTTACTACATCGCCGCCAGTTTCATGCAGCCCGGCATGGTCGCATGGGAGGCGCATTCCGTCACGGACTTCGGACTGTTGACCATGCTATTGCGGCATCCCAACGCCGGATTTTGATCATTGGCAACGCCTTGGATGACCTTGATCTGATTGGCCTGGGCGCGCGGCGAGAGCAGCGCGGACGCGGTGGGACCAACGTAGGCCACCGTGATGGCCAGGGCTGGCACCGAACTGCCAACCGCCTTGGTCTCGTTGCCTTGCGCACGCGGCGAGAGCAGCGCATCCGTGGCAAACGTGGTGAAGGTGAACGCGGTGACGACGGCGCCGAGGAGAAGGACTTTGGTATTCATATTGATTTCTTTTTTGTTTAGGCAACGCGGCATTGCGTTGCGGATGGAGGTAATACCCCGGCAAAATGGAAACCACGCAAAAAAAACAAAACCCCGGCTGGGGAGGTGGAGCCTCCGGCCGGGGCTTGGAAGAATGAAGCTGCAGAGGCCGCTGGCAGACTGCATTAGTTCAAGACTACTGAATGTCTGAACGCAAGTGGCATGCCAACCCCGTCACCCGCGTTTTTCCTCACAAATCAGCCGCATTCGCTCCCGGCGCTCGTTTTCCGGTGGTGATTTTTAGACGGCGCGGGCAAAAGCAGTCATGGGAAATTGACGCCGCCGCCGCGCTTCTTTACTCTCCCCGCAGATGACAAACCACAAGCAAGCAAACCCTCCAAAGAAAAGTCATGATATGAGCCAATGGTTCTGGTATGCGGTGGGCGCAGCCGTTCTCTACGGCCTGCATCAGGTGTTCACCAAGCTGGCGTCCAGCACCATCAGCGACGGGCTGGGTGGTTTCGTGGTGGAGGGGAGCGCGGCGTTGACCATCCTGATTTATCTTGGCTGGCTGTGGTTCTCCGGGCATTGGGATCAAAAGGCGGAAGCGGCGGGCATTGGCTGGTCGGTGGTCACGGGTTTGTGTGTGGGCGTGGGGACGATTTTGTTTTTCCTGCTGTTCCAGAAAGGCGGGCCGCTTTCCGCCGTGCCGATGGTGCTGGCGGGTGGCGCGGCCATCATGGCGGTGGCCGGAGTTTTGGTCTTCAAAGAATCATTGAGCATGGCGCGGGTGGCGGGCATCGTCCTGGCCATCGCCGGATTGTATCTGCTGCGGAAGAGTTAGTTCCGCGCCACCACCACGGGCAGCGTGCGCACCATAACGATGCAGCCGGCTGCGCCGTGAAAAGGCGCGACGGGCATCGCCACATTCTTAAAACCATCAGGCCGGATTGAGCAATCATTCCGGCTGCTTGTTTCTTGCATGGATGCCTTCGCTGACCGGTAGGGTTACACCCCATAGCGAAAAACGAACGTGCCCATTAAATTTCTTGACGCGTTGAAAATAACAACGCGACCAACCAAAGACCAAAAATTGGCGGCCCGCTGAAACATCATGAAATAGACCGACACGGGAATCGTGCGTGTTTTTGCATCCGCCGGGGTAGAAATAGAAACAGCGCATCAAACAAAGGCTGTAAGTCCAAACAAACAAACAAAACGAAAGATTGACCAATGAATATTACAAAACGAATCAGCAACTGCCTGACACTCTCCACCATTATCCTGGCCGTCGCCACGCTGGCGTTGCTGCCCAGCCCGGCGCAGGCGCAGGGAAAGGGAGCCAACATGCTCAAGAAAATCCAGACGGCGGAGGACGTCCAGCAAATTGAGCCGGGCGACACCATCGTGATGTCCTGCCCCAAGTGCAAGGACACCTACGTGCAAGTCGTGGAAAAGAGCTGGCACGCCGCCACGCCGGACCAGTTGAAAACCGTGGGGATGCACCTCTGCTCCAGTTGCGACACCCGGCTGCTGACCAAGGGCATGGGCAAGCACGCCGAAAATACGCTGGTCCACACCTGCAAAGTCTGCGGCAGCGAGGACGTCTCCTGCTGTTTGATGAAGAAGGGGGCCGGCCCGACCACCGGCATGGTCGAAGACAAGAAATAGATTACCTCCAAGACTCCCAACCAGCCGCCCAGCGCGAACCAATAAAACATAACCAACCATGATGAACCAAACTAACGGTTGGATGGGCGGCTGGGCGGGCGGCGGGATGTGGCTTTGGACGGTGATCGGCGTGGCTTTGGTGGTGCTGCTGTTGGTCGTGATCAGCAAGGTTTCCAAGAAATAATCCTGCGTTGACAACCTCCCTTGGTGTGACGACAACCCAGAAGGAAACCCGACCATGAATGAATCGAAAACCATGACCCAAGACCCCGTTTGTGGAATGCCCGTGGAGGAAGCCACCGCGCTCTACGACAAACACGATGGGAAAACCTTCTATTTTTGCAGTTACTTCTGCCGGCATGAGTTTCTTGCCAAGGGCCTCCTCGCCAACTTCGCGGAACAGTCTGAAAGCACCCATGGATAACCATCCTCCGGCTGGCAAAGTCATTTATACCTGCCCGATGCACCCGGAGGTGCAACAGGATCATCCAGGAAACTGCCCCAAGTGCGGCATGACGTTGGAGGTGAAAACCATTTCAGCAGTCGAGGAAGATAATCACGAACTCATGGACATGACGCGGCGGTTCTGGATTGGCGGGGCGCTCGCCCTGCCAGTTTTTCTGTTGGCGATGGCACACATGATTCCGACGCTGGGTCACGAGAACTGGGTCATGGGTGATATGTCACGCTGGATTCAATTTCTGCTCTCAACTCCCGTCGTGCTGTGGGCGGGCTGGCCGTTCTTCAAGCGCGGCTGGCATTCAATCGTCACGCGCCATTTGAATATGTTTACGCTCATTGCCA
>ODAK010004381.1_pt1 | contig 14476 bp, 14 predicted proteins | sample 1539591 | NCBI WGS metagenome assembly ODAK01 (sample SAMEA3539303, study PRJEB22396) | soil metagenome | biome: tundra; feature: field; material: soil | place: USA | collected 2010-05 | depth 0.15 m | reverse complement strand
CCAGTGATGGGATGTGGGTCGGGAGATCGGCTCTCGCAACCTCGGCGATCCTCCGTCGCCCACCTCGCATGCGAACCCTGCCGTCATGGTGGAGGACGGGCTGGCCGTCGCGGGTCAGCCAGACATCCGTCTCCACGCCGCTGATGCCCAGCGAACGCGCGAACGCGAACGCCTCGATGGTGTTCTCGCGGCGGTGAGCCATGCCTCCTCGATGCGCGAAGACACGTATCGAGTGCGACGCGAGCCCCGACCCGTCCAGTCCCATCTACGCGGCGTCGCCGAGCCGGACCCGGCCGGCGCCGGTATGTGCTCGCGATCGCCATATGCGCTGCAGGACGACCCGAGCCACCCCGTAACTGAGGAACCCGAGAGTCATGCCCGCAAGGGCATCGAGGAAGTAGTGCTCGCCGAGATATACCGTCGCGAAGGCCATGATCACCGGATAGGCAAGCCACAGCCAGCGGCGGCCGAAACGCCAACCGCGTGTGCCGATGATGGTGGCGGCGATGAGCGACGGCACAGCGACGTGGAGTGCCGGCATCGCACCGTACGGCGCGGGGTCCGCGCCGGAGTACAGGCGCCCGATACTGCCCAGGTGGTCGAGCAGGCTCACGGTGATGCGGTCAACCGGAGGGAGGAACCCATCACGTGCCGCGAGCCAGGGCGGCGTCTCGGGGTAGGCGACGTGGACGAGGAAACCCACCGCCATCATCCCGACGTACGCGCTCACGAAGAGCCCGAAATGCTCGCGATGCCTGGTCCAGAGCCAGAGCCCGAACAGGATGGGCGCCGCGAAGAAGCTGAGATAGACGAGTGCCAGCGGGAGGTCGATCCAGGACGCAATCCCGCTGAGATGGCTCTGCAGCCAGACGGATGCGACATTGCCGCCGAACATCGCGTGCTCGATGAGGATCGGCGCCGTGGTGTGCGCTGACTCGGTGTTGCGCTCGACCATTGTGCCCACATCCGAGAACATGACACCCACGCTCAGGAATGGAAGGAAATCCCAGACAAAAGCCCGCGCCGGCGCGAGCAGGGCGGCGAGCGCCAGCGCGATCAGGAGCACGTGGTCCGAGGTCACGCCGACCGCACGCACCAGCATGAGGACGGACGCGACCGCGGCGTAGGCGAGCAGAACGCCGTAGACCACCGGATGCCGCGAGATCCCCCGGACCCGGTCGTTCGCGACGGGCGCCGCCGATTGCGCGTCGGCGTCGTTGGCGACCATGCGTTGACGCTATCGAATCATCGCGCCGTGCGGTGAGAGGCGCTCGTCCCGGAGTTGCGGGGCCGAAGGACCCCGCCTACACGGCCCCGGCAGGGATGAGCACGGCCGGGGCCCGGCGGTGCGAGCGGATGAAGAGCCACGCGCCGATGATCGCAAAGGGGATGAGTTGCAGATCGATCAGGATGGCCAGTGCGCCGGACCTTGCCGATCCCTCACCGAGGTGGACCATGAGGCCGACGAGGACTCCTTCTCGGAGGCCGATGCCGTTGATTGCCACCGGCACCATGGTGGCGATCAGAGAGATCGGCACCACGACGGCGAAGATGCTCGGGGGTTGATGCACCCCGACAGCCGCGGCGAACGACTGCATGGCGAAGATGTTGAGCATCCACCCGGCGACCGCCAATCCGACGCAGCCGAAGAGTGCGCCCGGCGTTTCCCGAAAGCTCGCAAGGGCCTCGGTGACCGGCGTGACCGCGCGCGCCGCCGACGCGACGACCCGTCGATTGTGCCGGTGCAGGGTTCGTGTCAGGCGATGCGCCCCGAGCGCGAGCCACCAGATTCCGAGCATGAGCCCGAGGTACGCGGCAGCCGCGAGGACGACCGGCACGCCGAAATCGACGTGGGCCACGAGAGCACCGATGAAGCCGCAGATCGCCATGCTCAATCCGCTGGCCATCCGGCTCGCCGCCAGGGAGGCGAGGCCGCGCCCGTGGCCGATCGCTCGGCTCAAGCCGGTTGCACGGGTGGCATCGCCTCCGGCGCTGCTCGGTGTGACGTGTCCGACGAAGACACCCTGCAGGTACCAGGAAGCCAGGCGCGGGAGCGCGACCGAGGCTCCCGACGCACGGACCACTGTGGCCCACGCCAGGACTGCGCAGGAGAGACCGAGTGTGGTGAGCCCGACGCCGAGAAGCTCGAGACGAAGGTCCGCCTGCCCCAGCACAGCGGCGGCCTGCCCCATGTTGATGCCGTGGATGAGCAGCGCGAGGCCCAGTCCGGTCACGGCGATGCGGAGGGCGCGCGAGCGCACAAGCCTGTGGATCTGCGTCATGGACTTCCTGATCATCCCTCAGTACCGTGTTTGGAGGGCGGTCAAACGCGTCCCGATGGCAGATCCGACCCCCTGGGCTCTAGGCTGCCGTCGGTGGCACTCCCAGATCTGCTCCAACCGGACACCGCCCCGCTCCGTGTGGCGTGGTTCGGTCATTTCCAGGGACGCCACGGCAACGGCCTTGCCGCCTACAGCCGGCAAACCGTGGCGGCGATGCGCGCTCGGGGGATCGAGGTGCTGTTCTTCGCGCACCGCGAAGGCGCCGTCACACCCGCCCCTCGACAGGTGGAGTTACGCGCCGTCCATCTGAAGACGGTGACGGTGTCCTTGCCCGGTTCGCTGGATCGCATCGCCGCGGAGCTGACGAGGTTCCAGCCTGATGTCATCCATGTCTCGGTGAGCTTCTCGCTGCTCGACGGCGCCGTCGCAAGCCTTGCCAACCACCGGCACATACCCGCGGTCGCGACGGTGCATCTGCCCTACGGAACGCTGCACTCCGCGCGTGCGCGAGTCCTTCGGGAGATCTATCGCTTTCAGGCGTGGCGCCTCGCGAACTTCGACGCGATCGTCGCGCTGAGCGAGGGACAGCGTGCGCTGCTTGTCGAATCGGGCTGCGACGCGGCGCGCATCGTGGTGATTCCCAACGCCGTCGACACCGATCGTTTCAAACCGGGGCGCTCGCGGCTGCGGGCCGCGCTGAAGGGACGCTTCGTGGTCGTGTACATGGGGCGCCTCGATCCGGAGAAGCGAGTCCCACACCTGGTGCGGTCATTCCTCGCGCAGGGGTGGGGAGACGATCACCTGCTCATCATCGTGGGGGGTGGGACGCAACGACGCCGGCTGGAGCGCCTCGCCGCAGAGCACCCCCAGGTGCGACTGCTCGGCGTGCTCTCAGACGAGGAGGACCGCGTGGACGTCCTGCGTGCGGCCGACGCCTTCGTCCTGCCCTCCACGGCTGAGGGGCTGTCACTGGCGCTGCTGGAAGCGATGAGCGCCGGTCGCGCGGTGATCGCCACCGATGCCGGAGAGGACGGCGCAGTCGCCGGCGACGCCGGCCTCGTCATCCCCGTCTCGCCACTCGAGCCGGCGCTCGGTGATGCGCTGCGCCGGCTCCACGACGACACCGCACTGCGGCGCACCCTTGGCGATCGCGCTCGCGCGCGGGCGCTCGAGTCCTACAGCCTGGGCACCAACATCGACCGCCTCGAGAAGCTCTACCTGGAGCTGCGCACTGCGGGCGCAGACGCCATCGAGGTGGCGCCCCCGCCCGGCTGAGTTTGTTCGAGCCCCGCCCCGGCCTATCCGGTGGGCGCGATCGCGTCGGGCGGCTCGACGTGCACCGACGGGAGGCCTCTGATCTGCTCTTTGGTGAGATCGAGCTTGATGCCATCAGCATCGATCCTCGCCGCGGCGGCGATCGGGATCGCAACCTCCCTGGCGCCCCACGAATGCCCTTGCTGCAGCAGCACGTGAGTCACGTGGCGGGTGTCCGGATCGACGACGAGCCCCTGCACCTTCCCGATGTCGCCGTCGGTGGCGTGGACCTGGTCGCCGCGCCGGATGGCGACCTCGCCGAGCGGGACGGTGTCGTGGACGAGCGGCCGCGGGCTCCTCGAGCCGAGGCCTGTCTCGCGCTCGCTGAGGTCGCCGAGGGCAAAGCCCCCGATGCCCATGCCCATGCCGAGACCGAGACGATAGTAGGGTCGGCGAAGCACCTGGTCCGCGCCGTAGTCGCCATGCCCTGGTCCCGGCAGGAACTCGGTCTCTTCGGCGGACTCGAGGTTCTCGAACTCCTCCAGCGTGCAACTCAGCCGGACACCGCCGTCGGTGGCCGCGACCACGTTGAGGGGTACAAGCTTCCCGAGACCTCTGCGATGGCGCGGCTCGACCACAAGGTGGGTGATCGCCACGGCGATCGGGTCGACGACAACGCGAGACACAGTCCCGCACGATCCGTCGCTGCAGCGCGCTTCAGCGCCGATCGTGTACCGCGTGGGGATGCTCATGCGGAGGCGAGGTAGTCGAGGACGAGGTCCGCGGCGGAGCCGATGCTGCCGGCGACCGCGTCGCTCAGCCCCTCGCCCCAGCCGAGATCCTGCGGCTCGATGCCGACGATGCGCAGCGATCGGGGCATTCGCCCGACGGCCCGTCCGAGGGCGATCGCCTCGAGGATCCCAAGGCTGTGCGAGCCGTGCTCACCACTGTGCGAAGGTCCGACGTGCTCTTCCCACCGGATGCCGGTGATCGATCCGGGAACGGTGCCCTGGCGGACTGTCTCGACGACAACCGCAAGCGGCATATCCGCCCACGAGTCGATGAGCCGGGCAGGTTCACCGTCACTCTCGAGCACGACCGTGGACGCCGGAACGCGACCGGCCAGGGCGTCGATGACCCGCAGCGCCGATCCGTCGTCCCGGCGGTAGCGGTTGCCGATGCCGATGACGACTGCTGAGGCGCTCACCCCCGATCCACGGTGAGGTCGAGGAAGTGGGTCGCGCACGAGATGCACGGATCGTAGTTTCTGATGGCCTGCTCGCACTGCCTCGTCAGCTCGGGATCGTCGAGGTGGAGGCGGTCCTGTACGAACTGGCGCAGCCCGTGCTCGATCGATGGCTGATTCTGCGCAGTGGGCGGCACGATGACGGCTTCGCTGATGATGCCTTCGGCATCCACGGTGTATCGGTGGTAGAGGAGCCCGCGCGGCGCCTCGGTGGCGCCATGGCCCGTGCCGCCGAGTGCCGGAATGTCGGCTGCCGGTCGCTCGGGCGGCTCGTATGCCTCGATGATCCGCAACGCCTCGTCACACGCGAACACGGTTTCGAGCGCCCGAACCACGATGCTCTGGAACGGGTTGCGGCAACTGTGCCCGACTCCGACCTCGGCGGCGACCTGTTTGACGATTGGCGGAAGCTGATCGAAGTTGAGGTTGTAGCGTGCCAGGGGGCCGACCGTGAAGGCTCCGGCCCGCGCGCGTCCGTGCAGGGCGGTGGAGTGGGCAACGTGTTCCTCGCCGAAATGGTCGGGGAACTCGGTCACCGCGATATCCAGTCCGGAGGTCGAGGCGATTCGACCTTCGTTGATGGCGTACTCGTGCTCGCTGTGGAGCGCCACCAGATCTCCGTCGAGTGTGAGATCCGGGAAGTCGAAGGTGGCAACCCAACGAGCGGTCGCGATGGCCGCATCGCGCGCCCATCGGAGACGTTCCGCGATCGGCTCGAGGTCGGTGATCGCCGGCGCTTTGTAGAAGCCTCCGACGCGCACGTTGACGGGATGAATGGCCCGCCCGCCGAGCACGTTGAGGATGTCGTTGCCCACCTTCTTCAGCTTGAGGCCACGTTCGACGATGTCGCGGTGATCCCGCGCCAGGTCGATCGAGCTCTCGTAGCCGAGGAAGTCCGGCGCGTGGAGCAGGTAGATGTGGAGCGCGTGGCTCTCGATCCACTCGCCGCAGTAGAGAAGGCGCCTGAGCGCACGCACCTGAGCGTCGATGCTGACGCCGGTCGCGTTCTCGACCGCCTGGCACGCGCTCATCTGGTACGCGACCGGGCAGATGCCGCAGATGCGCGCGGTGATGTCGGGAACCTCGGTGTACGAGCGCCCTCGCAGGAAGGCCTCGAAGAAGCGCGGGGGCTCGAAGATGCGCAGCTCGACATCACGAACCTCGCCATCACGCACCACCACGTGCATGCTTCCCTCGCCTTCCACGCGGGCCAGCGAGGCTACCGACAGTGTGCGAGATCCAGTGTTGGAGTGAGTCATCTGCCCTCCGCGGCCAGCTCGGCCGCCGTGCTGGCGTCGCGGAACTCCGGCGTGTCCGCGTTGAAGGTGCGAAAGACCCGGACCAGCTGAAAGTCCGACATGCCGGCCGCGCCGAGCGCCCCGACGAATGCCGGGATGTTGGTGGTGTCCGCGGGCCCGAAGCATCCGTAGCAGCCGCGGTCGTACGCGGGACAGATCGCTCCGCAGCCTGCGTGGGTGACCGGCCCCAGGCAGGGGATGCCCTTGGAGACCATGACGCAGACCGTTCCGCGTCGCTTGCACTCGACGCACACGGAATGCGACGCGATCTGCGGACGCCGGCCGTGGAGGAACGCGGTGATCACCTCGAGCAGCTGGCGCTTGTCGATGGGGCAACCGTGCAGCTCGAAGTCGACATCGATGTGCGCCGACGGCGGCGTGGACCGATCGAGCGTGTGAATGTACTCGGGATGCGCGTACACCACGCTGGTGAACTCGCGAACATCGGCGAAGTTGCGCAGTGCCTGTATCCCACCCGCGGTGGCGCACGCTCCGATCGAGATCACATGGCCGGAAACCCGGCGGACTTCGCGGATGCGTTCGATGTCGTCGGCCGTGGTGATCGACCCCTCCACGAGCGAAAGGTCGTACGGCCCCGAGACCACCGCGCGCGACGCCTCGAGGAAGTAGGCGATCTCCACCTGACCCGCGATTTCGAGCAGCTCGTCCTCGCAGTCGAGCAGTGTGAGCTGGCACCCGTCGCAGGACGAGAACTTCCACACCGCCAGCTTGGGTTGCGCTGCCGCGCTCACAGCTGGCGCACCGCGAGGAGTGGCTCCACCTGTTCCCAGGTGAAGACGGGGCCGTCGGCGCAGACGAAGGCCGACCCCAACTGGCAGTGGCCGCACTGCGCGATGGCACATTGCATGTTCCGTTCCATCGAGACGCGGATCCGAGACGCCGGCATGCCGCGCTCCATCAACGCGAGAGCGGTGAATCGCATCATCACCTCGGGACCGCAGATCAGCGCGATCGCATCCGGATCGACGTGGACGCGCGGGAGCACGGTCGTGACCACGCCGACGGTGCCGTGCCAGCCGGGAGTGGCCCGGTCCACGGTCACGTGGACGGCGAGGTCGGCGCGTGCACGCCACGTCTCGACCTCCTCTTTGAACGCAAGCTCCTCCGGCGTACGCGTCCCGACCACGATTTCGACGGTGCCGAAGCGCTCGCGGTGGGCGATGACCTGGGTGATCACCGATCGCAGCGGGGCGAGGCCGATGCCTCCGGCGACGATGACCAGGTCGCTGCCCGCTGCGCTGTCCAGCCCCCAATCCGATCCGAACGGTCCGCGCAGCCCGAGCGTGTCGCCGATCTGGAGTCGGCACAGAGCACGTGACACGCTCCCCACGTTGCGAACCGTGTGCGCGATCGGTCCGTCACCCAGGGGATTTGCGCTGATCGAGATCGCAACCTCACCGACCGCATAGGCGTACAGCATGTTGAACTGACCGGCCGCGAAACGCAGCCGCGAGCCGTCGGTCGCCTCGAGCTGGAGCGTCACGACGTCGGCAGACTCCACCCGACGTCCGACGACCCGATAGCTCACCGGAGTCATGGCGCTCCGGGGAGGGGACTCAACCTGCGTTTGGAGGGCCATACAGATCCAGAATGCGCATCCGAGCCGCATGCAGGCGATCTCCGAGGATGGAGGCGACACGCTGCGCGAGGTCGAACCCGAGCGCGGGATCGGCGGCGCACTTGCCGCGCAGGCACACGGCGTCGAAGACGACGGCATGCACGTCGTCGAGAGCGTCTGCGTCGAAGTGCCAGCGGTATGGAGGAAAGAGCCAGGCCCAACCGAGGACGTCGCCGGTGTGCAGCGTGTCGATGGTGAGCATGCCGCGGCCCGGCGAGCTGACCCCGATCGCGATTCTGCCCGCGCGCACCGCCCAGAATGCATCGGCAGCCGAACCCTCGCGGATGATCGATGTGCCTTTCGGTATCACGACATTGCGCGCACAGCCGGTCAGCACCTCGAGATGCGCCTTCTCCATTCCCGCGAAGAAGCGATGCGGAGTCAGCTCGTCGGCGATGGAGTTCATTTGGATCGACCCCGAAGACCGTCTGTGGCTCGGATCGCGGCAGCTTCCTCAGTGATGTCGATCCCCACCGGGCACCATGCGATGCAGCGGCCGCATCCGACGCAGCCGGATGTGCCGAACTGTTCCCACCAGGTTCCCAGCTTGTGGGTCATCCACTGGCGGTAGCGGCTGCGCACGGTCTGCCGCACCGTTCCCCCGTGGATGTACGAGAAGTCGTGCGAGAAGCAGGAGGCCCACTCTCTGACGCGCGAGCTCGAGTCACCGTCGGGCGCCTGCGCTTCGACATCGTCGCTGCAGAAACACGTCGGGCATGCCATGGTGCAGTTGCCGCAGCTGAGGCAGCGGGCAGCCACGTCGTCCCAGCGTGGATGCTCGAGGTTGCGCTGGAGCATCTCGGGCAGGCCGCGTGTCTCCATCTGCCGGCCCATTTGCTGCGCGGACGCGTCGGTGACGGCCTGCGCCGCGTCGAGATCCTTCGCGGTTGCCGGTTGCGCGGTGAGGGTGTCCAGCAATTCCTGTCCTGCCGCCGAGCCGGCCTCGATGACGTATCGGGGCGTGTTCGCGTCGAGCAATTCGGTGATGGCGAGGTCGAATCCCTCGCGAGCCCGTGGGCCGGTGTCCATGGACGTGCAGAAGCAGACGCCGGAGGGGGATCCGCAGTGCACGGCGATGATGAACAGCTCGCGACGCCGGGCCGCGTAGGTGGGGTCGGGATGCGCCGCGCCCCGAAACACGCGGTCATGCACCAGGATCGCAGCCAGCTCGCAGGCGCGGACGCCGAGGAACGCGTACCGAGGCACCGGCGCCGCGGTCTCCTCGAACGCCACGGTTCCGCGCTCGTCGCGTCGTGCCCGCCAGAGGGTGGTGGCCGGCGGATACAGGTAACGCTTCCACGAGGAGGGCGCGGTCGCGAAGCCGAACACCGCGGCGTCGTCGCGTTCGCGCAGACGGTACCGAGCCGGCGCCTGCTCGTCGCCGACGCCGCGTGGCAGTTGCGAAGCGCTGGTGACCGGTTCGTACGAGATGGCCCCTTCGCGCACCGTCGGCGCGATGACCGTGTAACCCCGCTCACGGACGGCGGTGATGACGGCTTCGAGACCATCGGTGTCGAGCGCAAGGGTTGTGCCGGGGGGCCCAGCCATCGCGGCTATTCTGACGTCTCTGCGAGCGAAGCGAGAGTCATCCTTCAGATCCATCGGTCCTCGCGGGGGCAGTCCCTGTTGCGGCGCTGGGAGCATCGCGCGGCCCGGTGATCGCCGGTCGTCATGGCTACATGATCGGCATCGTGTCGCCGGATACGCCAGAGCACTCGGTCCACACTGCTGCGGGCCCTTGGACCCGGCGAGCCGAAAACACTCGGGCGATGCTGCGGTGCAAGGCGCGTAGGCTGTCGAGACCGCATGTGCTTCTCCGCCGAGGCCGACCTCGTGACCGGGATCGTCGTGGGTGCCGTGGGGATTGACGCGCTTCGTCACGTGCGACAGCCGCATCAGCTGGCACTCGCGGCCACGCCACTGCTCCTTGCCGTCCATGAGATCGACGAGTCCTTCGTCTGGTGGGGATTGCACGGCCAGGTGTCGATGCCTGTCGAGCATGCCGCCATCTACATCTTCCTGGCGATCGCGTTCGCGCTCCCGTTCTGGGTGCCGTTCGCGATGCTCGGCGTTGAGACCCGGGTTCATCGCCGCCGGTTGATGATCGGCTTCCTCGTGGTGGGAGCGATCACGTCGGTCACCCTCCTCGTCGCCGTGGTCCGAGGCCCCGTCGGAGCGACCATCGACGGATCGCACATCTCGTACACGGCGGACATCAGCTACGCGGACCTCCTCGTCGTTCTGTACGTGGTCGCGACCTGCGGCTCGTGTCTCGTGGCCAGCAGTCGCTGGCTGGTGCTTCTCGGGCTGGCCAACCTGAGCGCGGTCATCGCACTCGGATGGATCACCTTCACGGGCTTCACGTCCCTGTGGTGCGCGTGGGCGGCCGTGACCTCGATCGCGATCGCCGTGTACCTGCGCCGGTCAGGCCGAACGGTTGCGTCGTCGGGACTTGCGTTCGAGGGGGGAAACTGAGCGGCGCGCTGCCTGGCGCGATCCCATCGAGTCACGATGCCCCATCGGCGGGCGCGGCATCCGGGACGGCCGGGTAGCCTGGATCGGTGCACCAGCGAATGCCGCTCTCGCGAGTCGCCGGCATCCTCGGGGTCACGCTCGCCCTCGTGGTCGCCGTTCCGCTTGCGAGCATCGAGATCTCCCTCCTGGCATCGCCGGCTCAGAATATCGAGGCCGCCGGGCAGGCGCTTGCCCTCAGCGCCGGACCCTCGGCCTCGACGTCGGGCCCTGGAACGCTGGAGCTCTTCGGGCAGTCGATCCCGACCACGCAGCAGTTCTCGGGCCCGATCCGCCCCCGGCTGCTCTGGGCAGAGGTCACGCACTACGACGAGCTGCTTCGTGCGCTGAAGCAGCCGGAACACCTCGGGGAGGCCCTTCGCGGTGGCTGGACGGCGTACTTCACCCGTCAGCTCATCATCGCCGCGCTGGTCGCGGCGACGCTTGCCGCGCTGTGTCTCGCCCTGCTGCGGCGCAGCTGGCGGGTCATCGTCGCCGGAGTCATCGTGGCCGCTGTGGTCACCGGTGGCATCGATGCCACGGCCATCGGCAGTGCGGCGCAGGGGCTGCAGCAGCTCTCGCAGGTGCGGACCCTCGACCAGCTCGTGGGACGCTCGCCCCTTGCCGTCGACCCGACCACGCACAGGGCGCCGACCGCAACCGGGAGCACCGGGGTCATCGGTGACTCCACCGCCGCCGGCGCGGGGAATCCGCTTGTCGAGCACCCCACGGCCGAGGACATTGCATGTCTTCGCAGCCGCGACAGTTACGCGGCCGACATCGCCGCCGTCAACGGCAGCGCCGTGGTGAATCTTGCGTGCACGAACGCCTCGATCGAGGAAGGTCTCTTCGGAGCCGAGGTGATCAACGGCGCGGTGATCACGTCCCAGCTCGCGACGCTGGAGCAGATGCACGGAGTCAAGATCGTGGTCGTCAGTATCGGCGCCAACGAGATGCACTGGACGCAGCTGATGGAGCTCTGCCTGGCAGCACCACAGTGCGATGACAGTGCGTCTGCGGCGTGGTTCTCCCAGGCGCTCGACAGTTTCACTCTCGACTATTACGACCTGCTCCAGCGCCTTGCCGCGCTGCCAGGGCTGCCGAGGGTCATCGTCAACGAGTACTACGATCCGCTTCCCGCCCAGCCGGCATGCACCGGACAGCCGGCGATCACCGCCGCGAAGTCGGCCGTGCTGACGAGCCGGCTGGCCACCTTCAACACCGTGCTCGCCGATGGCGCCGCGAGCTTTGGCTTCGATGCCGTCGCCCCCAGCTTTGCGGGTCACGAGCTGTGCACGTCACAGACCTTCGTGCAGGGTCTCGATGACGCCGCCCCTCTGCATCCCACAGCGGCGGGGGAGATAGCGATCGCGCTCGCCGACGAGCAGGCGCTGCTGAATCCGCCGCCGCCGCGGCCGACCGGGGCGGCGACCCCGAGTCCCTCGTAGCTGAGACTGAGACCGTGTGACCGCCGGGCGGCGGCGCGTCGCCCGTATCGTGCTGCGGGATGAGTGAGCACGACGCTCCCACCAGGGCGGTGACCGTGGCGGGATTCGCCGTCTTCCTGCTGCTCGGCATCGTCATCGCGTCGTACGGGCCGTCGATCCCGCATATCACCGAGCGATTCAATGTCAGCGTCAGCGTCGCCGGCCTGATCGTGACCGCGAACTTCCTGGGCGAGGTCATCGGGCTTCTGGCGCTCGGACTGACGCACGCACGGTGGAGCCTGGGTGGGCGCCTCGCTGTCGGCACCGGCCTGTTCGGGGTCGGTCTCCTCGTCGCCGCGCTCGCACCGACGTGGCCGCTCCTGCTGCTCGCGGTGTTCGTTCTCGGCATCGGTGCAGGTGGCCTCGTGGTCCTCGTCAACCTCTTCTTCGCGACGCGGTACGGACGGCGCAGCCCGGCGATGGTCGGCCTGGTCAACACCTCGTATGGCATCGGCACCTTCCTCGGACCGGCGCTCGTGGCACTCACTCGTGGCTATTCGATCGTCTTCGCCGTCGTCGGGGTCGGCGTGCTCGCCTGCCTCGCCTTCCTGCGCCGCGCCGTCGATGAGACCGTCACGGCGGACGCCGCGCCGCCGACACTGAACTCCCGCACGCTGGGTCTTGTCATCGCCTTCGCGCTGCTGCTGCTCGTCTACGAGGGGCTCGAAGCCGGCGTCGGCACCTGGGAGGCCACGGATCTCCTTAGCCTCGGCTCGTCGTCGCAATTTGCGGCAGCAGCCACATCGGTGTTCTGGGGTGCGTTCACGCTGGGCAGGGTGATCACAGCGCCCCTGGCGGTGCGATGGTCGCCGCAGCGAATCCTTGTGCCGGCATTGATCTTGAGCGCATTGCTCATGCTCGGCATTCGCGCACAACTGTATGCGCCGTTGATGTTCGCGCTGGTCGGCCTCTGCGCGGCGCCGATCTTCCCGGTCGTCGTGTCGTGGATGACGAGGGTCATCCCCAACGCGACAACGCTCGTGACCTACGCGATCCTGGGCGCCGTGGTCGGAAGCGCGCTCATGCCGGCCGCGCTCGGAGGCCTGATCGGGCTTGCCGGCGCTGGGCAGCTGCCGCTCGGTGTCGCGGTGTGCGCGCTGGCGTCACTCGGCATGGTCGGAGTCCTGTCGTTGCGGCTGCGGTCCTGAGCTCAGGGCTCCGGCGCCGTGGGCAGGACCGCAATCCAGGTGATGGTGTCGCCCTTCTGCAGCTCGGCAAGTGCCGGGATCCCGCCGGTCACCTGGCCGAAGATGTCGTACTTGCGCGCGAGCGTGTGGCTGTCGCCCATGCTGACCATGAACTGACTGCCGATCGTGGATGGATCGTTCCCGTACATCGCGACTGCGCCGAACAGATAATTTCCGATGACGGGATCCGACGCGACGGAATAGCCTGGGCCGCCACTCCCGGTTTCCGTGGGGTCACCGGACAGCGCGATCGAAGCCCCCACCGGACAGGTGGCGCCGCTTGTCGCGGGGCAGGTCTGGTAGAAGCGGAGGCCGTCGTAGAACCCGCGCTGAGCGAGGTCGATGAAATCGGCGACCGCATTCGGCGCGTGCTCGGGGCGGAGGCGCACTGAGATCACTCCACGACTCGTGGCGATGTATGCGCAGTATCCGATGTTGTGGCTCAGCACCAGGTGGGGCGCGACGGCGAAATGTCGAGGAGGATCGGCGATCGCAGCGTGACTCGGAGGCGCGGGGCACGTCACCGCCGATTGAATCGACACGAGACCCTGTGCGCTCGGATGCGCGGCAGTGGATGCTGCGCAGCCTGTGATGAACAGAAGGCCGCCCGAGGCGAGCGAGATGGTCGCACGCCGGCGCACATATGGACGAAGGCGTCGGACTGTACGCTGGCGCACATACGGAAACGCTTTGTGCTGCTTGATCATCGACGGCCAGTCTACGCATGAACCGAATTTCGTGACGTTACGCAACTGTCACTCGACTCTGCTCACGCGACGGCTCACTATCCGGCCACAGAGGGGTCTCGACGGAGCACGGAGGCCTTCCATGGCTGAGAGTCGGAATCGAGACCTGGTAGCGCGGCGGCACCGCTGGAGTGTCGGGTTTGCGTTATGTATTCCACTGGCCCTTGTCGCATCCCAAGCCTGGGTCGCGCACGCGACCGGGCCCGTTCAGAGCGCCTTCACACCGATCACACCGCTGCGCGCTCTGGACAGTCGGTCAGCAGGGCAGACCGTGTATCACCTGGACGCAGGACACGAGACAGATACCTGGCAGGTTACCGGAGCCAACGGTATCCCGTCAGGCGCCACTGCCATCGTCTTCAACCTGACGGTCACGAATGTGAGCAGTTCCTCGTTCCTGACCGCATATCCCGCGGCTCCGGGGTCGCCTCCGGGGACCTCGAACATCAACGTCACCGCCGGGAAGGCCTTCAGCAGTGTGGTGGTCGTTCAGTTGAGCAGCGGCGGAGCCATCGACCTCTTCAACGCCGTTGGTAGTGCCGATGTGATCTTCGACTACTTCGGCTATTACGCCGCGGTGGCACCGGGCGGACCAACGGGTGCGACCGGATCGACGGGAGCCACGGGTGCGACCGGTGCGACGGGCCCATCGGTGACCGGGCCGACCGGAGCAACAGGATCGACGGGTGCCACGGGCGTCACCGGGCCATCCGGCGGAGCCACTGGTGCAACCGGCGTGACGGGTAGCACTGGGCCAACAGGATCGACCGGACCCACCGGCGTCACCGGGCCGACTGGAACCACGGGTGTCACAGGAGCCACGGGT
>ODAK010004380.1_pt1 | contig 14478 bp, 23 predicted proteins | sample 1539591 | NCBI WGS metagenome assembly ODAK01 (sample SAMEA3539303, study PRJEB22396) | soil metagenome | biome: tundra; feature: field; material: soil | place: USA | collected 2010-05 | depth 0.15 m | reverse complement strand
CGCGGTGGGCCAGAAGATCGATGTCTGCGGGATCACCAAGGGCAAGGGCTTCGCCGGCGGCATGAAGCGCTGGAACTACTCCGGCCTCGAGGCCAGCCATGGCGTGTCGGTCAGCCATCGCTCTCTGGGCTCGACCGGTAACCGGCAGGATCCCGGCCGCACCTTCAAGAACAAGAAGATGGCCGGTCATCTCGGGGTGGAGCGGGTGACCACGTTGAACCTGGAGATCGCGGCGGTCGACACGGTCAAGGGCCTGCTGATGATCAAAGGCGCGGTGCCTGGCGCGCGCGGCGGCTACGTCCGGGTGCGCGACGCGGTGAAGATGCCACCAAAAGACGCGGCCTTCCCGGCGGTCTTGCTTGAAGCACCAACGACCCCTGGCGCGGGCTGAGGAACGGACGATGCAAATCGACATTACCACGCTCGATCAGGGTACCGCCCAGGGATCATTGGGCAGTACCGAGCTGCCGGACGAGTTGTTCGGCGTGAAGCCGCGGGCCGACATCATGGCGCGCGTCGTGCACTGGCAGCTTTCGAAGCGGCGGGCCGGCACGCACAAGACCAAGGGCATGGGTGAGGTGCAGGGCACCACCAAGAAGCCGTTCCGGCAGAAGGGCACCGGCAACGCCCGGCAAGGCAGTTTGCGGGCGCCGCAATTCCGCACCGGTGGCCGGGTGCATGGTCCGGTCGTGCGCTCGCACGAATATCGCCTGAACAAGAAGGTGCGCCGTCTCGGCCTGATTTGCGCGCTGTCGCAGAAGGCCCTCGATGGCAAGCTGGTGGTGCTGGACGCCGCCGCCGGCACCGCGAAGACCGGCGAACTGGCGAAGAAGCTGAAGGCGCTTGGCTGGAGCTCGGCGCTGATCATCGATCACGTGGTGGATGAAGGCTTCCTGCTGGCCAGCCGCAATCTGCACAAGATCGACGCGCTGCCGACGGTGGGCGCCAATGTCTACGACATCCTGAACCACGACGTGCTGGCGATCACCGTCGCCGGCGTCGAAGGGCTGAAGGCACGCCTCAATGGTGCCGCCTCCGCCGAGCCGGGAGAAGCGGCATGAGCGAGACCTCGGCAGCCCCGGCCACGACGAAAAAGCCGGGCGCCAAATTGTCGCGTGAGGCGATGTATCTGATCATTCGTGCCCCGGTGATCACCGAGAAGGCGACGCTGCTGTCGGAAAAGAACCAATACGTGCTGCGCGTGTCGCTCGACGCCACCAAGCCGCAGATCAAGGCGGCGGTGGAGGGCTTGTTCGGGGTGAATGTCGTCGCCGTGAACACCATCGTGCGGAAGGGCAAGACGAAGCGGGTCAAGGGCCGGCCTGGTCGCCGCTCGGACGTCAAGAACGCGATCGTTCGTCTGGCGAAAGACCAGGCGATCGATTTCACCACCAGCCTCTGATAGGGCGCGCGGGAAATGGCACTCAGACAATTCAATCCGGTCACGGCGAGCCTGCGCGGCACGGTGCTGATCGATCGCTCCGATTTGTGGAAGGGCGGCCCTGTCAAAGGGTTGACCGAGGGTCAGCACAGCCATGGCGGGCGCAACAATCATGGCCGGATCACCAGCCGGTTTCGTGGTGGCGGACATAAGCAGTCGTATCGCGTGGTCGATTTCCGCCGCCGCAAGTTCGACGTGCCGGCGACGGTGGAGCGGCTGGAATACGATCCGAACCGCACCGCGTTCCTGGCACTGATCAAGTACGCCGACAACGAACTGGCGTACATTCTGGCGCCGCAACGGCTGAAGGTCGGCGACACGGTGATCGCCGGGGCGCGGGTCGACATCAAACCAGGCAACGCGATGCCGCTCGCCGCGATCCCGGTCGGCACGATCATTCACAACATCGAAATGAAGATCGGTGCCGGCGGCAAGATGGCCCGCTCGGCCGGGACCTACGCCCAGTTGGTCGGCAAGGACGCGGGTTACGCGCAGATCAAGCTGACGTCGGGCGAACTGCGGGTGGTGCGGGCCGAGTGCATGGCCAGTATCGGCGCGGTGTCCAATCCGGACAACATGAACCAGAAGATCGGCAAGGCCGGCCGCATGCGGTGGCTGGGTTTCCGCCCACATAATCGCGGCGTGGTGATGAACCCGGTCGATCATCCGCATGGCGGTGGCGAAGGGCGGACCTCGGGCGGCCGGCATCCGGTCTCGCCATGGGGCCAGCCGGCGAAGGGCTACAAGACGCGGACCAACAAGCGGACGGATGCGCTGATCATTCGTCGCCGGAATAAAGGCAAGTAAGATGGCACGTTCCGTCTGGAAAGGTCCGTTCGTCGACGGCTATCTGCTGGCCAAGGCGGAGACGTCGCGCAGCTCGGGCCGCAACGAAATCATCAAGATCTGGTCGCGCCGCTCGACCATCCTGCCGCAATTCGTCGGGCTGACCTTCGGTGTCTACAACGGCCACAAATTCCTGCCGGTGCAGGTGAACGAAAACATGGTGGGGCATAAATTCGGTGAGTTCTCGCCGACCCGCACGTTCACCGGCCACTCGGCGGACAAGAAGGCGAAGCGGGGCTGACATGAGCAAGCCGAAACATGAGCGGGCCTTGGCTGATCACGAGGCGCAGGCGATCCTGAGCAATGTGCGGACCAGCCCACGCAAGCTGAATTTGGTCGCGGCGATGATCCGCAACCTGCCGGCGCAGCGGGCGATCGCGACACTGACCTTCAGCAAGCGGCGGATCGCGCATCAGGTCCGGAAAACGCTGGAAAGCGCCATCGCCAACGCCGAGAACAATCATCAGCTCGATGTCGACCGGCTGATCGTGACACGCGCCGAAGTTGGCCGCTCGATCGTGATGCGGCGGTTCCATGCCCGCGGCCGCGGCCGTTCGGCGCGGATCGAGAAGTGGTTCAGCCACATGAAGATCGTCGTCGCCGAAAAGCAGGACGAAGTGGCGTTGGACGACGACGAGGTGATCGAGGCGACTGCGATCCCGGTGCCGGCCGCTGAAACCGACCACGCGAGCACCGACGCAACGCTCTCGGTGCCGTCGACCGAGGGTACCGAGGCCGAGGCTGCGCAGCAGGCGATGTCGGCCGACGCGGCCGGACACGCGGCGGCGGGTGAACATTCGCCGGGCGCCGGTCTGGGCTTGACGGACGATCACGCGCACACCGACGCCGCGCTCTCCGTGCCGTCGCCCGAGGGTACCGAGGCCGAGGCCGCGCAGCAGTCGATGTCGGCCGACGCGGCTGAGGCATCGGATCAGGCCGCCGAAGACGAACACCGTACGCCGCCGGATCATTCCGGACAGGGAGCCACGTAGGATGGGTCATAAAGTCAATCCGATCGGGCTGCGGCTCGGCATCAACCGGACGTGGGACAGCCGCTGGTTCGCCGGCGCGGACTACGCGAAGCTGCTGCACGAGGATCTGAAGCTGCGCGATCACCTGCGCACCAAATTGCGCGGCGCCGGCGTGTCTCGCGTGGTGATCGAGCGTCCGGCGAAGAAGCCGCGGGTAACGATCTACGCGGCGCGGCCCGGGGTGGTGATCGGCAAGAAGGGCCAGGACATCGAGGTCCTGAAGAAAGAACTCGGCAAGATGGCCAATGCCGAGGTGTCGCTGAACATCGTCGAAATCCGCAAGCCGGAAATCGATGCGACGCTGATCGCCGAGAACATCGCGCAGCAGCTGGAACGCCGCGTCGCGTTTCGCCGCGCGATGAAGCGCGCCGTGCAGTCGGCGATGCGTCTGGGCGCGCTTGGCATCCGGATCAATTGCGGCGGCCGGCTCGGCGGGGCGGAAATCGCCCGGGTCGAGTGGTACCGCGAAGGTCGCGTGCCGTTGCACACCTTGCGCGGCGACGTGGACTACGGCGTCGCCACCGCGAAGACGACCTATGGCACCTGCGGCGTGAAGGTCTGGGTGTTCAAGGGCGAGATCATGCAGCACGACCCGTCGGCGCAGGATCGCCGCGCGGCCGAGCAAGCGCCGCAGCGTTGATCGGGTAAAGGGTAACGACGATGCTTTCTCCCAAGCGCTCGAAATATCGCAAGCAGCACAAGGGCCGCATCCATGGCCTGTCGAAGGGCGGCTTTTCGTTGACCTTTGGCAACTATGGCCTGAAGGCGCTGCAGCCGGAGCGGATCACCGCACGGCAAATCGAGTCGGCCCGCCGCGCGATCACCCGTGCGATGAAGCGTGCCGGCCGCGTCTGGATCCGGATTTTCCCGGATGTGCCGGTGTCGACCAAGCCGGCCGAGGTGCGCATGGGCTCGGGCAAGGGTTCGCCGGAATTCTGGGTCGCGCGCGTGGCGCCTGGGCGGATCATGTTCGAGATCGACGGTGTATCGCCCGAACTGGCGAAGGAAGCGCTGACCCTCGGCGCCGCCAAGCTGCCGATCAAGGCGAAGTTCGTCACGCGGATGGGAGACGCCTGAGATGGCAAAGGCCGCGTTGCACAAAATTGGCGATATCCGGGCGAAGACGCCGGATGAACTGGCCGCGCTGCTGCTGGAGTTGCGCAAGGAGCAGTTCAATCTGCGGTTTCAACGCGCCACCGGCCAGAACGAAGGTTTGGGCCGGGTGAAGCAGGCACGGCGAGAGATTGCCCGGGTCAAGACGATCCAGGGCCAGCACAAACGTGACGCGGCGAAATCCGCGTCGCAGGCATAGGAGACGGCGGACGATGCCAAGGCGCGTGCTGACCGGACGGGTGACGAGCGATAAGATGGACAAGACCGTGACGGTGCTTGTCGATCGCCGCGTCATGCATCCGCTGTATAAGAAGTTCATCCGCCGCTCGAAGAAATACGCGGCGCATGACGAGGACAATCTGTGCAAGATCGGCGACTCGGTGCGCATTGAAGAATGCCGCCCGATCAGCAAGCGGAAAACCTGGACGGTGGTGGAGCGTAACGGTCAGGCAACAAGCGCCGCCGCCGAACCGGCCCATGCGGAACCCGAAGGAATCGCGGCATGATCAGCGCTGAATCCACCCTCGACGTCGCCGACAATTCCGGTGCGCGCAAGGTGTTGTGCATCAAGGTGCTCGGTGGCTCGAAGCGCAAGACCGCCTCGGTCGGCGATGTCATCGTCGTATCGATCCGCGAGGCGATCCCGCGCGGCAAGGTGAAGAAGGGCGACGTGCATCAGGCGGTAATCGTGCGTACTTCGTATCCGGTGCGCCGGCCCGACGGCTCGGCGATCCGCTTCGACCGCAACGCCGCGGTGCTGATCAACAAGCAGATGGAGCCGATCGGCACGCGTATCTTTGGCCCAGTGGTGCGTGAACTGCGGGCGCGCAAGTTCATGAAGATCATCTCGCTGGCGCCGGAGGTGCTGTAAGATGGCCGCGCGCATTCGTAAGGGCGACACCGTCGTGGTGATCAGCGGCGTGAACAAGGGCCGCCGCGGTGAGGTGGCTCTGGTGATGCCAAAGGAAGAACGGGCGATCGTTTCGGGCGTCAATCTGGCGATCCATCACGTGAAGCCCACCCGCATGGGTGAGCCCGGCGGCATTCAGCGGCGGGAGGCGGCGATCCATATGTCGAACCTCATGCTGATCGACCCGAAGTCGGACCAGCCCACCAAGGTCGGGTTTCGGATCCTGGATGATAAACGCAAGGTCCGCGTCGCGAAGAAGACCGGCGAAGTGATCGAGAGTTAAGCCATGAGCGGAACAAAGAAATCAGGCGGCAAGGCGGGCGCGAAGTCCGGCGCCAAAAAGACAGCGGGCGGGCGCGGCAATCAGGGCGCTCCGCCTCCCGGTCGTGAGGAACGCCGCGCGGCGCGCATCCAGGAGACCGGCGGCGTCGCCGAGCCGAAAGCGTCCGCGGGCGAGATCACGCGTTTTCACAAGCGCTACATCGACGAGATTCGGCAAAAATTGACCGCCGAGTTTGGCTACACGAACCCGATGCAGGTGCCGCGGCTGGAAAAGATCGTCCTCAACATGGGCGTGGGCGAGGCGACCGGCGATCAGAAAAAGCTCGACGCCGCCGTCGCGGAACTCACGCTGATCGCGGCGCAGAAGCCGGTGAAGACCGTGGCCAAGAAGGCGATCGCCGGATTTAAAATTCGCAAAGGTTTGCCGATCGGCTGCAAGGTCACGCTGCGCAAGGAGCGGATGTACGAATTCATGGACCGGCTGGTCACCATCGCTCTGCCCAGAGTGCGCGACTTCCGCGGCATTCAGGGCAAAGGTTTTGACGGCCGCGGCAACTTCGCGATGGGTCTCAAGGAGCAGATCATTTTCCCTGAGATCAACTACGACCGCGTCGAGGACGTGCGTGGCATGGACATTCAGTTCGTCACCACCGCGAGAACCGATGCCGAGGCGAAAGCTTTGCTCAAGGCTTTCGATATACCGTTCGCTAACTGAGTTTTTGGAATACCCCCAGGGTCAGTCCTGGCAGGTTCCGGAGGAAAGAAGACAGGATGGCCAAAACTTCGCAGGTCAACCGTAACAAGATGCGTGAACGCCTTGCCGCCCGTGACAAAGGCAAGCGTAAGTCGCTCAAGGATATTGTCATGGACCGCACGTTGCCGGTCGAGGATCGCTTCAACGCGTCGCTCAAACTCGCGCAATTGCCGCGCAATGGCGCGAAGGTGCGCGTGCGGCTGCGTTGCGAGCTGACCGGTCGTTCGCGGGGTAATTACCGCAAATTCAAACTGTGCCGCATCGCGTTGCGCGACCTCGCCAGTTCTGGGCAGATCCCAGGCATGGTCAAGGCCAGCTGGTAAGAAGGGAACGGATCAATGTCACTCTCCGATCCCCTGGGCGATATGCTCACACGGATTCGTAACGCACAGCGGGCGCGGCACTCGATGTGCGTCTCGCCGGCGTCGCAGTTGCGGGCCAACGTGCTCGGCGTGCTGAAACGCGAGGGCTTCATCCGAGGCTATTCCGCCGAGGAACTGCGGCCCGGCGTCGCGCGCTTGAAGATCGAGCTGAAATATAACGAGGGCGAACCGGTCATCAAGGAGATCACGCGCGTCTCGCGGCCCGGCCGGCGCGTCTATTCGAAGATCAAGGAATTGCCGCGGGTCTACGCCGGCCTCGGCATTTCCATCCTGTCCACGCCGCGCGGCGTGATGAGCGATGCCGAGGCACGCGCCGCCAATGTTGGCGGCGAAGTCCTCTGCCGCGTATTCTGACGGAGACGATCGATGTCACGCGTTGGAAAATATCCGGTCGAACTCCCCGCCGGCGTGCAGGTCGCGATCGCCTCGGGTATCCTGACCGCGAAAGGCCGGCTCGGCGAACTGACGTTGCGGCTGACCGACCTGATCGAGGCGAAGGTCGACGGCAACCATGTTTCGGTCGCGCCGAAGACCGGCGATACCAAGGCGCGCATGATGTGGGGCACCACGCGGGCGCTGATCGCGAACATGGTGAAGGGGGTTTCCACCGGCTTCGTGAAGTCGCTGGAAATCACCGGCACCGGCTATCGCGCGGCGGTCGCCGGGTCGAATCTGGAAATGAATCTCGGGTTCTCCCATCCGGTGGTGTTTCCGATTCCGCCCGGCATCAAGATCACCTGTGAGCGGCCGACCTCGATCAAGGTGGAAGGCGTCGACAAGCGTCTGGTGGGCCAGGTCGCTTCGGAAATCCGCTCGTTCCGTCCGCCGGAACCCTATAAGGGCAAGGGCGCGCGCTATACCGACGAGACGATCCGGCGGAAGGAAGGCAAAAAGAAATGAGCTCGAAACAAGACCTTCGCGATCGCCGGCGGCAGCGGCTGCGCTATCAACTGCGCCAGAAGTCGCACGGCCGGCCGCGGTTGTCGGTGTTCCGCTCGGAGCAGAACATCTACGCGCAGGTGATCGACGACGAGAAGGGCCACACCCTGGCGGCGGCGTCTTCACTGGACAAAAATTTGCGCGAGGCGTTGAAGACCGGCGCGAACAAGGACGCCGCGATGGCGGTCGGCAAATTGCTCGCCGAGCGGGCGCTGGCGGCCGGCGTGACGCAGGTTGTGTTCGACCGCGGCTCCTATTTGTATCACGGCCGGGTAAAGGCCCTGGCCGATGCCGCCCGCGAAGGCGGGTTGGACTTCTGATCCCGCGCGGGCGGGTGGGACCTGATCCCGCGCGGGCGGGTGGGACCTGATCCCGCGCAAGCGGGTGGGACCTGATCCCGCGCAAGCGGGTGGGACTTGATCCCGCGAAGGCGGGTGGGACTTGAAGGATTGAACTGAATGGCACGTGAACCCAGGGACGGCGGCCGGGACCGCGGAAGAGGCCGCGAAGATCGCGAGCCCGACGATGGGATCATCGAGAAGATGGTGTCCATCAACCGCGTCGCCAAAGTGGTGAAGGGCGGACGCCGGTTCGCGTTCGCCGCGTTGATGGTAGTCGGCGATCAGAAAGGCCGCGTCGGCTACGGCGCCGGGAAAGCCCGGGAAGTGCCGGAGGCGATCCGCAAGGCCACCGAACGCGCCAAGCGCGCCATGATCCGCGTGCCGATGAAAGAAGGCCGCACGCTGCATCACGACGTCGAGGGGCATTTCGGCGCCGGCAACGTGATCCTGCGCTCGGCCGCCGCCGGCACCGGGATCATCGCCGGCGGCCCGTTGCGCGCGGTGTTCGAAACGCTCGGGATCGGCGATGTGGTGGCGAAAAGCCTCGGCAGCCGCAATCCGCACAACATGGTCAAGGCGGCGTTCGACGCGCTCAAGAGTTGCGCCAGCCCGCGCTCGGTCGCCACGCGGCGCGGCAAGAAAGTGTCCGAGATCTTCGGCCGCCGCGAAGCGCCGCCCGCTGTGGGCACACCGTCGCCCACCGAGGAGCAGCCGAATGCCTAAGGTTCGCGTCACCCAGATCGCGTCCGCTCTCGGACGTAAGCCGGGCCAGAAGGAGACGCTGGTCGGCCTCGGCCTGAACAAGATACGCCGCACCCGGGAGCTCGAAGACACCCCATCGGTGCGCGGCATGATCCGCAAGGTCGCCCACCTGATCAAGGTGGAGGAGCTGTCATGAAACTCAACGAACTGCGCGACAATGCGGGTGCACGCCTGAAGTTCAAGCGGCTTGGCCGCGGCATTGGCTCGGGCAAGGGAAAGACGTCGGGCAAGGGCGTGAAGGGCCAGAAAGCGCGCGAGGGCGTGGCGCTGAACGGGTTCGAGGGCGGCCAGTTGCCGATCTATCGCCGGCTGCCCAAACGCGGGTTCAAGAACCTGTTCCGCAAGAGCTACGCGCCGCTCAATATCGGCACCCTCGAGGCGGCGATCGAATCCGGAAAACTCGATGCCGGGCAGATGATCACCGAGGAGATGCTGATCAAAGCGGGCCTCGGCAACGACCATTTGGATGGTGTGCGGCTTCTGGGCGTTGGCGAAATCAAACGCGCGGTCAACATCACCGTGTCCGGCGCCTCGGCGACCGCGAAGGCGGCGGTGGAGCAGGCGGGTGGGACAGTGACGACGACCGTGATCAAGGTCGAGAAGGTCGCCGCGTAAATCCTGACGGATCAGGCTTCGTAACGCGACAGGCCCTTGTGGGGCCGCCGACCGGCGTGATGGTTTTGTCATTCATTCCGGCTGAAAGCGGGCTTCCACCAGGCAGCGCATCGAGCGGCTGGCAATAGCCCTGGAGCAGGCGGTCCGCGGGATCGAACCTGAGGGAGCACGACACCGCGGGCTTGCCGCCTCTGGAAGCCATGGTTGAAGCAGGCGCGTTCGGCCGTATGGTGTGCCGATCGCGCGGCGATCGCGCCGAGGTAAGATCGAACGGGGAACCGCAATGCTGCGCGACGGCTATACGTTCATGGTCGACTCGGTCGCGAAGTTTTTCAACACCGTGCGGGTTCATGGCTGGTTCCACCATCCCCGCGACACGCTGCGGTCGGTGGAACTGCTCGATGACGGGGTAGTCGCCAGCCTGAACGCCGTCGGGCTCGAATACGAGGGCGTCGCATCGCTGGGTGCCAACAAAGGGTTCTCGGCGCAGATCCTGCGTCGCGCGGAGGGGCTTGGGGCGCAGGCGCGGCTCCGCTTCCGCACGCGCCGCGGCTGGCGTGGCGAAGCCATTCTGGCGGAGCTTATGCAGGAACGGCTCGCGCTGTACCCGTCGCCCGCGATCATGCACCGCTTCATCACCGCGGTGGAGGCGATGGGACAGGCGCGGGTGCTCGACGTCGGCGGGCGGGCCCGCAGCGGCGTTGACCGGAGCCAGTATTTCCGGGTGCCCGAATACGTCGTGTTCGACGTTCTGCCGGGCAGCAATGTCGATGTCGTCGGCGACGCGCATGATCTCGCACGGCATTTTCCGCCCGAGCATTTCGACGCCATTCTCTCATGCGCCGTATTCGAGCATCTCATGATGCCCTGGGCCGTGGTGACTGAAATGAACCGCGTGCTGAAGCCAGGTGGCCTCGTTTTGGTGGCGACCCACCAGACCTTGGGGATGCATGACCTGCCCTGGGACTTCTGGCGCTTTTCCGATACCGCCTGGGACGCACTGTTCAACGCGCGGACCGGGTTCGAGATCGTGGAGCGTGCGCTCGACGGCGAGCAATACATCGTCCCGTTCATCCTGACCGCGGCAAAGCTCCACGCGGAACGGTCGGTGGGTTTCGAAGGCTCTGTCGTGCTGGCGCGCAAGATCGGCCCATGCACCATGTCCTGGCCGTTACGCGCCGCCGATATCGTTGGGACGATGTATCCCCCCATGGTGGACGACGCGGGGGGTGGATGACGCGGAGGGTGGATGACGCGGGCACCTCGCGCTGATCACGCGCGAGGGCCAGCATCTGATCGGGCCAGCATCTTTCCGGAATGGCGAATGCCCGGTTCGCACGGCGAAGTTTCCGACCAAAGACGACTCTTGCGTTCACCGCTTGGGCATGCGATTCCCCGGTTGCCTGCTGTCTTGCGCGACTGTCGCGGGGTGGCGACAACAGCGCGATCCGAACGAGGGAATTATTCATGGCTTCCGCTGCCGAACAGCTCGCGGCAAACCTGAGTCTTGGCACCTTCTCCAAGGCGACCGAACTCAAACAGCGCATCTGGTTCACCCTCACCGCGCTGATCGTCTACCGGCTTGGCACCTACATCCCGATCCCGGGCGTCGATGCCTCGGTGATGGCCGAGATGATGCAGCGGCCGGGCGGCGGCATCTTCGGCATGCTGGACATGTTCTCCGGCGGTGCGGTGCGGCGCGTCACAGTCTTCGCCCTCGGCATCATGCCGTACATCAGTGCCAGCATCATCATTCAGTTGATGACCGCCGCCGTCCCCACGCTGGAGGCACTGAAAAAAGAAGGCGAGATGGGGCGTAAGAAGCTCAATCAGTACACCCGCTACCTGACCGCCATCATCGCGCTGTTCCAGTCGTACGGCATCGCCGTGGGCCTCGAATCGATGCATGGTTCGTTCGGCCCGGCGGTGCTCGACGCCGGCTGGTTCTTCCGCTTCTCCTGCGTCATCACCCTGGTCGGCGGCACCATGTTCCTGATGTGGATTGGTGAGCAGATCACCGCCCGCGGCATCGGCAACGGCCAAAGTCTGATCATCATGTCCGGTATCGTCGCCGGCCTGCCGGGAGCGTTGGCGTCCTTGCTGGACCTCAGTCGGACCGGCGCGCTGTCACCGGTCTTCGTCGTGGGGTTCCTGGTGCTGGCCATCGCCACCATCGCCGCCATCGTGTTCGTCGAGCGCGCGCAACGGCGCATTCCGGTGCAATATCCCAAACGCCAGATGGGCAACCGCATGTTCGGCGGGGACACCACGCACATGCCGCTGAAGATCAATACCTCGGGCGTCATCCCGCCGATTTTCGCCAGTTCGCTGTTGCTGATCCCGGCGACACTCGCCGGGTTCACCACCGGTGGGCCGATCTGGCTACAGGACATCATGGGCCAGTTCGCCCATGGCCAGCCGGTCTACATGATCACCTACGCGCTGCTGATCATATTCTTCGCCTACTTCTACACCTCGATCGTGTTCAACCCCGAGGAAACCGCGGATAATCTGAAGAAATACGGCGGCTTCGTGCCGGGCATCCGGCCAGGCAGCGCCACGGCGGCGTATTTCGACCGGATCCTGACCCGGCTGACCACGGTGGGCGGACTTTATCTCGTCGCCGTTTGCATGCTGCCGGAGTTGTTGATCAGCGATTATGGGTTGCCATTCTATTTTGGCGGCACGTCGATCCTGATCGTGGTCTCGGTCACGATGGATACCGTCACGCAGATCCAATCGCACCTGCTGGCGCATCAATACGAAGGGCTCATTCGTAAGAGCAAGGTGAAGGGACGTCGGTGAAACTAATTCTCCTGGGTCCCCCCGGCGCGGGGAAGGGCACACAGGCGCAGCGTCTGCGTGACCGTTACGGTATCGCTCAGATCTCCACGGGAGACATGTTGCGCGCCGAGGTCGCGGCCGGCTCGCCGATCGGCAAAGAGGCCAAGGCGGTCATGGAGTCCGGACAACTCGTCTCGGATGACATCATCATTCGCATGCTGGGCTCGCGGATCGAGCAGCCGGATTGCGCCAAGGGCTTCGTCCTCGACGGCTTTCCGCGGACGGTTCCGCAGGCGGCCGCGCTGGACAAGTTGCTCGCCGGCAAGGACATGCGCCTCGACGCGGTGATCGAACTGCGGGTGGACGACGCGGCGCTGGTGGACCGCATCGCCGGCCGCTTCACCTGCGCGAATTGCGGCACCGGCTACCACGACATGTTCAAGCCGCCGAAACGGCCGGGCATCTGCGACGTGTGCGGCCGCAACGAATTCACCCGCCGCGCGGATGACAACCGGGAGACGGTAACCGCGCGACTCGCGGCCTACCACAGCCAGACGGAGCCGATCCTGCCGCACTACGCGGCGCTGGGGAATTTGCGCCAGGTCGACGGCATGGCGGACATCGACGAGGTCACCAGACAGATCTTCGCGGTGCTCGATAAGCTGGCCTGAGTGGGGGCACCTGGCGCCTCCTCCGACGCCCGCGCCTGGTTGGCCGAAGCCGATCGCCTGCACCATGCGAAGCAATTCGCTCCGGCGGTGGAGCACTACCGGCAGGCCCTGGCGCGCGACGCCGCATCGTTCGACGCCTGGTATGGCATTGGCTTCGCCCAAAGCGCGCTGCACGAACACGGCGCCGCGATCGAGGCCTTTTGCCGCGCGCTGGCGCTGCGGCCGGACGCCACGCGGCTGCGCATCAATCTCGCGGAATCGCTGTTCGCTCTGGGGCATGTTTCCGAGGCGGATCGCGAATACGAGCGGGCCGTCGCCGAGGGCGACCCAACGGCGCGTGAGATGGCGCTGCGCGACATCGCCTGCATCGTGCCGGGCGATCCGGCGATGGACAACGCGGCCATCATGCGGGTGCGACGGCGATGGGCGGCGGCGGAGTCGACCTCGGTGCGACCGTGTCGGCCGGACCGGAGCCCAGAAACGAAGCCGCGGATCGGCTATGTGAGTTCGTTTTTCGGCGAGCGGAACTGGATGAAGATGTTCATGGGCGTCATCAACGCGCATGACCGTGACCGGTTCCAGGTGCATTTGCTCGCGACCGGTCGTCTGCCATCGGTCGAGGCGGGCTACCGCGACCATCCGGACGACCGGATCTGGGACATCGGCGACATTTCCAACCAGCAACTGGCGGCCCACATCGCCGATGCGCGGCTGGACGTCCTGATCGACCTGAACGGCTACAGCGACCTTACGCGGATGCCCCTCCTGCTCCACCGAGCCGCCCCCGTCCAACTCTCCTGGGCCAACATGTACGCGACGACCGGCTTCCCAACGGTGGATTGCGTCGTGGGCGATCGCTGGACGATCCCGCCGGAGGAGGAGCGGTTCTGCGTGGAGCGGGTGCGCCGCGTGCCGCACACCTACCTCGCGTTCGCCGTGTTTTATCCGGTCCCGGACGTCGCGCCGCCGCCGTGGCCGAGCGCCGGCCACATTACCTTCGGCAGCCTGATGTCAGCCTATAAGATCACCGATCAGGTCATCGCGGCGTGGTCTCGCATCTTGCGCGGTGTGCCGGGGTCTCGCCTGCTGCTGCGCAACCGGGCCCTGAGCCACGCGTCCAATCGCGCTGATTTCCTGGCCCGCTTCGCCGCCAACGGCATCGATGCGGCACGCCTGTCGCTGGAGGGCGGCGGCGACCATTTCGACTTCCTGCGCAGCTACGACCGGATCGATATCGCCCTGGACGCCTTCCCCTATAACGGTGGCACCAGCACGGCCGAGGCACTCTGGCAGGGAGTGCCGCTGCTGACGTTCAATGGTGACCGGTGGGCGTCGCGCACCAGCCGGTCGATTTTGATGGCAGCCGGCCTCGGCGATTGGGTCGCCGACGACCAGCCTGGGTTCGAGGCGATGGCGATCCGAATGGGCCTTGCGCCGGAACGACTGGCCGCGATGCGGGCCGGGCTGCGCGCCAAAGTGGCGGCGAGTCCGGCTTGTGACACCGGCGGCCTCTGCCGGGCGCTGGAGGCGATTTTCCGAGACGAGATCATGTCCCGGGCGATCGCCTGAAGCCGAGGCAGCGCGAGGGCTCCGCCCTTCGAACCCG
>ODAK010004378.1_pt1 | contig 14479 bp, 15 predicted proteins | sample 1539591 | NCBI WGS metagenome assembly ODAK01 (sample SAMEA3539303, study PRJEB22396) | soil metagenome | biome: tundra; feature: field; material: soil | place: USA | collected 2010-05 | depth 0.15 m | reverse complement strand
AGTTGCCGATCTTCTGTTCGGTAAGACACGCGGAGAAATCCTCGGCCTACTCTATGGGAGGCCGGACGAGGCTTTCTATTTCCAGCAGATCCGGCGGCAGATCGCGGCTGCTGGAGTGGGCGCGGTGCAGCGCGAGGTTCGGAAGCTACTCGATGCTGGACTGGTTCAACGCTCCGAAGTAGGAAACCAGGTTTTTTACCGGGCGAACCGGGACAATCCCATTTTTCCCGAACTGCGGGCCATCGTTAGTAAAACGGTGGGCGCGTTCCAAGTGCTCCGAATGGCGCTCGAGCCATTTGCGAAACAGATCGAGATTGCTTTCGTATATGGATCTGTAGCCCGCCAGGACGACAACGCAGCAAGCGACGTTGATGTGATGATCGTCGGTAAGATCGAATTGGAACAACTGGTCGAGCCATTTGCCGAGGCGGAAAAGATACTGGCTCGCCCGGTGAATCCTACCTTGTACAGTAGTTCTGAATTCAAAGCGAAATTGCGCGGCGGGAATCATTTCCTGAGTGCCGTGTTGAGCGGAGAAAAGTTCTTCCTCCTCGGAGACGAAAGTGAGCTTAGAGCAATACGCGAGGAACGGGTGGATCGTCGCGGAGCCGACAAGCGGCGATGAGATCCAGCGTTTGCTGTCGATCGTCGACCGCGGGATCGCAGACGCGAAAATAGAAGCGATCTCCCCTGATCTCCGCATGGTGGCTGCTTTCAGCGCGGCGCTCACCGCGGCTACCATCGCCCTCCGGGCGAGTGGCTACCGCACCAAGACGCAAGTTGGCCATCATCTCAAAACCATCGAGTGCATGGAATTCACTCTCGGCGTCGACAGCAAACTCCTCAACAAGATGAGAGCACTTTCCAAGAAGCGTAACGCGGCAAGCTACGATGCTGCTGGCAACGTATCAGAACAGGAGCTGAAACTCGCGATTTCAGTTGCGACCGAACTGAGGACAGACGTGACCGTTTGGCTGACGAACCATCATCCGCAACTCGTCCCAAAAGCTTGAGTCGCGAACCCAAGCCATCCCCTTAGTAATTTCCCTCCGCTCCAGAGCTGCGGTATCCTAGACCTTCCATTGATGAAACGCATTGCCATCCTTGGCTCGACTGGCTCCATCGGCACGAGCACTCTCAAGATCGTCGAAGCTTATCCAGAGCTGTTTGAAGTCGTGTCCCTCGCCGCGGGCAGCAACCTTGACCTCGTCACCGAGCAGACCCTGCGCTGGCATCCGAAGCTGGTTTCGGTTGCGACCGAAGAGGCTGCCGCGACATTGAAGCAGCGCCTTTCACAGGCGGGCGCCAGAAGCGTGAAGGTCGTCTTTGGGACGGAAGGCACGGTCGAAGCGGCCACCCTCGACGAAGTCGATTTCGTGGTGAGCGCCATCGTAGGCGTCGGTGGTCTCAAAGCCACTTACGAAGCTGTCAAAGCAGGGAAGTCGATCGGCTTAGCCAATAAAGAAGCGATGGTCGCCGCCGGCGAACTCATTACCGCCGAAGCCCGCAAGCAAGGCAAACCCATCCTGCCGATCGATAGCGAGCACAACGCCATCCACCAGGCGATGCGCGGCGGTCGGCTCAGTGAAGTCGAAAAGGTTTGGCTAACGGCCTCCGGCGGCCCGTTCCTCCACACTCCGAAAGAGGATTTTGACCACATCACCGTGGAACAGGCCCTGAATCACCCGACCTGGAAGATGGGCCGGCGCATCACGATTGACTCTGCCACGTTGATGAATAAGGGGTTCGAGGTCATTGAGGCCTGTCGACTGTTCGACTTGCCGCCCAGCCGGGTGGGGGTCGTGGTGCACCCCCAGAGCACGATCCACTCCTTGGTGGAGTTCGTGGACGGTTCGATTCTCGCGCAACTGTCGGTTACCGACATGCGCTTGCCGATCCTTTACGCGATGACGTTTCCCGACCGGGTTCCGTCTAATCTTCGGTTCCCGGTGCTGGAACTGAAGCATTTGGACTTCTATCCCCCCGATTTTGCCAAGTTTCCATGCCTGCAACTGGCTTATGAAGCCGCCGAAAAAGGTGGGACGAAGAGTATCGCCCTGAACGCCGCCGACGAAGTTGCTGTAGCTGCTTTCCTCGAGGGTGGGATACCATTTAATGAGATTCCCACGATAATTCGGGGTGTATTGAATGAAACGCCGCTCCGACATTTGGAATCTATAGAAGCGGTGCTTTCCGCCGATGCGGCGGCCCGCGAAGTGACCAGCCGGCGCATCCAGTATCTGCGCTCGCAAGTAGCGAACACTCGTTCCTGAGTTCATAGTTTTTCGAGGTTTGATGGAAGGCTTTTTAATCGCGTTTATTTCGGTGGTGTTCGTCCTCGGGGTGCTGGTCTTTATCCACGAGTTCGGCCATTTTGCGGCTGCGAAGCTGTTTGGCGTTCGCGTCGAGACCTTCTCGTTGGGCTTCGGCAAGCGGCTGGTCGGATTCCGCCGCGGCGAAACCGACTATCGCATCAGCGCATTGCCCTTCGGCGGTTACGTCAAGATGACGGGCGAGACGCCCCTTGATAGCCACACCGGCGCAGCTGAGGAATTTACCTCGCACCCGCGCTGGCAGCGACTGATCATTGCGCTTGCCGGTCCCACAGCGAACATCCTGCTGGCTATCCTTGTGATGACCGCGGTTTACATGGTGCACGACGAGGAGCCTGCCTACTTCGGTCAAAAAGCCAAGGTTGGTTTTGTGCAGGCTGGCAGCGTTGCCGACAAGGCTGGCATAAAAACCGGCGATACCATCGTCAAGATCAACGGCATCGATAATCCCACGTGGGAAGACGTGCTGATGAATACGATGGCGAGCCCAGGCGCCCAGGTAAAGCTCCAACTGCTCCGCGATCATCAGCTCATTCCAACGTCAGTGACGCCGGAACGGAATTCTGACGAACAGGCGAGCAATCCCGGATGGATCCCGGATGCTCCAAATCTCGTGACTGCGCTGGAACCGGATATGCCCGCCGCGAAGGCCGGCATCAAAGTCGGCGATGTCATCACGGCTGTGAATGGCATTCCCGTACGTTCCACGCCGGCGATGGTGACCATTCTTCAGCAGACCAAGAACGCTCCGGTGGAAATCGCCCTGCTGCGCGATGGACAAGAATCGAAAGTTACCGTTACTCCTGAGTTGAAGAACGACAACGGCGAAAGTCACTATCGCATCGGAATGGCTTCCGAGCCCAAGATCATTATCACGCACCTGCCTTTCGTACCGGCCCTGAAGAAGTCGCTGCATGAGAACCGCAGCTACTCGTTCCTGGTCGTCGACCTGGTGCGGAACCTGGTGCGCGGATCGGTATCGATCAAGGCGATGTCCAGCCCGATCGGCATTGCGAAGGCTTCCGGCGAAGCTGCCCGTGAGCCCGGATGGACGCCGCTCATGAAGCTGATGGCGATCATCAGTCTGCAACTGGGCATCTTCAACCTGTTCCCAATCCCGATCCTCGACGGCGGCATGATCCTGATGCTGCTCATCGAGGGCCTGATCCGTCGCGATATCAGCATGCGCATCAAGGAACGCGCCTACCAGGTCGCCTTCGTCTTCCTCATGCTCTTTGCGGCCGTGGTCATCTACAACGACATCATGAAGTCGCTGCCGGGGCTACACCAGCACTTGCCATAAATCGTTGAAAAGATTCACAAAAAGGGCAGCTTCGGCTGCCTTTTCTTTTGGCGGTTTAACCCTCTCGTAATCGCGATTCCTGAGCTCCCCAGTGCTAAAATAGTACTCAAGCATGCCTACGATTTTCCGCCGTAAAACGCCTACTGTCCGCATTGGAAACGTGCGGGTTGGCAGCGATGCGCCCGTGGTGGTGCAGTCGATGACCAACACCGACACCGCTGATGTCGACTCGACGATCAAGCAATGCATTGCGCTCGCCCGCGCCGGCTCGGAATTGATCCGCGTCACCGTCAACAATGACGACGCCGCCAAGGGCGTGCCGCATCTTGTCGAAGGTCTCGCGAAAATCGGCATCCACACGCCCATCATCGGCGACTTCCACTACAACGGGCACATCCTGCTGAAGAAGTATCCCGACTGCGCGAAGGCGTTGGCGAAGTACCGCATCAACCCCGGCAACGTTTCCATCGGACGCAAGGACGATGACAACTTCAAAGCCATGGTTGATGTCGCGGTCGAGAACCAGAAGCCGGTGCGCATCGGCGTGAACTGGGGATCACTCGACCAGCAGTTGCTCGTCAAGATGATGGACGAAAACGCCCGGCTGGCGGAGCCGAAAGAAGCGCGCGACGTGATGATGGAAGCGATGATTGTCAGCGCGTTAAAGTCCGCCGAGATCGCCGAGAAGTACGGCTTACGCAAAGACCAGATCATTCTTAGCGCGAAAGTCAGTGGTGTGCAGGATTTAATCGACGTCTATCGGGACCTCGCAAAGCGCACCGACTACGTATTGCACCTCGGTCTGACGGAAGCCGGCATGGGCGCGAAGGGCGTTGTCGCCTCGACTGCTGGACTTTCTGTGCTTCTGTTGGACGGTATCGGCGACACCATCCGCGTATCGCTGACGCCCAAACCGAATGGCGATCGCAGCGAAGAAGTCTTTGTCGCGCAGCAGATCCTGCAGTCGATGGGCATTCGCAGCTTCACCCCGCAGGTTACCGCTTGCCCCGGTTGCGGACGCACCACCAGTACGTTCTTCCAGGAGTTGGCCGAGCGGATTCAGACCTACATCCGCGAACAGATGCCGCAGTGGAAGACGCGTTATACGGGCGTCGAAGAAATGAAAGTCGCGGTGATGGGCTGCATCGTGAATGGCCCTGGCGAATCGAAACATGCCAACATCGGCATCTCGCTCCCCGGTACGTTCGAGGAACCGAAAGCGCCCGTCTTCGTCGATGGCCGCCTGATGACGACACTGAAGGGCGACAAAATCGTCGAGGAGTTTACGACGATCTTGAATGAGTACGTCGACAACCGCTACGCGAAGAAAACTGAAGAGCCCGTACCTGTCGGAGACTAAAAGACACTAACCACAGAGGGCGCAGAGGTTCACAGAGGGTTTTATTTAAACTTTGTGAACCATTCGCTTTTTGCGCAATGAGTATTTCGGATGGCGAGACACCAGCCTCCCATACCTCTGCGTCCTCTGTGGTTAATCATGGGTTACGCCGGCTGCATCGCCTTTGCGCGCCGTTCCATTTCTTCCGAGGAAACATCTTCGATGTGCGTCGCGATATACCAGCTGAATCCGAACGGATCTTTCACGCCGCCGGTGCGATCGCCATAGAATTGATTCGCCAGCGGGCGCTCGATTTCTGCTCCAGCTTTCACCGCTTGGTTGAATACCGCATCGCAGTCCTGCACGTAGAGCAGGATGCTGATGGGCGATCCACCGAGTGTTGCAGGACTCTTGTGTCCCATGTTCGGGTTTTCATCGGCGAGCATGATCACGGAGTCGCCGATCTTCATCTCGGCATGCCCGATCTCGCCTTTCTCTCCAAGCATCTTGAAGGATTCCTGGGCGCCGAATGCCTTGGTGTAGAACTCCATCGCTTGCTTCGCACCGCGAATCACGAGATACGGTGTGACCGAGCGATATCCGTCGGGAATTGGTTTGACGTTTGCCATCGCGCTCTCCTTTGACGGGAAAGTTTATGCGCACGGTCCCCGGGATTCAACTCTGCTCGTCCCAATCCAAAAGGCGCAGCCGTTTAGCTGCGCCCTTCGATTTGCATCGTTGGTTGTCACCGCTGAACTTGTGGATCTGCTACTGACGTGCCGCGACTTCCATAATTGCCACCGCGGTCGCGAGCCATACGCCAAACGCCAGTAAATTTGCCGTCATCCGCACTGCCAAATTGTCGATTGCCCAATTCCACTTCGCGCTCATCGTTCTACCTCCGTGAATCTCGTCTGTAGAGAGATACGCATGAGCGCACAGAAAGTTCGCAAAATATCGAGCGATGGCTGGGACGAATGATGGGACTAACGTCCACTCCACTTCGGCTTGCGCTTTTCGAGAAACGAGGTCACACCCTCGCGGAAATCTGCGGTTGCGCGGATCTCGGCATTTGCGCGCACCGCAGCATCGATCTGCGCGCCGAGTTCGCCGGCGCTGAAGTGATTCAGCAGTCGTTTCGTGGCCGCGAGAGAGGCTGGACTGTTCTGCAACAACTCCTCTGCAAGTTGCTGCGTGCGTTGCAGCAAATGTTCGGGAGCGACCATTTCCGTGATCATCCCCAGCCGCAGCGCTTCTGTTGCATCGATAATCTTTCCCGTGAGCAGCAGATCGCGCGCCTGCTTTTCCCCCATCTGCCGCACCAGGAACGCCGAGACAATCGCCGGCAGGAATCCGATGCGCACTTCGCTGTAACCGAACTTCGCGTCTTTCGAGGCAATGGTGAAATCGCAAAGGGTTGCTATCCCGCATCCTCCCGCGACGGCAGGTCCATTCACGGCTGCGATCGTCACCTTCGGAAATTCGTAGATGGCGCGGAACAGACCCGCCATGGTCTGGGAATCCTTCAGGTTCTCTTCCGGGCTGCGGCTGGTAATGGTGCGCAGGTTTTCCAGGTCCATCCCCGAACAGAACGCTTTCCCTGCGCCCGTGAGAATCAAGACCTGCGCCGCGCTGCTCTCCACTTCGCCCAGCGCCGCGATCAGTTCCTGGATCAGTTCGTAACTGATGGCGTTGCGCTTTTCGGGACGGTTGAAGGTAATGGTTGCGATCTGGCCATTTTCGCGAACCAGCAGCGTGCTGTAGGTCATTGCGCGCCGCCCCCAAACCGCAGTGCGAAATCCTCGCTCATGCGCAGCAGTCCGTCGATCGGTTTGCGGATCGGCGACTCGACTTTGCGCTCTTTCAAAGCCTCGAGCAACGCTTCAGTCGGGAGGTTGCCGACCATCATGTCCTGCGCGAACGGACAGCCTCCCAAGCCACCCAACGCCGAATCAAAACGCCGGATACCCGCGTCATACGCGGCCAGCACTTTCGCCTTCGCGTCGGCACGCGAACTGTGCAGGTGAACGCCAATGTTCAGATAGTCGAATCGATCTGTGACGGCGCCGCACAGGTCCCTGATCTGTTGAGGAGTTGCTAAACCAACTGTGTCTGCCAGCGAGACCTGCTTGATCCCGTCATCGGCTAACAGGTCCACGCCTTCCAGAACCTCAATAATCGACCACAAATCTCCGTAAGGATTGCCGAATGCCATGGAGATATAAACGACGATGTCCATGTCAGCCGCTCGCGCTTTCTCGATAACCTTCTCGAGGATGTCCGCATTCTCTTCCAGCGACTGATTCTGATTGTTTTTCAGGAAGGTTGGGGAAAGGGAATACGGGAAGCCGAGAGTCTTAACCGCCTCGCTGGCAATTGCGCGGTCCGCGCCCTTCTCGTTCACCACGATTCCGATAATTTCGACATCATCCGGCGGATCAAGCTCCTTGAGCACTTCTTCCGAGTCGGCCATCTGCGGAACGGCACGCGGCGATACGAAAGAGGCAGCGTCGAGATGCTTGAATCCAGCGTTGATCAGCTCCTGCAAATACTGGACCTTGGTCGCAGTCGGGATCTGCCCTTTAAGGCCTTGCCACGCATCGCGAGGGCATTCGATGATTTTTACGGAATCTGCCATAACTTTCCTAGGTCTGCAGCACTCCTACCTTGAATTCCGGTACATCCGGATTTAGCGCGCACGCCTCGAGTGCCTCGATCAGTACCGCCCGGGTGTCGATGGGATCGATGATCTTGTCGATCCAGAGTCGCGCTGCTCCATAGCGCGGATCCATCTGCTCGTCGTAGGTCGCCTTCACGTTATCGAAGAGTTCTTTCTTGTCAGCGTCGCTCAGTTTTGTGCCGCCGCGCTCCAGTTGCTTCACCTTGATCTCGACCAAGGTCCCCGCGGCAGCCCCACCGCTCATGACCGCATATTTGGCGGAGGGCCACGCAAACATGAAACGCGGATCGAAGGCCTTGCCGCACATGGCGTAATGGCCAGCGCCGAAGGACCCACCGATGATTACGCTGATCTTCGGAACGACCGAGTTGGAAACGGCGTTCACCATCTTCGCGCCGGCGCGTATGATGCCACTCCACTCTGCATCGCGGCCCACCATGAATCCGTTGACGTCATGCAGGAAGATGAGCGGCACCAGGTTCTGGTTGCAGTCCATGATGAAGCGCGCAGCCTTCTCGGCGCTCTCGGTATAGATCACGCCGCCGAACTCGATGCGCTTGTTGCCGCTCTTGTCGGTTTGCGGGACGTGCGTCTTCTGGTTGGCGACGATGCCTGCAGCAAATCCGCCGATACGCGCATAGCCGCAGATTATCGTCTCGCCGTACTCCGCCTTGTATTCGTCAAAGCGGCTGCCATCCACAATGCGCGCGATGATCTCTTTCATGTCGTATTGCTTGCCGGGATCGCCATCGTAAATTCCGTAGAGTTCTTTGGCCGGGTACATCGGCTCTTCCGCATCACGCCGATTGAAAACGCTATGATGTCGCTGGCCCATTTTCTCCACCAGCGAACGAATCCGTGCGATGCACAGGTGATCGTTGGGCTCTCGGAAGTCAACGGTGCCGCTGATTTGCGAGTGCATCTCTGCGCCTCCCAGCTCCTCGGCGGTGTACTTAGCGCCGATCGCTGCCTGCACCAGCGCCGGACCAGCTAAAAACAATCCGCTGCCCTCGGTCATCAGGATGTGATCGCACATCACCGGCAGATACGCGCCGCCCGCCACACACATCCCCATGATGGCGGTGATCTGCGGAATCCCCATGGCGCTCATCACCGCGTTATTGCGGAACACCCGGCCGAAATCATCCTGGTCGGGAAAAACATCTTCCTGCAGCGGCAAGAAAACGCCAGCGGAATCGACCAGGTAAATTGTCGGGATATGATTTTCAATCGCGATATTCTGCGCGCGGATGACTTTCTTCGCCGTCATCGGGAAGAACGCACCAGCTTTCACAGTAGCGTCATTCACGATCAGCATGAATTTGCGTCCGTGAATCTCGCCGATGCCGGTGACGACGCCTGCACAGGGTGCGCCACCCCATTCTTCATACATCCCGTATGCGACGAACTCACCCAGCTCGAACAAACCCGTTCCCGGATCCAATAGCAGGTCCAGGCGTTCTCGCGCAGTCAGGCGATTCTTCTTATGCTGGCTCTCGATCGCTTTCGCGCCGCCGCCTTGATAGATGAGCGTCTCGTGGTTGCGCAGTTGCGTCACGAGTTCCGCCATGGCGTGCTCGTTCTTCTGAAAGCGCGCCGAGGTCGCATCAAGCTTGCTCGGCAGAAGATTATTTACCGTGGTTTCGTTTTTGGTCATTCCTTAAAGGATCCCCACGCTTGGCAAACTCCCAAGGGTACGACACCGGAGAAAACGGAGCAAATGAGGACTGCCTGTTCACAACGCGGCATCAGTCATCACCTGTGGGTGCCCCACCCTTCCCGAAGGGAGGGTGGGAGGGTGACGATCTCGAACTCTGATTGGGTTCCCTCGCGACCAGGACTGTGGTCCAATCCACCCTGCGGCTGAAGCCACAAGGGTGGGACACCCACTTCACGATTTATCAACCGACGCGAGCCCGGCCGTTCAACAACTCCACCGCCGCCCCCACCGCATCCGCGCTCACCCGGTCCACGATCCCGATCTCTAGCGCGCGCTGCGCGTGCACTTTTTCGGCAGCTAAGAAAATCTCCATCGCCCGGGCCCGTCCGATCAGACGTGGCAGTCGTTGCGTCCCGCCCCATCCGGTCATCAGTCCAAGTGCCGCACCTCTATGTCCAAAAATGGCATGTGGCCCGGCGACGCGGAATCTGCAGGCGAGGGCCAGATCGAAGCCACCGCCCATACACCAGCCCCCGATGACCGCACAGGTGGGAGCAGGAAATTCCGCAACCGCCCGCATCAGGCGTTGTCCCATCTGTGCAAACTCTAAGGCATCGCCTCCGTGCAACGCGGATATCTCCGATAGGTCCGCTCCCACGGAGAAGAACTTAGGGTTACCACAGACAATGAGCGGAGAGGCCGGAAGGCTGAGTACCGCGTCAGTCAACGCAAGCACCCGCGCTCGCGAGAGCCGATTGGTTCCATCGTCCGAAATGAGCCGCAGCATCGTGCAGCCTTCGAACGACTCGATAGCGTAGTACGCGCTCAAGCGATCTCGAAACGACCCGCCAGTTGGCAGCCATCCTCAGTCAATTCGAAGCCACCGATGCGGACGCCTTCGCCCACCAGTTTGTGGGTTACTGGGTCGCGGGTGATGCGACTGATCCACTGGTACCCAATTTCAAACTCATTGGCCGTGAACCACCGCTGCGGCAGAACTTCCACCAAACCGGCGTTTGGATAGACGACGTAAACCGCTGCGTGCGGGTCTTCCTTCGATTTCGCCGGATACGAACTAACGAGCTGCATCTCGTCAATGCCGCGAAATTCTTCCGGGAACTCGATGCTGTGGGTTCCTTGCGGCAGCATCCCATCGAATTCGAAATCGGCAACCGGTGCGGTAGCCGAATAAATTCGCTCCGTCGATTGCTTGAACCAGCCCGCTACCGCTTCAAACTCGAACGACTTCAACTGCTCCGCGTCGAAAATTGCCATGCGGATGTGCTTGCCTTGCGGGCACCATACTCCGAAGCGCGATCCTTCCAGCAAAAACGGCCGCACATATGTATTGAGCGCCATACGCGGCGCGTCCGGTTCGGTGCTGAGGCTGAGCGTGACCAGGTAGGCGAGCGCCCCCTGTGTGCCGTGATAGTGCCAGACAAAATGCTGCCCGGCAGCGCCTTGGACAGCAGGAAAGGTCTCCCAATACCACGGTGCAGGCCCGACAGTTTGTTGCAGCAGGGAGCGAATGCGTCCGGTGTTTGCGTCGGGTGCCATGCGTTACGCTGTCGGAACTCCGCGCGTTTTCACATTCGAGCGGATGAACTGGATGATATCGTCCATCGGCGTGCCCGGTTGAAACACCGCCGAGACGCCAGTCCTCTTCAAATTGTCGACATCGACGTCGGGAATGATTCCGCCGACGAGGAGCAGGACGTCGTCCATCTTGTTTTTCTTGAGCAGCTCGTTCACCCGCGGCACGATCGCATTGTGCGCTCCGCTGAGGATCGAGAGTCCGATGACGTCCACGTCTTCCTGCAGGGCAGCCGTAACAATCATCTCTGGCGTCTGCCGCAGTCCGGTGTAGATCACTTCCATTCCGGCATCGCGCAACGCTCGTGCAATCACTTTGGCGCCACGGTCATGACCGTCAAGGCCAGGCTTAGCGACAAGTACTCGTATCTTTGCATTGGGATCAGCCATAAATCGCCTTAAAAACGCAGTAATAGTGCCACACCCTAATGATACGCGCATCGCACAAACCGAGTCAGTGCGGAAGCCTCACCCTTCGTGGGATTAGTGCGCTGCGTAGTCCTGCGGACCCTGCGGCGTCTTGAGCAGTTTCGCTGGTTCGTACCCAAGCTCTCGCACCTTCGCGAGGATTCGTTTATATACTCCGGGCGCGAGTTCCGAGGTGCGGCTCAGCACCCACAGGTACTTGCGATCCGGCTCCCCAACGACGGCATACTTGTAATCCGGATCCAGATCGATCACCCAGTATTCGCCAGAGAATGGCCAGAAGAACGTGACCTTCAGCTTCGCATTGCTCTTGGCATCGATCACCTTCGCCGTTCCCTTGGACTCCTTACCCTTTCCGTCCGCCTTGCGGCACGCATTCGTCACCGTGATTTTGCCGTCGTTGCGTCGCGTGTACTCCGCGGTGACATCGGATGCGCAATCCTTTTCAAAACGGTTGGGATAGCGCGCTATCTCATACCACTTCCCGACATACCGTGCGAGATCTATTTGATCGACGGTCTTGAGCGGCGCCGGCTCAGCGAGCATGAGTTGCGGCACCAACGCGCAAACCATCATGAGCAGGGTCTTCATTCCGCCTTCCATTGAAAACAGATTCCAAATCCATCGGGATCTTTTAAGTACATCTGTTTCATCCCGTAGGACGCGACTTTCGGAGGTCTAACCGTCACACCTTGTGCGCGGAGATACTCATATGCCGCGTCCACATCGGGACAGCCGATGAATAATCCAACATCATCATGTCCCCGAATGCGACCGGTGTCAGGAGACGCCGGTCGCTCTCCTTCGTCGTACGCGGTGTTGAGCATCAGTTCCGCATCGTTCTTCCGCAGCCATGCCCATCCACATTCATCGGAGTCCGCCGAACGGCTGACGACCTCGAACCCCAGCAGGTCGCGATAGAACCGCAACGATGTCGGCATGTCGAAGACCTGGATCAACGGACAGAGCCCACGTATATCGATTGCCATCGATGTCTCCTAGGCGAACGCGCTCTCTTCATAGGTCCCATAAACCTCGCGCAACGCGTCGCAGATTTCACCCACCGTTGCATAGGCCTTCACCGCATCGAGGATGAATGGCATCGTGTTTGCGGGAGAGATTTCGCCGTTCTTGCCCGCCACCGGCTCCTGCGCTGCTGCATTTTTCAGAGCATCGAGCGTCCGACGAACCGTCTCGTTGTCACGCCGCGCACGCAGCGTCTTCAACTTGCGTGTCTGCGCTTCGCCGACGCTTTCGTCGATGTACAGCGTGTCGTGCGGCTGTTCCTTCACCACGAATTCGTTCGCGCCGACGATCACCTTCTCGCGCGCCTCAGCTGCTTTCTGGAACTGGTAGCTAGCCTCCGCGATTTCTTTCTGCGGATAGCCATGCTCGATCGCTTTCACCATTCCGCCCATCGCATCGAGCTTATCGAAGTAGTCGAACGCACCCTTCTCCATGTCCAGGGTGAACTTCTCTACGAAGTAGGAACCTCCCAGTGGATCCACAGTATTCGCGACGCCTGATTCGTAGGCAATGATCTGCTGCGTTCGCAGCGCGATCTGCGCGGCCTGTGCGGTCGGCAGGGCCAACGCTTCGTCGAAGGAATCGGTATGCAGCGACTGAGTTCCGCCAAGCACCGCGGCGAGGGCTTGAAGCGCCACCCGAGCGATGTTGTTGTGCGGTTGCTGTGCGGTGAGGGAAACACCCGCAGTTTGAGTGTGGAAGCGCATCAGCCACGTGCGCTGGTTCTTCGCACCGAAACGGTCCTTCATCAGGCGGTACCAGATTTTCCTCGCCGCACGATACTTTGCGATCTCTTCGAAGAAATCGTTGTGCGCGTTGAAGAAAAACGACAGCCGCGGGCCGAATTCATCCACGTCGAGGCCACGGCGGCTGGCCCACTCCACGTACTCCACCCCGTCATAGACGGTGAACGCCAGCTCCTGCAGTGCCGTCGATCCCGCCTCCCGGATGTGGTATCCGCTGATCGAGATCGTATTGAAGCGTGGCGTGTATTTCGACCCGAACTCAAACGTGTCGATGACTAACCGCATCGAAGGCGCTGGCGGATAGATGTACTCCTTCTGGGCGATGTACTCCTTCAGGATGTCGTTCTGGAGGGTGCCGGAGATCTTCTCCCAACTCGCGCCCTGCTTCTCCGCAACCGCCAGGTACATCGCCCACAGGATCGACGCCGGCGAATTGATGGTCATCGATACGGTGGTCTTCTCCAGGTCGATCCCGTGGAAGAGGATCTCCATGTCTTCGAGGGAGTCGATAGCCACCCCACACTTGCCGACTTCGCCCTCGCTGAAGGGATGATCGCTGTCGTAGCCCATGAGGGTGGGGAGGTCGAAGGCCACCGACAGGCCGCCGCCACCTTGCGCGAGCAGGAACTTGTAGCGCTGGTTCGACTCTTCGGGCGAGGAAAAGCCGGAGAACTGGCGCATCGTCCAAAGCCTGCCGCGATAGCCGGAGGCGTGGATGCCGCGGGTGTAGGGCGGCTGGCCGGGATAGTTGAGGTGCGCGTCATAGTCCCAATCCGCGGGAAGATCGGCGGGGGTGTACAACCGCCGGATCGGCGTATTCGAAATCGTCGAGAAGCGCGCCTCGCCTTCGCTGTCGAGGTTGGTTCCGGTAGGCGCGCCGATCGGCCGCTCCGGACCTTTTTCCAGCGCCGGTGTCAGCGTCTTCTCCGCCCATTCCTGCTCCGACGGAGAAGGCGTCCGCCCCACAAACACATCCCGCCTCGGCGATTCCACGACGTTAGTAGTAGGAACAGAACGGGTGCCCCGGGTCTCGCGATTTTCGAGACCTGGGACCGTCGAGTCATTCGACTTCTTCATATCAGCCATGTCGTTTGGATACCCCAATCCAGCGCCTTCCCCACAGAAAACGCCAAACCAGCCAGTTTATTGGATGTGGTGGAGAGGAGCAACAACGCGCTCAACGATTGTCACCATGACTTTTTCGGAATTGTCATCCTGAGCGAAGAATCCGCACCCCATTGCGGATTCGCAGCCGCAGGATCTTGCGTTCCGCCGTGCGCCAGCCACCACACTGGGCGGGTGGCACACATCTAAGCTTCTATTCATCCCATCAACGATCTTCGGGTGCCCCACTTCTCGCGGTTTTCGAGAAG
>ODAK010004377.1_pt1 | contig 14480 bp, 18 predicted proteins | sample 1539591 | NCBI WGS metagenome assembly ODAK01 (sample SAMEA3539303, study PRJEB22396) | soil metagenome | biome: tundra; feature: field; material: soil | place: USA | collected 2010-05 | depth 0.15 m | reverse complement strand
CGGCCATACCACAAACAGTAGAGGCCGCGGAGGCTAAAACCTAGGTTATTTTGTCGCGCGCCCTAAGGCCCGGCGGCCAGTTCGGATACGTCATGCCGTGGTCAGTCCTGCCCAGGCCCGGGCAACAGTCGCGTGGGAGGCACGCCGGTTTCCGCTCAGGCAGCTACGTCACGGTAAACGTTGCCTTCACACAGACCTGGGACCTGCAGAGGGTGAAGCCATCGTTCTTCCCGCTAGCCGTCGGCGTGATCTTCGGTCGACGTCAAGGGGCTGACGCTGGCCCCGTGTCTATGCCTGAAAGATCCAAGGTGATGGCCGGACGGTTCGACACCCAGGGGGCCACATGGGCCGAAGCTGAGCGAACCATCTCGATATTGGACACAGAGCAGTGGTCAACTGGCCAACATTCACCCTATGCCGACAGGTTCAGCGCGGGCGCAACCGTATTCCCGCGGGTCCTCTTCCTTGTGGAACCCGACCGGGCTCCCTTTGGAAGGGTGACAGGTCAGCGCCCAGTTCGAAGTCGGCGTAGCCCGCGAGAGAGGGAGCCCTGGAGACACCTGCGTGAACTCCACGGGGCTGTCGAAGAAGAATTCATCCTTCCCCTGCTCCTAGGCGAGTCCATCCTCCCATTCCGGTGTCTGGAGCCACTAGAAGCGGTCATCCCCTGGGACGGCCAGCGCCTCTTGGGTCATGGCGATGCGCTGCTTGGCAGGCATCCGGGTCTTGCGGACTGGTGGCATAAAGCCGAAGCAGCCTGGATCGAGCACCGCCGCGCTCGCAGCCAGCGCCTCAGCCTCAAACAACGACTCGACTATCACCGCGACTTGAGCCATCAGTTCCCGGTGTCTCAGTACCGGGTTGTTTACAGTGCCAGCGGCACTTACCTGGCGGCAGCTACGGTGACAAACCCATCGGCAATTATCGAACACAAACTCTACTGGGGGGCCGTTGCTAGCCGTGATGAAGCGCGATACCTTACTGCCATTCTGAACTCAACAGTTGTAACGACTGCTGTCGGCCCGATGCAGGCGCGCGGCGAGCACAACGCACGCGATTTTGACAAGTACGTTTTCCAGCTTCCCATCCCGCAATACGATCCAGAGGATGCCGCCCATGCACGACTCGTCGTTCTCGCCGAGCAAGCGGAGTACGTAGCCTGTACGACCACTCTGCCGGACGTCCGGTTCGAACGGCAGCGTAAGTACATCCGCGATGCGCTCGAACTCGACGGTGTCGGCACCGATATCAACGCCGTTGTAAAATCGCTCCTTGACGTGGGCACCTGAACGCGTCTGATTAATCACATGCATGACATGCATAATGTCGCCTCATGCAACGTGGTACGATTAGGATCGCATTATCAGGCGGACAGTAAAAGGAATACTATGCCCAATACTGCATCAACTGCCCGCAGCTCCGACACCCGCCGTTATATGTTGACCGGCGATGTTCATCTACTCCTGCTCAATCCTGAAGGACTGGTCCTCTTCGGGCGTCGTCAGAACACCGGCTTCGAGGACGGCGCCTGGCACGTGCCAGCGGGCCACCTCGAAGCCAGTGAATCGGTAGTGCAGGCGCTCATCCGTGAAGCCAAGGAAGAGGTCGGCGTGACCATCGCGCCGGAGGATGTCGAGTTCGCCCACATCATGCACAGCTCATCAAGCGGTGGCCGGACCGCCTTCTTCTTCACCGTCCGGAAGTGGGACGGGACGCCGGAGAACCGCGAGCCCGAGAAATGTAGCGAGCTTGCCTGGTTTCCCCTCGATGATCTGCCAGACCGCCTGATCGACTACTGTCACGTGGCCCTCGACTACATCGCCGCAGGCGAGCCCTTCTCGGTCTACGGCTGGTAGCCGATGAGCCGGATGGACCGGCCGGTCGCGTGCTTCAGTTACCTCGCCGCCGCCGAGTTGTGGCAGGTACCACGTTTCCCGTTGGCCAACTACGGTGCGGAAGTCCTGAGCGTCGAGCGTTCCATCGCGGCCGACGCACCGATGGCGGCCGCCGTGCTGGCCGCGCTGGGCGTGCCGACGCTGCTGCTCGCGAACGAGATCGGGAATGATCAGAAGGGCAGCCAGGTCCGCGCCTGGTTGCAGCGCTATGGCGTGAATAGCACGATCAGGGTGACGACGGACACGAGCACGCCGCAGGTTGTCGTGGTTGCCGACGATGATGGCACGCGCACGTGGTTCCCGCACCTGCCCGGTGTGAGCGTTGCTCTTGCCGCTGTCGACCTGTCACCGTTGTTCAGCGCATCGTTCGCCTACGTCGACTGTTACCAGCTCATCGAGGCAGTAGCCGTCCGCGTTGTTCAGGCGGTCCGGTCGACTGATATCCCGCTCCTGGTCAATCTCGGCGGCTCGCCGCTGTCGTCTGCGATCATCGCGGCGGTGCGGGGTTATCCGCGCGTGATCGTCCAGACCAGCATCGATGACGCAGAGTCCGAGCATGCCCCGCGAGCTGCTCACGAAATCTTGGCGGCGACAGGTGCCGCGTGGGTCGTGATCACCGCCGGGGCGGCCGGCGCGGTGGCGGTCAGCGAGAGCCAGCAGCTTACCAGTGCCGCATTCCGAGTGTCGGTTCGCCATACCCACTGTGCCGGTGCTGCGTTCTCCGGTGGCCTCACCTACGGCCTGCTGCATGACTGGCCGATGGAGGATTGCCTGACCTTGGCCTGTGCCAGCGGCGCGCTGCGCTGTGAGCGCGCTCACCACGAGCCGATGCCGACGCTTGCCGAGCTGTACGCGGTCATCGGCTCGCGGGAGCGCTTGGTCCTGCCAGCGGCCTAGAACAAATCCCACTCGCGCAGGAAGTTCGTCAGCTCAGCGAGCCGTTCGACGGTCATGCGCTTCTGCTCGGCGTCGTAAGCCGGTTCCTGGCTGGCACCGTACTGCCACCAGCTCTGGCCTGTCTTGCGGTCCATGACCAGGAAGCGGTCCTTGACGGCTGGTCCGCGGATGACGAGCGACACGGTGTACGGTTCGGCCACGACGGCGTGCACCATGTGGTGGAGGGCGTAGGTGCTGCCGACCTGCTCATCGCGGACCATGAGCGCACGCAGGCTCGCCGGGTTGATCGACTCGTCCAGCTCGGCGTCACCGAACAGGTAGTGCCGGTACTGACCGCGCAGGATGGTGCTAACGTAGGACCAGCGGTGGTTGTGCGGCCGGTCGTAGTAGCCGGGCAAGAACACGTGCAGCCGCACCCGAACGCCGGATGGATCGTCGTGCAGCACGATCTTGTCGAGGATGTCGTAGTGCTCACAGAGTCCCAGCAGGTTGGGCCGCTCAGGCAGTTTCAGCAGGATGTCGCGAAGCGTGCGCCGGTGTGAGGTCAGCATGGCGAGCGGCTTGACTGCGGCACCTTCTACCGCGTCGGTGTCTTCCCAGTCGAGCGAGCGCAGCGGCTCGATGATGGTTTCCATCATGTTCTTCTCGTCTTCCTTTGTTATTCCTCGGGCTTGGCGCTGGACTTCCAGAGCCGGCAGACGGGCACGATGTCCTCGTAGGCGTCGCAGGAACTCGCGCCCATCACGATCTCCTCGGCTGGGCATCCGCCCCGGCAGGCCGCAGCCTTGCAGCCGCCGCACGAGCTAGCGACGAGCGGCTTGGTGAACAGGTCGAACTCGTTGTCCCCGTGGTTGAGCCGTACCCGGTCGCCCTCCATGCGAGCGAAGTACAGGTCGGTGTCGAACAGGTACGAGCAGACGTAGCAACGTCCGTCCGGAAAGATGGAGATACGATCCAAGGTCCGGCCGATGCAGCCCTGGTAGCCCTCGGCCTGGTAGCGGTCCATCTGGTCGCGCCGGGCGTACGTCGGCTGGTACCAGACCCGCGTGCGGTACTCCTTCGCCACCTGGTTCAGGTCATCGCAGAAGTCGACCCACTCCGGTGGCGTCATGGCCAGCTCCGGGTTGCCGTGCCCGATGCCGATGGTGGAGAAAACGTGGAACTTGACCAGGCTCACACCCAGCTCGTCGGCGATGTCGAGCAGGTGAAGCGCGTCACCGCGGTTGGCCTGGTTGACCGTGCAGATGATGCGCGTGTCGAAGCCGCGTTTGGTCAGCTCGGCTGTAGTCGCGAGCGCGGTGTCGAATGTGCCCTCGCCGCGGATCGCGTCATGTGAGCTGGTACTACCGCCGTCCAGGCTGACCTGGACGTAGGCGAAGTCGCTGGGTTCGAGCTGGCGGAACTTGCGCAGCGCGGGGCCTTGGGCGTTGGTAGTCGTGATGACGTGCTCGTAGCCGAGCTGGCCAGCCGCCCGGATAGCCGCGCAGTAATCCGGGTGCAGGGTGGGTTCGCCGCCGAGAATGGTGAGCTTGCTACCGCCGAGCCGCCGCCAGGTCGCCAGCGTCTCGATGATGCGCGGTAGCGGCATCTTGAGTGCCCTCTCCAGCCGTTCACCCATATAGCAGTGTTCGCACCGAAGCTGACAGGCTTCCGTGATGTAGAGGTACACGTTCCGGAACCGCCCGTAGGCCACCCGGTCGATTCGTTCCGGCTCCGGCACCGTGGCATTGCGTGGCATGCGGGCGTGGCCATAGCCGTCACTGGTGCCGCGCGACTGCGGCATGGGCAGATGAGTCGTTGTCATAGCGAGGTGCTCCTGGTCGCCAATAGCAGGGACAATTCCGAAACGGTCTGTTCCAGTGGCCGGCCGCTATCCAGATGCAAGACCTCGATGCCCGCCTCTGCGAAGACTGCGTGGATACCCACCGCGGCGCGTGCATAGCGCTGCATGCGCGCGGCCAGCAGTCGCGGGGCGTCACCCCGCCGGGGATGAATGATGCTGTTACAGCGCGCACAGCGCCGGGGATCGGCCGGGCTTGGTTCAGCGGGAAGGCGCGGATCATGAATCGGGTCTTGCTCGCACTGGTGGCAGACGCGCCGGTCGCGTACCCGCCGCTCCAGGACAGCCGGTGCGACCACGAGTTCAACCACGTGCGGCACGCAGCACGGGGCGAGTTTGCCGAGCAGTGATACCAGCAAGCGCGCCTGCGTATCGGACCCCGGGAAATTGTCCAGCAGCACGGTATGGGCCGTGTTCGTATGGATAACCATTTCCAGATATCCTCGGAGGGCTCTAGTCACGGTCAGGTCATCGAGCCAGCCGAGACGTTCGGCACTTGTCGCTGTCGCGGCCAGCATGGTTTCAGGCACGTGCTCGCGCAGCCGGAAGACACAGCAACCCGGCATGCGCCCAAGCCGCATCGTGAGCGTGGTTTTGCCGACAGCCGGCGGGCCAGTAACTGCAAGCGCGCGTTCCAGCATAACTATCCCCGTGTTCCTAGCTATATTCCCCGGGACGTCGCCGAGGCAGTTTATGTGGGGAAGTAAGCGAAACTTCCGCCCACACGATTTTTCCGTCCGTTCCATGTGGCCGGTACCAATTCCACTGGTCACTGATGGCTTCCACGAGCAGGAGCCCCCGGCCGTTTTCAGCGTCTTCGGTCACGTCGATACGTACCGGCGGCCGCGGGTTGCTGTCCCACACCAATATGAGTACCTGGTTTTTGTCTGAGCGCAGCCACAGCCGGATGGAGGAAGAATTTCCCGTGGCTTGCGATACCCGCACCGCATTAGTAACGAGTTCAGATACCAGCAATTCCACCGAATCGCTGATTTCGGCGAGTCCCCACTCCCATAGCACGTGTTTGGCATGCAGGCGGGCGCACGGCACACTGCCTGCCATGACCCCGAGTTCGAGGTAGCTTTGCAGCGGCCAGTCGTCCCTCATGCGCGCTCCTCGCCCGTCGTGGCGGGGCAGGACCAGCGCTGGTACTGGTGCTTGGCGGTGTCCGAAGCCGTGAACAGCCTCAGCAGCAATCCCAAGGGCGGCACCGGCCTCGCCTCCAGCAGCAGTACGAGCCACGACGCTTGGTGCTGGTTGCGTCGGTGCGCTCTTGCCGCTCATTGAAAACTCCTTAAAACGACCCGAGCACCATTTCGGCCAGCTTTGCCTGTTCGCACGGGAAGACAACGGCGCCGATAGTGCAATGGCCATTTATGTTGATGTGCCGGTCAATCTCTGTCCGAGCGGTCTGGCGCAGCCGTTCCAGTGGCGCAGCCGGGGGGTCGATGGTCGCTTCGGTCCCCGCCTCACGCAGCGGCGAAGACTGGACCGCGTCATGCTTCGCCTCCATCGCGTCCCGTTTGGTGAGATGTTCCTGATCTAGCGTCAGCCCGCCGGACCGAGACGACCACGCTCGTCATGTATGCGTCTCATGCATGAGGCGTATACGACTGCCTACCGAGTGCGAGTAGCGTCGTTATACTGCCGGGTAGCGGCGTTATGCGAGCGTCCCCCCAAGCGGACAGTCGGAGCATCGATGGCGAGCATGCAGCCGGTTCGCTATTGCGGCCGATGCGGCACGCGCCTGGCCCGCGACAATCGCGAGACCAGGTGTGCCGGGTGCAGCCACGCAGGACGCGACGCGCTCCTTAAGGCCCCCAACGTGCCACGCGAGTTCTGGGGCACCGACCAGATGCACGACGCGCTGGCCACCTGGCACATGGGCCGCGTCTTCTTCGCGTACCGGACCCATCCATGGCATCCGCGGCCGCTCTCCCAAGAGAGCGTCGGCAACTGGCTCAGCCTCACCCAGGCGCAGCTCAGCCGGATCGAAAACGGCCGCGCACCCGAAGAGCTGACCAAGCTGGTGTGCTGGGCGCAAATCCTCGGCATTCCCGGTGAGCTTCTGTGGTTCAAACTGCCGGACGAGGCAGACGGCGATGTCTCCCTTGCCGGCGAAACGCCGCAAACGCTCATGCTGCCGGTGCTCTTGCACGGCCGCTCGGTGCTGCTGCCGATAGATAGGCACGCCGCGCGGGCAAGCGGCCTTGACGGCCTGCTCGATGAGCTGACCAGTGACCGGCCAGTCGTGCCCGGCCAGGTGGCGCGCGCCTTGCCGGCAAGTGATCCAGAAGAGCTGGAGCACGTCGCGGCCGCGCTCGATGACGCTCGCCGTTACCTTGACGGCTCGGTCATCGGGTACTTCCGAAATCAGCTCGACCGCAGCAAGGCCGAAGACGGCAACCTTGGCCCTACGCGGGCGCTGCCGTTCGTGCTCGGCATCCTCGGCGCGATCTCGCAGCACGTCCGCGAAGTCAAGCCCTCTGTGCGCTGCGGGCTGCTCTCGCTCGGTGCTGACGGTGCCGAGTTCGCAGGCTGGCTTTATCGCGATCTCCAAGACCCGTCAAGCGCCACGTACTGGTACGACCGCGCCATGGAGTGGGCACAGGAAGCGGGCGACACCGCCATGCAGGGCTATGTGCTGCTCAAGAAGTCCCAGATGGCGTACGACCTGCGCGACGCCCACCGGGTCGTGACCTTTGCCGGGGCAGCGCAGTCTGGTCCATGGCAGTTCACGTGCAAGCTGCGCGCCGAGGTTACCCAGCAGCAAGCCTTCGGCCTGGCCATGACTGGTGAGAGCCTAGCCAAAGTCGAACAGAAGATGGACGAGGCCCGCGAGCTGCTCACCACAAGCTCGGCAGACCGCGAGCCCGCAGGACCTGCGGGTGCATACTTTACGAGCAGCACGCTGCTGGTCAGGCAAGCGACCTGCTACACCGAGGCGGGCAAGCCCGCCAGGGCTGCCGCACTGTTCGCGGACGTGATCGCGAGCGGCACGCTGTCACGGCGCGACGCCGGTTTCTTCCGAGCCCGGCGCGCAGCCGCGCTGGCGCTCTCCGGAGAGCCGGACGCGGCAGCTGCGGTCGGCCTGGAAGCGGTCCAGGTGGCCCAGGAGACTAACTCAGAACGCACCATGCGCGTGCTCGCGGACGTGGTGGGCACGCTGGCACCCTGGCGTAGCCGGCCCGGCCCGCACGCGCTCAAGCAAGCGCTGACTACGACCCTGCGGTAATCCAGTCCGCCACCGTGCGGATCACGAACGCCTGCCACTCCTGGCTCTGCGGGTTCAGGTACTGCGGATCGTCATGGACCGCGAAGCCGTGCTGCGCGCCTTCGATCTCCACCAGCTTGTGCTCGGTCGCGAATCGCTTCACGGCTTCGCGTGAGGCGTCTATGGACACGAACGTGTCCTTGGTCCCGTGAACGACGAGCGTCGGTGCCGTGATCTCCGGTAGTACCGCAAGTACCTCGAACCAGAACGCCTCGTTGAGGATCGGCCGACCGTGCCGCAGGGTCGGCGTGAACTGGATGAAGCCGTGCTCACTGAGCTGTCGCGCCATCTCTTCGTCGAGTTGGTCATCGGTCCAGTACGGTCGGCTGGTAATGGTGCGCTGCTTGTAGTCGAGCTGCGGGTTGAGCAGCACTAGGCGGTCAAGCTCAGCTGGCCGTTTGGCTGCGTAGTACGCGCAAACGCCGCCAGCGAAGCTCGCACCGAGCAAGCTCAAGCGACGTGCACCTGTCTCTTCCCGGACGTACCCGAGTGCCACCCTGATGTCGTTGAGGATGGTGGCGAGCGTCAGCTCCTCCTGGCGGCCCTCACTCTCACCGTGACCGCGGAGGTCGAAACGCAAGGAGGCCACGCCAACCTCTCCAAGGCCGCCCGCGAGCCTGGTGAAGAAGCCGCCTTCTTCGCGGGTGACACCTCCGCCGTGGACCAAGATCACAGCACGTTCGGGGGGCCCGTCAGACGTGACGATCGTGCCGACTAGGTGGAGGCCGTCGAGAGTGCGAAAGGTTGCGGGCTTGCTCTGCACGGACACGCGGGCTCCCATCAGTCGGATGCGTTCTCTTCCCATCCTCGCAGTGATGAGGAAGCGGCGCGGAACCTCTTGCCGCAGTATGCGAGCGGCCCGCGACCCGTAGCTGGTGGGCGCGCCCACGTTCCGACGCGACTGAGGCTGACCCGACGCCGGGTCGCGTATGCATTCCTCCTGCTCGGCGCTGACATCCGCCCACTGCGGTTCGCCGCGGTCCACCTGGCCGGTCTCGCTCGCCAGCGGTACGTCGTCCTCAGCACGTCCCGGACCAGCCGACCCACACTGCCAGTTCAGGCACGGAAGGGTCACGGTTCAAATCCAGTACGGCCCACAGACTCTCGAAATTGTGTCCGCACTCCCGCCACTCTTTATCCCGGTCCTGTGCCTCAAGAGGACCGAGGCAGGTGGAGTTGGTCCCGCCTGGGATCGCGCCGCTTGGCCAGTGGGTCCAGATGCGCCGACACCGGTCCTGCTACTCACCCAACTTATACGGTTTTTGGCCGCAAGCCTTGACGTTTAACCGGTGTCGCGGGCCGCGTGGGCTTGCGGACGGGCGGACCCGTGGCGGTATTGACATCCGGATGGGCGTCGTCGGTCTGTGCGATGAGGTTGACCCGGCCTTCGGCCCAGTCCCGGAAGATCTGCTTGAATTCCTCCGGCACCGGCAGGTTGGGAAGTGGCCGACGGGACGCAGGATCGCCGCGACATTCGATGTAGTCATGAAGGTCGCGCAGTGGCCCAAGTTCTCGCGGGTCGGCGACTGAGAAAGCACCTCGGCTTTTCATTATGGATTCGATCGATGTGAGCAACGCCCCAGCGGCGCCGAGATATGCGGCCGGGGGCAGATGCAGTCGGGGAGAGGTTGGCCTTTTTCGGGATCGGGGGATCAAGTCGAGAGCGTCGGATAGGTCTTTTCGGCCGACAACCCACGGCGGGGTCCGGCGGCTGATCAGATAGTGGCCGACCTCGGTGAATGCCGTTACGGCCCGATCAGGTCGGCTGCTCCGGAGGCCGTTGAACTGCCCCGCCAGGTAGGACATCCACGTAATACCGAATATCGGCATCCGCTGGCCTTCAAGCAGTGATGTCAGGTCGCCCGGCATCGCGAGTGCCTGTCTTACGGTGATGAAGCCGCGACCAACCGCGACGGTGCGCATCCCCCCGTGCTCCACCGCACTTGCAGCGATGGCGCTTTCGTATGTTCGTTCATGCCCAAGCATCTGTTCCTGCCAGTAATCACCCAGCGGATCACTACGAACGAGGTCGGGACCACGACCCTTCCAGTTTCCCCAGAGCGGGACGGTCAAGCAGGTCGCGAGGCAAAGGCCGTTCAAGTGAGTCGCTGGCGCGTCAGATGCCACCATGGCCGCGATCCAGGCCGAGATCTCCTCGGCTACCAGTTCCCTGCAGGCGCCGCAGCTCGCGAGCAACCAGGCCAGGGGCAGGCCGTGGATGTCGCTGTCCGGATCGTCAGCGAACAGGAAGCCGAGTACTGCCCGAGCGAGTTCACGGACCGTCTGCGGCGGCGGGTCGACCGACCGCAGCGTCCGCGCGAGAAACTGCAGAACACCGCTGCGGCCCGCCGCCGAGCGGTGCCTGCGTTCGCCGAGCAGTTCTGCGTAAATGCGTCGCGCTCCTTCCTTGCTGGTCCGGTCCTTGACCTGGACGGCCAGCTCGCCGACGACTTCCCAGTCGTTGTGCGCGATGCGCGGGGCCAGTTTACGGGCAAGGAGTTCTGGTGTGTCACTTGCGAACGCGAGGTGTGCGGCGGCGAAGTATTCGAGGAATGTGCGATGGGTGAAGCTGTAGAGCTTCTCACCGGTCGCGGTGGTGCCTGCGTCGCTGAACACCCACAGTCGGCCCCGGCAGAATTCGACGAACTCACGGGCGGCATCCCTGGCGTCGTCTTCGGACTCGAAGCCTCGCCCATGTAGGAACTCGGCAGTCGCGGTGATCAGTTCGTGTTCGGTGACGGCTGGCTGTGGTTCGTTCCTCGTGAAGAGCAACCAGGCGAGATGGCGCAGCGCGGGCTCAAGGAAGCGCCCGGCGCGCAGATCTCGGTGAATCCGGCGGTGAGCATCCCAGTTACGGAACAGCAGGGTCGCGCACTGCTCGTACACCTCGGCGCGGCTGCGGGGCAGTGATCCCTTGCCTCGGTAGAGGATGCACATCAGCGACAGCAGCAGGGGATTGGACCGCAGGTCAGGGATACTGGCGCTCTCCGTCAAGAACGCCTCGGAGTCATCGGGATGCGCGTCCTTGTCTTGTGCGAACCACTTGCGGACGTACTGAGCGATCTGCTCGTCGCCATACTTGCCCAGCCGATAGCACGTGAACTGGCGGTCGTCGAGCTGGGCTTGGTCGTATCCGATCAGGCGGGAGGTGACCAGCACGCAGGCGAGCGGGTACTCGGCGCAGAACCGCTCTACCCGGGTGGTCACATCGCGGCGACGGGTCGTGTCGATCAGTTCGTCGAGACCGTCGAAGATCACCACAGCACGGCCGGTCAGCAGCAGCAGGTCCACTAGGCCGGGCGGAGGCGGGCACTGGTAGAACGTCGCCAGGGTGTGCTCGATGTAGCCGACGACTGAACGTTCCGGCGGGTCCTTTGCGGCGTAGTCCCGGAGCGTGACGAGGAACGGGACGCGACCGCCTTTGTCAGAGGCGAAGTGGTGCATCAGGACGCTGGCCGCTGTGGTCTTGCCGCCCCCTGGGTCGCCTAGCAGAACGGACCGGTCGAGCTCGTTGGCCAATTGCCATACGTTCAGGGATTCGGGGACGGAGTGTGGAGCCGACGTCTGTTCTGAATAAATGGCTTTGGTGATTTCGGTGGGGACGTAGATGTCGCTGATGGGTACGCGGCGGCGGCGGTCGAAATCCGGGGGCTCCAGCTTTCCATGCTGCTCAGCGACGTGCCGGCGGTAGCGGGCCAGGAAGTCTGACTCGGTGCGCTGGCTGGGGCGGGCCGAGAGCGCGGCCGTGTGCCGTTCGATCGCGTTCAGGATGCTGACCATGCGGGTGGCGAACGCATCAGCTCGGATCTGGGTGAGCAGCGGAGGATCATCGGCTTCGAGGCGGGCGACTAGGGCGCAGATCTCGTCGTCGTAGTAGTTGGTCAGAGCCTGGACGATTTCGGGATCGGTCGCGATCAGGGTGAGGCCGAGCACCTCACGGGCACGGGTCGCGTCGGTGTCGGGCGCGTCGGTGAGCCGGGCGGCGAGTAGTTCCTGTAGAGCGGCTTGGAACTCGTCGCTGCCTAGGATTGCTGCGAGCCGTTCCTCGGCCGCAGCGGTAAGATTAGGCAGGTCAGGCAGCTGGCTGGTCAGCTCGTAGGTGCCGAACCAACGGGCGACCGTCAGGTCGTGCTCACGACGGCGGCGTGGCATATAGCCGAAAGCAGCGCTAAGTCGGCGTCCGGCGACAGCGATCGCGTTGACCAGAACACCGGTGGCCACCTCATCGATGTTGACTAACACTGGACGGCTCCTCCGGGTCTATGGGAGCTTAACCCGAAGGAAACGGCGAGCGGGCAGACTCGCCTCTAACACACAAGAAGGCCGCAGGCCAGGGCTAGCCCGTCGCTAAATCTTGGATGCGTTCCTGCTGCTCAGCGTTCACTTCTGCCCATGACGGGTGGTTGCGGTCCACGACCATCGGCCGTTCCCCGTTCCCCAGCGGCACGTCACTCTCCTCCTCGTCCGGGTCGTCGCCGTCCGCGGACACAGGCGGAAGGAAAACCCGCTCCCGCAGCACGATCTCTGTCGCCTGGGCGCGGGCTGCCATCAGCCGACCCGCCTGGACCAGGTACCCCTCGCTCGGCCCGGCTTGTGCGGCCATCTCGTCGGTGAACTCGTCAACCTGCCGGGCTAGCTCTTCGCCGAGGGCGGCGAAGAACCCGTCCGGGTCATCGATCTGCTCATACCACCGCGTGAAGTAGCTGCGGGCTATCTTGGCGTACCAGTTCATGCTCATGCTGCCTTCCCGGCTGACAGGTGGCCGTTGCTCTCGACGGTGGCGTTGGTGATGATCTGGCTGACTCTGCGGCGGGACAGGCCGAACCGCTCGGCCATAGCCCGCTGGCTCAGCGGTGAACCCGCCGCGACCGACGCCGCGTAGGCGGCGCGGACCGCCTGCTGCACATCCCCTGGCACCTCTGGCATGGCCGTGGCCCGCGTGCGCGGCGCACAAGCTGCATGGCGATCTCTACCGTGCCGATGAACGCGACCGCGGGCCAGGCCGAGATCAGCGCCCCGAGCAGCCCATATCCGGCCCCGTAGGCGAGGTTGGCACCTATGGTGGCGCCGATGCCGAGCCACAGCATGAACCGGGCTAGGGCTGGCGCGTCGCGGTCGTTGCGGGCCTCGTGCAGCAGGACAAGCGATGCGGCCAGGATGAGGCCGTCCACGCTGAGCGGGAGCAGCCGGGCCGCCGTGCCGTCCTGGCCGTGTGCCCGGCCCAGGCCGTAGATGTGGGAGTAGCTGACCACCGCCGCGAAGGCGGCCACGGCGCAGACCACGGCCGCCGTCGTGAAGCGAATCACCCGGTCCCCGGTCACCGGCCGGCCCTGCGCCGCGTGCTAGAGGTCGCGCTGCTGGGCGTGGTGCGCGGTCGGATCTCCGAGCTATCCCTGAAACAGCACGGATAGTAGAGGTTACGGCTGGCGGTCCTGCGCGGCGCCCGCCGACCGTCCCGCAGGACGGCCAGCTCGCGCACCTCGACGCACACGTACCATTCGTCTGGGCTGCACTGTTCTACGATGGAACCCGGCAGCCACGGCCAGGTGCCGCGGTCGCCCTGCTCTTCCTGCTTCGAGCGGGGGTAGCGGACCTCGACCGGGCTCTCGTCGGGGAACTTGCCGTCGTTGTCCTCGTCCTCGTCCTCGTCGTACATGCTGGCTCCTTCCAGGAGCCAGGCGGACAATGTGTGTCATTATCGTTTGCACCGTGGCGTGTTGACGCACTCGCAGTCGCGGTCGTGATCTGGGGTCTTCGCGGCTGCTGGGTCAGTCGCGAGGTTGTGTGGCGTGATGGAGGACAGCGGCGATCTCGTCAGCGCTGTCGAGCTGCCCCGAGGCAACGTTCATCACCAGATCGTAGGCGGCGTCGTTGGTAAGCGTCAGGCGGCGTCCGTTGAGGCCGTAGAAGGCGATGAGCGCGGCCAGCGCGAGCCGCTTGTTGCCGTCGATGAGGGCGTGATTACGTGCCAGCGAGTGAAGCAGCGCGGCAGCCTTGGCATCCAGCGTGGGATAGGCGTCCTTGCCGAAGGCGGTGGCCTGCGGACGTGCCAGAGCGGCTTCCAGCAGGCCGTAGTCGCGTACCGCATAACCAGGTCCGAGTGTGCGCTCGGCGACGTGGAGCAGCTCAGGCAGCGTCAGGAAGATCACTGGCCGAGCCGCTCCAGGGCCTCGGCGTACCGGGGCAGCTCCTTATCGAGGACGCGGTCCAGGAGCTCGGCGCGGCTATGGTTTTCGACGTACTCGCGGATGGCCTGGCGAGCTACTTCCTGCATCGACCGATGCTCTAGCTCAGCGCGTCGCCGTAGAGCCTCAGTCTCGTCGTCGGCCAGTCGCAATGTCATCGCCATGTCCACGATGGTATCATTCATGATACCATCGTGGACACATTCAAGTGGGCCATGCCGCGCACTGCTCGCTGCTGTCGCCAGCATGCCCCATCGGTAGGTCGACACCCGGGTGGCAACCTGTGTGGTTATCGTTTGCACGGCGGCGTGCTATGACATCTGCATATATGCCAGCTGAGCTGGGAGAACAATGGATGATTTGTCGCCTTGCCCGGATGGTCCTCTCAT
>ODAK010004376.1_pt1 | contig 14482 bp, 12 predicted proteins | sample 1539591 | NCBI WGS metagenome assembly ODAK01 (sample SAMEA3539303, study PRJEB22396) | soil metagenome | biome: tundra; feature: field; material: soil | place: USA | collected 2010-05 | depth 0.15 m | reverse complement strand
CGGTTGTAACCGTAGAACGGCAGGGTGAAGTCCTGGAAGTACTGGGCGCGGTGGGTGGCGGTTTGCTTGCGGATGTCGTCGAGCGCCTCCTGGGGAACGCCGTCCGGATTCTTCTCGGACTTGACGAGGCCGGGAGTGACGGCGCTGATGAGGACGGCGGCGGCGACACGTCCTTTGCCGTAACGCGCGACGTAGCGGGCGACTTCACCCCCGCCCGTCGAGTGTCCGATGTGGATGGCGTTCTTGAGATCGAGGTGCTTGGTGAGTTCGGCGACATCGGCAGCGTAGGTGTCCATCTCGTTGCCGGTGGCAGTTTGGGAGGAGCGGCCGTGACCGCGGCGGTCATGGGCGATGACGCGGTAGCCGTGGTCGAGGAAGAACATCATCTGGCCATCCCAGTCGTCGGCGGAGAGGGGCCACCCATGATGGAAGACAATAGGCTGGCCGGTCCCCCAGTCCTTGTAAAAAATCTGCGTGCCGTCTTTGACGGTGATCGTGGACATGGTTTTTCTCCTGTTGGTTGTGGAGCGTTGAGCAGTAGGTTGACGTTCGCACGGGGAATACGCCGACAGCACTACCGAGTAGAAGCCAACATGGGCGTTCTGAGCAGGAGTCGCGGGAAGACCCGCACCGCGGGACTCCGTAGCTACCGGTGGAGCATCCGGTGTACGAGCAATCGGAAATGATTGTGATGCTTCTGCGCGGTGCATTGCAAGCGGGCGGCGAAGAGATTTACGTAAATTTTTGGATGGGAGAGATGCGGAGTCTCTGCCGCGAGCGAACGGACTCGGATCGTCGGCGAAGAGAGGCTTACAACCCGGAGCGACTTTTTTCTTCGGCAACCCGGGTTTTATATTTCGCGAAGAATTCGAGCAGGCGGGGCTCTTCTTCGACCGTGGGACCCATGTAGTCGATGACACGCTTGTCGGCTTCGTAGGAGAGTTCGGGGTGGGATTCGATCCAGACGCCACAGGTTTTGACGTAGGCGAGGAACGCCATGAGGTGCTGGTAGTCGCGATCGCCGAGCATGCGTCGCAGGACGATGAAAGCAGCGGCGGCATCGGGGAGATTGAGATAAGCGGCGACGCTGAGCCAGATGAGAATGTCGTCGGCGTGGGTGCCGGGCGTGGGCCACTTGCCGACGTTGCCCGCATGTTTGAGGCCGTCGTTCAGAAATTGCTGTACCGTTTCGCGGCTGGGAATCGGGCGTTCGAGAAGCTGCAAGACGTCTTTGCCATTCATGCCGAGCGGACGCAGGTAACAGCTATGGCAGACGAGACAATAGGGCGCAGAACAGAACTTGGAGAGATAGGCGAAGAGTCGCTCGAGGAAAAGCTTGTCGAGAGGGCTCCCGGTATAGGCAGACTTGGTCTGTTCCCAGAGATTCTTGAGAACGTGAGGATTGCCCAGGGCAGCCAGGAAAAACGGCGGCACGAAACCGAACTGTTCCTGGATCTCGGCAAAGACTGCGCGCTCAGGGGCCTGGGCATTCATGAGGGTATAAAAAGGTTAACACGCCTGGGCAGGAACTCTCGAAATTCGGGGAATTCGTATTGAACCGTTTTAAAGCTGGCAGTAGACTAGCGCCTCTGCAACGGAGGGTCTTTTATGCATCTGGGAAAACGGTTCCTGGCACTGACTCTGATGGTCGGCTGTGGTTTTCCGGCGATGGCGCAAAGCCACAAGCGGCTGCTGGCTTACTATCCCGACTGGGTGAAAAGTGGAAACCCATCGTACAGTGCGAAGAACATCCCCTATGCAAAGCTGACCCATATTCTGCATGCGTTTGTGCTGCTCGATCCCTCGGGCAATGGCGCACTGCAGATCGATCCGGAACTGATCGAGCCGGCATTGAACCACAACGCGCACAAGGCCGGCGTGAAGGTGATGATCTCAATCGGCGGCGCCGATCCGGCACAGGCCTCAGCCTTCGCAACGATCGCGGCGAGTGCGACGCTGCGCGCCAAGTTCGCAAAGAACCTGCACGCGTTCCTCGTTGCCCATGATTACGATGGGGTCGACATCGACTGGGAGGTGCCGAACGCGCCGGAGGATACGAACCACTGCACCATGCTGATGGAAGCGCTGCGCCGCGAGCTGCCCGCGCCGCGCTGGCTGATCTCGATGGCGATCTCCGCCGATCCGCGGAATTATGGGACGGGTTTCGACGTGCCGGCACTGGCCCCGATCCTGGACTTCTTCAATGTGATGACGTATGACTTCGCGGGCCCGTGGATGGACATGGCCGGACTGAATTCTCCGCTGCGGCAGGACCCCGCCGATCCGGAGCAGGTGGGAAGCCTGAAGACGTCGATGGACTTGTATAACCGCATCTACGGTGTGCCGCGTGCGAAGCTGAATATCGGAACGGCGTTTTACGGATACCAGTTCGATGCGGTGCAGAACCTGTGGAACTACTGTCCGAAGGGCGATTGCAGCCAGACGAACTCGTACAACTACGGTATGTACATCAAGCAGCGAGTCAACGCGAAGGGATGGGCGCGACACTGGGATAGCGCCGCCGACTCACCCTACCTGCTGTACCAGGGGCCAGGTGGCAAGGACGGATTCATCACTTACGACGACCCGGTTTCCACGGCGATGAAGACCTACTATGTGCTCGGCCAGCGCGACTTCGGCGGCATCTTCATGTGGGACTTGAGCGGCGATTACGACGGAAAGTCGCAAGACCTGCTGAACGCCATGCGTGGCATGTACGAAGTGCTGGAACACCGCAAGTTCTAGGGGCGGCGCCAGCTGCGAGGGGCAAGCGTTTTGCTTGTCCCCACCCCCTGCAAAATGCAGTACCCCTGCGAAATGCAGTAGCCCTAATTGGGAAATTTCAGTTTCAAAATCCTGCAACTCTCTTTGTTTTCAGCCCAATGGCTCCCGCATGTACATGGCATTGTGACTGCATAGATAAAGGATGAGCGCGGTCTGAAGGCCTCTTGAAGTGAATGGCTGTGAAGGCAACGGCCGCCCTCGCGGATCTTCGACACGGAGATACCGCAGATCGAAGGAGGGCGCGATGTCGATCCTATTCGTACTTATTACTTTCCTACTGATCATCACGGTTACATATTTCCGTCGACCGAACGAGGCTATGCAGCTGCAACCGGAAGCGGCGATCCGGCCACGGACTGCGCCGGTTATGACGAAGACGGCAGGGTTCGAGATTCCGACGGGCTACGAATTCCATCCGGGACATACGTGGGTATGCGACGAAGGGCGGCAGAATGCGCGCGTCGGGATGGATGCGTTCGCGTCGCGGCTGTTAGGCAAGATCGACCGCGTGGAAACTGTCGAGTTGAACCGCTGGGTGCGACAGGGGCAGAAGCTCTGGACGGTGACGCGCGAGGGCAAGTCAGTGGATATGTTGTCGCCGATCGAGGGTGTGGTGGTGTCGCTGAATCACCAGGTCATCAAGAACCCGGAATTGCTGAACAGCGATCCTTATAAAGATGGATGGATTTGCGTGGTGAAAGCTCCGGACATGCAGACCAACATGAAGAACCTGATCCAGGGACCACTGGTAGCGCCGTGGATGCAGAACACGTTGAGCCGGCTCAGTGCACTGGCGTCGCAGTTTGCACCGGCGATGGCGCAGGACGGCGGCCTTCCGGTGAACGGTCTGTTGATGCAAATGGATCCCGCAACTCAGGAGCGGGTGGTGAAGGAATTCTTCCTCACGTAGAGCACCGCTAATCCCGAGCCAAGGAGCGAGCCATGGAAAAACAATTTGCACTACTGATTGATGTGAAGCAATGCATCGGGTGCCAGAGCTGCGAGCAGGCTTGCAAGACTCTGCACCATTATCCGATGGAGCATGAGGCGGAACTTTCGTACACCGCGTTGACGGTTGTCCAGGAAAAAGGGGGGCGTAACGTTCGCCGGATGTGCATGCACTGCCAGGATCCGACGTGCGCTTCGGCTTGTCCGGTGGGCGCTCTGAAGAAGAACTCGTTTGGGCCGGTGACTTACGACGCGGACAAATGTATCGGGTGCCGGTATTGCATGGTGGCGTGTCCGTACTCGGTGCCGCGGTATGAATGGACGAAGCTGGCGCCATTCGTGAAGAAGTGCGATATGTGCGCGGAGCGGGTGAAGCAGGGAATGAAGACGGCGTGCGCGGAAGCGTGCCCGGTGGGAGCGACGGTATTCGGAACTCGTTCCGAAATCCTGGCAGAAGCATGGAAACGGCTGCGGGACGATCCTGCTTACGTGCAACGGATCTATGGAACTGAAGAACTGGGCGGAACTTCGGTGTTCTACGTATCCGACGTGGATTTCGAGAAGATCGGATTTAAAGCTACGGCGAAAGATGCGGAGCCACTGCGAACATTAACGGCAACTGCCATGGGCGATGCCCCGACCGTAGTGATGGTAGGCGGCTCGATCCTTGCTGGACTGTACTGGATCACGCAGCGTCGTAAAGAAGTAGCGCTGGTGGAAGCGCAGGAACGTGAAGCGAACACGAACAAGGGAGGTCGATAGCCATGAGTGCGACGAAAGTTCCAAAGCTGACCGTGTGGCGTGCTATCACGCTGGTAATCTTCGTGGCCGGGGCGTATGCAACCTACCTGCGATTCTTCCATGGACTGCATGCAAGCACCAATCTCTCCGACCAGATGCCATGGGGCATGTGGGTAGGATTCGGAACGCTGTGCGGGGTGGGATTGTCGGCCGGCGCGTTTGCACTTTCGGGTGCGGTGTATGTGCTGGGGATGGAGCGGTATCGTCCGATCGTTCGCACCGCGGTTCTGATCGGGTTCCTGGGATACGTCAGCGTGATGTTCGGTTACATGTATGAAATAGGGCTGCCGTGGCGGTTCTGGCACATCCTGATTTACTGGAATCACGCATCGATGTTGTTCGATGTGGCGTTGTGCGTGATGACGTACACGACGGTGCTGACGCTGGAGTTTTGTCCAGCGCTGATCGAGAAGATTCCGTGGAAGCATACCCGGGATCTTGTTCTGCACTGGCATCACCGCGTGACGGTAGGCGTGGTGATGGCGGGCGTGCTGCTGTCGTCGATGCACCAGTCGTTCCTGGGCGGACTGTTCCTGATCTCGCCGGGCAAGCTGTATCCGCTGTGGTACACGCGGAACATCCATGCACTATTTTTCCTGTCGGCCATTGCCGCAGGGTTGGCGATGACGATCATTGCCCTGTATCTCAGCATGCGTTCGTTGGATGCCCGGATCGATTACAGCATTCTTCGCGAATTGGGACGCGTGGTATCGCTACTGCTGGTGGTGTATGTGATCTTCCGCGGACTGGACCTGGTTTCGCGAGGAGACGCGCACTATCTCTTCCTGCCGGTTCGTGAGACGGGCTACTTCTGGCTTGAGATGGTCCTGCTGGCGATCGTGCCGTTGGTCCTGCTGCAGTTCGAGAAGATCCTGAACACGCCGCTGTACTTGTATTGGACTTGCTGCTCGGTGGTGGCGGGATTCGTAATCAACCGGTTGAACGTGTGCATCACAGGATTTGAGCGCTCGATGCATACGTTCTACACGCCGAAATGGTCGGAAGTTTCGTCGACGCTGTTGCTGGTAGCAGGCTGCGTGATTGCGTTCCGATACGCGGTGATCTATCTCGATATCATGCCGCGGATCGTGCGGGTGGTAAGGCCGGCACGTTGGTTGGCGAATGGCGGAGTTGCAGCGCAGGCGTAACCGCGCCGCGCAGTTCGCAAAGGAGCGCTGACCCTCGATCAAGAGTCGAACCAGACTACTTGAGAGATGCTCGTCAGCGCTCTTGCGATTTCAGGAGGAGAAATGTTCACCACGGAAGTAGCGGCGTTCGGGCAGAGAACGAATTTCGAGGATCTCGACCGAAACATCGAGTGGGAACGTGCTGCACGAATCCTGGACCTGGATCCCAGGATGGTGCGACGGTTGCATAAGCCACGGATGGAGTGTGTCTCGCGGCAGGAGTGTGTTGCTGGAGTGGCTTCGTTGTACGTCGCTGCCGGACCGAGGAATTGCGGAGAGACGGTTGCGACGATCGCATTGGAGAGCGGGATCGGTGCGCACGATGTGTGCGAGCGAGAACGAGAGCTACAACTAGAACTAGCGCTGGCGGAAGTACACGAGAATAGCGCCGTGATCGGGGTACAACTGCCATCGGCGGGGATGACGGAACAGGAGATGTGGGAATTGGCACGGCAGTGCGTACCGATTGTTAGTCGCGTGCTAGGCAATACAAGGTTGGTGCCTGGGGACATATGCTCCGCGGCGTTTGCGAACTGGATGGCGCATGAAGCTGCGCAATACGGCGTGAAGCTGAATGCTCCGAAGATCGAACCGGAAAAATACTGCGCACAACGTCATCAATCGATCGCGGAGTCGGTGGTGCAACTGAGTGCGATGGGACTGCAAGAGAAGGGCAAGAAGTTGCGCGGCGCTCGGGCGACGGTGATCGGTCTTGATCGCATGGCGTGGAAGTGCATGCAGACGATGCACGACACTGGGGTGCTGATGGTCGCGGTGGCAGACGAATCGGGGGCGGTGATCCGTAAAGCTGGAATCGACGTTCCTCCTTTACTGCAACATCTGGAAAGTGGGGGGCTGCTGGCGGAATATACAGACGCGGAGCATGCCCTGCATTCTGAAGCTCTGGCTGTGGACGTGGATATGTTGTTACTGGGTGCGCGTGAGACCGAGATAACCGAGAATAATTCTGCAACCGTGGGCGCATCGATTGTAATTGAAGGGCGGAGCAAAGGATTGGACAGCGGTGCAAGTGATGCTTTGAACGAACGCGGCGTGCTGGTCGTTCCAAATCGTTTAACGCGCTACTTGCAAGTACGAGAAGAGTTTGTACATCGACGACCAGACGCAGGATTGCATGGGAATCAAGGTGAGTTGCTCAAGAGCGCTTGGCAGGGGATCGCCACAATCCGGGAGCGGCATGGGTTAGCATTGCCGACGGCTACCCTGCTGTTGGCGCTGCAACGTCTTGCGGAGAACGACCGAACGTCACATCCGTGAGGCCATATCGTATGTGATGGCTGTCACTGCAATTTTTGCCAGAAAGAATAGGCTTATCCTTGAGAAGTTGTATTCACAAGGGGGTGGCTTATGCTGATCACCGAACGGCCCTCGCTAATCGCCATTCAAAACGTGTTGTTTGCGACCGATTTCTCTATGGCTTCAAATGCTGCGCTGCCCTTCGCGCTGGAGTTCGCTTCGCGCTACAACGCAACCTTGTTTCTCGCCCACGCCGTACCGCCCATGCCGGCCGTGGTTCCGGTAGAACCGGTTCCCGACCAGACTGAATTGCTTCGCAGGGGCGCCGAACGGGAGATGGAAAAGTTCGTGAATCTGGCCGAACTGAAGGATGTGCCCCATCAATCGATTGTGATGGACGGGGAAGTGTGGGACGTGATTCGGCAAATCGTGGCAGACAGGCGCATTGACCTGGTAGTCCTCGGCACGCATGGCAGAGGAGTACTGCACAAGTTGATCGTAGGCTCCGTGGCGGAAGAAATCTATCGAACGGTGAAGTGCCCGGTGTTGACGATCGGGCCAGAAGTGATCGCTCCAGCTATCCCCCGTCAGAAGATGTGGCGAATTGTGTTTGCCACCGACTTTTCCGAGGGATCACTGCATGCCTTGCCGTATGCGCTGATGTTCGCAAAGGAAAACCGTTCGAAAGTCACCTTCCTGCACGTGATCGGGCATCCGGGCACGCTGCCTGCCGACACCGGGGACGAATTGGTGAAAGAAAGTATCGCCCGCATGAAAGAAATAGTGGGTGAAGGCCTCGACAGTGAATCGGTGGAGTTTGTTGCAGAATACGGATCTCCAGGGCCAGACATCGTGCGCAAAGCTTCGGAGTTGGAAGCGGATCTGTTAGTGATGGGCGTGCACGCTGGACATCATGCCAGTTCGCATTTGCCGTGGACGGTGGCAAGCCATGTACTTGCCCACGCACGCTGCCCAGTGTTGACGGTGCGCGGCGGACAATAATTTTTCTGCACGCGGATAAAGGCGGACCCGCGGGTCCGCCCTTTGCATTCAGGAAATCATTTTTTCTTCGACGATTTCGGCGCGGGCTTCTCCTCAGGCAGGACTGCATCTTTGGGGAGAGGTTTGCGCGGTAACATTTCGTCGCGCATTGCGGCATCGTAGAGGAAAGATGCGAGGATCACCGAGGCTTGCATTAGATCATCGCGCTGCAGACGTTCATACACATCCATATTCGAGTGATGAGTGCGGGTTTCATACTCGATCGGATCCTGGATGAATTGGAAGCCGGGAATGCCGACTGCGTCGAACGACAGGTGATCGGTGCCACCGGTGTTGCGATACGCGATGGTGTCGGCACCGAGGTCGTGGAAGGGAGCAAGCCACGCAGTGAATAGAGGAGCAACCGCTGCGTTTTCCTGCAGGTAGATACCGCGAATTTTTCCCGTACCATTGTCGATGTTGAAGTAAGACGAGACCTTTTTCTGGTCAGGCTTCAGAGCGAGCGGCGTTCCGGGTTTGCGCAAGTAGGAAGGCAGATCCTTTTCCGCTGGGTCGGTGCTTTCGGGCCGAGCGCCGAAGTGCTCCGTGACATAGGCGCGAGAGCCGAGCAAGCCTTGTTCTTCACCGGTCCAGAGGACGATGCGTATGGTGCGCCGAGGTTTTACGCCAAGGGCCTGAAGAATACGCACAGCTTCCATGGTGACGGCGCATCCGGCTGCGTTATCCGTGGCGCCGGTTCCGGCGTGCCAGGAATCGAGGTGCGCGCCGACCATGACGAATTCGTCTTTCTTATCGGTGCCAGGAATTTCGGCGACCGTGTCCCATGCGCTCGGGTCAGTGTCGTAGAACTTGTTGCGAACATCCAGTTCGAGTTCCACGGGTGAGCCGTGTTCCAGCAAGCGCGAGATGCGTCCGAAATGCTCGACCGCCATGGAGAGCGACGGGATGGGTTCGGGCTCACCTTCTTTATACGAGCCGGCGGACTGCACGAAAACGGTGCCCCCATCACCATGGCTGGCGTCGATCACGGCCACGGCTTTTTCTTCGTGGAGGAATTGATCGACAGCCTTGCGGAGGACGATGCGCTGCTTGATCTCTTCCGGGTTGAAGCGCGATTTCTCGCTGGGTATTTCGTAATGCGAGATATCAGCCAGTTTCTTCTCGTCGTAACGCGAGAGGGCTGCTTCCGACTGGGGCTTCACTTCAGGCATGTCGCCAAAAATGATGACCTTCCCGGCGAGCTGACCTTTATATTTCTCGAGATCAGCAGGACTCTTAGCCACTACGCGGACGGCCTGGCCTTTGATGACACCGTTAGTGCTTTCCGTCCAGGCTTTCGGATACGCGATGAGTTCCATGAAATCAGGAGAGACCATTCGCACCGAGGTGAATTCGTTCTGCCATCCGCGCCCGAAGTGGTAGGCCTCAAGATGAGAGTTTTGTAATCCCCAACGGGTGAACTGATCGCGGGTCCACTCGTTGGCCTTCTTCACATTGGGGGAACCGGTCAGGCGCTCCCCGATGCCGTCGATGATTGAACTCGCGGTTTGCATGACCTGGGAGTTATGAAAGCCTTCCTGGCGGATCTGCGTCACCATGCCGAGGTCAACATCGGTGTCCGCGTGTTCCGCAGCGAAGGTTGAAGAGCAAGGAGAGAGGAGAGCGGCGCAGAGCAAAGCCGGGGCACAAACCAACGATAAGGGTGATCTCAAGAACAAGCCTCCAACGAAAAGGAAAAACAAGGAATGATACCTGAAGCGAGGGATTGGTTCTTAACGTCGGGGGTGAGCCGCTTTTGGAACTTGCTCCCTTTTCGGAGCCCGATTCGGTGTTCACGCAAGGGAAGCCTTCGGAAGCCGCGGGAAATACGGGGGATGGTTTGGCAAACTTCTTGCAGATTGCTTTGGCTGGAGGATCTCCGGTGACAGTCGAAACGATTGTTCTGCAAGTGCACGAAGTGTTTGAGTGGGTCCAGGGTTGCGCATTCAAAGGAGGTTCCTCCGATGCGCTGATCGTAAAATTTCCCGAGTATCTTCCTCCGCTGCTCCTGGAGGAGGACACGGAAGCATTTCTTCAACAAATGGGTCTAGCCGTGAGGGGGCTCACGCGGCCCTCAGACCGGGTCTATGTCTCCGCTTACTACGAAGATCGAAGCGATCCGCCCGCTGCATTACTGCGTACCTGGTACGGATCGGCGTTTCCGTTTCCGTTTCGAGTGCACAGTGCCAGAGACGTTGCTGACCATGGTCAAACTGGCGGTCTTCGATCCGAGAACTCCCGTGAAGTCGCGAAGGTTATTGGCGTCCGTGTACTCCTGGGCGTCATTGAAAATGAGGATCGCTTCCGGTGCCTGCTCGAAAAGCCACTGCGGCTCAAATTTCCAAGCCGCGTAGATCTCGCTCGTTGTTTGCTGATCAGACTGCAATATGCTCACTTCTCCGTGTCAACCATCGCGTTACCCGAAGCGCCTGTGCTTGGCCGCTCTCGACTTCGCATAAGACTTTTGCAATTTCATCGCCATTGCTGAAGCGAATGTATGAGGTTCGCCTAATGAGACGGCTGAAACACCCTCACATTCCGGTCGGACCAGGAGGTTAGGAAGGGAGCCGTACATCGCGTAAAATCTCTGCTAGATGCCCATCTCGATTCGACGCCTCCGAATATGGTTCGCAGTGTGTGGCGTCGTGCTCCTGCTTATTGTCAGCGGGATCTATCTTGTGCGCCGCTACCAGATGCGCATCATGGCGCACATCGCCGCCAAAAAGCTTGGAGTCGAAATTCAGCAGAGCACGGAAGGGTTCTCGCTTTCGAAATCGGAAGGCGGCAGAACGATCTTCAAGATCAGCGCGAAGAAGGCAACACAGTTCAAAAATACTGGCAAAGCGGCGCTCGAAGACGTCAACATCATCGTGTATGGACGTGATGCTTCCCGTTTTGACCAGATCTACGGTTCCAATTTCGAATATGACAGCAAAACTGGGAATGTTGTCGCCCGCGGCGAGGTCGATATTGACCTTGAGGCCAATGCGGCAGGACCAAAACGTCCCGACCAGGCCGCCCCTGCGGAATTAAAGAATCCGATTCATCTGAAAACCAGCGGCCTCATCTTTAACCAGAAAACCGGCTTGGCGCGAACCGATGAAGTGATTGAATTCCACATTCCGCAAGCGGACGGTACCGCCCGGGGCGTCGAGTACGATTCCAAATCCAACCAGCTGACGCTGGGGTCGGACGTTCATGTCGTTACCGCCGGCCCGGGGTCGCGGACGCTGGTGGCTCGCCACGCCGTGGTCACCAAGGAACCGCGTCGTGCCGTTCTCGACTCGGTTAAGGTCACGCAACCCGATAGCACTGTCGTATCCGATCGCGTCACCATCCTCTTTCGTGAGGACAATAGTATCGAGCGGATTCTGGGAGCCGGTCACGTGGAAGCCGACAACAATGGTGTGAGCAGCTACCAGGTGCAGGCAGACAAAGCCAACCTGCAGTTCGGTGTCGCCAATGACTTGCAACAGGCGGTGCTTTCCGACGGTACGCAGTTCCGCTCCAGCGGGGAACGTCCGATGCATGGCTTCGCCGGGCGCATCCTGGTCACGTTCGGAGCACTGACCGAACCGAAGTCGATTCGCCTCGCCGACAACGCGCACGTCATCCAGGATCCTTCGGGCAGCGGTCCGGCTCGCGGGCAGCAGCGCACCGAGGTAGTTGCGGATGTGCTTGACATCGATGTGCGCGACGGCAAACTGCCGTCGAAGGCGACGACGACCGGAGCGGCGCATATCAACCTCGATCAGCCTGCCAGTGGGAACCAGCCGGCGACAACTACGGTCGTCAATGCCGGACGCTTCTTCGCGGACTTCAACCGCGAAGGGCACATCAACCACATCCTCGGATTACCGGAAGTACACGTCGTTTCCAGTGCTGCGGGCCAGCCAGACAAGATCTCTGCCAGCGACAAGCTCGAGGTCCTCTACAACCCGCAGGGGCAGCTGGCGAACGTAGTGCAGCAGGGGCACTTCTCCTATCACGAGGCGCTCGCGGACAAGCAGGGAAACCGCATTGCCTACGCCGACACCGCGCGCTACATACCAACCGAGGACATGCTGCACCTCACGGGATCGCCGCGTATGACGGAAGGCGGCATGAGCATGACCTCCGACATCGTGCACATCAATCGCCACAGCGGGGAGGCGACCGCCGAGGGTAACGTGAAGTCCACTTACAGTGACCTCAAGCCGCAGCCCAATGGGGCCATGCTCGCCGCGAGCGATCCGATCCACGTCACGGCGAAGAAGATGGTGGCGCACCAGGATACCGGCATCGCGCTGTATACCGGTGGCTCCCGCTTGTGGCAGGGAGCGAACATCGTGGAAGCGCCGAGCATCGAGTTCAACCGCGATAAACGGAGCCTGGTCGCGCAGGGAAGTCCGCAGGCGGCGTCGCCGGTGTCGAGCGTCTTCGTACAGAAAGACAAGACAGGCAAGCTGACACCGGTGAACATCACGGCTCGCAAACTCACCTACGTCGATGAGGAGCGGCGGGCGCGCTATGAAGGCGGAGTTACCGCCCGCAGCACCGATGGGCTGCTCACGGCCGATCACATCGACATCTTCCTGAAGCAGTCGGGAGCAGCGGCCACTGCACCGCAGGCCACGCCCAGCCAGTTGGATCGCATTGTGTCGGAAGGGAACGTGGTGGTCACCCAGCCCGGAAGGCGCGGAAGCGGCGACAAGCTCACGTACTATCAGGATGACAACCGTTACGTGCTGACGGGTGGCGCGCCGATGATCTCTGATGCGCAACACGGTACGGTGCGCGGGGCTACGTTGACCTTCTTTAGTAAGGATGATAGGGTTCTGGTGGAAGGCTCGAACGCCGCTCCCTCCGTAACTCACACCCGAGTCAGCAGATAATGAGTACCCTGTCAGCCGAAGATCTAGGGAAAACCTATCGCAGCCGGCGTGTGGTACACGGCGTCAACATCAGTGTTGACCAGGGCGAAGTCGTCGGTCTGCTCGGACCGAACGGCGCCGGGAAAACCACCAGCTTCTACATGATTGTCGGGCTTATTCCGCTCGACTCCGGCCGCGTCTGCATCGACGACAAGGAAATCACCGACGTTCCCATGTACCTGCGGGCTCGCAATTACGGCATCAGCTACCTGCCGCAGGAACCTTCAATCTTCCGCAAACTCACGGTCGAGGAAAACATTCTCGCGGTGCTGGAAGCGCAGCCGATCTCGTGGCACGAGCGTCGCGAGCGCATGGAACGGCTGATGGACCAGCTTGGGCTGGGACATATCCGCAAGAGCAAAGGCTATTCGTTGTCGGGCGGTGAACGGCGCAGGGTGGAGATCGCCCGCTGTTTATGCATCTCGCCGAGTTTCATCCTGCTTGACGAGCCGTTCTCGGGCATCGATCCGATCGCGGTGCTCGACATTCAGAAGATCATCTTCGATCTCAAAGCCAGTGGAATCGGGGTTTTAATCACCGATCACAACGTCCGCGAAACGTTATCGGTGACCGATCGCGCCTACATTATTAATGAAGGAAGAATCTTCCGCGCGGGAACGCCGGAAGAGCTGGGCAACGATCCCGAAGTAAAACGCGTCTACCTCGGCGAAAGTTTCACTCTCGTTTAGATCCCAGGGATCATCCAAATCCCCGTCCTGTCATCCTGAGCGAAGCGCCGCGAGGCGCGAAGTCGAAGGACCTCTTTTGCGACCAACACTCTCTCCGCCTCTGTCATCCTGAGCGCCGCGCCGAAGGCGGGAAGTCGAAGGATCCCTGTCGCGACCCCATACTCCCTCCGCCTCTGTCATCCTGAGCGAAGGACGGGACGACCCTCCCCGTCCGCAGTCGAAGGACCTTGCGTTTGCTTTTGACTTTGAAGTGAGGTCGGGGTCCGCCTCGTTTCCCCCGGGATGGTGAGGGGCAATGCAAGATGACCTTACAATTAGCGACCATGAATGCCGAGATGCCCAAAGCGTACGGAATCGCATTGCGTCGAGCGACCGTCGCAGATGCGCAGACGATTGCGGGACATCGCTATGCGATGTTCCGCGACATGGGATACAACGACGAAGCTTCCTTGGACTCGATGCGGAAGAAGTTCCTGCCCTGGGTGGAGGCGAAGCTGAAATCAGGCGACTACCTGGGATGGTTGGCAGTGACGGAAAGCGACCTCGTTGTGGGAGGCGCGGGATTGTGGCTGATGGACTGGCCAGCGCACATGGTGGGATCGAGTGCGAGGCGCGGCAACATTCTTAATGTTTACACCGAACCTTCGTTTCGTCGCCGGGGGCTGGCCCGCTGGCTGACCGAAGCGGCCTTGCACTGGTGCAAAGGGAACGAGATCGATTTCGTGATCCTGCACGCCAGCGATGAGGGTCGGAGGCTGTATGAGGAGCTAGGGTTTCAAGCGGGGAATGAGATGCGGAAGAAGTTATGAAGGAGCAATGATCGGTCGTGGATCTTCGGCCAACCGACCCGAGGGCATCCCAC
>ODAK010004374.1_pt1 | contig 14482 bp, 12 predicted proteins | sample 1539591 | NCBI WGS metagenome assembly ODAK01 (sample SAMEA3539303, study PRJEB22396) | soil metagenome | biome: tundra; feature: field; material: soil | place: USA | collected 2010-05 | depth 0.15 m | reverse complement strand
AAGCCAAAGCGGTAGCTTCGCTGCTCAAAACAGCTTCGACCACCTGAACTGTTACCACTTTTCATCTTCGTATGTCTAAGGAGGCTCACCAAAAGATACAGGAAGGGCTGCAGAAGGGCACACGAGTAGAGTTGGGGCCGAACGAAGTATTGGATTTCTCATCGGACGTCATAGATGCTCTCAGCCCCCTCACGGGAATGTTCTCAAAGGGAACGCAGCGACTAATCGTCGGCCCATCGGCAACCGCAATCAAACGAAAACTTCATTTGAAACTTACTTTTGCTCTCGATGCTGAGCGCGAGGAATATCCATTTGTCGAGTTCGAGGTGATCCGCTCGGGGCAAGATGAGCTAGAGATTCAGTCATGTTCAAAACATCTCCCTCTCGTATTGGCGATTACCTTCAACATAAAGCGCAACGAAGGGGGGTTTAGGGCAAGTTGCTGCTATGTTGGGCATGAAATTCGGAGCATATTCAAGGCGAATAGGGCTCTCAACATGTTTTCAGGCGGCGGCAGCCTTGAAGTATTCGACCTGGGCACTGACGCACCATTTCCGACATTGACTGCTGGCCACCTTGATTCCCCGACAGCAGAAGCAGATGCTCGTGAAAGCAACTTGATTATCGCGCTTCATGAGATCGCGTTAGCACTGAACACACGCATCAACTGGCCACAGCAAATAACGAGAGAAGACGCCGCTCACCTACAACTCCTTGAGGAAATCATCCATACCGGCCAGGCGGTAGTTCACGGCGATTCGATTTCTTTTGCAGTGGATCCTGGGAAGCCAATTGATCTCGACGCCATATCGCGACAGCCTGGAAACCTGCTTGTAACGGAAATTGAGCCACCTCCGTTCGCCAGCATCTTCGGGAAGACACTCGATCTAGGCGAACACACAATACTAATAAAGCCCCGCAGGGTTGCTATTTCCTATGGCGGCGGGGAAGAGGCGGCTCCCGTCCTTCAAATCGATCTGGCCGAACCACTCGTGTATCACTTCCCGCGCTTCGCAAAAGATGCTTAAGTAAAAACCGCTGCCTGCTGCCTACCTGCCTATTAAAATATTTGATTGCCATGCCACTGCTAACTCGTTTAACCTTGATAGCAGGAATCAGTTTGTAAAGCCTGCCTTGGGCGCAGGGGGTCGTGAGTTCGAATCTCGCCGCCCCGACCATTAAAAACATTGACTTGCAAGAAAAGCCAACCCAAAGGTTGGCCGTTTGTCACGTGGATTGTGGCGTAACTCTTCAGGCGGGCGGTCTCCCTTACAAGAGAACGCCACAAGAGAACGCCACGCCGTGCCGCCAGGTCTTCTGCGGCTTGCTTGGTCGATAAGTTCGTTTTCGCAGGCGGGAAATACATAATGCTCTGCGCTGGTCGCGTCGTTTGCACGCGCCCGCTCCAGGAGTCCTGAGAGCGCGGCGATGGCATCCCATTCAGAGGGATAGTCCGCTGTACCGCCTCGATTTTGGATCGCCGCACGGTGAGTACCCGCCCAAACAGATCAACGTCCCGCCATTGCAGGTACGCTTAAACTCCACGCCTCTGCAGGTAGTCGAGGCGGCCAAGGCTGCCGCACAATGGGCCACCATCCAACCGGGGCGACCGCCAGCTGTACGAAACAGCAATTCTTTCTGCGCTCCGTTGCTCGAAGACCATGACCGCCTTAGTCCCGAAGCTGAAAGCCGCCGGCATAAGTGACAACGTGAAGCAACAGATCATGGTGCATTAGTCCCCCCGGGGTTTGTCGTCTTCGACCCGAAACGCCCGCAGAAAAAGTAGCCCGGCGTTATCGTCCGTCGGCCAGTAGTGCCGCGCCGCCACGGCTTTTGTACGGATCTTCACCTCGGCCGCATTAATTTTTGTAATTCATCAGCTATTAGCAGTGCTGTGGCACGATTCCCAATTTGGGGGAAATACTGATGACGCGCCGCTATGTCGTTTGTTGCATTTCTATGATTGCTGCGGTATCCGCAGGGTTAACCTCCGCGCAGAGCATTCCAGCGCGGTCCGGGCGAGGTCCGGCTCCCGCCGTCAACACTGTGGAAGCGCAAAACTTACCGAACTCGAGTCAGCAGATTACGCCGACGGCGCCTCCCGGAACGCGCTTTGAGCCGCTGAACCCCGGACTCGCGGACTTTCCGCAATATGTCGCCGGCCAGGCGGTTACAACAGTTACCAGCCCTGACCATAAGACTTTGTTAATCCTGACCTCAGGTTACAACCTGTTGAATTCCGCTTCCGGCTCCAACATCGGCAGCCAGATCAACGCCGACTCAACTGAATACGTTTTCGTTTACAACATCTCCAACGGGAATCCGGTAAAGACGCAAGTCATCCAGGTGCCCAATACCTATCAGGGAATAGTGTTCGATCCCAGTGGAAAAACGTTTTACGTGTCTGGTGGCGTGGACGACAATGTACACATCTACGATCTTAGCCTCTCGGGTTGGGCAGAGCGTTCCGGTGGCCCGGTAGCTCTCGGCCATCAGGCCGCGTCCTGTGCCGCGCTGCTCGGGTGCGGTAATGGTCTAGCTGTTTCTCCGGAAGCCGCGGGAATCGCGATCACCGCGGATGGTTCGACGCTGGTCGTGACCAACTATTACAACGACTCGATCTCGATTCTGAAGAACGGCCCCACCGGCTGGGCGAAAAGCGCCGAACTGGACTTACGGCCGGGCAAGATCAACGCCGCCAATGCGGGCGTGCCCGGCGGTGAGTATCCCATCTGGGTGGCAATAAAAGGAAACTCGACTGCATATGTTTCGAGCATTCGCGATCGCGAGATCGACGTAATCGCTCTCGGCGCCACACCCTCGCTCTCATCACGGATCAAGGTGACGGGTCAACCCACAAAGATGGCGTGGAACGGTGCGCAGTCCCTGCTGTTCATCGCGGAGGACGAGTCGGACTCTGTTGCCGTCATAAACACCGTTACAAATGCCCTCGTCAGCGAGATCCCCGCAGGGCCGCCGGCGAAATTTCTCAAGGGAACCGCAAACCTGACAGGCAACAACACCAACAGCGTCACCTTGTCTCCCGACGAACAAACGCTTTATGTGACGAACGGCAATACGAACAACGTTGCCGTCATTGCCCTGAGCAACACTTTCGGCAACTCGCCCGTGATTGGTTTGATTCCCACCGGCCGCTATCCAAACTCGTTAAGTCTGAGCGTCGACGGGAAATACATGTATGTGGTGAACGGCAAGTCGCCCACCGGTCCGAACCCCGGCAACTGCAAGGGCGTGACAGCCAAAGCTTCCGCGACCTGCGCAGGCTCCAACGAGTACAACCTGCAATTAATCAAAGCAGGATTTCAGAGCTTCCCGACGCCTACCAGAACCGAACTGACGGCTCTTACAGCGCAGGTTGCGCAGAATAACAATTTTGGCCGCGCCCTGACCACGCGGGACAGCCTCAAAATGGCTGAGTTGCGGAGCAAGATCCAGCACGTAATCTACATCATCAAGGAAAACCGCACTTACGACCAGATACTGGGCGATCTGCCGGTTGGTAACGGCGATCCGGACCTGACTGAATTCGGCCAGGCCACGACGCCTAATCTGCATCAACTCGCGCAGAACTTCGTAACTCTGGATAACTTTTACGATCGCAGCGAAGTTAGTATGGATGGCTGGCCCTGGTCGGTCGGCGCGCGTTCTCCCGACGTTGTAGAAAAGCAGGTGACGGTGAATTATGCCGGTCGCGGCTTGTCAAACGATTCGGAAGGAACCAACCGCAACATCAATGTATCTCTGGGAACCCTCGCGCAACGCCTGAAAGCGGACCCGCTCAATCCGAACGACCCCGACCTTCTGCCGGGCACCGCCGACACAGCCGCTCCCGACGGCCCGAATGATCAGCTGAATACCGGCTACCTTTGGGATGCCGCGCTGCGCGCGAATCTTTCGATCCGCAACTATGGGTTCTTCATCGACCTTGCACGCTATCAAACCCTGCCTGGGCCGTATGCGGCATTGGAGATTCCACTCGCCCCCAATCCTGCGTCGACCACCACGACAGTCGCTTATCCTACCAATGCGGCGCTGACACCCTATACGGATCCTTACTTCCGTGGATTCGATAATGCCTTTCCGGATTATTACCGCTTTACCGAATGGCAGCGCGAATTCAATACAAACTATGCGAACGGCGGACTGCCGCAACTGAGCTTGGTCCGTTTCATGCACGACCATACGGGCAACTACTCGACCGCGATCGCCGGAGTAAATACTCCGGAGTTACAGCAGGCGGACAATGACTACGCGGTCGGCCTCCTCGTGCAGCAGATTGCCAACAGCCCTTACAAAAACAACACCCTGATCTTCGTGATCGAAGACGATTCTCAGGATGGAGCCGATCACGTGGATTCTCACCGCAGCATCGCCTTCATCGCCGGTCCTTACGTGAAGCAGGGTGCCGTCGTCTCGACTCAGTACAATACCGTGGACTTCGTCCGCACCATCGAATCCGTACTGGGCCTCGGGCCTCTTAATCTCAATGACGCGCTCGCGGTGCCGATGGCGGACGTGTTCGATCTGAACCAAACCACGTGGAACTTCACTGCAACGCCGTCGGCTTTGCTGAAAGCCACCACCCTGCCGATCACATTCCCCGCTTCGTCGAGCCTTTTCCTTCGTCCCACTCACGATGCTCAGTACTGGGCGAAAGCCACCCTGGGAATGGATTTCAGTTCGGAAGATCGAATCGATTTCGAGTGCTACAACCGCATCCTGTGGGCTGGGCTTATGGGCAACAAACCGTATCCCGACGAACCAACTGGCAAGGATCTTCGGCGCAATCGCGCGAAGCTTCTGGCGCGCTACCGAAAGACGCTCCAGCAGCAGGTGACAAGCGAGGCGCGATAATGCGCCGCTTACTAGCGGTTGCGGTGCCCGCGCTGCTGCTTGCCGGCGCCGATTCCACAAGCGGGCTGGTTGGCCGCTGGAAGTCAGCCGAAGTTTCTCCCGCCAACCTCAGTGCCGTGTTTGAGTTCGGCAGAGATGGCGTGGTCGATTCCTACTCCTCTGTCATTGTCGAGGGCCGGTACAGGCTCCTCGGCACCGACACGATCATCCTTCAGTCCAAAGATGGCCATGAAGAGAAACAGGAACTCGAGTGGGACAACCAGGACCGGGGACGCATTGAGGATGAGGCGGCGGGTAAGTCCATCGAAATTTCGCGGGCCGGCAAGCGTCTCGATCCACAGAACCCTCTCCTGGGTGAGTGGGACACCACGCGGGAATGGAGTGGAAAACGCTATCCCGCGCGCGGCCTCTTCTTTGCCGATGGCAGAAATATATGGATCATCAATTTGCGGGTGGAAACCGGACGCTACTCCGTTAAAGACGGAAGGATTCGTCTCGAGATTCCAGATCGCCCGGCTATAGAAGGTAACTTCTCTGTCGCTGAGGGTTCACTTATGCTGCCCAATCCGCGTGGAGGCCAGTCGCGATTCAACCAGTTGGATTCGGACTATCTCGCACCGGCTAATCGTAGGTAACCAGACGGGTGACAAGTTGTAATTCATATGTCAAATAACTGAATCAAACCGCTGTTAGTTTTGTCTGCAGAAACAGAAATCCCAAAAGGAGATGTTCCACATGGCAAGTCAGGTAATCAGAGTTTTGTCGGCAGGGCTTTCGGCCTTGCTGGCGATTCAGCCTCTGGGAATACTATTCGCACAGGAAAGAACATCGAACGCCGGGCACGCTATTCCGGCCGAGGCGTTCCGCTCCGTGCACGAGCGAGTCATAGCGGAAGCCGGCCGCCGCACCACCGGTCTGCGTCCGGGGCCGGTACTCAGTCACGATGAACTGATCGCGGCCGTTCAGCAGAAGATTAAGTACGTCTTCGTTATCTACCAGGAGAATCGTTCCTTCGACTCTTACTTCGGAACGTTTCCCGGCGCCAACGGGCTCTTCAGTCAGGCCGCTTCGCAAACACCTGGCTTTGTCCAGAAGATTGTAAACACCGATGGCACCAGCGCTACCATCTCTCCTTTCCGGATCGGGCCGCAGCAGTACGCCGCCGACACTGACGACATCGATCATTCGCATGCACGTACCGTCGCCAAGATGGACGTACAGAACGGAGTCGCGCTGATGGATCAGTTCGCTGTCACTGAAGAATTGAAATACAGCGCAACCGGAAATCCCTCGCTGAAGGCGAAACAATACGGCGAACTCTCCATGGCCTACGAAGATTGCGACACGATCCCACTGCTCTGGGCATACGCCGATCGGTTCGTCTTATTCGACAACGTTTTCGAGTCGATGACGGGCCCGTCAACGCCGGGGAACCTCGCGATCATGAGCGCCCAGTCCGGGCAGACTCAGTGGGCACTTCATCCGACCGTGACCACGGTGCCGATCCTCAGCGATCCCGATCCGTTCTGGGGCTCTCCTTCCGACAAATCCGCGAATCCGCTGCCGGTGAACCCCGGCGACTTTCCGGGCTATGGCACACCCCAGCCAAACGCGACCTGGGCATCCCTGCCGCTTTCCATGCTCCTGAGCACTGCCGGCACCGTGACGGCCACCGATCCCGTCGCAGCCAGCGATCTGGTTGACGTACAGGACGACGTCGCCTTCCTGAGCAAGCTTCCGCAGCCCTCGGTTGGTTTCGGCTGGTACGAGGAAGGTTTCGACCTCGAAGCCAGTGACGCGGCCGGTCCGATGACTGCCAATGGCACCCACGCCTCTTACGTAACGCACCACAATGGACCGCAATACTTTGGGTATGTAGCCAACACGCCGGCGCTGCGCTCGCAGCTGCACGGACTGGGCGATTTCTACACAGATATCAAGAATCATGCTCTGCCGAAGGCCGGCGGCGTCTTCTACGTGAAGGGTGGATACACGAACAATCTGGGTTTGAAGCCCGCCGATCCCGACCCAACCGTACAGAAGAATTTCCTCGGCGATGACGACCATCCGGCTTACTCGGACGCACAGATCAGCGAGGCTATGGTGGCCACTACCGTCAATGCGATTGCATCAAGCCCTTACTGGGCGCAGAGTGCGATCATCATTACCTGGGACGACTCGGAGGGCGATTATGATCATGTACCTCCGCCGATCGTCAACAACGGCCCCGATAAGCTGGCTATGAGCTTCGGCCCACGTGTGCCGTTGATCCTGATTTCGCCCTACGCCAAATTACACTCCGTTTCGAGCGAACAGGGCAGCCAGGCCTCAGTGGTTAAATTTGTCGACGAAGTATTCGGTTTGCCCCCGCTGGCGACTCTGCCGGATGAACTGCTCGGCCGGTTTCTGGCTCAAGCGGAGTTCGGACAGTCGGACGTCGGACCGCAGGACGCACTAACCCCGGGCGTCACAGATCTGCTGGACGCTTTCGACACCAGTCGCCTTACCGGACTGACAACGGCTCTTACTCCCGACTGGGTCCTGATTGATCCAAACTTCGTAAACAGGATCCCGCAGACCACTGGCCTCGGTTGCGCGAATCTCGGGATTCTCACGACCGACAGGCAGCTGGGAGTGATCAACAACATCCCCGCCGACTTCAACCCCCGGCCGAACACGAATCCGTCGCCAACGCAGTAAGAAAGGTGCTGTCACTGGGGCGGCCGCCTGAACCGCAGCCGCCCCGCAACACTGCGATGAGATTTAACAGCTCCAGGCTCTCACAGCTGGCACTTCTTCTGTTGCTCAGCACTCAGGCTGGCCTGGCGGAACTTGACAGGTCTGCCCTCAGGGACGATTACCGATCAGCAGGGTTTCCGTATCCCCGGTGCGGAAGTTCGCGTCATCGATAAATCCACAGGACTCGAACGGAAGACACACTTAAACTTATCAGGACGATACAACCTGGGTGCACGGCCGCCATGTCCTCAAATTCGGTGTTCAGATCCGACCGATCCGTTTGTATCAGGGCAACTCGCAGACTGGATCTCTGACATTACTTCGCCGGGCAATCTGGCGGCCAATATCCTCGACGGTGCGTCATTCACCGCGCTCCTGCCGCTCAAGCGGCTGGTCAAGACACAGTCCTACGGATACGTTCAGGATGAGATCAAACTCACTTCACGGCTGAGCCTTACAATCGGTCTGCGTTATTCGTTCTTCAATGTGTTTCATGAGAAGGATAATCGCGCCATACCGTTCGATCTTCCGACCTGCGGCGGCTGCTGCCCACAGGGCAGCATATTCACCAATCCGCGCAAAGACGATCTCGATCCGCGGGTAGTAGCCCTCGCCTGGTCCCATGGCCAGACGGTATTTCGCGCCGGCGCGGGGATTTATCACAGCGACGGACAGGAGGACGATCAGAATCTTCCCGAAGCTAATGACGTCCAGCGCTATTCGCTCACGGCCGCTGGTTCGCCCGGACTCGCGTATCCGCTGAGCCCATTTCTTTCGGCGGCTACCGGCATTGTGACGCCCCGCGATCTGTACCGAAACCGTAAGGATATGTATGTCGCCGCCTGGACGGCATCCGTTCAGCGCAAACTCGGCGCCGGCATTCTGGGAACGATCGGCTATCTCGGTAACAAGGGTACCGGACATACTAACCACGACTTACCAGAACATGATCAACCCGCTGACAGGCGCGCGTCCCTATCCCCGGTTCGGCACCATCTCGTTTCGCTCGAACGACAGCAACAGCACTTTCCATGGGTTTCAATTGAGTGCGCGGCGCGCCTTCCAGAGCGGTTGGCTCTTCTCCGCAAATTACATGTGGTCGCACTCGATCAACGACGACGGTATCGGCGGCGGTGAGTCGGATAACCCGCAGAATGCGTCGTGCCGGTCATGTGAAAAAGCGAGCAGCGACTTCGACATGCGCCACGTTTTTAACGCAACCGCGGTTTACAGGTTGCCGTTCAAAGGGCGAGTGCTGGGGGGCTGGGAGATGAGCGGCGTGGCCATGGCGCGGTCGGGACTTCCCGTGAACGTAATGGTGGATCGTTCCAACGGCGCGCTGCCCGATGGGAACAGCGTTTCCGGCGCGGAACGCCCGAACCTCATCCCAGGCGTTCCGCTTACACCGCCAGGCGGCCAGACGGCCATCCAATGGTTCAACCCTGCCGCCTTCGCTGTTCCCGCCAACGGAACATGGGGCAATGCCGGGAGAAACATTCTCCGCGGCCCGGACCTGTGGCAGATGGATGCGTCTCTCGCGCGGACGTTTACCATCACGGAGCGATTGAAGCTGCAGGGGCGAGCTGAGCTCTACAACGTGCTCAACCGCGCGCAGTACGGACCGCCCCTTGCCGATCTGTCGAACCCCCTGAGTTTCGGGCAAATTACAGCGCCGGTCAATCAGGGCGCGACTGGCAGCGGCACTCCGCGCCAGTTTCAATTCGCGCTGAAGCTTTCCTTTTAGCACGTTTGATACGCGCGACTTCAGCGCACATTCCGCCAGGCGCAACTGCATCGTGGCTGAAACTGTCGCGAGCAGAACTCGCGCAGCGTGTCCAATTGTGCCCTGGGAGAGTCGCGTTTGTCAGTCATGGAAGCCTCGGCCGCCGACCGCCGGCGGTGAGGCTCATGATCCGGAGCGCCTCGGACAGCGCAGGCATGCCAGCCGCCGCAGTCGTGACAACCGGCGTCACGCTCTCGGTCTGCCACACCGGTTTCATCACATTCGCTGAACTTTCGCGCACATCCGAAGGCGCCCGTTTGCCGCTGCTCTCGGAAACATACTCGGTCTCTTTTGCCGGATCATGGCAGCACTGCGATTTCCAGGGATGAATCACGGCGATGCTTGTTGTGATCCGCCAGGAGAAGCCACAGCGCTCTCAACCGCCGGACAGTCTGACGCCAATCACATCTCATGGCATCGAGGGCATTGAACTACAGGTAGTGCGGTACCATCTCACGCCAGTAGCGCGCGCGGTGGGCTTCTCCGGGCCAGATGGCAAGGTAGTGCGGAATGCCTTTGTCTGCGAGGGCACGGCTCAGCACGCGATTGCTTTCATGAAACGGATCGTCCTGACCGACGGCGAGAGTGATTTCCATCCGGCGAATTGGTTCCAGCAGCGCAGCTTCATGCAGGTTGGGCAGAAAATGATTGGGTGTGATGAAGTAAACGTCCTGATCGTAATGGCCGCTGAACAGGTCCTCGAAGGGGCCGAAGGAACGGGTCAGATCGTACCGCCCGCTGAGCGCCACCAGTTTGCAGAACAGCCCGGGATGACGCAGCGCGAGGTTGGCTGCGTGATACGCGCCGATACTGCAGCCGTGAGCGATGAGTGAAGGCACGCCGTTTTCGCTGCGCAGGAAAGGGATGACTTCATCCAGGATGTAGCGCTCGTAACGGCGATGCCTTTCGACTCTTGCCTGCGGTGGAACGGACCGGCAGTAGAGGCTTTCGGAATCGACGCCATCAACGCAGAAGAGGCGGATGAAACCGCCGTCGAGAGATTGCCGAAGAGCGTCGACCAGGCCCCAGTTTTCGTAATCGTAGAAGCGCCCCTCACGGGCGGGGAAGACCAGAGCCTTCGCTCCCGCGTGTCCGAAGACGAGGATTTCCATGTCGCGGTTCAAATGGTTGCTGAACCACTTGTGGTATTGGCGCCTCACTAACTCAGAGTAAAGAAAGTAGAGTTCAAAGATGACAATCACTGGGTTAAGATTTGGTTTCGAAAGGGCTCAAGGTGACGGGCCAGGAGGCGATAGCCGTTCCGATTCAGGTGAAGCCCGTCATCGAGGAAGAAAGCCGGGTCCGGACAGCCGGAATTGTCAAGCATGGACGGGAACACATCGACGTAGTAGCCGGCCGGGATCGACTCGATATCAGCACGTACGAGTACGTTGAGGCGGCGAATGCGATCGATGAGGGTACGCCGCGCGGGACTGGGCTTAACAGAAACGAAGCCGAAGGGAGTAGTGCCGTCGAGGGCCGCTACTTTGGTTGCCAAAGAACGGAACCAGCCAAGGATCTGTTCGACGCTGCGCCCGTCGCCGAGGTCATTATCGCCGGCATAGAGCAACAACGAGCGTGGATGCAGGGGTACCACGAGACGCTCGAAGAAGTGGTCGCAGGCTTCCAGCGTGGAGCCCCCGAAACCCAGATTCAGCACCCGGGGATCGAAGTCCTCCGCAAGGGTTTCCCAGAGGCGAATGGAAGAACTACCGTAGAAGACTGGCGGATGGGCTTCGATCATTCGGCTTGCGAGACTGCGCTCCAGTGTGTGCACCTCGTCCTCATACCAATACACCCTCTCAGAGTACATAACGAGGTTCGGCGGGCGTCGCCGCTGATTTTCAGCATGCGGCGCTGCTCAGAAGCCAGGATTTGAAACCATCTCGAAACACTTTGAATCGGTTTGCGGGAAATTCTAATCAGCCACGCGCGACTTATTACACAAAGCTTACGCGGCCCGCGCCTGGTTGCTGGTAGGTTTGAGCAGCGATGAATTGTCAACCCCTGCCTATCGAGAAACGAGACGGCGTCAACTGGACCAGTGCGATCGCTTTTGGCATTTTTCACGCCGGAGCTGCAGCGGCGCTGTTCTTCTTCACATGGCCCGCCTTGTATGCAGCGCTGGTGCTTTACTGGGTTTCCCTGAGCTTTGGAATCGGCATGGGATATCACCGGCTGCTGACGCACCGATCATATGAAGTGCCGAAGGTAGTGGAGTATTTTCTGGCGGTCTGCGGCACGCTCGCGCTGGAAGGAGGACCGATTTCGTGGGTGGCGACCCACCGGATTCATCATCGGTTTTCGGATAAGAACGGCGACCCGCACACACCCCGCGATGGAAAGTGGTGGTCGCACCTGATCTGGATGCTGGTTGGCGACGCGAGTAATGCGAACGAGGCGGACTGCAGGAAGTATGCGCCGGATCTGGTCACAGACCCCTTTCACCGCTGGCTTACAAAATATCATTACGTGCCGCTTGCGGTTACAGGAATTCTACTGCTCGCATTCGGAGGACTGCCTTTCCTGATGTGGGGCATGTTCGTGCGAGTAACGCTGGCTTATCACGCGACGTGGATGGTGAATTCGCTGACCCATTTTCAAGGCAGCCGGCGGTTCGCGACAAATGACGACTCGCGGAATAACGGCGTGGTTGCCCTCGTGACGTTTGGTGAGGGTTGGCATAACAACCATCACGCGCATCCAACGTCGGCGCGGCATGGACTGGCGTGGTTTGAACTCGACATGACCTGGATGATGATATGGGTGCTTAGGCGACTCGGGATTGCGAAGGCAGTGCGGGTGGCTGGCCTCTAACTGGAGGAACGACTGAATTTCCCAAACTCGGTACTCCTTGTTCATGGCATCGACGACACTGAAGCGTTGTTTCGCAGAATGCGACCGGATCTGGAGCGTCAGGGCCGGACTGTGCACTGTCTGAACCTGGTGCCCAACAATGGTGATGCGGGACTTGACGGGCTGGCCCGGCAGATCGTCCATTACGTGGAATCCGGCTTCAAAGGTGAAGAAGGCATCGACATGGTAGGGTTCAGCATGGGCGGGCTTGTTGCCCGTTACTACATCCAGCGGCTCGGCGGCATTGAACGGGTGAAGCGATTTATTACTATATCGTCGCCGCACAACGGCACCTGGGATGCATTTCTCCGGCAGAATGAAGGCGCTCGCCAGATGCGCCCGGGAAGCCCATTCCTCCGGGATCTCAACCGCGATGTCGAAGTACTCGATCGCATTGACTTTACCTCGATCTGGACGCCTTTCGATTTGATGATCCTGCCAGCGCATAGCTCAGTCCTGCCTGTTGGCCGCGCTATCAGGGTGAATGTTGCGGCGCATCCATTGATGATGCGAAACTCTCGTGTACTGAAGTTGGTCCGCGACGCGCTCAGCGCCCGCGAATAGAAGGGGATTCATCGGCAGCTATTTGTGCATCGGCGAACCGGCTTGCAGGTTCCGGGACAGCAATCGCGGCAGTCGCCGGATAGCCTTCCCGAGCCTGCTGGCTGCGCGAACCGGCCATCGTCGCAATAACGCAAGGCGATAGAGGACCAGGCGTCTGGAGAGCGTTTCCCACGTGTGCTGGAAAACAGGCAGATATTCAGTGTCGAGGCATAGGAAGGCTTCGGCATAAGTGAGATCGTACGTGCGATTGAGAAAGGCCAGCATCCCGGCTTCGAGAACAGGCACGCATGCCCGGGCGAGCCGGTTTTTCCTGGTGCGTTCGCGCGTTCGCACATAGTGTGCCAGAAATCGGATAGTGGCATTCGACCAATGACGCGGTGACAGAACGACCCGCTCCGCCGGCGTTTGGTTTGCGATTTCAGCGAACCGCTCGAAAGCGGCCACGCCTAGCGTTTGCCTGATATCGTCCGCGGCCGCGCGGAAGCGCGTTGCCATATCGTGGTGAAGGTCCTGGCGGAAGCGGGGGCCGATCAGGTCGCGCATATGGCTTGCCGGAATCGTGGGGATTTCCTCCAGCGGAACCAACGCGGCCTTTCGGGAGAGCGTCAGGACCAGGGGAAGATGTGAGTCTACGTCGTCGAAGACGGAGTGGACCAGGTGCTGGAGCCGGTTGAAGACGTTAAGCGGCGTGATCGGCTCGTGCTCCTTGGCACTAAGCCAGACGGATTCGATATGGCCGCCGCGACGCACGACATGTGTCATCACCGCGCTGTCCATTGTGTACGCCCGTTCGCGCATGATGGAGACATCGTCGAGAATGCCGGGCAGCAGTTTGTGAGAGATTGCGTAGTCGCCGCCATGGCGAAAGGCGATCCATTTTCTGAAGACCGCGCCAAAGATCATCCGGTCCCATATGTGAACGATTGCATCATCCTCATCAAAGCGCCGGACGTAGCTGGCCACCGCGAGGCTGGCCCCACGGTACTGAATGGCGTCAAGATGTTGATTGACCCAGCCTTGAGAATTCCGCACATCGGCGTCGATGAAAACGACGTCTGCGCCCAGGCGGTTCGCAACGTGCAGGATGGCCCAATGCGACCACGAGCGGCGGCTGAGTCCGGGGCGCTGCGCAAAGCCAGCGGGCTTAAAGAACGTTACGATCTTGACACCGTCGATGGATGGAGGCAGCGCGGCCTCCATCAAAACCGAGCGCGTCCTGAATTCTCCGATGATAACGATAGCGGCGTCTTGCAAACGCGATTCCAGATCGCGCTGCGTCTTCTCGACGAGCGCAGCTATGTTGCCGGCTTCCCTGTGGAACGGGATGCCCACGATGACGCGCGCGGAACGGATCTCTTTCACCGCCGCCAGAACGTCCGGCTGGATCAGCCGGTTGAATTTGTCGATCTTCCAGGGACGGCGGCCGATGGACAGCGCCACAGCTTCCGCCGCGCGCAGTGAGGCGACCGTGAGGCGGCGCATTGTGCGGAACACAGTGTGTGTTTAACGAGGGTAGCATTTCCCACAATGTTTGCGGTCATTGAGCGCTTTGCGGGTGCGACGGGGATTTCGCAACAGCAAACGACAACGGGCCGGGCACAATCTCTTAGCCCGCATATCTCACAGGTAGGTTAGAGGCGAGGAATTTGAGGGTGTGACATGTCC
>ODAK010004372.1_pt1 | contig 14485 bp, 12 predicted proteins | sample 1539591 | NCBI WGS metagenome assembly ODAK01 (sample SAMEA3539303, study PRJEB22396) | soil metagenome | biome: tundra; feature: field; material: soil | place: USA | collected 2010-05 | depth 0.15 m | reverse complement strand
TCAGCGACGCCGTCTGGGCCGCCTTTGAGCGGACGCTCGCCATCGAGGCCGCCCTGGAAGGTCGACCCCTCGACCCGTCGGCCCGACCGCGCTGAGGCCGGCCCAGAGGCGTCTCTCCCGGGACTGAGCCGCGACGTCGCAACCACCGGCCCCGGCAGATGGCCTTCCGGTGAAGCACCGGTTACGCAGTTTGCGGCGTTAGGTGTGATGGTGTAGCCTCGACAGCGGGCGGCGTCGCCCGACGCCGCCGCGTTATGTCAGCTTCGATCGAGAGAGGGGGGCGCGTGTCGCCCGTTATCCGTCGCGCCGTGCTCGGGACGAGAGGCCCGAACCCGAGCCAGGTCCGGTCCGTGACCGCTGCGCTCGCGGTGGCCGTGGTCGCGGTGGGCGGCTGGGCGCTGGTCGACCAGGCGGAGACCGTCGAGACGTTGCTCTTCCTCGCCCTCGCCGCGAGCATCGTCAGCGTGGGCGTCGGGTACCTCTCAGAGCGGTATCAGCGCCGCCATCTGGAGCAGCTCTCGGACTCCCGCGATCTCCTCCAGCAGACGGCCCGCTCGCCACTGTCGGTGGGGGCCCTGCTCGGCCGGCTCTGCCAGATCTTCGGCGCCGGCTTTGCCGAGGTCGTGGTGCTGCCCGACGCACTCGACCAGGCCGCCCTGCTGGTGCGGGTGTGCGGCGGCAAGACCACGGAGACGTCCGAAGCGGTCGATCAGGATCTGCTGGCGGACGTCTTCTCCGTGACCGTCCCCGCCAGTCTCAGCCTGGTGCTCCGCGAGCGCGCCGGTCCCGCGCAGGGCGACGCCATCCTCGCCCGCCGCGGGCTGCGCAGCGCCGTCATGGCTGCCCTCTCGGTGGAGGGGACGATCCTCGGCAGCCTGATGGTGGGGCGCGGTCAGGGTGACCCGCGGCCCTTCACCGACGAGGATCGCCGCCTTCTGGAGGCGCTCGCGCCGCAGGTGGGGGTGACGGTGGAGAAGCTCCGCCTCGACGAGCGGATCAATCACCAGGCCTTCCACGATTCCCTGACCGGCCTCGCCAACCGCGTCCTTTTCGCGGATCGTGTCGTTCACGCCCTCGAGCGCCGCGTGGAGCCGGGCCGGCTCCCGGCCGCCATCCTCTTCATCGACCTCGACGACTTCAAGGTGGTCAACGACACCCTGGGGCACCCGAGCGGCGACCTCCTTCTTCAGGGGGTCACCCGGCGGCTGCGGCGGGTCGTCCGGCCGTTCGACACCGTGGCCCGCCTGGGCGGCGACGAGTTTGCGGTCCTCATCGAGGACCTGGCCGGGCCCGAGGAGGCGGTCGCGGTCGCCGAGCGCTTCCTGGAGGAGCTCACCGGCACCTTTGATCTCCATGGGACTCCGGTCACCATCGGGGCAAGCGTCGGGATCGCGATCGCCGACAGGCCGTCGATGACGTACGACCACCTGCTCCGGGAGGCGGACGTCGCCATGTACCGGGCCAAGGAGCGGGGCAAGGCGACGGTCGAGACCTTCGACGCCGGGATGCAGCAGGCGCTGGAGCGGCGCCTCCGGCTGAAGGGCGACCTGGAGCAGGCGGTGGCCGCCGGCGAGCTGTTCGTGGAGTACCAGCCGATCGTGGCGCTCGCGAGCGGGACCGTGGTCGGCGTGGAGGCGCTGGCCCGCTGGGACAGCCCCCGCCTCGGCCGGATCGGCCCCCGCGAGTTCATCCCCGTGGCCGAAGCCACCGGGCTGATCCGGGAGATCGGCCGGCAGGTGCTCCGCACCGCGTGCGAGCAGGCGGTGCGCTGGTCGGTGGGTCAGTCCGGCAGGGACCTCTCGGTGAGCGTCAACCTCTCGCCGCGCCAGCTCCTGCACCCGGACTTCGCCGAGGAGGTCGCCACCATCCTTCGCGAGACCGAGTTGAGCCCGTCGCGGCTCAACCTGGAGATCACCGAGGACCTCCTGGTCGAGAACACGGCGACGACCATGGAGCGCCTGCACGCCCTGAAGGATCTCGGGGTGACACTCGCCATCGACGACTTCGGGACCGGATACTCGTCCCTGGGAGAGCTGAAGTTCCTCCCCGTCGACTCCCTCAAGATCCCCAAGTCATTCGTGGACAACGTCGCCACCGACGAGCGCGAGCGCGCGTTCCTGGCCGGGATCATCGGGTTGGGCAGGACGCTCGATCTCCGGGTGGTGGCTGTCGGGGTGGAGCGGGCGGACCAGCTCGACGAGCTGCGTGAGATGCGCTGCGATCTTGCCCAGGGCTTCCACCTGGCCAAGCCGCTCGACGCCGACGGGGTGTCTGAGCTGCTGTCGCAGCCGGCGGGCGCCGCTACTGCGGATGGCGGGAACCGGCCCTGGAAGGTGGCTCAGTCCCTGCGCCCGAGCGGGGACACCAACTCTCTGCCCCGGAGCGCCTGAGGCCGGCCGCGCCGGCAAGCACGCCCAGGTCAGTCGGGAGGCAGGGACGCCAGGATCGCCTCCGCCAGGGCGCGGGCGGACGCCGCGGTGAGCTCCACTGCGACCCGGGCCGAGGGGCCGCGTTCCGGGTTGAGGAAGTCGACGTTGAGGGTGTGCTCGGCGGCGGCGTGCTGGGGATGGTCGAAGTAGACGGTGGCGGTGGTCACCGGAAACCAGGTGGCCACGCCCTTGCCGCTGCCCTGCACGGCGACGGTCTCGGTCTGGTAAGTGCACATGGGGGGCTCTCCAGTGATGCCGTCAGGAGCTGAGGTGGCGGCCAAACCACTCCCAGATTCGCGCCCAGCCGTCCAGGGCGGCCTCGACGCGATAGCTGGGGCGGTCCACGCAGAAGAAGGCGTGACCGGCGCCGTCGTAGGTGTGGAACTCATGATCCTTGCCCAGGCGGGTCAGCTCGGCATCCAGTTCCGCCGTCTGATCCGGGGACGGGAAGCGGTCGTCGGCGCCGAACAGGCCGAGCAGCGGGCAGGAGAGGTCCGGGGAGAGGCCGATCAGGGGCGTGAACTTGAATGGCGCCTGCGGCGGTGGCGTGCCCACGACCCCCGCGCCGTAGCAGTCGACCGCGGCGTCGAAGGGGAGCTTGCAGGCGGCGAGGAAGCTCTGCCGCCCCCCGGAGCAGTAGCCGATGACGCCGAGCTTGCCGTTGGAGGAGGGCAGGGAGCGGAGATGGCGAGCGGCCGCATCCACGTCTCCGACCAGGCGCTCGTCCGGGACCCCGCCCGCCGCCCGAACCGCCGCGGCGGAGTCGTCGGGGCCTGCACCCTTGCCCTCGCGCTCGTGGAGATTGGGGCAGATGGCGAGATAGCCTGCGGCCGCGAACGTGCGGGTCACCTCCTTGCTCCAGCGGTCCCACCCCGGCATGTGGTGGATGACCACGACGCCGCCCACGGGCCCGTCGCCGATGGGCTGGGCCAGGTAGGCGCCGATCTCGTCGCCATCATGGCCGGCGATCCGGATCGTCTCCGCTGTCAGCGCGTCCGCGACGTGTGGCATGGCTCTGCTCCCGATGCGATCGCTGGCGATTGCTGGCTCCAATGTTGCACAGAGGGGGCCGCCCTCGCGGCGCGCACCCTCGCCCCGCCAGAGATCTCCGCGGCTCATCGCGCCGCGCGCCGGCGCCTGGATCTCAGAAGAGCGCGGAGGCCAGCTCCCCGCGGAGCGCCTCGATCGCCGGGTCGCCAATGCGCTCCGCTGCCAGGGCGCCAAGCACGACCCGCCGCAGCTGCGCCCGCTGCGGCGGACCGGAGTCGCGGATGGCGGCGATCAGCTGGTGCAGGACCGCGGTGTTGGGATCCGCGCCGGCCAGGGCGGCCAGCGCGGGGTCGCCGCCCCGGCGGATCTCGATTCGGGCTCGCAGGCCATCGCACACCTGATCCTCGCGGGCGGCCGCCAGCAGCTCGTCGGCCTCCTCCAGCCGCCCCGCCTCGAGCAGGAGGGCTCCGAGCGCGCGGCGGACAGTGACGTCGTCCGGCTGAGTCAGGACGGCCGCGCGCAAGCCCGCCTCGTCGGAGGGCGGCGGTGGGGGAGGGGACGCGGGCGCGAGGAGGTCGAGGAAGCGCTCCACCTGGGCTCCCGGCTGGAGCCCGACGAACTCGGCGACCAGCTGCCCGTCGCGGAATCCCTTCACCGCCGGGATGCCCTGGATGCCGAAGCGCGCGGTGACCTCCGGGTTGGCGTCGACGTCGAGCTTAGCCAGGGTCACCCCGCCATGGAGCGCGACAGCCTGCTCGAGGATGGGCCCGAGGGTCCGGCAGGGGACGCACCAGGCGGCCCAGAAATCGACGGCGACCGGGCCAGTGGACGATTCAGCGATGACGGCGGCGTCGAAGGTGGCGTCGGTCACCTCGAGGACGGGGGCGGCGGCGGTCATCTCCTTCGATTCTGACGGCGCGGCGCCGACCGACGCCTCCGCACCGACCTGTGGACGGCGTGGCGCGGAACGATGCCTCCGCGTCTCACCCGCAACGGACCGGTTCAGGATGTCCTCACCGCCCCTCCACAATGCGCTACCTTTTCAGCGTTCGCGACGGGGACGCCGGTGCCCTCGTCACCATCCACGGCCGGGCCGGCGGATCGCCACGGCGCCGCTCGCACCCCGCCCACAAGGATCCCCATCCGCCGATGTCGAAGGAGCAGCGCGCCGTGCCCGCGCGGAGCCGGGATCGCCTGGCGCGACGCACCATCCTGGCCTTCGGTTCGGCCCTGCGCGGGGGTTGCCTCTCCATCCGCGAGGACTCGGGGACGACCGTCCTGGGCCACGGCGGGAAATGCGCCCACATGATCGTCCACGACCAGCGCGTGTGGGGCATGACGGCGACCGCGGGCGGCAACGGGCTGGGCGCCGCCTACATGCGAGGGTACTGGGACACCCCGGACCTCACCGGGCTGCTCTCGCTGCTGGCTCACAACGTCGACCGGATCAACCGGCTCACCGCGCCCCTCGACCCCGCCCGGCAGGTCGCGGGACGGCTCCGCTCGCACCGCCCGACGCGCGTTGCCGACCGGCGCAACATCCATGCTCATTACGACCTCGGGAACAGCTTCTTTGAGCTCTTCCTCGACCCGACGATGGCCTACTCATGCGCCATCTTCGAGCCCGGCGACGACCTGGAGACGGCCTCGCTGCGCAAGTTCGACCGTATCTGCGAGCGGTTGCACCTCACCGCCGATGACCACCTGCTGGAGATCGGCACCGGCTGGGGCGGTCTCGCCATCCACGCCGCCCAGCGTCACGGCTGCCGCGTCACCACGACCACGATCTCGCAGGAGCAGTGCGAGTATTCGCGGGCACGCGTCGCCGCGGCCGGCCTCTCCGACCTCATCACCGTGCTCGACCAGAACTACCGCGACCTGAAGGGCACGTACTCGAAGCTCGTCTCGGTCGAGATGATCGAGGCCGTCGACTGGCGGCTGTACGACGAATTCTTCCGCTGCTGCGAGAGGCTGCTCGCCCCGGACGGGCTGGCGGTGCTGCAGGCCATCGTGATCGAGGACCGCGCCTGGTCATCCGCGCGCTGGCGGGAGGATTTCATCAAGCGGTACATCTTTCCCGGAGGATTCCTGCCCTCGGTCAGGTCGCTGGTCGATGCCGCCAACCGGGCCAGCGGGCTCCGGCTGGTGGAGCTCGACGACATCGGCGCCAACTACCCGGTGACGCTCAGACACTGGCGCGAGGCGCTCGACGCGGCCCACGACCGCGCCATCACGCTGGGTTTCGACGAGCAGTTCCTGCGCATGTGGCGCTTCTACTTCGCGTACTGCGAGGCGGGCTTCCTGGAGCGTCGCATCAGCGACGTCCACCTAACGTTTGCCGGGCGCGCATGGCGACGGATGCCGTTGCCGCGCGGCGATGCCGCTGCCGAGGTCGGCGAGCGACCCCTCGCGGCCGGCGCTGGTCGAGGGTCCGCCTGACCCTGGTTGCGGCGGTGTCGCCCGTCGTGAGCTCTACGTAACTGGGGACGTTGAGGTTCGACCCGGTGGGTTGATCGGCGTGTATCGGAGTGCTCTGAGCACCGAATCCACGACCGTCGTAGCACCTTGGGCAGGGAACGGCTGGTGGGCGATGAAGCGTCGGTAGAAAGCGGGGCCGACGAGCAGGTCGACGGCCAGCTCGAGGTCAACGGTCCCGGCGATCTCACCGCGCCGCTGCGCCTCGGCGAGGACGTCGCGCAGAGGTTGGCGGCGGCGTTCGGTGAGGTGGAGATGCAGCTGAGAGAGTGCGGGATCGCGCTCGGCGGCATCGATCATGGCGGCCAGGAGTCGGGGGAACGGTTGACTGCCGAGCATCGTCTCCAGGGCAGAGACCAGCTCGATCAGGTCGGTGCGCAGCCGTCCGGTCGCCGGCGGCGGCAACGGCCGGAAGCTCAGGTCCATGGCATCGACCAGTAGGGCGGTCTGGGTCGCCCAGCGCCGGTAGATGGTTGCCTTGCTGGCCCTCGCCCGGCGGGCGACGGCCTCCATGGTGAATCCCGCCAGTCCGCTCTCCGCGAGCACCTCCAGGGCGGCGCGAATGATCCGGTCGCGAGCGCGTTGTCCCCGGGCGATCGGGCCACGCTTGGCGGGGTCCGGCCCGATCTCCCGCGGCACCTCAGCCGAACCGGCGCGTGTGGTTGACACGAGGCTCATCGAAACGGTACCGTACCATTATTATCGAAACGTGTGCGGACTGATAGGTTCCGGACACTCGCGGGTCAGCAGTCCCCGCGGCCGGGGGTGCCCACGGGGGAGAAGGAGGAGCACCGGATGACAAGCATCGCGAGGGTCTCGCCCGGCGCCGCCGGGCCGTTGGTGAAGCTCGCCTATTTCTTCACCCGTCGCAGCCTGGTGCGTCTCACCGGTCGCAATCCCGAGCGCATGCTCGCGCCGCTCGAGGTCTACGCGCACGTGCCGGGACTGCTCCGCGCCTACGGCGGCCTGGAGCAGGCCACTGCCAAGCTTCACCGGGTCGACGAGCGCCTCCGGAATCTGGCCGAGCTGAAGGCCGCCACCCTGCTCGAGTGCGAGTACTGCATCGACCTCGGTTCACAGATTGCTCGCCGGTCGGGCCTCAGCGACGCGCAGCTGCTCGCTCTCCCGTTCCACCGGGACAGCCGGCTCTTCACCGACCTCGAGAAGCTTGTGCTCGACTACGCGGTCGCGATGAGTGAGACCCCGGTCAGGGTGCCCGACACGCTCTTCGATGAGCTGCGCAGTCACTTCGACGACGCCCAGCTCGTGGAGCTCACCCACGTGATCGCCCTGGAGAGCATGCGCGGGCGTTTCAACCTGGCCTTCGGCATCGGTGCCGCGGGTTTCAGCGAGGGCCTGGTGTGCGCAATTCCCGCGACGGCGGGCGAACGGCCGGTGGGTGGTGGCGGCCCGCTGCCTGCCGCTTGAACGCTACGCAACTGTGAAAGGAAGGCTTCCTGCAGACGCCCGGGCTGTACGCATGGCAAGTCCGGGGAAGGACGGCGGGGCGGACCCTCCACCGAGCTGAGCTTTTACTCCTGATAATGTATCTTATCAGGAACAAAAGGCAGTGGGGCCGGCGGTGCCTGGCTCCCGAGGCAACCCAGCAGCCCGTGGTGAGCCCCCTGCTGTGACGCGGCGCTAAGTCCTCAGTTGCGCTACGCGAAGTTGTCCCTGAGCTGTGCCGCCCGAGCCCTGCGGCGCAGGCCACACCATCGTCACCGCACGGTCACGGAACCACCACTGCGGTGAATTAGCGTCGCAAGCATGTTCGGCATCCCCGGAGCGACCCGGCGCGCCCTGCTCCTGGTCCTCGCCGTCTGCTCGATCCTCGTGCTCCCCGCGTTGCCGGGAGCCCAGGCCCAGGCGGCTGGCACCTCCAGCCTGCCCACCGACCGCCTCCAGTTCGGCCTGGCCAACAGCCCCTCGGACCTCTCCTGGATGACCGGTGGCGGGGTGCCCTGGGCCTATCGCTACCAGTACATCTCGGGTGGGGTCAACACCTCGGGCAACTGGGAGACGTGGCAGGACCCGTCCCTGCCCGCGGGCCAGTTCGCCCTCGACTACGTCACCGCCAGCCACAGCGCCGGCTACATCCCGGTCTTCAGCTGGTACGAGATGCTGCAGTCGTCCCCGAGCACCGGCTCGGACGAGTCCGACCGCGACTTCAGCAACCTCAAGGACCCCACCACCATGGCGAGCTACTACGCCAGCTTCGCCCTGCTCATGGAGCGGTCGGCCCAGGCAGGGGGGACCGTCATCGTGCAGGTGGAGCCGGACCTGTGGGGCTACCTGCAGCAGCGCGCCGGAGGCGGTGACGCCTCCACGCTCCCCGCCAGCGTCTCCTCCTCCGGCTACACGGGGGTCGCCGGGTACCCGAATACCGCCGCCGGCTTCGGGGCGGCGCTCATCCACCTCCGCGACGTCTATGCGCCCAACGTGCTTCTGGCGGTGCACGCGTCGATGTGGTCGAGCGGCATCGACCTCGCCACCGACACCAGTCCCACCGTGAACGCGGCCGCCGAGGCGGACAAGACCGCCGCATTCCTCGCCTCGACCGGGTCCTGGGACCTCGTCTTCAATGACGTCGACGACCACGACGCCGGGTGGTGGGAGACGCAGGGGGTCAACCACTGGTGGGATCCGACCAACCGCGCCTTCCCCAACTTCCAGCGCTACCTGGACTGGGTGTCCGAGCTGCACGCCAAGACCGGGCTCCCGCAGGTGGCGTGGCAGGTGCCGGAGGGCAACCAGTACTACCTGACCATGAACAACACCTGCGGCCACTACCAGGACAACGTCGCCCAGTACTTCATCGGCCACGCCTCCGACCTCTACGCCGCCGGCCTGATCGCCGTGCTCTTCGGTGCCGGGAATGCGTGCCAGACCACCAACACGGATGTCGACGGCGACGGCGTGACCAACAACGGCGGGGTGCCCACCACCGACGTCCTCGGCGGCTGCAACGCCTGCAACACCAACGTCTCGACGGTCAGCGACGACGACGGCGGCTACCTGCGGATGGCAGCGGGCGCCTACTACGCCACGGCCAGCACGCCGCCACCCGCCACCCGCTACCAGCCGCTGCCCCCCTACCGGGTGCTGGACACCCGCTCCGCCACCTGCGTCCAGTGCGGGGGCGGCGCCCTGGGACAGGGTCAGACCCTGACCATCCAGGTGGGCGGCTACACGCCTCCGGGACACACCGGCACCACCGTGCCCTCCAGCGCCACTGCCGTGGTGCTCAACGTCACCGCGGTCTCGGGGTCCGCGGGCACGTACCTCACCGTCTTCCCCGCCGGCGAAGCCGTCCCGAATGCGTCCACCCTGAACACGCCCGCCGATGACAACGTGGCCAACCTGGTGACCGTGGCGCTGGGGAGCTCGGGGGGAAGTCCGGGGTACGTCCGCATCTACAACTCCCTCGGCAGCATCGACGTGGTCGCCGACGTGGAGGGCTACTACACCAGCGCGGCCGGCTCCTCGGGTGAGTTCCACGCGCTCTCCCCGCCCGTCCGCGTCTGTGACACCCGCGGCGGCCAGGGCACCGCCTGCAACACTGGGGTCAGCGATCCCCTGACCTCCGGCCAGAGCCGGCTGGTGGCGGTGACCGATGGCTCCACCGGCGTCTCCACCTCCGGCCACGCCGAGGCCGCGGTGCTCAACCTCACCGCCGTGAGCGGGACCGCGGGGACCTTCCTCACCGTGTATCCGCCGACCTCCACCGGGGGCACCCCCAGCTGCGGAGCGCCACCGAACGCCTCCAACCTCAACGTCGCCGCCAACACCAATCAGCCCAACCGTGTCATCGCCCCGGTGCTGCAGTCGGAGGGGGCTGGGTACGTGTGCGTCTTCAACGACCTGGGCACCATCAACGTGGTCATCGACGTCGGGGGCTGGTACGGCAACGGCTCGGACAGCGGCGGCGCCTCCTTCTACCCGATCAGCCCCTCGCGTATCTGCGACACCCGCAAGGGGTCGGGGACGGAATGTGCCGGGGAGACGCTGGGGCAGGGGGGCACCGACCCGGTGCAGGTGGAGGGCACCAACCCACTGCCGGCCTCGGGGGTGGTGGCCCTGGTGGCCAACGTTACGGCGGTGAACGCCACCGCCGGCACCGTCCTGACGGTCTACCCCGATGCCGCCTCCCGGCCCGACACCTCGGACCTCAACCCCCCGGCCGTCACCAACATAGCCAATCTGGTGATAGTGGCCGTCCCGGCCGACGGTGAGGTGGACGTCTACAACTCCCTGGGCACGATCAACGTCGTCGTCGACGCCGTGGGCTGGTTCCAGTAGCCGGTGGGGGCTGACTCTGAGCCCCGAGCACTGAGGACTACGCGCGTTGTCCGCATGAGAACTTCGCGTCGCCTCACACCCCTGCCCTGAGCCCGACCGTCACGCCGTCGAGCCTGTGCCATGATCGCCGCCATGGTCAGTGAGACCGCGCGGCGGCTCGGCGTGCTGCGGCGCCGGACCGCGGCGACGCTCATCGTGCTCGTCGTGCAGTTCCTGGTCGGCATGTCACTCAACCTGTACGTGACCATCCCGACCCATCACCCGGGGGCCGGCAGCGGTCCGTACCTGAGCGGCGCGCTCAGCAGCGTCCTCTGGAGCTTCTCCAGCGGGCTGCCGCTGCTCATCGTCCACGTGCTCATTAGCGTGGTCCTGCTCCTGAACGGCATCGAGCTCGTGGTGCATGCGGCGCGTGCGGGGCGACGGGCCGCGGTCTGGCTGGCCGCCGTGGGGCTCACGGCGATCATCTTCGCCGGCTTCAACGGGGCCAGCTTCCTCAAGTACAACCTGAACATCAGTTCGATGCTGATGTCGGTGGGATTCGCCGTGGCCGTGGTCTGCTACGTGGTGATCCTCAGCCTGGCCGCCTGAGCGGCCCGGAGGCGGAGCCGATCCGAGCCGCCGGTGGACGCGTACGGCAGCCTCAGCGATCCGCCAGGTAGTCGACCAGGACCTGACCGTACCCGAGGGTGAAGTCATGGATGATGACGTCGGAGTACAGGACCTGCCTGATCGGGATACTCGCCAGGAAGGGGTCGTACGGCGAATCCCCGAACTCCAGAGTGCCCTCCCCCACCCGTAGCTCCTTGATGACATCGGGATCGATCACCGTCGCGTTGAGCTTGAGCACGTCCGGTGGCGCATCCGCCTGGATCGACGGGATGACCTTGAGGAAGCAGATGGGATTCTTGGGGCGCTCCGGGATGGGGTCCACCGTCTGCCGCACCGCAAGGGTGACGCTGATGATCCTCCTGCCGTAACGCGTTACCTCGGCACGGATGCGCCCGTTCTCCTCCTCGATCAGGATCTCATCCGCATCCTTCTTGGGCCAGCCATATACCTCGCGGCCGCCGACGATCGGGTTGGCCCTGTCGAGATACAGGACGACCGCGAAGCTCCCCGCCGGCCTGCCGTCGCGCAGAACGGGCACCAGCAGCCCAGCCTCGTTGTATGGCAGATCGTAATCGGCGAGGACGAAGTGGCCGATGTAGACCACCGAGGGCTGATCCGGATCGGGCTTCAACGGCGCCGGGACAAGCTCTTCCAGGACCGTCGGATCGGTCGTGAAGAGGATGTTGACGGCCTTGCAGTCCCGGTAGCGATAGGGCGGCCGTTCCGTCAGAGGAGATATGGCGGGCATGCTGAATGCCAGCGCGGGGCCGGGGGTCGCAATCCCCGTCCCCGAAGCACGCGGCGAGCCAGTTTGTTCCATGGTTGTCTCCAATCGTCGCGACATGGATTCTCACTGGCCCTTGACGAAGGTCGGATCCGCGTAGGCAGGATTCGGGTAATGGTAGAACCCCTCCCCGCTCTTGATCCCCGTGCAGCCGCGATCGACGTAGCTGCGTAGCAGATCGGCGTTGGCGTGGAGCTGGGCGTCCCCGGTCACCTTTGCCCAGTAGTCGGTGATGTGCCATGCGGTGTCGATGCCGACGTCGTCGAGCATGCCGAAGGGGCCGATCGGCATCTTCATGATCGCCATCCAGGCGCGATCGACGTCCTCGACGGAGGCCACGTCGTTGGCGACCAGAGTCAGCGCTGCCCGGTTCATTGCGGTGTACACGGCATTGAAGACGTAGCCGATGCTCTCACGGCGCATGCGGATGGGGATCTGGCCGATGCGACGGGCGAAGTCGAGGAGGAGCTCAGTCGTCTCTGCCGATGTCCCGGGGTGCGGCATCACGTCCACGACGTTCGCCGACCAGACGGGGATGTGAAAGTGGAGCGCGGCGAAACGATCGGGCCGGCCGGTCGCCTCGGCGAACATGGAGGGGAGCAGCGTCGAGGTGTTGGTGGTGAAGACTGCGCCGGGCGGGCAGAGCTCGTTGAATTGCCCGAGCACTCGACCCTTGAGCTCGGGATCCTCGGGCACGCACTCCGTCACCAGGTCGACGTCCGCTCCGGCGGTGGCCGGATCCCCGGTCACCGTGACTCGACCCAGGGATCGCTCCAGCTCGATGGCGTCGATCACCCGCGCCGCCACCTGCTCCTCGCCGTACCGCCGCAGTCGGCCGGGCGCCGCCTCGCGGGCGGCGGCGTCGGTCTCGTAGACGACGACGTCGTAGCCGTGGGTCGCCGCTTGAAGGCCGATCTGCAGGCCCATCGTGCCGCTTCCGATCACGAGTACCCGGTGCACGTCTTCGATGCGCATCGCATGCCTCCTGTCAGCACACCCGAACCGATTCCAGTAGGAGAGACCCGTGGCAGGCAGGCGGGGCCCGGCGGTCACTGTGCCAGCCTGTCCATGGGTCCGCCGACCAGCAGCACAGCCTAGCGCTGCCCGGTTCGGGCGGCCAGGGGCCTTCGATCCATACTGCCCTGCCCATACTGGCCCGCTGCGGGTGGCCAGCGGGACCGCAGGACGGGCAGGCGGCGAGGGAACCCGGGTGCACCCCGTCGCCCCTCCCCTCCCCTGCCGGCACGCCGCCGAGGGATGCTCTAGTCGCGGGTGGAGGCGGCGTCCGGATTGGCGCCGTCGAGACCCCGCTCGAAGAAGACCCAGTGCTGCTGCAGCCGCGGCGGAATCTCCGACCCCTCGTAGCGTCCACGCTCGACGAAGCCCCGGGAGCGGTAGAGCCGCTGGGCGTCGCTCATGAAGCGGCAGGTGTCGAGGCGCAGGGTGGTCGCTCCCGCCGTCCTGGCCTCGGCAATCAGCCGGTCGAGGATGGCGGAGCTGATGTGGCGCCCTCGGAAGCTCGGGACGACATACATGCGCTTGACCTCGGCGACGTGCTCCGAAAGCCGCCGCAGTGCGCCGATCCCGGCCGGCCGGCCGTCGCCCTCGGCCAGGAGAAGCACGCCGCGGGGGCGGCGGAACTCGTGGAGGCTCTGGAACACCAGACCGGGATCGGTGGGTGGATCGTCCACCCCGTACAGCTCCAGCAGCCGCCCGTGAGCCCATTCGAGGTACTCGACCATCACGCCGGCGATGGCTGCGTCGTCGATACCGGCCTCGGCTTCGCGCAGCTCCCAGGTCCCGATGTCCTGCATGGCTCCTCGATCGTACGGCACGCGCGCTGCCCGCCCCGGTGGGCTGGTGAACGTGCGGCAGTCTACCCGCCCCGAGTTGCAGCGGGCCACCTTCCGGACCTCCGGGGTCCCGCGGGGGCCAGTGATGCGCATGCGCCCCCGGCGGATCGCGGCGCCACGCGCACCGTTCACGCCTCCGGACCGCATCATTACCCTGATGCCGGCTCGCGTCCCCGAGAAGCGTCGCCCCACCGCGCCGCATCGCCCCCGCCTCCCCGCCTGGGTCGGCCAGGTTCCGGGTCCTGACGACCCGCTGCCCGACCAGGTCCAGCAGTTCCTCGACTACCTGCGGGTGCAGCGAAACCGCCCGCTCACGACGGTCCGCGCCTACCGCTACGACCTCGCCAAGTTCGTGGCCTTTGCCCGCGTGCGCGACCCGGGCGGCGTGCTCTGCGACGGGCTCGACGCCGCGGTCCTCCGCCGCTACCAGATCGAGCTGGCCGAGGCCCTCCCCAACCCGCGCACCCGGGCCCGCGCCCTGGTGGCGCTCCGCCAGTTCCTCCGCTACGCGTACGACGAGGGCTGGACCGCGGCCGAGCTCTCGCGACGGGTGGTCGTGCCCCGCTACATCGTCGGCGACCCCCACCCGATCGCGACCGAGATGGTCCCCCGCCTGCTCGCCGCCCTCCCCCGGGAGGGATTGCGCGACCTCCGCGACCGGGCATTGGTCCATTTCCTGATCAGCAGCGGCTGCCGGATCAGCGAGGCGTGCGCACTCGACCGGGGGGACATCCGGCCCGAGGGGTTCCGGGTCCTCGGCAAGGGAGGCAAGCACCGCACCGTGTTCCTCACCGAGGATGCCTGGAAGGCGGTCCGCGAGTACCTCCTCGCGCGCGGACAGGACGCCTCTCCGGCGCTCTTCATCAGCGTCGCCCACCCTGACATGCCCGGCGGTCGGGTGCTCGCCGGCAACCGCCTCACCACGGACGGGTCACGCCGGGCGCTGACTGCGCTCCGCCGCCGATTCGCCCACGACCCGGAGGCCTTCCGCCTGATCGAGGGACTGCGCAGCCCGCACGCCGCCCGCCACACCGCGGCGACCACCC
>ODAK010004369.1_pt1 | contig 14486 bp, 16 predicted proteins | sample 1539591 | NCBI WGS metagenome assembly ODAK01 (sample SAMEA3539303, study PRJEB22396) | soil metagenome | biome: tundra; feature: field; material: soil | place: USA | collected 2010-05 | depth 0.15 m | reverse complement strand
TGGTAGCGAGAGCCGATACCGTTTCCCGCGTCGAATCGATCATTGGTTTGGCGTCGCCCTAGCAAGTTGCGGAAAAATTCGCACGTACATCAAAAGGCGACACCCTCAGGCGCTAAAGCGCACACTCATTTTCAACGACCTAACGGCACGACTGAAGTCGTGCCCTTCGCAAAACCTGCCCGAGAGCTGGAGTTTTTCCGCAACCTGCTAGGGCTTTGGACGTGCAACCCTGATTCAGCTGGGTCTAACGCAGTTGCTACAACATCTAACTTCGTGGAGGTCGCAATGAGTGAAGGCGTGAGCGTGATCGACTTGATGCAGAAAGCAAAGGAACTCTCTGGCAACTACGAGAATGTCGTTCTTTCCGTGATCAACGATCATGTCATCCGAATCTCGTTGATGAACGCCGCGCCCACTCCGGTTTTCGACCGCGAGCCTTCGAGCAGAATGCAGTAAAAGATTTCCACCTGATAAAGATGGTCGCGTTTCGCTTCAAAGAACTTCCGTCGTTGCTCAATGGCCGCTTCCACAATCGGGTCGTCATATTTCGCGAAGGGTATGTCGGGCCGGTTCGATTTGAAGAGATACTGGCACGAAGTGAATGCCCTCCCATGTGAAGTGGTTGAGCGCGTTGAGCCTCCGCTCCCAGGCACGCCAGTCGAACTCGTGGGCCCAGTAGGACACGAGGCGTCGTAACCAGTCCAACTCAGTGCCCTGTTCCCAGCCTATGCCGGGTATCTGGTCGGGCCATCTCGTATGGCGCAACCGTGCCCGCAGATCGTCGAGCACCTCATCGGCCACATGAATCCGAAACGTTTCCACTAAAGCAATTCCCTCTTGGCCATGGCCAGTCACCAGCCAAACGCGCTGGGCAAAGGCCAGATCAATCCCGTTACGACACAGGCTAAATCATGTCTCCGTTTCACGCATGATAATGTCCTCTGCCATGCACAAATCAGTCTGAATAGAAGCCAGCCGATAGCGGCCTTTATGGGCAGCTCTTCGGCCATCGACGGTAGCTTGCAATAGATCAGTCATATGCCTCCTCCAAAAATTTCAGCGATGGACTCGCAGAATTCAGAAATCACTTACCAAACGTGTCCCCGAACATAGGCAGGCCGCTTTTTGACTGCTCCTGCGTGGCTTCCTCTTCGATCACGTCCCAATGCTCGACTAGAACACCATCCTTGATGCGAACGATGTCCGCCGCAATCCAGTTCACGGGCAGTCCGAAGCGGGAAAACCGTCCGTGCACGATAACGAAATCCCCTTCAGCGACAATCGTTCCTGCCTCATACTTCAGGGTCGGCGGAAGGCTCTTGATGAGATCGAACAAGCCTTCGCGCCCGGGTTCAATATGAGCGCTGTGTTGGATGTAACGTGGCGACCAAAATTTCTCGGCCGCAGCGTAGTCGCGCTTGTTGAACAGCGTGTCGAAGGCTTCCAGGACAAGCTTCTTGTTGTTCTCCGCTGCTGTCTGCTTCATCGAATTCTCCTTGCGCCGAGTAGATTCCATAACATCTCAGAGCTTCGACCCTCCGTCGACCGGGATACTTGCGCCTGTAATCCAGCGCGCCGCGTCCGACGCGAGGAACGCGACCACGTCTGCGACATCTTCCGGTTTGCCGATTCGCTTCAATGCCTGCATCCCGAGCGCGACGTTCCGCCCCGCCTCGGTTTTCGCGAAGTTCGACATGTCCGTATCGATCACGCCCGGTGCGACTGCATTGACGCGAATGCCCCGTGGCCCGAGAATCGCCGCCCAGTTCTTGACAAGGGTTTCTAGCGCCCCCTTGGTTGCCGCGTAGGCAAGGATTGAAGGCTTGTCCAAATCGGGCCTGCCAGCTACGGCGCGGGCTCCGAGAGAAGAAATCACAATGATGTTCGAGTCTTCGCCCAGGATCGGCAGGAGTTGCTGCACCAGAAAAAACGGACTTCGCACATTCGTCGCGAAGAGGTTGTCAAAGTCGGCCACCGTATGGTCTTTGATGGTTGCAGCCATGCTGATTCCCGCGTTGGACACGAGCACATCCAATCGCTCGCCGACAATCAAGCGAACTTCCTTCGCCAGCAGCGTTGCTCCTTCCGGAGTTCCCAAGTCGGTCCTGATTGCGTTCGCGCGTCCACCTTTTGAAAGGATGCCTGCCACGAGAGATTCCGCATCCTGCGCGGAACGACCGTAGTGCACAAGGACATGCGCACCGGCGTCGGCCAACGCTGACGCGGTGGCACGGCCGATTCCCCGTGACGCGCCTGTCACGAGCGCGGTCTTGCCCTGAAGTGCAGTCATTGTCTTATGGACCCTTCCAATTCAGATGAACTTGAATGCTCACGCCGAACATCAGTCGGCTGCGGCAGTGGTGTTTATCGAAACAACCCCGTAGCTCGTATCCAGAAAACGTGTTGTCTCGAAAACGAAGTCCTCGTGATTCTCGTACCACGATCCGTGGTTGGCGTCAGGATAGAGGATCAGCTTGGCATTCGGCATGTTCTGAACCAGATATAGCGAATTCACGGTATAGACAATCACGTCGTGATTTCCGCTTACAACTAGTGTCGGCTGCGTGATGTTCTTGAGATAGGCGAAGCGCTCTCCCGGGTGAGAGCCCCATTCGCCGACAGCGGCGATCTGCGCCGGCGCGACTTTATCGCTGATGGGGGCGTCGCGGTTTTCGGTGCGCGAGAGATAGCGCTTCAGGAATGCGCGGCCAGCTGCCTGACTTTTCTCCGAATCGGTGAAGAAGACTTTCAGCCACAGGTTCTCGGGGGGATTGTATGTAGCGCCGAAGATCGCCGCCGTCTCGGGCGTCATGTGGCTCTCACCATTTCCTGCGTCATGATTGCGCGGCGCAGTTCCGACCAGGATGAGCTTGCGAATCAGTTCAGGGCGGTCGAGGGTAATCTGTTGCGCGACCATGCCGCCGATCGAGAAACCGAGAAGGTCCACATTCTTCAATCCGAGACCATCGATGAATGCTTCCGCGTTTTTCGCCATGCCGGCAAAAGTCGTGGGCACTTTGCCGGTCGAACTCGCGATGCCTGCATTATTGAAGATGATGACCTCGCGTTCCTTGGCAAATCCGTCCAGAACCGCTGGGTCCCAGTTATCAAGGTTTCCGGTGAAGTGCTGGTTAAAAACGAGGGGCAAACCGCTTCGCTTGCCCCACCGCCGGTAAGTGAAGCGTATGCCGTTGGCCTCAACGAACTGCGTGGGGACGGTAATTGCCGTAGACGTATTCATGACGAACTCCTCCTTCTTGAAACTTCTCAGATGCCGTCAACCAGTGTGACGCGATAGGTCGCCCCTTTGAGACGATGCTCACGCGCCTTGCGATAGGGCGGGCTCTCGTACCATGCTTTCGCCGCAGCCATACATCGAGAATTCGAGGATCACGATACCCTCCGTGGTCACCCCTTCCAGGTCTTCGTGCGAACCGTAAAGCGCGAGGACTTCCACTGCGTGCCCGATAAGCGTTGTCTGTGCTTCCCTTGCGTAAATATCCAGCTCGCCCTGATCGCGGGTCTTGTCTCGGGTGAAAACCAAATAAGCACTCATCGCAGTTTCAATTCTTTTGGTCCCGGAGTCCCGGAGTTCCGTGCGTCGAGTGGGAACATAAGTTAGGCGTTCGTGCCGCCGTCGACAGTCAGACTCGCACCGGTGATGTAGGCCGCCTCTGGACCAGCCACGAACGCTACCAACGCGGCGACCTCGTCCACAGATCCATAGCGATCCAGGGCTGTGTTGGCTTTCTGGGGCGCGGCCCAATCGCCGGAGGCGGGATTCAAATCCGTGTTGATCGGACCCGGCTGGATGTTGTTGACTGTGATGCCCCGGCTGCCGACCTCTCTGGACAAGCTCTGAGCGAACATCTTGACGGCTGCCTTTGTGGCCGAATAGGGCACGAGGCCGGGCGTCATGCAACGCTCGCCCACGCAAGAGCCGATCGTGATAATGCGGCCACCGTTCTGCATTTGCTTCAGCGCGGCGTGAGTCGCGATGAAGGTGCCGCGAATGTTGAGGTCAATCAAGTGATCCAACTCCTCCAGCGTCGCCTCCTCGAATCTCTTGGGAATGGCTGTGCCGGCGTTGTTCACCAGGATGTCGAGCCGACCTAATGTCGCGACGGTCTTTTCGACCGCGGCTCCAACGGCGCCCGCGTTAGTGGCGTCCGCCTGTATCGCGATCGCCTTTCGGCCACCGCGTTCAATCTCCTTGACAACCGACGTGGCGGCGTCGGCACCTTTCGTGTAAGTGATGGCCACGTTTGCTCCGTCCGCTGCCAGACGCTTAGCGATCGCAGCGCCGATGCCGCGCGAGCCGCCCGTAACGAGTGCAATCTTTCCTTCCAGTTTCGTACACATTGTTTTTCTCCTGTGTCGCTGGTTTCGGTATTGTTTGAGATCAGACTAGAGTCGGTTGTTAGAGCGATAATGAAGTGGAACGATTTTGGAAACAACCCTCATTGGGGGCTTCTTCTGGATACTCGATGTTGGGACTTGAGAACACTACTATCGAGGGGGACGAGAGCAACTCTAGCGGTCGCCGAGATCAATCCGCTTCCGTCCGAAGAGCCGGGCGTCGATGGACCGAACTCCAGGGCCCAGCATCAGCAGCGCCGCGCCGACGGATGCTAAGATCGCGCAACTGCGCGGACTGTCAGCCTTCGCAACAGCAGTCCACAGTTCGACCAGCACCACTAGCACTCCCGCCATCGGAGTCCATAATCCGACGAGCAGCAGCAGCCCCACGCCCACCGCGATCGATTGGAAAATGATTCCCGACCATTGAGGGGCTCCCAACAGGTGGGACAATCCGTCCTGAATTAAGACAACCCCGGCAACCAGCCGCAAGAGGAGAAGGCCCCACCCGGGCCAGCCGTTGGGGAACATGGAGAATAATCGTTGCAGACAAGACCTCAACCCGAGCTTATGAGGTCCCGACGCGGTGCGAATCCCCAAAAACTGGGGTTGGAATACAACTCTTCCGAGGGGGTTGTATCTCCGTGGCTCAGAGTTCGATGATTCCGCGCTTCAGTCCGATCGTCACAGCATGGGTACGGTCGTTTGCACCAAGCTTGGAAAGGATGTTCTTTACGTGGCCCTTAACGGTTTCTTCGGTGATCGATAGTTGATCGGCGACGAGTTTGTTCGCGTTTCCTGATGCAATCAATTTAAGAACTTCTATTTCCCGCGCGGTTAGGAGGTCGTCTGCGATGTGATCGGCAACTTCCGAGGCAAGACCTGCTGGAATGCGCTTGTGGCCTGCATGGACGGCGCGGATTGTGTCAAGAAGCTCTTTGCGCAGAGAGCTTTTTAACAGATACGCGCGAGCCCCAGCCTTTAGAGCTCGTGAAATCTGAACATCGCCGGAATACGTCGTGAGAATGATAAAGCGTGCGTCAGGAAATTCCTTGCGGATCGCGATCATCGCGTCGATCCCGTTCATGTCGGGCATCTGTAAATCCATCAGCGAAATATCCGGCCGATGTTTTCGGAACGCCTCGATCGCTTCCCGCCCGGTCGCCGCTTCCGCGACGAACTGTATGTCGCTTTCGTCCGCGGCAAGTGCCTGTATTCCCTGGCGTAGAACTGGATGGTCGTCGGCTAGCAGAATGCGTATGGGACTAGGCTGGGCGTTCATAATCGCCTTCCTTCTTCTTCCTAAACACACGGAGATTGGACTGAGCGGGAGATGATTCGTAGACAATTGACGCAGCGATCCTCAACTCTACCTCGGTGCCGGCTCCGGGCTCACTCCATACATCTAGTTGTCCGCCAATTCGCTCTGCTCGCTCGCGCATGCCCGTCAATCCCCAGTGTCCCGCATGTTCGCCTCGATTCTGCACTCCGGGATCGATGCCCTTACCGTCATCCCGGATTCGTAATCGAAACACTTTCTTGCTATAAGCAACTTCTGCCTCGATTCGTCGGGCCTGGGCGTGGCCGACAGCATTTCGCAAGGCCTCGCGTGCGATACGGAAAATTTCAACGTGATACTGAGGGCGCAAGGTTTGCGCCAATCCTTCAATCACAACCAGGATCTGTGCGGGATCGCTGTTGCCATGCTTTGAAATGAGTTCTTCACCAAGCGAGGTGATCTCCTCGGCCAGGCTCTTCGGAGCAGGTGCGAAGGAGCGCAAATCGTGAATCGCGTCTCGCCCTTCTACAATCGCTTGCTCAGTCCCATCCAAAGCTCGATCCAGCATTTGCATTGCCTCGGCTGTGCGCTCAGGAAGAAGATTGCGGCCTCTTTGAAAGTGAAGCAGCAGTCCCTGAAAACTCTGCAGCAGCGTGTCATGGAGTTCGCGTGCGATTCTCGTGCGTTCGGACAACCGCTCCTTGAAATTCAGATCCAACCGAGCCGCCACTTGACGGATGCGCCACTGGTAAGTCGCCCAAGCCAGGCATACGGCCGCGGCGGCACATAGAAGGAGGAACCAATTGGTCTGGTAAAAGGCTGGAAGAATAGCAAAGTTCAAGGAAGCTCCGGCCTCATTCCAAACACCGTCATTGTTGCATGCGATCAGGCGGAAACGGTAGTTATGAGGTGGCAAGTTTGTGTAAGTGACGTATCGAGCGCTTGTCGGTCCGCGCCAATTGTCATCAAAGCCTTCGAGCTTGTAGCGAAATCGGACGCGTTCCGGCGCTGTCAAACTGGGAGCCGCATATTCAAACTGCAAGGTCCTCGTTCTTGGCCAAAGACGCAATTCGGAAAAATCTGTGAGTGTTCGGTTATCTGCTTTGAGTGCTTCAATCGTCACCGGCGGCGGGAGAATGTTTTTCGGCAAGTGCCGTGGGTCGATCACGGCAACACCCGCGGTGGTGGAAAACCAAAGCCGACCATCGGCTGCCTTTGCTGCAGTTGGAAACGGCTCACGTTGTCTCACAAGTCCTCGAAACCCGTCGTTCGCATCGAACGATTCGCCTTGGACTCGATAAGAAGACGAAAGCATGGCTCTGTCCAATTCCAGGGGACTCACGCGGAATACCGCGAGAGCTGCCGCGAGCCACAGAAAGCCGTCGTCATCTTCGACGATTGCGGAAATTGAGTTCCCCGGCAATCCGTTATCCTTCGTGAGAGTGACGAAGTGTCCATGATCGAAGCGACTTAGCCCGGCCTCGCCTCCGATCCAGGTGTGTCCTGCGCGGTCGCTGGCTATTGTGAATACTCTGCCAAGAGGTAAGCCATCCTTCGACGAGTAAACGCGGAACTGGTCACTTTCATAGACTGCGACTTCTCCATCCTCGAATCCCATCCAGACCCGCCCTTGCGGATCTCCGTACAAAACCCGGCACCGATATTGAGGCAGACGAACCCTACTCCGGAAATCAGTCCATTTGCCGTCCCGCAAACGCAACACTCCTCCGCCCTCGTCGTCCCACACCGTAGCCCACAAATTGCCGCTGGCATCATGTGCGATCGCGTGTACGTCGTGTACCTCATCAACATCCGAGACCTTCGAGAAGGAGAATTTGCCGTCATTTTCTCGAGCGAGTTTGAAAGGGCCCCCAACCCAGACATGACTTTCTCCATCTGCGTCCAGACTGAGGATTCTGTTGGGCTTCGAAGGCGGAGAGGGTGGCAGCTGATATGAGACAAATCTTCCCGAGCGAAACCTTTGCACAATGTCGCCGGTGTAACTGGCAAACCAGACGCTTCCATCGCGAGTCGAAGTCACGGCAATCTGGTCATCCGGAACCAGTCCCTCTCGGCTCGAAAACGGAGTAGCCTTGTTCTCACGAATGCGATCCAATCCGCCGGCCGTGCCAAACCACAAATTTCCTTCTCTGTCTTTGAAGGTTGAATACACCAAATTGCTGGAAAGTCCGTCGCTTGTCTGAAACTCATCAATGACAGGATTGTGATGACGTGCGATGTTGCTCACACGTCGCAGCCCGCCTCTGCCAAGACCGATCCAGACGCTATCGTCGCCATCGAATAGCAAACACATCGGCTCGGCGACAGGAATCCTAGTTCGTGACCCACTGTGAGGTGTAACAAATACGACATCACCGGACGTATGGGTCATCCAAACGTTTCCGAGCGACGAGGACGCCATCGATCGGATCATTCCTACCGCTTGCCCCGTCGCCGTAAAGTGTTTTGCGTTCCGGTCAAGAGTGAGGATTGTATTTGTGTTGACGGAGTCGCTGCTGAGCCCGAAGTTGAAGTGATCGGTTGCCACCCACAGCTTTCCACTGTGGTCTACCAGCATTGTTTGGGCTCCGGGCGCAGGGTAACCCGCTTCTGCTCCAACCCGTCTCCACTTGCCGTTCTCCAGCTTACTCAGCCCGTAAGGACCGCCAGCCCAAATTGCGCCACTCGCGTCCTCGACAATTGACAGAATTCCGCCAGGTGGTACGTCGTCGGACTGCGAATAGGTCGTCAAATGGCCGTTGTGCAGCTGGCCGATTCCAGCGGAACTAAAGCCGATCCAAAGGCTTCCATCCCGCGCGGTATACAGGGACCACACTGAGGAGCTGGGGATCCGCTCTCCGAAACTCGGCTCCCAAGCGACGAAGCGTAGACCGTCAAATCGGTATAAGCCCACTTCGGTACCGAGCCACAAATACCCATCCGGTGTTTGAGCAATTGCACGAACCGGCCCCGGAATGCCGTCCTTCGCGGTCCATGATGTGTGCGTAAACTGGGTGATTCGTTTCTGCGGGTCAAGAGCTTTGGCAGGAACAGTCAACAACACGCCGATCACAAGCAAGGTGCAGAGCCACTCCCGACCGGCCCTGTTGAACGCGGTTCGTCGCGCGATGTGTTCGGAAGGCTCTCGCGCCGCCATGGTACCCTGTCGGACGGAGCTTTCCTGTGGCTCGATCTGGTTCCTGAAGTTCAACCCCTGAACTCCTAGAAGGTGGACGTGCATCAATCCTACCGCAGATGGTAGGCAGCATGGCGGAGACCCGTAAAATCGTCTGCGTTCACAGTTAGCGTAGGGTATTCGGGCGCGAAGTAGCGCAGTTCACCGAAAACAGGAGAAACACCGCGTGGTGTTCCCGCTTGGGCGCGGGAAGCATTTCGTTTGATACGCTCTTCTAACTGACAATTGATCTCAGACCAAATATTCGAATGTCTGTTTTTTGCACGTACGGTCACCTCAGGATTCACCCAACATGACCTGGCGCGAATACCACGAGTTGACGAAGCACAGTGCCGAATCGGTGCGGCGAAATCGCCGCTATCTCGATTGGGCCAACATGCCCAATCCATTCCGGCATTATGAGGATGTTCCCATCCTCGATTTGCCCTCCGACCCTCCGGCTCCGCCGATTTCAGCTCTCGAAGTACTCGAAGGGAAAGTGGGAAACACTTCAGCCAGGGATGGTGCGGAATTCCTTTCGCAACTGATGTTCTATTCAGCCTCGATTAGCGCGTCCAAACGAGTGCCGTCAACCGGATCTACATACGCACTGCGCGTGAATCCTTCTTCCGGCAATCTGCACCCGACTGAATTTCACTTCTATACCCATGGCCTCGCGGATTGGGTCGACGGCCTCTATCATTACCGTCCCTCTTCCCACATGGCAGAACAACGGGCCAACGGAGAATTTGGCGAGAAACTTGTCGACACTTCTGCCCCGCTTGTTTTCGTTCTGACCAGCATCGCGTGGCGAGAAGCGTGGAAATATCAAGACCGCGCATATCGGTATTGCTTGCACGACATCGGACATGCCTGGCAGGCTCTTACCCTTGCCGCTCGATCGATCGGGTGTGAAAGCATTGCGCTTGGCCAATTCTCGGACGAAAAAATAGCGGGAGAGTGTCACCTCAGTCAGGATGAGTGGCCCATGTTGATCGTCGGGCTTCACGGCCCATCCATTCCCGTGAGCATGAAGGATCCAGTCGAGACGATACTGTTTGGTGGTCACCCCAATCGGCTGTCGGAGGAGCAAATACCTTATCCACTGATTGAAAGAATCCACGCTGCTACGAAGCTCTGCACGGAAGGGGCTAGGCCTTCTTTTGGCCAGCCGAAGGCATCCGGTCGCGGCGAAATTAGGATGCCGCCCCATCATGTCTCCACAAGCCGCAACTTCGGCGATGTCGTTCGTGGGCGGCGTTCCGCTCTTGACTTTAGGGGCGGGCGCGAGTCCATCTCCCTCTCGCAACTTGCGACTCTCCTCTCCAGCACAAAAGAGCCTCTCTTCGCCGATTTCGCTACAGCTCGTTTCGTCCACCTGTATCTTTACGTCCACCGCGTCGAAGGCTTGGCGCCTGGTGTTTACCGCTATTGGCCGGAGCATGTCGAGCTAGAGAAAATCAAGGAAGGGGACCAACGCCTCGTGGCGGCAGCTCTCAGTTTGGGACAAGACCTGGCGGGTAACGCTTGCCTGGCATTCTCGATGATCGGCGATTTTGAGAATGCGGCCCGCAGTTACGGCGATCGTGGATATCGATACGTGCATTTCGAGGCGGGTGCTATTGGTCAACGAATGTATCTTGCTTCCGAGGCGCTTGGCCTGCGCGCGACAGGCATCGGAGCGTTTTTTGACGACGAGGTGAACCGATATCTCAGCTTGGCCCCTGAGCTGGGACAAGTCGTCTACCATTTCGCAATTGGCTACCCGGTTTCCGATCCGCGCTTGGAGGCTTGAAACTAAATGGTCGGAATCCTGGTGCATGGAAATAACCACTTCATTTTGTCCGGACCCTCACCTGACGAAGCCACCGCATTGGCGTTAGTGCGGCACTGGTCAATCATCCAAATTGGCGAGGCAAAATCGTCGTCTTGCGGCCAGTGGGAGATTAAGTCAAAAGAGTTTCGAGAGAATCTGGAATGGGCGGTAATAGTCCCGGGTGAGAGTGAAGTTTCTCCGGGAGTGGCGCTCTTGCTTGCAGAACTTTCCGCTCGCGGTATCTCCATTCGCAGGCTGCTTACCAGTGCCCTGTGACTAACGCCGGCAAGATACCTTTCGCAGGTCCCCGGCTTTAACGCTGCACTAGACAGCCTGACTCAAATGTTTCGGTTCTCAAATGAAGCCTAGGTCAGTCGCTACTCGGCTAAGACCTTGTGCACAAATTGGACAACCATCGATCCTTCGCCCACGGCGGAGGCGACACGCTTCACGCTCTCAGCCCGGATATCGCCAACCGCGAAGACTCCGGGAAGGCTCGTTTCGAGCAGATAAGGAGCACGGCGGAGAGGCCAGACGTCCTGAACCTCTGCGCCGGTCTTGATGAAGCCCTTTGTGTCCAGCGCAAGACTCCCGCGGAGCCACTCGGTGTTGGGATCGGCGCCGGTCATCATGAACACATGCTGGATGTCCCGCGTTTCGCTCACTCCGGTTTTGGCGTTGTGCAAGCGAACCCTGTTAAGGTGCGTGTCGCCTTCGAGCGCTTCGACCGCGGTCCAAGCCATGAGGGTAATCCGCGGACTCGCCTCGATTCGGGAAATCAAGTATCGCGACATGGTTTTAGCCAAACAAGGTCCTCGCACCACGAGATATACATGCCGGGCAGTGCCGGCGAGGAAAACCGCCGCTTGCCCTGCTGAATTCCCACCGCCCACGACCGCGACCTCCTCGTCGCGGCAGACTGTGGCCTCGACGTGGGTAGCGCCGTAGTAGACTCCAACTCCTTCAAACTTGGAAAGGTTTGGTAGATTGAGTCTGCGATATCTGCTGCCAGCGGCTATGATGACCGTTCGACCCCGTGCTGACCCTCCGCCGTCGAGTTCGACCGTATATGGCGGCTGGCTGGTCTTCAGCCCTTTGGCCGATTGAGCGATAGCGATGTGCGCACCGAATTTCTCTGCTTGAACAAATGCACGGTTGGAAAGTTCCTGCCCTGAAATTCCCATGGGGAAACCGAGATAGTTCTCAATCCTGGAACTCGATCCGGCTTGTCCACCCGGAGCGTCTTTCTCGAGAACGAGGACCTTCAGCCCCTCGGACGCTCCATAGACAGCCGCGGCCAGCCCGCTTGGTCCGGCGCCGATTACAACCACGTCGTTCACATCGGCCTGATCGATTCCGGCGTTCAATCCCAGGCAGACAGCCGCTTCGGAATTGCTTGGATTGCGCAGGGCAACCGTACCGCGACAGATCAGGACGGGAATGTCCGCTAGCGGAACTCCGAATTGGTCAAGAACGGTCTGCACTTCAGCGTCGACATCGACATCAAGATAGGCGTGAGGTTGGCCGTTGCGAGCAAGGAACGCTCTGAGACGGAGCGTGTCACTCGAATGGTTGGATCCGATCAGCACCGCATCACCAACGGAGTTGGAAATGAGGAAAACGCGCCGCAGCAGAAACGCATTCAGGAATATCTGCCCTAGCGCGGCATCAGTCTGCATGATGTGGCGCAGATTGGCTCGGTCGATTTCAAGGAGTGCGCTGGTTTCGAGTGCCTTGGCGCGGATCAGGGTTCCACGACCCGAGAGCAGGTTCACGTCGCCAGTAAATTCTCCGCGATCAAGAACGTGGAGGACAGTCTCGCCCTCGGCGGAGACACGAAGCACTTCGATCCTGCCACTCAGTACGACGAAGATGCCGTGATGCAGGTCTCCCCGTTCCAGAATGACTTCGTGCGCCTGCGCATTCCGCTCCTGGCCGAACCCTGCTAACCCAGCAATTTGACTGTCGTCAAGCTTGGGAAACCTTGCCTCGACCTGTTCAGGAGATCCTAGTATCAGTTCACGAGCGGCCATCGGTTCCTTCTGAGCGTTCAATCACTCATCCTAGTGTTTTCACACAGAACAGAGTGATCTCTTCTATACAGTGTCGCGGAAACCTCTTTGCGAGCCGCCAATTGCTGACGAAGCACCGAGTTTTCGAGAAGTAGCATCGCAAAGCTGGCACTGAGGAAATTGCGCGGGTTTCAGGAGCGGACAGAGGTTTTGGTGAGGACAACCGGGATCTTTCACCTACGCTTGATGACAAACACGGTCTTGTCGTCGATACGATCCGCTTCACTGGCCTGGGTTAGGTTCTCGTCTTGCTTAACTGCATGTTCCAGGAGCGCGTTACAAACTTCTTTTGCAGGCTGATCTCGGTGTTCACGGATTACCTGCTCGATCTGCAGCCGGTCCTGAGTATCGCTGCCGTCGTAAACCCCATCGGTATAAAGGAAGAGGATGTCTCCGGGACTCATGAGCGTAATTTCTGCCACGTCGGACGAGTCCATTTTGCGCGTCCGTGGTGTCATGGAAAGATACCTGTTCCGGTCTGGATTGTCCTCCGGAATCGCTAATCCGAGTGGCAGGAACTGCGCCATGCTCGCCTTACCGATCTCCACGAACCGTTCGTACTCCGCGGAGAATACTAAGGGGGGCGGGTGGCCGAAATTTACGAAGCGGAAATGCCCACTGGGGCGTATCTCACCGTAGAGCATCGTCGCGATCTCGCGCGAATTGTCATCTTTATCCCAGCCCAAAGCGTTTCGTGCAGTGACGGACTGGCCGAGCCTCAGATTGATCTTCTCGAACATATCGGGCGTCGTTCTTCCGTTCCGATCCAGCTCCGCCAGCATGAATGCGTGGAAGGTGTCGTGGACGGTTGACGCAATCTTCGCCGAGATAATGCCGTGCCCCTGAGCGTCCACCAATAGCACGCCCGCAGTCGTGTGCAGTTCCTGCAAATATTCGGCGATCCTCAGTTGCTCGGATGTTTTCGCTCTTCTGTACTCTGCCGCAACAGCATCAGTGTAGCCCGGCTTCGACTGCAACCACTCCACGTGCGCATCCACCGAGTTTCGCGGGCTCTGATCGGGGGGGAGAGGCTCCAGATACTCTTTGGACAGCTTGAGAGCACGCGCGATGCGTGCGTCGATGTTGTATCGTTGCTGAAAGTTGATGTACTCAAAGAGATCGCCGCCCACCGGCCCGGCAGGAATGGAGTTGCCGTACATATCGATGCTGGCAATTTGGGGGATCGCACCCTCAACCGGCATCAGTCTCTTGCGGAGGTACTCGTCAATACTGAGTTCTACTTGGGGTGTCACCATAAGAACGATTCTGTGAGGGCTTCCCTGTGCACATCTTGCACGCGGCAATGGCACAATTGAATTATACGGAAGCTGGCACGGACACCGGGTGGTCCCATAAACCCTTCAGCGTTTCGTCTCGCGGTCCAGAAACGGGCTGTAGGGAAGTTGGTCGGATTGGTACTAGGAAGTCGGCATAGGAAGCAATTGTGGCACGACTCTTCGAGGGTAAATATGGACTTCGGGGTCGAAGAGTTGGCGGAATCCGCTGCGTGACAGGCAGGCGCTCTAACCAGTAGACCAATAAGGCATACACAGTCGGCCGAAGTCCTAGTCCATCGTCAAGATCACGGAACCCACGTTTTCCGATTGCTTGTTAAACAGAGAGTAGATATTTCTCCCCTAAACCATTGAGTTGGAGTCCCCGGCGGGATTTGAACCCGCGTCGTCGCCGTGAAAGGGCGACGCCCTGACGGCTTTACAAGGACTTAGAGGGCGCAGGTGGTGCTGTATGTACCTCCAAGACACTGGTGAGAGCAGTAGGAACCGC
>ODAK010004368.1_pt1 | contig 14488 bp, 12 predicted proteins | sample 1539591 | NCBI WGS metagenome assembly ODAK01 (sample SAMEA3539303, study PRJEB22396) | soil metagenome | biome: tundra; feature: field; material: soil | place: USA | collected 2010-05 | depth 0.15 m | reverse complement strand
GTAGGCAACCACCTCGACGCGAGCGGCTCCAGCCGGGCCCTGGCGCGGGCAACGTTGGGAGCCCGGCCCCCCCTTGCGGCGATGTGGGGGGCAGGGTGGCGAGCTTTGCCAGCCACTCGCCGCCTCCGGTGCCTAGGTCGAGCAGGTCTGGCGAGTCCCGGGCCAGTCGCTGCACGATCTCCCGGTAGCTCCAGGGAAGTGGTGAACTGGTCAGCCGGGCGCCCCGCCAGTCCCAGTCCCAGCCCTCCGTCGGGTGGGCTTCCGCCTCCGCGACCAGCTCGTCTAAGTCAGCCACTGACCACCTCGCCCGGAGATTACCAGCCGTCGGCAGAACCCGCGAGTTCGCACCGGAGCCGGGTGCGCTTCTGCCGGCGAGGGGGAGAGTTCAATGGCCCCATATCCGCTCGCCTTGGCGATACTGACGGACATGGAACTTGCGGATTTGGGCTCCCCCCTGACCTCCGGGACCCCGCCCTCTCCCGACCCGGCCTCGACGGCACCTGAACCCGGCTGGACCGATCTTGGACCGGCCGATCCAGCTGAGGAGGCCACCATCACGCTGGTGCTGCGGCCCCGGCCGGATACCTCCCCGCCGGCTCCCGAGGACATCGGGCTGGTCGTCCCCCGGCTCCGGGCGCATCTGTCGAGGGGGCAATTGGTGGACGTCCGGGGCGCCCACCCGGATGACGTGGCCTCCCTTCGGGATTGGAGCTCTGCGATGGGAGTTGAGCTGGTCTCGATCGCCGCCGACCGCCGTACCGCCCTGATCAAGGGCCGGCTGCGGCGCCTTGGCGAACTCTTTGATGTGGACCTCCGCCGATGCTCTGGGAGCGGCGGTGAATTCAGGTCCTCCCGAGGCTTCGCCTCGCTCCCGAGTGCGCTCACTGACCAGGTGGTGGCGGTGCTCGGCCTGGATACGCTGCCGGTGGCGAGACCCCATTTCCGGCCGCTGCCGCTGCCGCAACCGGTCGGGGAGTTGGCCCAGGCTGCGCCGCTCAGCTATTTGCCAAATCACCTGGCGGCCCTCTACGGATTCCCCGCCGGAACGAGCGGCGCTGGAGAGTGCGTTGGCCTCATCGAGCTGGGAGGTGGCTACCGGGCCGCTGATGTCGCCACCTACTTCGGTGGGCTCGGCCTGCCGGCCCCCGAGCTGGTCGCGATTGCGGTCGCCGGAGGCGCTAACCACCCGACTGGGGCCCAGGACGGTCCCGACGGGGAGGTGATGCTCGACATCGAGGTGGTTGGGGCCATGGCCCCTGGGGTCAGGCTGGCCGTGTACTTCGCCCCCAACACTGACCAGGGATTCCTCGCGGCTATCAACGCCGCCCTCCACGATGAGAGCAACCGGCCTTCGGTGATTTCGATCAGCTGGGGGGGACCCGAAGCGAAGTGGCCCAAGGCCACTATGACGGCCTTCGATCAGGCTTTCCAGGACGCCGCCCTGCTGGGGGTGAGCGTCTGCGTGGCCGCGGGTGACAACGGCTCCGCCGACGGCCTCCAGGACGGTCAGGCGCACGTCGACTTTCCCTCGTCCAGTCCCCATGTGCTGGCCTGCGGCGGTACCCGGCTCACGTCTAAGGCTGGGGTCATCGAGGCCGAGGTGACCTGGAACGACGGGTCCCAGGGTGGGGCGACGGGCGGCGGGGTCGGCGCCGTGTCCGCCCGGCCGGGTTGGCAGGCCAAGGCTCACGTCCCGCCCTCCGCCGACGCCGGACACAAGGCGGGCCGGGGAGTCCCCGACGTAGCCGGCAACGCTGACCCCGAAACGGGATACCAGGTGCTGGTCGACGGCCAGCGAGCGGTCTTCGGCGGCACCAGTGCGGTGGCCCCGCTCTGGGCCGCATTGCTGGTCCGCTGCGCCCAGGCTCTTGGTCACAGTCCCGGCTTCCTCAACCCCATCCTTTACCAGCAGCTGGAGCTGGAGGGCGTCACCCGCGACATCACCAAGGGCAACAACGGCGCCTACCAGGCCGGACCGGGATGGGACCCGTGCACCGGCTGGGGCAGCCCCCACGGCACCAAGCTTCGGACTGGGCTCCAGGGCTGAGCTACGGCGAATGGCGCCTAGCTGGCACGACACGTCTACCCACCGCAGGCCGCACGACCAACTGGGGGTTCCGGCGCTCGGGTCGGCTCACGGTCCCTGCCGGTCGGGCGGTCGTGAGTACCGGTAATGCTCCCGCCAGATCAACCGATAGATGGGCACCCAGCGCGGAATGTCGCGCAGGCCCGGAATGAACGGGACGAGTAACAACAGCGTGGTCAGCAGCCCGATGGTCAAGACCACCAGCAGATCCGCGTTCGAGGCGGTGTTGTAGGGTGGGATCTGGTACCAGAACGTGTACAGCCACAGCCAAGCCTGGCCGGGATACCGTCCGGTTTCGTTCATCATCCCCCACTGGCTGCCGAGAAGGTGCCGCTGGGTGGCCAGGTCCGCGAGGTATGCGCTGTCACCGATGAACAGCAGTGGGCGTGTGTAATCAGTCTGATAGAAGTGGCTGCTTCTGACCAAGAGCGCGTCAAGTGCGCCGCGACGGGCCATCGTGAGCAGGCCTTGCATCATGGTGCCCATCGGGCCAGCGACCCGATGCGGCACGACTACCTGAGCGTTCACCACGTGCGCATCGCCGAGAGCCTTAGCGTACCGACTCGACCAAGCCGCTTGCTGAGTAGAAGGGGCGACCTCGAACTGGTGGAGCGCCGAGCCGAGCCCGGGATCGCCCACGCTGCCAATGCGGAGAGGCGCCAGCACGTCGGTCACCGCGGCATTAACCGGCTGGTGCACGCCGGCCCACGATTGGGGCGCGAGAGGCCCGAGGCTCTGCACGGAGCCACTCCCCCCGTTGTAGGGCGGCCCGTAGGAGCTGCTTAGGGTCGCGCCCTGCAACTCCGCCGTGGCGGTCTGTACGAAATCGACCGGATCATGTCGGGCCCAGCCCTGGATGGTTACCGGCGGTACGTCCGGCGAGGAGAGGATCGCGGACAGCACCAGGACCACACCCAGCATCACCACCACGGCAATGGCCACTTCCTTCACCAGGTCGAACGGGGCTGTTGGAATGCCGCGGTAGTAAGCCTGCTGGTCCCACTTTTGCCGACGCCCGATCATGACGCGATCCCCGGCTCGAGCGGCTTGACCACTCCCCGTCGTCTAACCCAAACGATGTGCAGAACGACTAGCCCGGTCACCATGACCGGGAACAACAGGATGTGCAAGCCATACATCTGTCCGAAGTTGAGGACATTGAAGAAGGCCCCCGCCCCGGTGGAGTTGACCGCATCCTTGGCGTTGAGCCCGACCCACTGGGAGGCGAAGTTCTGCTGAGATAGGTATCCGGTGAAGGCAGTGACCAGACTCACCAGAAACACCACCAGACCGATCATCCAGGTGGCCGCCCGCCCATCACGCCAGCCGGCGGCGAAGAACTGGCCCCACAGGTGGAGCACCATGAAGATGAAGAACATCTGGACGCTCCAGAAGTGGGTGCTGTTCACGAAGTGGCCTTGGGGCGACACCTGCCACCACTGCGGACCGAAGAACGACAAGATGACGCCGCTGATGATCACCCAGGCCAAAGCCGCGATCGTGATGACCCCGAACACGTAAACCCACGACCCGACATAGGCCGGCTCGTTGTCGGGCAGCAGGTGCTCGGGCGGAAGCTCGCGCAGAATGTACTTGCGGAGCCGAAGGGTCCAGCTGCGCTTGGCCTCCTGGGCGAAGGAGGCCTGCTCCTCGGGAGGCCCTGCGCTATTCGGCTCAGCGTCCAGCATCGTCATGCCTCCTGCGATAGGCCTCACGCCGCTGCCGGCGGCCGGGGAATGGAACGAGCAGGGCTAGCACAAAGAGCGCGAGCATGACCAGGATCAGGACCAGATTCGGTAGGGAAATGAGGATGAAGGCCCAATGAATGTAGGGCGCCGGTTGGTTCAAGTCGATGTCTCCCCTGAGGGTAGCCCTAAGCGCTACCGTGTTGATTCAACTGACTCAGATCACGCGGGCTCGGAGCCGAGCACCCGCGGTAAGTTCTTGGGTAGAGGTCCTCGCTGCCACGGGGTTCCCAGCAACGGTAGCACGGTGAAGTCGAGCCCAATGTACCCGGCGGCGCGCCAGGCCAAGATGAGCGGCAGCTCGAGGAGGAGAAGGACAGGGTTGGTGGAGACCATGCCAGCCAACATGTAATTCAGGTTCATGAAGGCACCGCCGAAGGCGGCGATTCCCGTGAACAAGCCAATGACCAGTCCGATGCCCCACGCGATCTCCCCGAAAGTGACGACGTACGACCAGGCTGCGACGTGGAGAAGCACTACGTCCGTGAGCACTGACGCGTTCCAGCCTTGAACGTTGGCGTGCGCACCGCTCGTCTGGGCGATCGAGCCTCCGACGAACCCCTTGAGGGCTGACCCGGCCCCCGTCCCGATCCAGCCCGGACCCTTAACTTCTCGATTGAGGCACTGATCCACTGCCAGCCGACAGAGACCCGGCCGATCAGCCAAAGCAGGCTCAAGCGGGTGTCGGCGAACAGAAACGTCGCCAACTTGGGCTCCGGAATCTCAGTCGCCGTTCCGGCCCTTCCGGTCACCTTCGCCAAGAAACTCGTAGCCATCTCCAAAATCTCTGCGGTCCTTCGGCGCCGCGACCCGGTTGGCTCAAGAGGCCAGCTGGATTACCCTCATCATCGGGCACATCGGCGCCGAAGGACCGAGTGAAATCACCTGCATGGACAAGAGGCTGAAACCTCATGAGATGCCAAAGTGAACCTCAACCATGCCCGAAGACCGCCGGAAAGTCTCTTGTGGAACACACCGGCGAGCCCCACGGTTGCTTCGGCGATCTGGGTCCCAGCCCGCTTACCGCCGATGCCGTGTCGATGAGGACGCCTACTTCCCCTAGGGCTTAGGGCCCCGGCCGGCCGGCCCTAGGCCCCAGCTGGAGCGGAGGCGATGACCAGGGTCCCGCCGGCTGGGGGGGACCGGATCGCGAGGCGGCCGCCGACCGACCTGAGCCGTTCTCGCATCTGCCAGAGTCCGGTGGACACCTTAGCCCCGCGCTCCGCTCGGTCCAGACCGATGCCATTGTCGGAGATGGTCATGACCATTCTGCCCGCTCGACGTCGCAGGCTCAGGTTGATCTGGGTGGCGGCGGCGTGGAGTTCGGCGTTGCGCAAAGCCTCCTCCGCCACGCGGAACAACACCACTTCCAGTTCCGAGACGCCCCTTTGAGGAACACCTGAAATCTCCACCTGGAGTGCGAGTCCTGAGCTGTCGACGAAATCGGCGGCCAATTGTCTCAGAGCTGCTGCAAGACCCAGGTCATCGAGGATGGTCGGCCGGAGATCACGGGCGATAGCGCGAAGTCTCGCACTGACCTCGCCGGCCAGCAGGCCGGCGTCGCTGGCGGCCTGCCGTACCGAGAGAGGTGTGCCGGGAACGTCCTGGACGCTCTGCAGTATCCGGGCGACATGCGCGAGTGTCTGCACCGGGTCGGTGTTCAACTCATCCGCGAGCCGGATCTTCTCGGCCTCGATTCCGGCCAGCACCGCTGCCAACGGGGAATGCGGAACGACAGGCTCCCGAGCGCTCATGACCCCCTCCCCGACGTCGTGGGTCGGGCCGTCGCACTCACGCCGAGCCCGGTCCTTCCATCGAAATTATGCCGTGGTGGGCCGCATAGACCACCGCCTCGGTTCGGGAGCTGACGCGGAGCTTCTCAAAGATGTTGTGGAGATGGCCCTCGACGGTGCGGGTGCTGATACCCAGGTCTTTGGCGATCTCCTTGTTGGGCCGGCCTCCGGAGATCTCACGCAGGATGGCCAACTCGCGAGGGCTCAGGCGGTCGCTGGCGCGCGCGGGTTGAGTGCGGGCCTGGGCCAGCCGACTAGAGAGGCTCGGGCTGAGGACCAATGAGCCGGCCGCAGCGGCCCGCACCCCCTCGATCAGTTCCCGGGCCGGAGCTGTCTTGAGAATGTAGCCTGCCACCCCGGCCGCCAGTGCTTCGCGGACATAGTCCTCGTCCTCGTGAGCACTGACGATGACCACGCGCGTGCCTGGTGCCTGGGCCAGGATCTGCCGGGTAGCCTCGATCCCGTTGATCCCGGGAAGACGCATGTCCATCAGCACGACATCGGGCTGCAGTTCACCGACCAACCGGACGGCTTCGTCACCTCGGGACGCTTCCCCGACCACGTTCAAGTCGGTCTCCTGCTGGAGGATCTGCCGGGTACCTTCTCGAACCAGGGCGTGGTCCTCCGCCAGGACGATCTTGATCACCATCTGATTAGTCACAGAACTGACGTTACCCTTTCCCCGCTATCCTTCCACCCGCGAAATCACCTGCTTGCACCCGCGAAATCACCTGCTTGCGGGCCAGTGGTTGTGCTATCCCTCTCGTTTCCATCAGTGGGCACATGAGCGATGACCACGCACCCCCTCCCGGGCCGGGAACGGATCAGCAGTTGACCCCCGAGCGCCCCCACCCGCTCGCGCATTCCGAGCATCCCCAGGCCCTGCGTCTCACGCGCTCCCGGAAACGCGAACCCAATCCCGTTGTCGGCTATTCGCAAGCTCAGATGCGAGCCTCGGACCGCCAGCCCGAGCCATACCCGCTGGGCCTGGGCATGATGTTCGACGTTGCTGAGCGCCTCTTGAGCCACCCGCAGCAAGCTGCGCTCCACGTCCGGGCTCCACCGGCGCATCTCGTTCGGGCGCCGGACTTGGACGGGGATCTCAGTCCGAGAGGTAAACCGCTCGGCCAAGTCTTCCAGTGCCGGGACCAGCCCTTCATGGTCTAGGATTTCAGACCGAAGGCCCTCAGTCAGCTGCCGCAGACCGTCGACCACTGCCAGGGCCAAGTGCCGGGTCTCCTGGACCTGGCGGGCGGCGGGGCCCGAGACCATGGTCTCGCTGGCCAGGCCTTCCAGGCGCCGGGCCAGGTAGATCAGCGCCTGGACCGGTTCGTCGTGGAGGTCGCGCGCGATCCGGTGACGCTCATCCAGCACGGCCAGCCGGCGTAACTCAACTTGAGCTCGGGCATATTCCAGAGCGAGGGCAGCCTGGCTGGCGAAACTTTCGAGCAGACTCAGATCGCCCGACGTGAAGTCAATCGCAGGCGCCGTGCGCGCCAGGAGGATCGTGCCCTCGGAGCGATCCCGAATGATCAGCGGTACCACCATCACGGTGGCCACGTCCACCCCAGCCTCCTTGAACCACGCTTGCCGCCGAGCGTCCAGAGGATGAGGGATCAGCAGGGGCCGGCCGCTGGCCAAGGCGTCGTGCGAGGCGGTCCCGTGCGCCGGCAGGGCGAGCCCGCGCAGGCGATCCGCCGCCGAGCCATCGGCGGCTATGACCAGGAGCCGAGTCGGATCACCTTCCTCGGCCAGCACCACAGCGGCTAGATCAGCCCCACCCAACTCTCTGGCGGTGCGCACGGTGGCGGCTAGGAGAGCCTCCCGGGGTTGGCCGGCCAACTGCGCGACGGTGATCTCGTGCAGACCCTGCAGCCACCTCTCGCGGTCCTTCAGCTCGCGGTACGTCTGCGCGTTGGCGATGGCTACTCCGGCTTGACCGGCCAAGGTGACGACGGCAGCCTCGTCCGCCTCGGTGAACGCCCGTCCGCTCTCCTTCTCGGTCAGATACAGGTTGCCAAAGACCTGCCCTTGGGCTCGAACCGGTGCCCCCAGGAAGGTGGCCATCAGGGGGTGATTCGGCGGGAAGCCGACCGAGCGCGGATCACTCTGGAGCCGTTCGAGGCGCAGGGGCTGAGGATCACGGACGAGGGCGCCCAGAATGCCCCGACCCTGGGGGATGGGGCCGATCGCGGCGCGTTCCCCCTCGCTCATCCCGACGGTGATGAACTCCCGGATGCGACCTTGAGGCCCCAGGACCCCCAGCGCCCCGTAGCGAGCGTGGGTAATCCTGACCGCCAGCTCCACCAGCCGGCGCAGCAGGACGGGCAGGGAAAGCTCAGACGCCAGCAGGACCCCGGCCTCGAGCAGCGCCACCCGCGCGCCGTCGGGGGGCGGGCCTAAACCCTCGCGCTCACCGTCCCCGTTAGTTTCCATCCCTGGTCGGAGATGGTACCCCGCACCTCGAGCGGACCGTACGGATCCGCGCCTGGCCAAGGTGCGGTGTGTGGCAAGCTTGGCCGATGACCCAGACCGAAAGTCAGCTCGCGCAGCCGGTCGTGGGTTCCGACGGGGCGGCGGTCGTGGCCTCGGAGCTCCGGAAGTCGTACAAGGACGTCGAGGCGGTCCGCGGAGTCAGCTTCGAGGTCGCGCCCGGGGAGATCTTCGGTTTCTTGGGCCCCAATGGCGCGGGCAAGTCCACCACCATCGCCATGCTCTGCACTCTGACCGTCCCCAGCGGGGGCACCGGTAGAGTAGCCGGCTTCGACGTCGTCACAGAGCAGGCCCAGGTGCGTCAGCGCATCGGACTGGTCTTCCAGGACACCACCCTCGACGACTACCTCACTGCCTCGGAGAACCTGCGCTTTCACGCCGAGCTCTATGGAGTGCCCCGGGAGGGGGTCGGACCCCGGCTGCGCCAGGTGTTGGAGCTGGTGGATCTCTGGGAGCGCCGGGACAACCTGGTACAGACCTACTCCGGGGGCATGAAGCGGCGTTTGGAGATCGCCCGGGGCCTGCTGCATTCCCCGCGGGTCCTGTTCCTTGACGAGCCCACGGTCGGCCTCGATCCGCAGACCCGGTTGCACATCTGGAACTACATCACCGAGCTCCGCCGGCGCGAGGAGATCACCATCTTCCTCACCACCCACTACATGGATGAGGCCGAGTACTGCGACCGCATCGCGATCATGGACAACGGCGTGCTGGTGGCTATCGACACCCCCGAAGCGCTGAAGGCCAGCATCGGCGAGGACCGCGTGGAGCTGCAGACCGATGATGATCAGCAGGCAATCGAACGCCTGGCGCAGCACTTCCAAATCAAGGCCCAGGTCAGTGAGGGCGCGGTCACCTTCCACGTCCCGGGAGGTGAGCAGTTCGTGCCGCAGGTCTTCGCTGAGCTGGGAGTTCCCATCCGCTCGGTGAGGGTGGCCCGGCCCACTCTCGACGACGTCTTCATGACCTATACCGGCCGCACCATTCGGGATGCCGAGGCCTCGGGCTCGGAGCGCATGCGTGCCAATCCCTGGCTCCGGGCCCGGGGGAGGAGGGAGCGTGGCGGTCAGCTTGGACGTGCCCGTGGTGCGGGTCGCGGGGGAGCGTACCAGCGACGACCTGCGGGCTTTGTGGGTGGTCTAGAAACGAGAGCTGATCCGTTTCCGCCGCAATCGGATGCGGATCCTGACCTCGCTGGCCCAGCCGGTGCTGTTCTTGTTCATCCTCGGCACCGGACTGTCAACCGTCATCTCGAGCGCTGACCATTTCGATTTCCGCACCTTCATGTTCCCGGGAGTGCTGGGCATGACGGTGCTCTTCACCTCAATCTTTTCCGCGATCTCCATCGTCTGGGACCGGGAGTTCGGCTTCCTGCGGGAGATGCTGGTGGCACCGGTGCACCGCTGGACTCTGGTGCTGGGCAAGTGCCTTGGGGGCGCCACGGTGGCGACCATCCAGGGCGCGATCATGCTGGCCCTGGCGGGGTTGGTGGGCGTGCCGTACAACCCCGTGATGCTGCTGGTGCTGCTGGTGGAGATGGTGCTGACCGCTTTCGCCCTCACCGCCTTCGGGGTGATGCTGGCCGCCCGCATCTCCGACGTGCAGTCCTTTCAGGTGATCACTCAACTGTTCGTGCTGCCGATGTTCTTCCTCTCCGGGGCGGTGTTCCCGGTCACGAGGCTCCCGGGCTGGCTGGACGCCCTCAGCAAGATCGACCCGCTCTCCTACGCGGTGGACCCCTTGCGTAAGGAGGTCTTCAGCTACCTCACGATGCCCCCGGCCATCCGCAGCACCTTTGACCCCGGGATCAGCTGGGGCAGCTGGCACCTACCGGTCTACTTCGAGGTGACCCTGGTGGCAGTGGCCGCGGTGGTGATGCTCGCCACCGCGATCAGGCAGTTCTCCAAGACCACTTAGGGAAGATCGGGAGTCCGCTGAGTCGGTGATGGCTCCAATCGGTCGGCCAGCTGGCTGGCCGCAGCGGCCACCCGGAGCTGATCCTCGGCGGGCCAATCCGCCAACAGTTGCTCCAAGATGGCGCGCCGGGCGGCGTGCAGTCCCTTGCAGAGCTTCTCGCCGGCGGGGGTGATCCGCACCAGGGAGGCCCGGCCGTCCTCGGGGTCCGAATGACGCGCGATGAGGGCGTCCCGCTCCAGCCTCTGCAACCGCGGGGTGATCGTGGAGTTGTCCACGGCGTAGAACGTCGCCAGCTGCGATGGGTGCACCGGCCCACAGACCCTGATGCGCGACAGCAGGGAGGCCGATGCCAGCGGCAGGGTGCAGCGGGCCCTTCGCATGGTCTCGGTCTGCACTTCGCGACGGGTGGACCAGTGGACCAGCGTCGAGAGCGCCTGCTCCAGTTGGCCCGCGGGGCTCTCCACCGGAGGGAAGCGGTCGACCTCGGTCCCCGCGGCGTGGCTCTGCCGCTGCGCCTCTTGGGGATTCGACTCTTTGCGGGTGGGGCGGTGGGGGCGGGCGGTTGAGCCGGTGGCCGAAGTCATCTCGGCTGGGCCGCTCTCCCGGTCTCCTCCCCAACCCCGGTCGAAGACGGCCCGGGGACGGTCGCCCCATTGCTGCGAGCCGCCGGGCTGGTGCTCACCAGCGGTGGGCGGGATGGAGGTGTCCCCAGGGCGCCGGGCGCTCCGACGGCGGTCTCCTCGTGGATGTACTTGCCTCCCCGCAGCCAGCTGGCGACCGCCGCCAAAGCGCACGCGCCCAAGGCGAAGTCGAAGGCCGCGCGGAGTCCGTTCATGAAGGGTCCCGAGATCAGGTGCGGGAAGAAGGCCCGGCCGGTCAGGTACGCCTGCTGGGCATGACTGAGGTGAAGCAGCACCGGACCCAGCAGCGACCCGATCGGGTTGTAGCCGAGGAAGGAGGCGAAGAGGCTGCCGACCGCCGGTAGGTGGGAGATCCTGGCGGCGGTCGCGGCCGGCACCCCCTGGCTCGCCAAGCCTTGGTAGAGGGTGTGGGGGAGGCTCGCCGAGAGGCCGACGATGATCAGGGTGAAGAAGATTCCGATGGAGAGGACCTGGGCGGAGTTCGAGAACGTCGCCGACATGCCGGCTCCGGCTCCGCGCTGGTTGGGGGGCAGGCTGTTCATGATCCCGGCCTGGTTGGGCGAGGCGAAGAGGCCACTGGCGAGTCCGTAGACCGCCAAGAGGATGGCGAACCACACGTAGTTGAAATCAGCCGGCAGCACCTGGAACAAAGCGAAGATCAGCGCCGACACCGCTACCCCCAAGGTCGCGAAGAAGCGGGAACCATAGTGGTCCGAGAGGATGCCCGCAATCGGCCCGGCGATCAGGAAACCAGCGGTCAGCGGCAGCATGTAGATCCCCGCCCACAGCGGGGTCTCGGCAAAGCTGTAGCCATGCTGCGGCAGCCAGATGCCCTGCAGCCAGATGATCAGGATGAACATCAGCCCGCCCCGCGCCAGTGAGGACAGCAAGGACGCCAAGTTACCCATGGCAAAGGCGCGGATGCGAAACAGCTCGATGTGGAACATCGGTGACTTGACCTTGGTCTCGAGGAAGGTGAAGACCCCGAGGAAGGCGACCCCGCCCAGCATCGTGGCCAGCACCATGGGGCTGGTCCAGCCCATGCTCGAGGTGCCGTACGGCAGGATCCCGTAGGTGATCCCCACCAGCAGCGACACCAGCCCGATCGCGAAGGTGAGATTGCCCCACCAGTCAATCCGGGCGGGTTGGCGGACGCCGGTCTCACGGAGCATGAGGTAGGCCCAGACGGTTCCGAAGAGTCCGACCGGGACCGACACCAGGAATACCAGCTGCCAGGCGATCGGCCCCAGGACCCCGCCCAGGACCAGGCCGATGAAGGAGCCGGCGATCGCCGCCACCATGTTGGTGCCCAGGGCCATGCCCCGCTGATTGGTGGGGAAAGCGTCGGTGAGGATGGCGCTGGAATTGGCCCACAGAAGGGCCCCCCCGATCCCCTGCAGCACCCTCATCACGATGAGGTAGAGGGCGGCGCTCGGCCCGTGCATCCAGGGAATCGAAAGCATGATCGAGAAGACCGTGAACACGAGGAACCCGAGGTTGTACATGCGCACCCGGCCGTACATGTCGCCGATCCGCCCCAGGGTGACGACCAGCACCGCAGTCACCACCATGTAGCCCATCAGCAGCCAGAGGAAATAGGGCGTGTTGCCGGGAGCGAGGGGGTTGAGGCGGATACCGCGGAAGATGTCAGGCAGGGCGATCAGCACGATCGAGGAGTTGATCGTTGCCATGAGAATGCCGAGAGTGGTGTTGGAGAGCGCGACCCACTTGTAGTGGGGGCCCAACGGCCTCGGGCGCCGGGACGACCTGGCCGCCACCGCGTTCCTGACGCTCAAAAAACCTGCCTCCTGGGCCGCTCCGATAAATGCTTGGTTTGACCTTACCAAATAGTTGCGGACCGGGGATCCCCGCTAGGTGGTTGCTCCGGCCCCGGGCGCTGCCAAGGACCCATCAGGCTTCGGTGCCCGCCTAACATGGCAGGCAAGGTGAAGGGGCCCGAGCGGCGGTTCGAGGCGGTCAACCTTCTGGCCGATCCCCTCTACGAGTACTGCAGCATCACCAAGCAGCGGGAAGACGGGGGGGGGTCGGAGGAAGCGTTGCTGGATCATCCCTGGCTGCAGCGCCAACGGCGCATCCACCAGCTCCAGTCCGCCTGGTGGGTATTCCACACCGCCGAGCACTCCCGCTTCCAGCACGCCGTGGGCGCGATGCACCTCACCGGGAGCTTCACCGACCACCTCTACTCGAGCCTGGTCGAGAGCTGTCCCGACGCGCCGTCGCGCCACGTGGTGGTCGAGACGATGAGGATCGCCGGCCTGCTTCACGACGTGGGTCATGGGCCGTTCGGCCACTTCTTCGATGTCGAGGTGCTCGCCAAGTACGGGATCGACCATGAGGACATCGGCCGCCGGTTGGTGCTGGGGCCGCTGGCAGAACTGGTCGCCGCGCTTCGCCGCAGCCCGGATGGTGACTTCGAGCCGGGCGAGTCAGTCCTGCCCGAGTGGGTGGCCTGGGTGATGGCACCCCGGGAGCTGCCCGGCTTCGAGCCACCGCCCTGGCTGCGGGCGCTCAAGCCGGTGCTGTGCGGGCCGGCCAGCACCGACAACATGGACTACGTCCCGAGGGACGCCTACATGTGCGGGGTCGCGGTCGGCCCGGTCGACCTGGCTCGGTTGCGGCACTACATGTTCATCAAGGACGGCAACCTGGTGCTGCACCAGCACGGCGCGCCCGCCCTCGAGATGTTCCTCTCGGCCCGGCTCTACATGTACAACCACGTCTACTTCCACCGCACCGTGCGTCGGATCGATCTCCACCTGCGCCCGGTCTTCGCCAGAACCTGCGAGGGGCTGCTGCCGCCGGGCAATCCCCTGGACCATCTGGACCAGTACCTGCTGCTGACCGACTGGTCCCTGATGACCGAGGTGGAGCGGCTCCAGCGCGAGCCGCGGAACGAGGAGGAGCGCGAGTTGGGCCGTCATTGGGAGGCCGTCACCAGTCGGCGGCTGCCCTGGCGGCTGGCCTTCGAGGCCTACCGCGAGCTGAGCCAGCCACAAGCCCAGGCGGGGCTTAGAGATCCGCGCCAGATCGAGGAACTGATCCGATCCGCCCTCCCGCCTCAGTTCCGGGAGGTCGGTCTGGAGGTGGACCTGGCCAGCACCGAGCCGCGGCCGGACAACCCCGCCAGCGACGACCAGACGCTGCGGCTCTTCGACCCCATCTCCGGCCGGGTCGAGGTGGAGGCCGCCCCCGAACTGCTGGCCAGGCTCCTGCCGGTCAGGACGGTCTGGCTGAGGGTCTACAGCGACAGCCTCGAGGCGCGGGAGGCGATTCGGGAGGCGGCGGTAAGGACCATGCCCGGGGCGCTGGCCTGAGGGCTGCCGGAGCCTAGCGCCGCCGCCGGCCACCGAGAAAGCGGCGGAGGAGTACCACCCCTAGCCCTAGCACTAGGACCAGGGTGATCGCCGGCTCCACTGCCCTCACCACAATCTCCCGGTTCGGATTGGTCGCGTCAGGAGCGGACGATCCGGGGCCCCGCGGGCATCTCCGGTGAGGCGGTGGCCTGGAAGTTGACCTGGCTGATCTGGGCGGCCAAGGAGGAGGCCACCCGCTCGAAGATCTCGGCCTGAGGGGAATCCGGTTGGGCCAGCACCAGAGGCTGGCCCTCGCCGCCGCCGACTCGAACGAGGGGGTCGAGTGGGATCTCGCCGAGGAAGGGGATCTGGCGGCTTTCGGCCAGCTTCCGGCCCCCGCCGCGGCTGAAGATGTCGGTGACCTCCCCGCAGTGCGGGCAGGCGAACCCGCTCATGTTCTCGATGATCCCCAAGATCGGCACCCGCAACTGCTGGAACA
>ODAK010004367.1_pt1 | contig 14493 bp, 10 predicted proteins | sample 1539591 | NCBI WGS metagenome assembly ODAK01 (sample SAMEA3539303, study PRJEB22396) | soil metagenome | biome: tundra; feature: field; material: soil | place: USA | collected 2010-05 | depth 0.15 m | reverse complement strand
TCTTCATGATGACTATTGACGGAAGGCAGACCGGATATAGCGATGGCGCGCTGGATGTCGAAACTGGTTATTGGATGACAAATTGTGGTGCTTGGAATGCCATCAATATGGACGGGGGCGGATCCACGGCCCTTTACATGGCCGACAGCATTGGAAACCCCGTGGCCGTCAATCACTCCAGTTACCTTCCGGCCTATGGTCGCGAGCGCTATATCGGAAGCCACTTTGGTGTATTTGCCGCGCCGGTGCCTGGCTTCTTTACCAACGTGTTGGCCCTTCCCGACGACACGGCGGCGACAATCAAGTGGACCACCATAAGCGCCGCAACCACCCAGTTGAAGTATGGCACCACGACCAATCTGACCCTGCTCACCGCGTCAAACGCCACCCTGACGACGAGCCACGCGGTTCTGCTGACCAACCTCACTCCGAGCACGAGTTATTATTATGCCCCGCTGGCCAGCATCGGCGCGAACATTTATATCTCGCCGACCAATGTGTTCACCACGACCAACTATGTAACCCAACAATGGCTCTTTGATTTCACTAACACTTGGAATTACATGACCGCAAATCTGGATGGCGTTGGTTGGACCGCCCGCACCTATGACGATTCAGGATGGGATGGTTCCGGCCCGGGACTGCTGTGGACTGACTCTCGTGGCCCAAACGCCAGCATCCCGGTGGCGCTCAACACCGAGATGCCACAGAACCCCGACAGTGGTTATCCGTTCTCCACTTACTATTTCCGCACGCATTTCAATTTCACGAACAACCCTGCCGGGGCGTCGCTGCAACTCCAATGCTACATTGACGACGGGGCCGTATTCTACCTGAACGGCCAGGAGATTTACCGGCTGCGCATGGCGGCGGCACCGACCATTATTTATAATGCCACGCTTGCTTCCGGCTATCCTTGTTCGGGCGATGCTACTTGCCCGGACTACATCACGGTTTCAGGAGCGGTGATCGCGACCAACCTGCTGTCGGGCGACAACGTGCTTGCCGCTGAAGCTCACAATTACAACGCCGGTAGTCCAGACATCACGTTCGGGGTCGCGGCGTCGCTGACACTGCCCTACACCATGAAACCAACTTTAAGTGTGAACAATTCCAACCGCGCCGTCGCGCTAAGTTGGAGTCAGGGCGGCTACACGCTCCAGCAAGCTAACACTCTCACCGGCGTCTGGACGGATGTTTCCGGCCCGATCATTAGCAGTCCATTTACAACGAACAATCCCGTTGGCAACCGCTTCTTCCGTTTGCGAAAATAGGAACCCCATGAAGAACCCGCTCGCAAAAATCATTGTGTTCGCAGCGGCCATGTCTCTGCTGGTGTCCGTCTTTGGCCAATCGCTTACCATCAAGGGTTCCGACACTCTTCTGGGTCTAAGCCAGAAATGGGCCGAAGCCTACAAAGCCCAGCACCCCGAGGCGGTAATTCAGGTCGCGGGTGGCGGAGCGGCTGCAGCCTTCGCGGCGTTGGCAGACAAGAAGCTCGACATCGTCTTGGTCTCGCGTTCGATTCGTTACAAAGAAGCGGATTCTTGTGTGTCCGGTTTTGGTCAACGGCCTCCGGAATACAAAGTCGCCGTCAGCGGCCTGGCCGTCTATGTGAACGTATCCAATTCAGTCACGACACTCACCTACGACGAATTGTTCAGCATCTATAGCGGGCAGCGAAAGAATTGGAAAGAGTTCGATGGAGGAGAGACAATGGATATTTCGGTCTATACTCAAGCTACCAATTCCATTCATGGCGAGTTGTTCAATGAAGAAGTGCTCGCGGGCAAAGTAACTTCCATTGAAACCACACAACTGCCTAACCCGGACCTGCTCAAAGCCATCGCCAGCGACCCAAAGGGCATCGGCTATGGCGCTCTCACCCAGTTTGATGGCGTGCGGCCTGTGAGCATCAAACGGGTTTTCTCTTCCAAACCCATGCTTCCCAGCGAGACCACCATCACCAATCGGACTTATCCGATTTCACGATTCGTATATTGCTACGTCAGTCCCACCGCCAATCAAGCCGAAGCCAAAGCTTATCTGGATTGGATTCGCAGTGACGCTGGGCAGCAGATCGCCAAGAAAGCAGGTTTTTTTCCTACTGCTGCCAAGTGGCGCACGACGCCTTAGTTCACGCACTCACGCACCGTGAAGCAATTCGCGTCAGCCGGTTGTCCGCGCCGAAGTCGTCAGATGTTCCAACATTTAGCCGAAACGATTCAGTCGGAATTCAACGCAAAGGCGCAAAGAAGCAAAGACGCCAAGCTGATACCGTGAAAAACAAAACTGAACTTCTGGCAATGACTACTCCCCAAACGGTTAGGCCACTCATCAAGCGGATCGGTTTTCAAAATCCTTGCAGTGCTATCTCCAAACATCTTTGCGGGCGGCGAAGATTTTCGCGGAGCGCGGACAGCCTTGTCCGCGAGTCCCGACCCGCTCGCGAGCAACCCGCGGACAAGGCTGTCCGCGCTCCGTTGGTTGCGGCTCGGCCGCGCTATGCCTTGGCGGCTTGGCGGCTTTGCGTTAAATGCCTTCTGCACGGTTACGGCTCAGGATATGAGTTCACCAAGCTGGCGCGAGCGATTGCCGCCAGTTTTCTGCTGGTCGCACCGGTTCTCGCTCCCGCCGGAACAATTACTTTTGACCATGCCAGCGGATATTACGAATCACCGTTTAGTCTGAAGATCTCCGTGTCCGACATGGACGCGACTATCTACTACACTACCAATGGGGATACTCCCCGCCCAGCCACTGCGCTACGTTATTCGGATAAGATAAGTGTTACCACCACCATCATCGTCCGCGCCGCCGCGTTTAACCAAGGCAAACCACAGACCAGTATAGGCGTAAGAACCTTCTTGTTTCCTAGCGCGATCCTCGGCCAAACTGGAGCACAACTTCCCATAACCTGGGGTTCCAATGGAAGCCAGCCAATTCCTGCGCACTATGAGATGTCGGTGGCGTTCGCGAAAAACGCAGCATCTCATCGGAAACTTGTGGAGGGACTTCGATCGCTTCCTGCTCTTTCAATCGTGACTGATCAGGATAACCTTTTCTCCGCTGAAACAGGCATTTACCTTCATCCCGCCGAGCGCGGTGCGGCGTGGGAACGCCCCGCTACCATTGAGCTGTTTAATGCCAACGGCCGAAATGGATTTCAGATTGATTGCGGTTTCAGAATTCATGGGGGCATGAGCCGTCAACCGGAGGAATCTCCCAAACACTCCTTTCGCCTTGTCTTCAGAGAACGATACGGCAACAACGCTCTGCGGTTTCCGCTGTTCGGAACCGGGGGCGGGCAGGAGTTTAACGACCTCATCCTGCGCGCTGGAAACAACGATTCATGGTTGGACAGCGATGGTATTCACCGTCGCCAGGCTACTTATATCCGCGACGAGTGGATGCGCCGGAGCATGCAGGCCATGGGCTACCCTTCCGCGCGTGGCAGCTTTGTCCACTTATACCTTAATGGTCTTTATTGGGGACTATACAACCTGTGCGAACGCCCAAGCCCTTCCTGGCTTACAACCAATCAAACTAATGCGGTCGCCGAGTTCGATTTCAGAAAAGGTGATAGAACAGAGTCGGGCGATGACGCCATTTGGAGCCAAATGCTGGCCCTGGCTAATTCCGGTGTGAGTGACGATCGCAACTATGGCGAAATCGGCCAACTCCTTGATCTTCCGGCACTGGCGGATTATATGATACTAAACTTTTACGCCGGCAACTCGGATTGGGATCGCTCGGCAAATTGGATTGCGGCCCGACCACGCACGCCCGATGGCCGATTCCGATTTTTCGTTTGGGACGCTGAACGCACGCTGGAAGATCCTGCGATTAATACGCTGGATTTCGATGATGACGAAAGCCCGCTGCGCTTGTTCCACAAACTGTCTGAGAATGCGGCGTTTCGGAAACTTTTTGCGGCCCGCGTGCAACGGCTGCTCTTCGACAGCGGCCCGCTGTCGCCTGAAACGTCTGAAGAACGCTACCGGACGTTGGCCGATTCTGTCGCCAAAGCAATGACCTCCGAAGCCGCCCGCTGGGGGAATTATCGCCGGGAATTGTATCCGTTCAAAACCGGTCCATACGAAGGCTACACGGCAGAAAAGCACTGGCAACCCGAAGTCAACCGCATCTTGACCCGGTATTTTCCGCAGCGACGTGGTGCTGTGTTGAACCAATTCCGCGAGCGCGGCCTCTTTCCGGTGATCGAAACTCCGAAGCGTATCCCCTCTAAGTTCTAGGAAATCCTCAGCGCAGTTCAATGAACATCTGGTCTAATCCATGCCATCATCCGGCGGTTCATATTCGTGGATTAGGGTTGGCATTGGCGGTATTGGTGGTGTGTGTGGCTGTATGATATGCCGATGCCGGCCGGACGTGCGGTTGAGTGGAGAATTTCCGGCGCAACCCGCCGCCGAATACCCAGGCCAGCACCCTACGGATAGCCAGAAGATCGCGAGAAAAAGATAGACTCCATATTCCGCGATAATCCCATGGAGAAACTGAAACACGGGGTCGAGCACGGTGGCTGAATTCAAGTTCATGTGATTTCCTCCGGTTATGCCTTTGCCATCATTGGCTCAACGGTCTTCGACATTTCCGCGAACTTGGTGCGCATCCGTTCAAATTTGTTCAACGATGGCAATTCCACCTGCGCCCGGCGCGCATACTTTTGCGGCAAAGACTGATTGCTTATCCGGTCATCTTTATCAATTCTCATCTCGAACAATGCCGGGACACAAACAACCGGCTGACCAAATATCGGGGACGATCAAAGCGGGGAGTCCAGTCATGCAGTGTGCGGGATATACCGCCGGCCCGCTGCAAGATCTGGCCGCATTGCGTCAAGAAATCTGAAAGTTACTTTTTAGTGAGTCCGCGCCCAAGTCTTAATCTAGTTTAAATTCTTATCCACATGATTCAATACCCCGCCGCCGGCACTTCCATTGGCGAGCAAGGCGGAAGGGGTAGTAGGATGCCGCTTGATTGGACCTGTCCCGACTGGCACAGCCTTCGCAACCCAACAAAATCTCATGAAACCGTCCGTCAGTCTCTGGTTGACACCTGTGTTGTGCGCGGGAATGTAGCGCGGGGTTTTCCCGATCTCTGTTTTCTGGTGCGCTCAAACGGGAGTTCAGCGCGTTCCGTCACTGAGGTGGGTTGAACAGCGACAACAAACCAGATTTGATTGCCGGCCGTCCGTAGCAACAGATGCGGCATCCGCCGCGCGAGTTTGGTTCTTCGCGCTTGCGGGTGAGTCGTGGTTTCAATGAATCAAGTTGTTCACCTATGAAAAAGTTGTCCGCAGTTTTCCTTTTGGGAACGCTGTTTTTACGTCATCACCCGCCGCGACGCTTTTCTCCACCAATGCCGTCTGGCGCTATTTCAAAGGCACCAACGAAGCCTCGTCGCCGGATGCGACGGCCTGGCGCGCTCCGGCTTTCGACGATTCCGCCTGGAGCAACGGCCTCGCGCCGTTTTACTACGACACGGACACCTCGGCGAGCGGCGACACCGGGAACACGCAGCTCACCGACATGCAAGGCGGTTACACCTGCATCTTTTTGCGGACGACGTTCGTGGTGACGAACGCGGCCGTGTTCAGCGCGCTGCAAATCGCCGCGTTGAGCGATGACGGCTTCATCGCGTGGATCAATGGAGTCGAAGTGGCCCGTTTCAACATGCCGGACGGGGAACCGGCTTACAATGGCGTGGCGTCGGGCGCGCTGACGGAACCCATCCCGGTGCAAAACTTCGCGCTCGCCAGCCCTGGCGAATTTCTGGTGCCGGGCGCCAACGTTATCACGGTGCAGGCGTTCAACGTGTCGCTCGCGGGCAGTTCTGATTTTGTGATATGGCTCACGCTGGACGGCAGTCCGGCCACGAACCTCACGGCCTACACGGCAGCGCAATATTTTTTTGAATTTCCCCAGCCGCCGACGGGCACGGTGCAGATCGCGTGGGCACCGGGCCATGTCATCACGGACCTGGCAGGAAATAATTTTTTGGGCGGCGGTTGGACTTACCTCCTCGACCCCAATGCGCCGGTGCCGGAAATCCAGATTTCCGAATTCATGGCGGAAAATTTGACTTCGATCACCGATGAGGACGGCGATCATTCCGATTGGATTGAACTGCTCAATCCGACGGACGACAATCTCAACTCGATGATTCGCTACACGCTGGATGGCAGCCCGCCGACGGAAACCTCGCTGCCTTACACGAACGCGTTCACCGTCAGCACCTCGCGGCAGGTGCGGGCGCGGGCGTTCGCGCCAAGGCTGTTTCCAGATGCGATCTATAGCGAGAGAGCTATCTTCAGATCAGCGCCAGCCTGGCCCCAACCAACTCAAATCTGCCTGCGATGTTAATTTACAATTTCAACGGCGGCGCGGTGCCGGTTGACACGCACCAGTTCACGACCGTCTCGATGAACTGAGCTACGAAGGTGGATTTTTGCAAAGCGGAAGTGAACGGCAGTCTGAGCATATGGTTCTTCCACCCTGCAAACGTCCGTGGTAATTTGTGCCCGCAATGGTTCTTGTGATTCTCATATCGAGATGGACATCTTCCCAATGGCTGCCTTGTGCGCGGCTGCGGGAGCCAGAAATAGGCGCCCCACTTTCATGAAACCGGCACCCAGATGAATACCCGTCACATCCATCCCTGGGTGTTCATGGTTTTGATCATTCCGTTTGGCGTGGTATCGGGATACATCGGCGTAACTCTGGCTTACCAGCTTACCCGGGTCGGTGTGACGGTCGGACAGGTTGCGGCCATGGTCGCGCTTACGGTGCTGCCGAATACCTGGAAGTTTTTTTGGGCGCCGGTGGTGGACCTGACGCTCAGCCAGAAAAAATGGTATGTCATCGCGGGACTCTTCAGTGCCCTCGGAATTGCCGCGATGGGTTTTTTCCCCGCCACCAAGCCGGGACTGGCCGCCTTGTCAGCCGTTGGCTTCATCGCCAGCCTCGCCACGACGTTTCTCGGCATGGCCGTTGAAAGCCTGATGACTTACAGCACGCCTGACGAACTCAAAGGCCGCGCCGGCGGCTGGTTTCAGGCGGGAAATCTCGGTGGTTACGGCATCGGTGGCGGTCTGGGATTATTTCTGGCCGAGCGGCTGCCGTCTCCCTGGATGGCGAGCTGCTTGGTTGGCGGCTTGTGCCTGCTCTGCAGCGCGGCGCTCTTCAATTTGCCAACGCCCGTCCGCCCGCCCGCCGCGCATGGATTGCTGCCCACCCTGGCCAACCTGTTCAAGGATCTTAGAGAAGTCATCCGCCAGCGGCTCGGAATGCTGGCACTGATTCTTTGCTTTCTGCCGGTGGGCGCGGGCGCGGCCCCGTTGTCGGCCATTGCCGGCGAATGGCAAGCATCGGCGAACACCGTGGCGCTGGTCACCGGCGTTTTGGGCGGAATCGTCTCGGCAACCGGTTGCCTCGCCGGTGGCTGGATTTGTGACCGGATGAACCGCCAGGCTGCCTACGTCTGGTTCGGGGTTTTTCAGGCGGCCGTTGCCGTGGCGATGGCGCTGCTTCCGCGCAACGAGGCAATGTATATCCTATGGGCGTCGGTGTATGCCTTCACCTCCGGGCTGACTTACGCGGCCTTTACCGCCTTCGTGCTGGAAGCCATTGGCAAAGGCGCGGCGGCCACCAAATACAATGCCATGGCCTCGCTGTCGAACCTGCCCATCTATTACATGACGCGTGTTGATGGCTCGGCGCACGATCGCTGGAATTCCTCCGGCATGTTCTTTACCGAGGCGGCGCTCGGCGTGGTGGGGGCCGTTTTTTTCATGGCGCTGTCGAAACTGTTATTGCGGCGAGGCGGCACAATCAAAGAAACCGCTTGATGCTCGTTACCAGGCGGTTTGAGCGCGCCCACTCGCACGGCCTCGACGATCCAATTCCGCTTTGGTGCCAGCGGACGGGCAACGCCTGGACGTAAAAATGATGCGGAAGCATGCCCAATGGCAGGAAAACCGAACGAGAGTCAATCGGACTTTGCTTGAGCAAACAGGTGAGAAACCGGAGACAGCGCGGGTCAGCCCAGCCACCTTTTGCGCGGGGATTCTTTACTTGCTTATCGGAAAACCTCTCCGCAAGCAGCGCAACATTTTTGATGCAGAGGAAAAATATCGGGATATATTTTTGTGGCGTCCAAGTTTCATAACACAAATTAAATGCTGAATTTGCCCCTCGTTCTCGGACGCGAACATTGACCGAAGGCTGGAAAGCAGGCAAGGTGCCGCAAGCCGGAGGGGTTTATTTGTTTCAATATGGATATTATCTTTCACTCTGAGTTCCGGATATGCCGGGTTAAGGTGGTGGCATGAGCAGGCTGCCGCCAGCTTGGTTCTTATTCCTCTTTGCGCCGCTGACGGCGGAATATGTCAGCGGTTCCTCGCCGTATATGAATCCGTTTGTGCTGGTGGCGAATCTTCTGTTGTATGGCGCGGGAACGCTCTTGATCCGGGAGTTGCGAGTGCGCTGGGGCAAAGGCTGGCTGACGGTTTTCATCCTGGCAGCGGCGTATATGGTCGCCGAGGAAGGGTTGATGTTGAATACGTTGTTTGACCCGACAAAGAACACGACGGGCCGCGCGCTGGGCGTGAACTGGGTGTGGACGGCGGGCATGTTGGTGGTGCATTCATTGGTCAGCATTTTTGCGCCGATCCTGCTGGCGGAAGCGATCTATGCCGAACGGGCCAGTGAGTCGTGGGTGAAGCCGCGGAGTTTCTGGTGGCTGCTGACGGCGTTCGCGGCCAATGTTTTTGGTCTGGGCCGGCTGATTGCTCCGACGAACCGACCGGGCATGATTTGTTTTCTAGTCGAGGCCGCGTTTATCGGCGGGTGTTTTTGGCTGGCCAAATGCGCGCCGGCACCGCGGGCGAAGATCGGCGATGGGAAGTCTGAACGCTCACCTGCCTGGCTGTTTGTGGGATCGCTGGTGGGTATGGCAGTGACGATGGTGGTCAATTTCGCCGCCCCTACGCTGGCGATTCCCACAGTGGCGAAGGTGGTGGTGATGCTCGCAATTTTCCTGGCGTTTCTGGGCTGGTTGCGGCGGAGCGGGATATTTCGTCCCGGGTTAGATCCGCTGTCAAAATTGGCGGGGGCGAGCGGGATCATTTCGTTTTGGATCTTGGTGTCGCCGCTGACGTCGTTTGGCAAGGGCAACCCCGGGCCGGTGTGTTTTGGTCTGCTCGTGGCAGTTCTTCTGGTAAGTGTGCGGCAGCGGCTGAGGAAAAGGTTCCCGATTCCTTTGAAATAGGGCAGGGGCGCACTGTAACGGGGCAGCGTAATTTGACGCGTGCGGATGCGGTCAAACCATTCAGGCAGTCGGCGATCGTGTGCTTGCATAAATAAATTAAACCACGCATCAATTATTTCCCCATTCCGCGCATAGCAATTCCGCCTGCTGCAAGACTGTCTGCGTGGCCTTCTCCTGCTTGTCCGGCGGGTAGCCGTTTTTGCGGAGCACCTTCTTAACCATGACGCGCAATTTAGCGCGGACGGACTCCTTCTCCGTCCAGTCAATACTGACATTGGCGCGAATTGTCTTCACCAACTCTTGCGCGATGAACTTCAGGCTTTCATCGCCTAACGCCTTGACGGCGCTGTCGTTGGTTTCTAGCGCGTCGTAAAAAGCAACTTCGTCTTGGCTCAAGCCAAGATTTTTGCCGCGCTTGTCGGCCTGCCGCATTTCTTTGGCGAGCTGAATCAGTTCTTCAATTACCTGCGCCGTTTCAATGGCGCGGTTCTGGTATTTACGAATGGAATTTTCCAGCAACTCGGCAAACGACTTCGACTGAATCAGGAATTTTTTGGAGCGCAATTTGATTTCGTTGTTCAGCAACTTGCGCAACAACTCAACCGCGAGATTTTTTTGCGGCATCCCCCGCACCTCGGCGAGAAAATCATCGGACAAAATGGAAATGTCCGGCTTCTTCAAACCAGCGGCGGCGAAAATATCCACGACTTCATCGGACGCGACGGCGCGGGAAATAATCTGCCGGATGGCGGTGTCAATGTCTTCGGGCGATTTCTCCTTGCCACTCGTAACATTTTTGGCGATGGCCGCGCGCACGGCCTGAAAAAAACCAACATCGTCGCGAATTTCAATCGCCTTGGCGTGGGGCACGGCCAGCGCGAATGTCTGCGAAAGCTCGGTGACGGCGCGGAGAAAACTTTGTTTGTGCTCGTCGGGATTTTTTGTCTTTGCTGCTTTGGCGTAAATGAATTCCTGCGCCGCCGGCAGCAAGCCGAGTTTTTCCGCCGGCTTGCCAGTCGTCCATTTCGACCAGTCAAAGCCGTGGAAGTGGTCGCGGCAAATTTCATAACGCTTCTGCATGGCAACGACGGCTTCCTCCTGGTCTATCGCCGTCTGGCCGTGGCCACCGCTTTCCGTGTAGGTGGCCAGCGCCTGCTTCAACTCGTGCGCCAAACCAAGATAATCCACCACCAAGCCGCCGGGCTTGTCTTTGAAAACGCGATTCACGCGGGCGATGGCCTGCATCAAACCGTGGCTGCGCATCGGTTTGTCCAGATACATCGTATGCAGACACGGCGCGTCAAACCCGGTCAGCCACATATCGCGGACAATGACAATTTTGAACGGGTCGTTGCCGTTCTTAAATCTTTTCGCCAACGCCTCCCGGCGCGGCTTGTTGCGGATGTGGTCTTGCCACGCCAGCGGGTCGCTGGCCGAACCGGTCATCACGATTTTTATGACGCCTTGGTCATCGTCCTTATGATGCCACTTCGGGCGCAATTTGCGGATGGCCTCATAAAGCTCGAAACAGATTCGGCGGCTCATGCAGACAATCATCGCCTTGCCGTCCATCACCTCAAGCCGGGTTTCCCAATGCTTCACCAAATCCTCCGCGACAATACTGATGCGCTTGTCCGATCCGACGATGGCCTCCAATGCCGCCCACTTGGATTTCAACTTTTCCTTGTGAGACAATTCTTCCCCTTCCGTGGCCTCCTCGAAATCCGTATCAATCTTGGGCTTTTCCGATGCCTTCAATTCCAGCTTCGCCAAACGGCTTTCGTAGTAAATCGGCACGGTCGCCTTGTCCTCGACGGCGCGCTGGATGTCGTAAATGGAAATATAATCGCCAAACACCGCCCGCGTGTTGGCGTCGGTCTTTTCAATCGGCGTGCCAGTGAAGCCGATGAAAGAGGCGTTCGGCAATGCGTCGCGCATATGCCGGGCAAAGCCGTCAATGAAATCGTATTGGCTGCGGTGGGCTTCGTCGGCCATGACGACGATGTTGCGCCGGTCGGAAAGCGTCGGAAATGTGCCGCCCTTGTCGTCCGGGAAAAACTTCTGGATGGTGGTGAACACCACGCCGCCCGACGCGACGGCGAGCAGTTTTTTCAAATGGCTTCGGTCTTGCGCCTGCACCGGCTTTTGCCGGAGCAATTCATGGCAGCGCGCAAACGTGCCGAAAAGCTGGTCGTCCAAGTCGTTCCGGTCGGTGAGAATGACCAGCGTGGGATTTTCCATTTGTGGCTCGACCACGAGCCGCCCGGCGTAAAATGCCATTGTCAGCGACTTGCCCGATCCTTGCGTGTGCCATACCACGCCAACGCGCTTGTCGCCGGTTTCCCCTGCGGCCTGTTTCTTGGCAAAAAATCCGCCGTCGTCCTCTTTCAATGCCATTGTGCCGTCGCCAGCCGCGCGGATGGTTTCCGCCACGGCGATGTTGACGGCGTGGAATTGGTGATAGCCAGCCAGCTTTTTGACGATGGAATTTCCGCCGTCGTCTTCAAAAACGATGAAATGCCGGATGAGGTCGAGAAAACGGCGTTTCTCAAACACGCCGCGCAACAAAACTTCAAGCTGCGGCATGATGGCGGGCGCGAGGGCTTCGCCGTCAATCGTGCGCCACGGCATGAACCGTTCTTTGTCGGCGCTGATTGTTCCCATGCGCGCCTCCAGCCCGTCGGAAATAGTCAAAACGGCGTTGTGATGAAACAGCGTCGTGATTTGCTGTTTGTAAGTTTGTAGCTGGTGGAACGCCTGCCAGATGTCCGCGCCTTCATCCGCTGCGTTTTTGAATTCAATGACGCCAAGCGGCAATCCGTTGATGAAAACAACGGCGTCCGGGCGACGTTTTTGCTGTTCTTCTTTCACCGTGAACTGGTTCACGACGAGCCAGTCATTGTTGTCCGGGTCTTCAAAATCAATGAAGCGGACAATTTCCGCGCCGATAGTTCCGTCGCTGCGGCGGCATTCGATGGCGACGCCATCCGCCAGCATCCGGTGAAACGCGCGGTTGTTGGTGATTAAAGATGACTGCTCCGGCAGCGTGATTTTTCGGAACGCTTCTTCCAGGGCGTCGGCGGGAATTTTTGGATTTATTTTGCGGAGCGCAGTCCGCAGCCGTTCCGCCAAAATTACCTCGGCAAAACTCGTGCGCTCGGCGGCGGCTTCGCCGGGCGCAATGGTCTGGTCATTCAGCAACGAATAACCCAGCTCGCCGAACCATGGCAGCGCGGCATCTTCAACAACGGATTCGGAGAAATTTTTCATGGACGAGTTGCGGCCAGTTTGCCGGCGGCGGCGGGCACACGCAACTCGCCGGACAGCAGCTTGGGCAGCAGCGCGTCGCGCAACTCGGCCAGCGTGCGGGATTCGTGGATGTTGGCGATGATGCGGTCAATCATCGGGCGGATCGTGGCGGTAAATTCTGCGGCGAGCGAGTCCGGCGGCAACGCCACTTCAAATCTGGCGAGGTCATTCCAATTTGTGCGCGGCATCTTCGTGCCGGTCGAGGCGGCGTCGGTGTGGTTCACCAGCTCGACGCTGGAAACGTGACCGAGGACAAAACTGAACCACTCCGGCGTTTTGGGACGCACGACGAGAATGTCCGTGGAGCAAACGCCGTCCAGCGGCGCGACGCCGACTTTGTGAAAATATGGCCGCAGCTTGCCGAACAAAATTTCGCCGCGCTTGAATTCCAGCTTGTTGCTTCCGAGCTTGGTGTCGGATTCCCATTCGGACAATGCGATGCTCCGGCGCGGCATGTGTTCAAGGCCGACGTAGGACATTGACGATTTGATTTCGTCCGGCTGAATGCTCCGGCGCGGATTCTCGGCAACTTCGCCAAGCGTTCCCGCGCGCCAACCTTTGGGTAGCTTGGTGGCGGTGGCATCCACGAACCAAAAATTGAAAATGGTTTGCGCTAGTGCCTCCAGCGTCTCATTCATCCTCCGGTTCAATTCAATCTTGTCGTCCAACGCGCCCAACACGAACCCAATGGCGAGTTGATCTGGGAGCGGTGGCAATGCGACCGGCAACGCGCGAATTGTCGGCATGTTCAGCCGCTCGGCCACAGTGCCATCACGTTGCCCGTGAATATGGCGTGCCATCACTGGCGAGTTCAGCCAGTAGCGTAGAAAACGAAAGTTTGCTTTGTGCTCGTTCGCGCGCAGCAAAACCATCCGTTGACCAAGGCAGACTTGGACATCTGGTGGGACTTCGGCGGCATTTCCAAAATATGTTCCTTCGCGACTGTAAACGAGGTCGCCGTGGCGTGGTTCGGCGCGAGCAATACGTTCTTGATAAGTTTCGTCCGATACACGGCCAGCCTCTTCCATGCGGAAGATTCCCGAACGAACATCTTGGGAGCGGACAACGAATGATCCGGTGTCGGTTAAAATCGGAGTGGAGTGCGGGCAATCAAAAACACCGGTGCAAACCTCGTCAAGCCGCTCCCATCGCCAGCGTTTGGGAAGCGCGCCTGCCGTTGAGGGAAGGTGTAGATGTCTGCTTTCAGCGACCATATCCAACGCTCACAAGGTTTTTCCGAATGGCCTTTTCCAGTTTCGCTGATTCCGTGAATTGGTCGTCGAGCGTCACGGTAAGACGTTTCATCTTCTTCTCGAACGGTTCGCCGTCGTCCTCAACTTCTTCCGAACCAACGTAGCGTCCCGGTGTCACCACATGCCCGTGACTGCGGATTTCATCGAGAGTGGTGCATTTGCAAAAGCCGGGTGTGTCTTCGTATTTGCCAGCACCTTTGTCGCCGCGCCATGCGTGATATGTGCCAGCGATTTTTGCAATGTCATCGTCAGACAGCTCACGATGCACGCGGTCAATAACCGTGCCGAACTTGCGAGCATCAATGAAAAGCACTTTGCCGCGCCGGTCTTTGAAACGGTTGTTCCGCTTGTCGCGGGAAATGAACCAAAGGCAAACCGGAATTTGCGTGGAGTAAAAAAGTTGTCCCGGCAGTGCCACCATGCAATCCACCAAATCAGCTTCAACGAGAGCTTGGCGGATTTCACCTTCGCCGGATTGATTCGAGGACATTGAGCCATTGGCGAGAACGAATCCGGCCATGCCGGTGGGCGCAAGGTGATGGATGAAATGTTGCACCCACGCGAAGTTGGCGTTGCCCGTCGGCGGCACGCCGAATTTCCAGCGCACGTCCTCGCGCAGCCGGTCGCCGCCCCAATCGTC